>Ga0207422_1002961_pt1 | contig 19178 bp, 11 predicted proteins | sample MarCyaLeptolynsp_FD_187757 | JGI IMG/M metagenome (GOLD analysis project Ga0207422, IMG submission 187757) | Marine cyanobacterial communities from Panama - species 1 Leptolyngbya sp. (SPAdes) | ecosystem: Environmental > Aquatic > Marine > Unclassified | place: Panama: Panama City | collected...
CCTCATCTGTTGCCAGTGACGACCAGGCAGATGAAGCTGCTCGCATCCCACAACCGTCTGGCTCACCCCAGTCCTTACCCTGTCGTTTGAGCTGTTTCCGACGGGGATTTTTGCACATTCTGACAGCTGCTCCTGGATGACTCTAAAAAACATTCCCCTAAAAGGAACGGCGGTCGGGGAGGTATGACTGATTCATCTTCATCAATTATCCCAACCCAGTGTTTGAAATGGTGTATACCCAACGTTTGAAAACATCCGTTAGTAATTGTTCCCCGGCTGAAAGCTATGGTTCGAGAGGGCTTTTCACCGCTTGAAAAGATAAAAATTGCCCCTAACTCAAAAAATTCCAAAATTGCTCTTGTCGATCGTCTTATTTATAGAGCTAAATGTTCATGGAGAAAGAAGATGAAAAGAATTCTCGGAGCTATAGTCGCTGTCTTAGTCGCAATTTTCTTGAATATCACTCCTGCCATGGCAGCAGAATCAGCATTTCCAGGCTGCTTTGTTATTGGAGATAATAGCCTTCTAGGTGCTCCTACATTCAAGGCAGACTTTATATTTGACTCTTCTGGTAAGGTGACTGGTGAGGGTGAAATTACTCAAGCTGTCAATCCGCCGATATCTGTTGAGACTTACTTGGATGGTACTTATCTCGATCTAGTGTATATGGGTGCGCCTTACTTTAAGATTAACGCCGATGGTTATGCATCGCCTCCTTGTCCTGAGTGTGGGCCTGGGCCTGGGCCTGTAAGACTTGAGAACGTGAAAGATTTGGAAATAAGCACCCTCGATAATGTTGCAAGTTATAAGTACAGCAAAAAGCTAGGCGATAAGTTCACTTCCGTTGGGCCAGTTCCTGTGAAATCAGTCCCTTGTCCCAGATAGAATTAGTATATTTGGGCACATAACACTGACCCGGTTCCCAAAACCGGGTTTTTTGTTGTCTGGCCATCAGAAAGCCCCAGGTGGAGAACCCTGGGGTGCAGGAGTGATGAAGAAACAACTAGTCGAGGAAGACCAGGAAATAACCCAGGCATGCCAACCTGGGTTAGATGAATGAATAAATCGCTTCCCCCTTCATACCAGAGAAGCGACCTATTGGGCGATACGTTTGGTGAAGGGGTGAGATGACGTAGCAACGTTTGTTCAAACTTTCCGCCTACGTCTCAGCAGCGTTCCACTGGCCAGTGCTAAGGTGCCCAGTCCCAGGAGGGTGGAGGGTTCTGGGGTGGAGGTGACTGGAGGCATTGGAGTAGAGTCGAGAGTCATCTCGGTCAGAACGAAATTGCCGTTATCGATGTGAAGACCTGGCCCATCTCCTGCAGGTAGCGACGGATGCTCGATGGCTTCCAGTCTGATTCCAGTAATATTATCAATGGTCGTTGAATAGGAGACGTTATATACACCTGTAGCTGCAGTTGTGCCGCCAGCCAGAATACTGTTGTCGGCTAATGTGTTAAAGGTCATGCCAGCAGGGCCGCTGACAATCGGATTGGTTAACTCAATCCAGTTCGCGGCTACATCACCACCAACGTCAAGTCCATCTGCAAACGTATTACGGTCATCAGTAGTCACAGAAAAACGAAAACGTCCAAGCAGGTGTCCAGGATTAGAATGCAGGAAATGCATTGTGAAATCGAGTTGTCCGGCTGCCACGTCAGTTGCTGTTTCCCACACAGCGGTCTGACTGCTTGCACCGCCAAAAGTGGCGGATGTCCCGACAGACCATCCGTTCGGGTCACCAAAATTTCCGTCAACTGCATGGTCTGGAGTGTATGGGCCACCAAAGATTTGTTGTGAGAATGTGGCAGTACCGTTTTGTAGGGTAACAGCGCTAGCTTCCTTGGATTGGAGAGCTACAAAGGGAACAAGGGAGCAAAACAAAAGGGATAGATTTAGTAGAGCAGTCCTGTTAAATTTCATTGGTATTTTCCTAGAGGGTTTGACTAACACTATTGACTAGCAAGCTAACCCTATCAGATTGAATTCACTGTCTCTAGTGTGTTGCTATACATTATCGAATCAACCATCCCCACCCATCCCCTCACTTGTCGGGCTATCCATTAGGCAGAAGTCGCTCAAACGTATACTGTGCCTAATCCTTAGCTGCTAGTTGTGCTCCTTCAAGCAAATGGTGAAGCTTAGTGATTCCCCGCCAGAGCGTCTTCACCCCAGATTCACCATCTCCCTTACGAGCTAGAAACCCTCCTAAGCGAGCAATCTAAACAACTGCTTGACGAAGCGTTGGTGGCTTTTTCGCACGACTTTTGAGGATAAACTTACGCCGCAGCAGTTTCCATTCTGCCGGTTGGAGAATGATTTCACAAGACGCCTCTGGCGTTAGTCGGGCTTAGTAAGTGAGCCACATCAGTCGCCAAGCCACCACATTATAAGTGGCCAAGGCATTGAGAAATCGGGCTTGGCTCTGCAGTTGTAGAGCTTCAAGGCGACAGCCACTTTTGAGCGTGAAGTGAAATCGCTCGATCAACCAGCGATAGCTATACCAGCGTACGCACTGCCAAAGCTGCTCAAATGTACAATGGGCAAAGTCGTTAGCAATAGCCAGCGAATCGGCTGACTGCCATCTGCCGGGGCGTCTTTCTCCTCAACCAACAGCGCATTTAAGGTCACAGGGGCAGCCCTTTCAATACGAACAAAATTACTTAAATATTAGATTGCTGAGGGTTAGATCTAAGCAATCTTGCTGTGGACACGTGAAGATGTTTGGGGTCGTAGGGAATCTTAGGTTTCTTCTTTTTCGGGCCTCTGGGAGATTTCAGAAATCGTTTGAGGCTCACTTGAGTTGCCCATTGCTGCAAACAATCCAGGAACTCGCTCAAAGGTAAAGCCGCGAAACACTGCCAGGATTGGGGCGGCAAAGCCACCATCATGCCCCGATAGTTGCCTTGAATCTCATCGACTAAATAATAGTCGGACAGGGCTACTTCAATCTTGTCCACCCCATGCACGCTGCCCAAAACTGCCCGCACGGTGTAGGTGACCAAAGCCAGACAAAAAGAGAACAAAGCGGCTTTAGGGTAGGCCAGGGTGCCTATTTCTCCATTAAAGTTGAGCGTCAAACTGCCAAAACAAGTTTCAACCTGCCAACGCTGACGATAAAACTCAGCTATTTGAGGGGCACTCGCGACCTCTGCAGGCAGATTGGTCAGGATGGCAATTTGAGTATCTTCATCCCGGGTTGGGTGAAACAAGTTCACCACCACCCGTCTGCACTGATAGGTTTTTCCCGCGTATTCGAAGAGAATGGTTTGCTCGAAGACTTCTCCAGTCTCGGTTTTACCGCACGGTGCCAAGGGCGTCACCGCTTGCCAGGGAAACTGGCCATGCTGACGGATGACAAAATACGCTTGTTTGTCACTCACCTTGGCCAGCAGTTCGCACGTACAAAAATTGCGATCTCCCATCCACACTTGTTGGGCTTTGACTTGTGCCAAAACGGCGGATAATAGTGAGCGCTCTTGGGCATGGCCATCCTCACAGGGAAACACATTCACAGCTAATTTCGTGCCGGGGTCATAAACCACAATCGCCTTACCCGGCAGGGGTTTCCCGCTTTGATGACGCAACACCTCTAAGCGTTTCTCAGTTCCTGCCAAACTGATGCCATCAAAAATACGGCACTCATACCCAGCCAGTAAGGGGGCTTTCTGGCCTCCTAATAGCTCAATGATGCCCTTAAGTTCTGCGGCGGTTTCTTCCATCAAGCCTCGACTGACCTCTGGCTCTACTCGTTGCAGTTTGCTGTACAACGCGGCAATGCTCACTCCCACGGATTTCGCCTTGAGCCGATAGGCGGCATTGACGGAACGACAGATGCCGCAAACGACTAAACTCATTAAGCTCACCAGCGTGGAAAATAGCAGCTCTTGTTGATACTGCTTTTTGGCATAGCGCTCAAAGAGCTGATCGATGCTTTCTGTGGCGAAAATTCGTTCCATGAGACTGTGAGCGATGACGGTTACCGGGGTAGATTCAATAAATTGCTGCCAAATGAGCGCTAACATAGGCCAGGATTGGTGAGTTATCTATTTCACTGTAAACTAGACTAGCCCTGGATTTGAGATGATTCGGTGGATAACAACTCAGAAGATACTCTGTTACTTGTGGTTTACTGCAGACCGAACAAAAATAGTACTCTAGTTCGTATTGAAAGGGCTGATTCCTACACCTATAAAACAGGACTGCTCAATATCGCTGAAGCCCTATCTATGCAAAGACTTCAGCGATTTATGCTCCATTTTGATCGTCCTGCCAGGTTGACTCGACTGTGTTGAAGTTTCTCCGCGCGCGCATAAAAGCTGTTACTTGTTACTCGTTACTTTTCCCACAGTTTCCCCGCGCGCGCATAAAAGCCATGCCATGCGGGGCTTGCTGGTGTGGGTGCAATGCTTTCTTCTTGCGATTGGGGTACAGGGAATGGCTGTGATGACCTGAATCTGTATTCTAAATTTGCGATCGTTCTTCCTCCGCCGCTTCCTCCCCTCCCTCTCTCGTCTGATTGCGAAGGATTTCGAGGTTTTTGCGGTAGAGAACTGTGTCGGGATGGTCATTGCCCAGGCGTTGCTCGGCAATTTCCAGCGTCTTTTGGTAGAGGGTTTCGGCCAGCTCATAGCGTCCCTGTTTTTTGTAGAGGTTTGCCAGGTTGTTGAGGCCACTCGCCACATCGGGATGGCTCTCGCCTAAGAGCTGTTTTCTCATCTGCAGCGCTTGGAGGTAGAGAGTTTCGGCCAGCTCGTAGCGTCCCTGGTTTTTATAGAGAATCGCCAGGTTGTTGAGGCTGGATGCCACATTGGGATGGCTCTCGCCTAAGAGCTGTTTTCTCATCTGCAGCGCTTGGAGGTAGAGAGTTTCGGCCAGCTCGTAGCGTCCCTGGTTTTTGTAGAGAATCGCCAGGTTGTTGAGGCTGGATGCCACATTGGGATGGCTCTCGCCTAAGAGCTGTTTTCTCATCTGCAGCGCTTGGAGGTAGAGAGTTTCGGCCTGCTCATAGTGTCCCTGGTTGTCGTAGAGACTCGCCAGGTTGTGGAGACTGGTAGCTATATCGGGATGGGTCTCGCCCAAGAGCTGTTTTCTCATCTGCAGTGCCTGGAGGTGAAGGTTTTCTGCTTCCTCATAGAGTCCTTTGGTGTGGTAAAGGATCGCCAGGTTGTTGAGGCTGGTAGCTATATCGGGATGGGTCTCGCCTAAGAGCTGTTTTCTCATCTGCAGCGCTTGGAGGTAGAGAGTTTCGGCTTGCTCATAGCGTCCCTGGTTGTGGTAGAGACTTGCCAGGTTGTTGAGGCTGTGTGCCACCGAGGGATGGGTCTTACCTAAGCGATCGCTCACAACCACCAGACATTGTTCTAGCCAGGGTTTAGCCTGAGTATAAGCCCCCTGATCTTGCCAGAACCAGGCAATTCCAGTGGAAGGCCATCCTGAATTTTCATCGCTTACCCAGTCCTGAAGCGCTGTCGCCGCTTCACCAATGTGAGGAATCGCCGGGGCAACCGCTGCAATCAGATCGCGATTCGATGGCCAGAATATCCTCCTGGCTTCCTTCACCATTGCCCTGCAATAGCCCCGCTTCAAGGCATCCGCTTCTCCCCGCTTGGCACTGAAGAACTCCCGAATCAGTTGATGCAGTTGATAGGTTCCTTCTCTCGTGCGTTGCAGTAGATGGAGTTTCAGCAATGTTTCATCTCGCAGATCTTCTAACTCTTCAGAATCTGAGGGGATAATTGTCTCATCGGTTAACTCGATCGCCGATTCCACCAATGACCAGGGAATGGGAGCCAGAGCAAACAGCGACAGCAGACCCCCCAACTGTTGCGCCGATTCATCCAACTCCTGCCAGCTCAACTCAAAGGCAGCCGCAACCCCTAAATCAGCCGTCATCCCAGCTTCAGCTTTGACGAGTGCCCTGGCTTCTAACCGCTTGGACTCTAAACGTTCCTGCATCCTTGCCAGGGTGAGATCGGGTTTGCCTGCCAGATAGCGCCCCACCAGTTCCAAACCCAAGGGCAAATATCCCAACCAGTGACACAACGCCTTAGCATCCTCTATCTGCCCTTGAACCCTCTCTTCCCCTGCCAACCTTCCCAGCAACTCGATCGCCTCATCTTCGCTCAACACATCCAAGCGCAATTCTTCAACAGCTGTGAAGTGCTTGCGCGTGGTGAAGAGTACCTTAAAGCGCTTATCTCCAGGAGGAAGAAAAGGTTCAACTTGCTTGTAGTCAGTCACGTCATCAAAGACGATCAGCGCCTCCCCTTGATGCCAGTGCTGCCAGCAAAACTCAACTTGATGGTGCAATTCCAATCCATCAGGTGGAGTCAGACCGAAGCGAGTCCGAGCAAAGGCCACCACCTGAGATCCCACATCAGCATCCCGTGCCTGCAGCCAGCACAAACCCCCTGTATAGGTGCCCTGTTCTAAATGGGTGGAAGTATATTGCAACGCCAGTTCGCTCTTGCCGATGCCGCCCATCCCAGCAATGGCAGAAATAGCAATGCGATCCGATCGCTGCAGCTGCCTGTATAAGGTCTCTAAATCATGCCCCCGTCCCACGAACTGGGCATTAGACCGGGGGAGATTATGGGGAATGCCAGTCGGTTTGGGTTCAGGTTGCCCAGCTGCATGATAGTGAAAATTGCCTTCAACAACACCAGCAACACCGCTAGCAGGGGCATTAAAGCCGATTCGAGTCCCACCGCTGACCTGATCGCCCTCAACCCTTCCCGCAACATTGTGCTGAGTCCCCTGATTCCCTGCACTGCCAACGGGCCCACCAAATCGACTGCCCTTCCCGACAGATTCATCGCCCGCATCCTGCCCGTGCTGGGCTTCGCCTTCAGACACATCAGCGCTCCGTGCATTCCTCCCCATTATGGAACAGAGTATGGGGGAGGTCTATCCCCTCTGCTTCCTCTGCTCAATTTATACAATTGCCTGAATAACCGGCACCCGGTCGCGGCCTGGGCACTGCCGGTCAGATGGGGTTCTAAAATACGACACTCTGAAACTATTGCTGTATATGGGTTTTAAGATATCGTCGTGTGCGGCGTTTGGCACCCAAGAGACATCACTTGTTGTTACTTGCGAAAATGTCTCAGTGTGTAACCGGGATATTAATGTGTTTTTATATATCTTTTGGATTGCGCTATTTGTCTATAAACGCAGTAACGGGATACTGTCCCGTCCAAATCGTGGGTAGGGATAGCATCCACAATCAATTATGAGAGCTGATGGTGCAAAGCCTTGCAGGGCAATGGCTAGGCTTGGCGTTTGCGTTTCAGGAGCGCTCCGGTGGTGAGGGCTAGGGTTCCGAGTCCGATCAAAACAGAGGGTTCGGGAGTAGAAGCCGTCAGCGCCCGCATTTCAAAGCTTGCTGTTTCCGTGTTGAAGTCAAGTCTGATTGGAAAGGCAGTTGGATCGCTTCCGTCTACTAGCGGATCGATGCCAGTAACTGTAAAGCTAGAGACACCACCACCTAGCAGTGAGACAAAATCAACGCTTTGACCAGGACCGAACTCTCCCAGAACATTATCCCCAACGGTGACCGTGAATAGGTCGTCAGTGTCGATACCCACTGGGAAGTCTAGAATCTGGGTGAATAAGGAGTCTGAGAGCATGGTGTACTCGAAACCAAAGGCAGCAGGGGGGTCGTACCAAAAACCTCTAGGAACGTTATTAAACACAAACTGATGCCCTCCAATTAATTCAAACCGTTCTGGCAGAATAGGGTTTTCTTGGGATGACCCTGGAATAGGATCGAGTTGTGCTATCCAGGCTTCCTCCCTTCCATTTGGGTTCATTCCGCTGCCTACTATGGTAAGACCATCAGCAGAAATGCCATTAGCGCTATATAAGCTCCAGCCGGTCAGATCCAGACCGAAATCATTTGTAAGGACATCAGACAGAATTCTTGTGCCATTAGTGCTGTCCCAAATAAATGCATTAGCAAATATGTCTATCCATCCCACAACGACAGAGCCATCAGCGGATATGGCATTAGCCTGGCTAACGCTGTACCCGTGTCCGCTCGGTATATCTAGCCTCACTATGCCATCAACGGCTGTCCAGCGGAATGCCTTCTGAATGTGGTTGGTATTGGCGTGGCTGCCCGCAATAACAGAGCCATCAGCGGACGCAGCATTAGCCTGACTGCCAAAGCTTCCCCCTGGTAGATCGTCCAGACCTACGATGCCATCAGTGACAGTCCAACGAAATGCCTCAGTGCCATTAGTACCACTGCTGCTGCCCACAACAACAGAGCCATCAGCGGACACACCGTTAGCCTGGCTGCTAAAGTCTCCACCTGGTAGGTCGCCCAAGCCTACGATGCCATCCGCTTCTGTCCAGCGGAATGCCTCAAAACCATTAGTACCGCTGCTACTGCCCACAACAACAGAGCCATCAGCGGACACACTACTAGCCTGGCTGCTAAAGCCTCCACCTGGTAGGTCGCCCAAGCCTACGATGCCATCCGCTTCTGTCCAGCGGAATGCCTCAAAACCATTAGTACCGCTGCCACTGCCCACAACAACAGAGCCATCAGCGGACACAGCATTAGCCTGACTGCCAAAGCTTCCCCCTGGCAGGTCGCCGAGTCCCACCATGCCATCAGTGACAGTCCAACGAAATGCCTCAGTGCCATTAGTACCACTGCTGCTGCCCACAACAACAGAGCCATCAGCGGACACCCCTAGTGCACTGCTGCTGAAGCTCCCACCTGGTAAGCCACCCAATCCAGCGAACGAAGCTGCTTGTGCTGATGCCCCCATCAGAGTCAACGCAGCAGCACCGAACGAAGCTGCCCAAAACTTCGCTCCTGCAAGTCTCTTCAAACCCGATTTTGTTTTAGGCGTCGCTGTTGCAGCCCGGAATAAATGTAGAAGCCTCATGATGACACATCCTGATAGGGGTAACAAGTCATCCAATTCTAGATCTTCTCTTGCCTACCTTTTACTAATCTTTTATACAATTTGCTTCAACAATTGTTTAAGCTTGTGCTATCTATAAAAATGCTATGACCTCTATTATGAAAGGCTTATAGCCTTAATACTATAGCCAAAATCCCAGTAATCATAACGAAAAGCATAACAAAAAATATAACTATTGTTATGCTTTTAATTCTCTAGACTTCTCCCTTCCACCCCACAACAACGCAAAGCCTTGCAGGACATGGGTTTAGGGTAATGGAGTGGATGCGGACGGATGAAAATAGGTCAAAAATGGTCGCAATGACCGCAATCGTTTTAGTAGTGGTGGGTGACGTAGCTTCAATTGAACCACTGTTGCAGCGTTTCTATCAAGTTGGGGTTGCGTAAGCGATCGAGGTTGTTGCGGATTTCGACTGTTGTGGGATGATCGTGACCCAAGCATTGTTCAGCGCCCTGTAATGCCTGTAAGTAAAGCGGTTTGGCTTTTTCGTAGCGTGCTTGCGAATAGTACATATCTGCCAGGTTGTTGAAGCTGGAAACCGTATCGAGATGATTTTTCCCAAACAGTCGCTTTCTGATCGCGAGAGCCTGGATGTAGAGCGGTTCAGCTTCGGTGTAGCGCTCTTGCCAGTCATAAAAGACTGCCAGGTTATTGAGACTGATGGCTGTGTCAGGATGGTCTTCTCCTAACACCCGTTTTCTGATGTCAAGCGATTGCAGGTAGAGGGGTTTGGCTTTTGTATAGTTTCCTTGTAGTCGATACACGACTGCGAGGTTACAGAGACTGGTGGCGGTATCAGGATGGTCTTCTCCCAGCTGACGTTTCCTGATATCAAGAGCCTGCAGATAGAGGGATTCGGCTTTTTTGTAGCACTCTTGCGAATCGTACAACATTGCCAGGTTGTTAAGACTGGAGGCCGTACCAGGGTGGTCAACTCCCAACAGTCGCTTGTTGATGTCAATCGCCTGCAGATAGAGGTGCTCAGCTTCGGTGTAGCGCCCTTGCAATTTGTAAATGTCTGCGAGATTACTAAGACTGAAGGCCGTATCGGGGTGGTCAACTCCCAAGACCCGCTTTTTGATATCAAGTGCCCGCAGATAGAGAGGTTCGGCTTTTTTGTAACGTCCTTGCACTTGGTACAGCACGGCGAGGTTGTTAAGAGTGGCGGCTGTCTCAAGATGGTCGGCTCCCGACACCCGCTTGTTAATATCGAGTGCCTGTAGATAGAGGAATTCCGCTTGCTTGTAGTTTCCTTCTAATCGATACACGACCGCCAGGTTGCAGAGACTGTTGGCGGTATCGGGATGGTCGACCCCCAACACCCGCTTCCTGATATCAAGTGCCTGCAGATAGAGGGGTTCGGCTTTTTTGTGGTGCCCTTGCGAATGGTACAACATTGCCAGACTGTTGAGACTGCTGGCGGTATCGGGATGTTCAGCTCCCAACAGTCGCGTCCTGATATCGATGGCCTGTAGATGGAGCGATTCGGCCTCTGCGTAGCGTTGTTGTGAGTAGTACAACATTGCCAGACTGTTGAGACTGTTGGCGGTATCAGGATGTTCAGCTCCCAATGTGCGCTTGTTAGTGGCAAGTGAGCGTAGATAAAGGGGTTCGGCTTTTTTGTAGTGCCTTTGCGCTTTGTACAATGCTGCCAGGTTATTGACACTGCATATGGTCTCAGGATGGTCGGCTCCCAGCCGCCGCTGATAGATATTGAGTGCTTGGATGTAGAGCGGTTCAGCTTCGGTGTAGCGCTTTTGTGTTTTGTATCCTACTGCCAGGGTGTTGAGACTTTCAGCCGTATCGGTATGCTCATCTCCTAACAGACGTTGGCGAATTGCCAGTACCTGCTCTGCCAGGGGGAGCGCCTGGTCGTGTTCCCCTTGGTCGTACAGCTGCTCTACCTGTTTGCTTAGCCGTGCAGCTTCCTCCAACTCCTGACTCTTGGCCATCCCCTCACCCCCCCTTGGCCTCTTTCGGCTTCTTCTCAAACACCTGAACCCCCGGCTGTTCCAACACGAAGCCCTTCGCTGTATCCGCCCCCATCTTGCCCGTAATCGCCGCCACCCACAACGGATACTCCTGGGATGCCTTCACCAGCTTATTCCAGATCTTGGGACGCACGCTCACGCTGACCTCGCGTCCCTCGCAGTCAATGGCGAAGCGCTGCCAGCCATTGGCTATTGGGGTAGGGGTGGGCAGTTCGTTGATTTTGATGGTTACGTCTAAGCCTCCTGGGGTCATGAGTTTTTCTTGCTCCCTTTGTCTGATGAGTCCATGGGGAACTCTCCTCGTTCCTTGGCTTCTCTGATTAACACCTCAACCAGAAATGCTGTGAGATTTCCCACCGAACGTTCTTATTGAGTGGCCCACAATTGTAGGTCTTCAAAAACGGAGTCTGAGACGGTCAGATTAATCCTTTTACTCATTGGGCATTATCTGCAACTTGCAGCTCAATGGTACATTTCGATTCCTTATTGTGACAATTAATATTTATTGTCCCAAACACGCTAGTCCAAAACTATGCACTTTAGTGCAAGACTGTAGTTGCTACACACCTCTCTACCATTTAGTCTGAGAGTAAAAGGACAACAAGGTGGAGAATCGATGCGGAAATCATACAATTAGTCGTCTGACAGTGCATTTAGTGTGGGTCACGAAGTATCGCTATCAAGTGCTCAAAGGAGAAATCCAGAAGCGATGTCGAGAGCTAATTATCCAAATCTGTGATGCCGAGGATATCAGGATTCTCAAAGGAGTAGTGAGTAAAGACCATGTGCATATGTTAATCGAGTATCCGCCCTCCAAGTCAGTGAGCGAGATGGTGAGACGGATGAAAGGGAGAACCTCAAGATTGTTGCAGAAGGAATATCCACAGTTGCAGAAACGGTATTGGGGGAAGCACTTCTGGGCAATCGGATATGGAGTTTGGAGTACGGGGAATATAAGCGAACAAATGGTGGTGGAGTATCTGGAACATCATCGTCATCCCTCTAATCAAGACCACGACAATTTTCTGTTGGAATGAGTAGGACTTTAGTCCTGCGGGGTTTAGGACTTTCAGTCCTTTCTAAACCTCTGCACTTTCAGTGCAGAGTGGTTTAGGTGCAAATAATGTGGGTCGAAACCGATGTTTGTGGGTCTATTTGCAGATAATCTGGGTTCATTTCCAAATAATGTGGGTCTGAGTGCGTTTTTATTTGCAAATAATGTGGTCTCAAAATTGCGATGTTTGTGGGTCGAGGTGCCGATGTTTGCAGGTCGCAACAACTACTTACTTTTTGGGATTTTTCAATCACGTTTCAAGCCCTATTAGGTTCTAAGTAGTCAGACACCCCCGGCAAAGCCGACGGCTTGATGTCGGATTGTGGCGATCCTGGATGAATTCAACAGTCTGTTGTCCATGCTGAAACGCTTGAATAAAGAGGCAGAAAACCAATTGCTTGCGGTGGTGACCGAGCTGATTTGTATGGGAGCTGAAGACAAAATCAATCTGTGGGTATTGGGGCAGTCTCATCTGGTCAAACAACTCGAGCTTGATACCTCAATTCAGGCGAATATGGGGGTCTATGCCAAATCGCGAAACGGTTACTATCAATCGGTTAAAGCCGCGATCGCAGACCAGTATCTGGTACGCAACCCCGTAGTGCGCAAACGATTGCAGGAACAGCTAGACGCCTATCAACGCAATCCCAACTATGACAAAATCCTGCCAATTGCATTTTCCACTCTGGGAGGTAATGCCCTGTACACATTGCCCGATCTCAGGGCGATCAAAATGGTGCAAATCAACCAGAATGTTTTGCCAGCCCAGCCGCAATCGGTTCTACCAGAAAACGATTGCAACCCTGTAGAAGAAGCAATAAAAATCAACTCAAAACAGGATGCGATCGCGCATCTGAAAGGAGCAATGGACTTTGAAGCAGCTGCCTAGTATGAGCTGAATTATGTGAGGGACGGGCTGAAGCAAAAAGGTCTCGATCCGGGGAGTTGCCGGGGGAAGGGTGAGGCAAATCTGAATCCTCCATTGGAATCGCTAGAACCACAGCTGCGACCGGGGATAGAAGTTTTTGTAGGGTTTAACGGTACAATTAACCGAATCCAGGGGCAAACAAACTGAAGCAATTCCCCAAAATCAGATTATTCAAAAACAAGCGACCCTGCTATGAAATGCCTTTGCCTATCCGTCCGGGGATTGTTCTGTTTGCTACTCCTGGCAGGGAACCCTGCCCGCGCCCAATCCCCCATCCCTGCTGCCGACGGCACCAATACTCAGGTCACCCAGGACGGCCAACGCTTCATCATCGGCGGTGGCAGCCTCTCCGGCGATGGTCAGAACCTGTTCCACAGCTTCCAGGAATTCGGCCTCAACTCCAGCCAGATTGCCGATTTCCTCGCCAATCCTACCCTGCGCAATATCCTGGGCAGAGTCACGGGCGGTACCCCCTCCAGCATCGATGGATTGCTGCGGGTTACGGGCGGCAACGCCAACCTCTTCTTGATGAATCCCAACGGCATTGTCTTTGGCCCCAACGCCAGTCTGGATATCTCCGGCTCTTTCATTGCCACTACCACCACTGGTATTGGCTTCAACAGTAGCTGGTTCAATGCCACTGGCCCCAACAACTACAGCGCTCTGGACGGTGCTCCTAATCAATTCATCTTCAGTCATGCCCACCCTGCCGCCATCTTCAACCAGGCGGATCTAGCCGTTGCCATTGACCAGAGCCTTACCCTGGTTGCGGGTAGCATCGTCAACAAGGGTAGTCTTTCTGGCGGTCAGGTTACCGTTGCTGCTGTTCCCGGCGAAAGCTTCGTCCGCATCAGCCAATCGGGAATGCTGTTGAGTTTGGAAATCGAAGAACAGGGAATGGGGAATGGAGAACAGGGAACAGAAGACCAATCCCCAATCCAACACTTAACACTCAACACTCAAGACTTAACCAACCTTCCTGCCCTGCTCTCAGGTGGTAACCTGCACCATTCTATGGCGGTTGAAACTGCTGCGGATGGCCGCCTGCATTTGGTGGGCAGCAGCAGTCATGCCATCAATGAAGGCGAAATTGTAGGAGATGCCATCGATCTGGACGCTCGCACTCTGATCAATCGCGGCAGTATGGATGCCAGTGGCGAAACTGGTGGTAGCATCAAGGCCGAGGTGGACTATCTGATGAATGCCGGAGACATCCACGCTAATGGCTTCACCGAGGAAGGCGGCAGCATCCAGATTGCGGCCACCGAACGCATCACCCAAACTGCCAGTGCTGAAGTCTCGGCTGCAGGCGGAACGAACGGCGATGGCGGTACCGTCGTGTTGGATGCAGGCAACAACGGCACCGTTATTCTCTCCGGCCAGGTGGACGTCTCTGCTAGGGGAGAGGGGTCTCGCGGCGGTCGCGCTGAAATCCTCGGAGAACGGATTGGTCTGCTGGGAGCCGAAGTGGATGCCTCCGGCGACAGCGGTGGTGGCACCGTGTTGGTGGGCGGCAACTACCAGGGCCGAGGAACGACCCGCCGCGCTCGGAGCACCTCAGTGAATCAGAGCAGCCACATTACTGCCGATGCTCTGACCGATGGCGATGGGGGCACTGTCGTTCTCTGGGCCGATGGCACCACCGACTTCGACGGCAGGATTTCCGCTCAGGGCGGACTAGACGGGGGCAATGGGGGCACGCTTGAGGTCTCTGGACTACAGGGAGGGCGTTTTGCAGGCACCGCCAATGCTGCCGCCCCAGCAGGCACCGCTGGAATGCTGCTGCTGGATCCGAAAAACATCACTATCACCGATGGTGCATCAGAGCTGGGACTGCTTCAGACCTTGTTGAATCCCGATCCCGCTGCGACCGATCGGTTTGGGCGGTCTGTGGCAATCCATGGCAGTATCGTAGCGATCGGAGCACACCTTGATGACACCGGAGCGGTCGATTCAGGTGCAGTTTATCTTTTCGATGCTAGTAGCGGTGCTCTATTCCAGACCCTATTAAACCCCACACCCGCTATGGACGATAATTTTGGCACATCTGTGGGGATTGATGGCAGCACCGTAGTCGTGGGAACTCCCTTGGACGACACTGGGGCAGCCAATGCGGGCACAGCCTATCTGTTCGATACCAGCAGCGGTGCCCTGACCCACACCCTTTTGAATCCCACACCCATCGCTGGCGATCGATTTGGAGATGCCGTGGCAATCGATGATAGCACCGTGGTAGTGGGATCTCGCTTCGACGACACCGGGGCAATCAATGCCGGAGCTGCTTACCTGTTCGATGCCAGCAGCGGTACCCTGACCCACACTTTGTTGAAGACCACACCGGTTACTGTCGATCGGTTTGGTGTCTCTGTGGCGATCGATGGCAACACTGTGGTAGTGGGATCTCTCTTGGACGATGCCGGGGCAGTCGATGCTGGCGCAGCTTACCTGTTCGATGCCAGTAGCGGTGCCCAGACCCACGTACTGTTAGACCCCACTCCAGTCACTGGCGATCGATTTGGTATCTCTGTGGGGATTGATGGTAGCACCGTAGTGGTCGGATCTCAACGAGATGACACTGGAGCAACCGATGCGGGTGCAGCCTACCTGTTTGATGCCAGTAGCGGTGCCCTGACCCAGACCCTACTGAACCCCACGCCCGCTGCGGGTGATGAGTTTGGTCGGGCTGTGGCAATTGATGGTAGTACCGTGGTGGTCGACGCTCGCTTCGACGACACTGGAGCGGCTGATGCTGGCGCAGCTTACCTGTTCGATACCAATAGCGGTGCCTTGACTCAAACTCTGTTGAATCCTACTCCCGCTGCGAACGATCAGTTTGGGTTGTCCGTGGCAATCGATGGTAGTACTGTGGTGGTCGGAGCGCGTAATGATGACACTGGGGCAATTGATGCTGGCGCGGCTTATGTGCTCAATCTACCGATTCAGTTCAGCCAGGAAGCCAGTGCCTCATTCAGCTTTGACGCCGATCAGATTAATCAAATCACCAACACGGGTACCCACCTGACCCTGCAGGCCAATAACGACATCACTATCAATGAAGCGATTGTTACTGACAATCCGAATGGCAGTGGTGGTGGCCTCACCCTGCAGGCGGGACGCAGCATTCTGATTCATGCCGATATCTTCACCGACGACGGCGATTTGAGGCTGCTGGCCAACGAGAGTCTTGCCAGCGGTGTTATCGACAGCTCCCGCGATCCAGGCAATGCCGTCATTGCTATCGATCCGAGTGTGACGCTGAATCTGGGCAGCGGCAACTTCAGCGCCAGTTTGGGCAGCGGTGCAGGTCTGAGCCACAGCAGCAGCGGCGATATTAGCCTGGGCAATTTGATTGCGAGCACCGTTTCGGTGCAAAATAATGGCCCTGGTGGTGGCGGCATTCGTGTCGGGGGAGCCATCCGCGCTAATGGTAGCACCAGTCTCAGTGCTGAGGGCGCGATCGCGACCGGCAACATCAGCACCAATGGCAATCCCCTCAACATCACCAGCACCAGTGGATCCATTACCACTGGCGACCTCAGTACGGCCAATACCAGTGGCGGCGGCAACATTGTCTTGAATGCTAGCACTCAAATTACCAGCGGCACCCTCGATAGCAGTAGCGCCCAGGGCGCTGGGGGCGCTGTCACCCTCGACCCTTCCGGAGATGTCCAGGTCAGCTGGATTAATACCAATGGCGGCACCTTTGGCGGCGACATCGACATTACTGCTGGTCAATTTTTCCGTGCCACCGATGCGTTCATAGACCGCAATGGCATCCTTGCCAGCCTCTCCAGTGCAGGCGGTACTAGCGGCGGCGACATCACCATCCGTCATGGTGGCGATGGAATTATCCCCTTCATTGTTGGCGATGCCTCAATCAACGGCACGGCAGCAGCGATTACCAGCGGCGAGTTCGCGATTGCACCCTTGCGCGTTTTGCCCTTCACCACCACCGTGGGCAATATTGAGATTATCAGTGTCAATCCCAACTTCAATCAGTTCGATCTCGACGTCGGACCCGATTTTCTCTATCCGGTCGAGGCGTTTCTCCCGGAGGCAAACCTGGACCTGCTATCAGAACTGGAAACCTACTTCACCCGCCTGTTCGATCGCTATCTGGAACAAGACCAGACGCCGCTCAAAACCCTAGAGGATGCCCAAAGCATTCTGGGGAACATTGAGCGGGCAACGGGAGTCAAACCAGCGCTGATCTATGTTTTTTTTACACCGCAAATAGCGACTGCTACAGTGCCAGAGGCGGGGACAAAAACTCTGACCTCTGTTCGCTTGTCAAAGAATACCTCAGAAGCGCTCTGGCAGTTTACGGCTCAGGGATTGAGTTCCAGCCAGGAAGGGGGGCTTGCGGTCCGCAATCGTCCGATGCAGCCAAACGATCCCCTCAACCTGGTACTGGTGACGTCCGATGGGGAGTTTCTGCAACGGCGGATAGCTGGCGTGACGCGGCAACGAGTACAACAAGTGGCAGACCGCTTCCGCAAGGGGGTCACCGATCGCAGAAGCCTTGACCTTGCAACCTATCTAGCTCCAGCACAGCAGCTCTATCGTTGGCTGGTGGCACCGATAGAGGCAGAACTGGCAGCACGGGAAATTGATAATCTTGTTTTTGTTCTGGATACGGATTTGCGTTCCCTGCCCCTGGCAGCTCTGCACGATGAAGACGGTTTTATTGTAGAACGTTACAGCGTTGGTCTGATGCCGAGCTTGTCTCTCACCGATACCCGCTATGCGAACATCAAAGATGTTCAGGTGCTGGCCATGGGTGCAGCGGATTTTCCGGGTCAGGATCAAACGCCCTTGCCAGGGGTGCCACTGGAGCTGGCAGCCATTACCGAGTCGCTCTGGTCAGGGCGTTCTGCGCTCAACCAGGATTTTACGTCCCGTAAGCTGCATCAGATTCGTCAGGTTCAGCCCTTTGGCATTCTCCATCTGGCAACCCATGCGAACTTTTTACCGGGGCGACCCAGCAATTCCTATATCCAGTGGTGGGACCAAAGACTGAGCTTCACTCAGCTGCGGCAGCAGGTACAATTCTACGATCCAGCAATTGAGCTGCTGGTGTTGAGTGCCTGCAAGACGGCCATTGGCGACCTGGAGGCAGAACTGGGCTTTGCAGGATTGGCGGTGCAGGCAGGAGTGAAGACGGGTCTGGGGAGCCTGTGGAATGTCAGCGATGAGGGAACCATGGGGTTGATGACGAGCTTCTACGGGCAGTTGCGGCAGGCTCCGATTAAGGCAGAGGCGCTGCGACGGGCACAAATAGCAATGCTAAACGGCGAAGTACGACTGGAGAGCGGGCAGGTGGTGACACCAGATGGCAGTTTTCCGCTACCGCCAGCACTGGCGCAATTAGGCGATCGGGATTTGACGCATCCGTTTTATTGGAGTGCCTTTACGATGGTTGGCAATCCCTGGTAAGAAGGAGTCGAAGACCCAAAGAGAGCAGTACAATTAAATTGAGTATTCAAAGAGAAACCAACTCTCCTCCATGAGCTGAACACTGTCCTCTCCCCCTGAACACTGTCCCACTGGCTCCACGTAAAACTCCCCCCCTCAAAACTCCAACGCCAACTGCAACGGCGCTCGATCGCGCTCTGGCAACGGCTCCGGCTCCTCCTGCACAGCGGGGCAATAGCGGGCATAGGCACTGCGATCGCAGTGCGCCCCTGGCTCCGGTTCCCACTGCTTATCAGCTCGCAGCTGTATCTTTACTCTGTTTGCTGAAGGTTTTGAGCTATTGAAAGTTGAGGTCTTTTTAACAAATCAAAGTTTTTCCCTGCGACGGATTGATTCTTGAACTTCCGCCAGAATGTCTTCAATATCATGGAGTTCTGAAGCCAATTTTCCAAGTCTCTAGCTGAATTTGGTCTGGTATTAAATGTCAACTATATTGGCGGGTCGCGACAATTAGATTGGCGGGTCAGTCCCCGGAGGGGCCGAAGATGAGACAGTTTTCCGCTCGCTCCAACCAACTGCAGTCAGTAGCAAACTGCATCAGGGGGGCCGGATTAAACTGAGGCAGATTGAGTCCAATCGAAGTTGGAGAGAGTCTTAGCATGGGGCAGTTGCGCCTCCTGGAGAGTGCGTTTCAAGCGCACAGACCAGCGTCGGTTGATTTCCACCTCACACAGAGCCAACAGGAACTGGGCATAGGACCATTGCTGTTGCATGGCCTGATGCTCAATGGTTTCCCACTGGCTGAGCATGTGAGACAGGCGCAGACTTTTGAGATGATGGCTCAAGC
>Ga0207422_1002962_pt1 | contig 19169 bp, 16 predicted proteins | sample MarCyaLeptolynsp_FD_187757 | JGI IMG/M metagenome (GOLD analysis project Ga0207422, IMG submission 187757) | Marine cyanobacterial communities from Panama - species 1 Leptolyngbya sp. (SPAdes) | ecosystem: Environmental > Aquatic > Marine > Unclassified | place: Panama: Panama City | collected...
CTCAAGGCCATGACACCTCAACGTCCGCGCCGCTGAGCACGCCAACTCATCACCCCACCTCCCGGATTTGTTCAAGCCAAAGGAGCTTCTGATGCTGAACAAACTTGAAAATGCCCGCCTCAAGGTATCCACCGCCGGTACTGCCCGCGTTGTCGCAGCCTGTGTCATCAGTGCCGGCATTCTGACAGGCAGCGTCATGAGCGTGAACAGCGCCCCTCAAAGTTCGGCGTTGGGTCAAATGGTCCTTGCCGAGCGCTCGAGCGCGGCCCTGTCCGAATTTCCCGGCCTCCAGAAAGCGGGCTGGCGCAGAGGAGCCGGCGGCCCGGGCATGCTGCAAAAACTCAGCGATGAGGAGATCAAGGAGCGGCTGACCCGCGTGGTCCGCCACGTTGCAATCGAAATCGACGCAACACCGGAACAGGTGGACGAAATCATTAGCATCGTGACGCCGGTCGCGCTTCAGATGAAGGCAACGCAGGGCGAGTTCGCAACGGTTGCCAAGGATCTTCGCCAGCTTCTCCTGGCACAGGAAGTCGACCGGTTCGCCATAGAGGCTCTGCGCGCGGAAAAACTCGCACTGGCGGATGAAGTCAGCAAGACATTCACCAGCATGATGATCGAGGTTGCGTCCGTTCTCACCCCGAGCCAGCGGGAACAGCTTGACGAGCGTATATCGGAATTACGTGCTATGGGTCAGGGTTTCCGCCGCCATTAACGCCTGCAAAGTTCTGAGACGAATGCCCCAGCAGATTCTCCTCATCGAGGATGACGCCCGGCTTGCCGAGATGGTCCAGGACTATCTTGGCACGTCGGGTTTCAACGTCACCGTTGCAGCCACCGGTCAGGCTGGTCTCGATTTGCAGAAGCAGCGCCAGTTCGACGCAATCCTGCTCGACCTTATGCTTCCTGACCTTGACGGTCTTGAAGTCTGCAGGACACTGCGGACCGACGACCGCACGCCAATCCTGATGCTGACGGCAAAGGGAGAACCAATGGATCGGATTGTCGGGCTGGAACTCGGTGCGGACGACTACCTGCCCAAGCCGTTCGAGCCGCGCGAACTTCTGGCTCGGCTGAGGGCCATTCTCCGGCGTGGACCGAGCGAGGCCGAAAGCAGGGTGCTCCGCTTCGGACGGCTTGAGATTGACACTTCGGCCATGGAAGCCAGGGTCGACGGCAGGATCTGCAACTTGACCGCACATCAGTTCCAGCTTCTGGAAATCATGGCAAGCCGTGCAGGCCGGGTCCTTTCCAGGGACACAATCATGAATGCGCTGAAAGGCGAGAATCTCGCGGCCTTCGACAGATCGATCGATGTGCACGTGTCGCGCATCCGCGCGGAAATCGAGGACGATCCCAACAAGCCCAGACGTCTGATCACCGTACGTGGCGCGGGTTACGTCTTCGCCCGCTCACAGGAATAAGGCGCCGGACCCATGGCCAAAAGGAAACGACGCCTGTTCGGCTCCGCTCTGATGCGCAGGCTCTATCTCCAGATCTACGCGACCATCGTCGCCAGCCTTGTGCTGGTCGTGATCCTGTCCGGCATTCTTTGGGAAACGCTAGGCCGGGAGCGGCTGAACCGGAACATTCTGGACACGGTCAGCCGGTTCGTTGCGCTCACGCTGCCGCCAGCGGACTCGGCGATTTCCGATCAGCAGCGCACGATCGAGGGGCTCGGCAAAGACCTCGACATTGCACTCGCGCTCTTCGACCGGTCCGGACAGCTGATCGCCGTTTACGGAGAGGCGGACATGCCCCCGGAACGGCATACGGGCAAGACAGGCTGGTTCCGGGCGCGCGGCGGTCCGGTCCTGTCACTGGCGCTGCCGGACGGGCGCTGGCTGGTTGCCGATGCACATAGCGGGCCGCGGCTCGGACCTTTGCTGAACCTGCTCTTCACTCTGGCGCTGGTCGCCGTTTGCGTCGGGATCGGTGTTTACCCGCTTTCCAGACGCCTGACCCGTCGCCTTGAAACACTCAGCCACGGTGTCGAGCGCATCGGATCAGGCGACCTTCAGGCGCGTGTAGACGTCGAGGGACAAGATGAAGTCGCCCAATTGGCGCGCAAGTTCAATGCCGCCGCGGACAAGATCGAAAAACTGGTGACCTCACACCGGCTGCTGCTGGCAAACGCTTCACATGAATTGCGCACGCCGTTGGCGCGGATCAAGCTTGGACTCGAGATGGAAGAGACGGACCAGCCGCAAAAACGGCGGGACGCCTTGCGGGAAGACATCGCCGAACTCGATGCCTTGATCGACGAAATTCTGGTCATGAGCCGACTTGATGCGGATACGTCAATGGACCGGACAGAGCCGGTGGACCTGCTTGCGCTTGTTGCCGAAGAGTGCACGCGCTTCGACGGCTGCACCTATTCCGGAAGCGCCCCGGATGTCATGGGCGACCCGCGTCTTTTGCACCGCATGCTTGGCAACCTGATCGAAAACGCCTTCAAGCATGGCGAACCGCCCGTTTCGGTCAGCCTGTCGGTCTCCGGAAACACAGTGAAGATCGACGTCACGGATTGTGGCAACGGCATCACCGCTGCAGATCGGGAGCACGTCTTCCAGCCGTTTTACCGGGCGCCCGACCGACAGAATGTGGAAGGATACGGCCTCGGTCTTCCCCTGGTCAGAAAAATCGCCGAAGCACATGGCGGGACCGCCTTTATCGTGACCGGCTCAAAAGGAGCCTCGGTGATCCGGGTCAGCCTGCCGTTGGTGCGTGGCGGCGTCTGACGGACGAATTCGGACTGTCCGAAACACGAAAATCGACTACCATCCGCCTGGACCCGAAGCGGAAGGCAAATGTCAATGAGTGAAAATTTCGCGTTTCAGGACGCAGACGCGCTTTGCCGGATGAGCGCAACGGAACTGGCTGCGGCCTACCGGCAACGATCCGTTTCGCCAGTCGATGTGACACAGGCCTGCCTTGCACGTGCCGAGGAGATTGATCCGGCCTTCAACGCCTTCACCTTTATCGACCACGACGGGGCTCTGGAAGCCGCACGCGCGTCCGAAGCCCGTTGGGCGACAGGGAACCCGCTGTCAGAGGTCGACGGTGTTCCCGCGACACTCAAGGATATTGTCTGGGTAAAGAACTGGCAGGTGCGTTTCGGCAGCTCGGTGACCGGCGGGGCACCTTTCACTGAGGACGCACCGAGTGTTCGTCTGATGCGCGAGGCCGGTATCGTTTTTCTGGCGCAGACCACAACGCCGGAATTCGGCTGGAAAGCTGTAACGGACAGCAAGGCCTTCGGTGTCACGGTCAATCCGCACGACCGGAACATGACGGCAGGTGGGTCCTCGGGTGGCGCAGCAGTCGCGGCCGTGCTCGGTGCAGGCGTCTTTCACCTCGGCACCGATGGTGGCGGCTCGATCAGGATCCCGTCGGCCTTTTGCGGCCTGACCGGGATCAAGCCGACCTTCACCCGTGTGCCTGCCTATCCGGCAAGCGCCTTTGGAACAGTGGCCCATATCGGCCCGATGTGCCGAAGCGCTGAAGATGCGTTTTTGATGCTGAAAGCAATGTCCGGCCGCGACCGGCGCGACTGGAACCAGGGCGAAGCGCAACTTGCCCCGCTTGAATGGGACCCTATGGACGTCAAGGGACTGCGCATCGGCTACTGGACCACACCTCCGGCCGGCCGCCTCGATCCTGAAGTCGCCGCGATCGTTGACAGGCAGGTGGCCTCTCTGGAGGCCGAAGGCGCGGTTGTCGAACCGTTCGCGCTTACCGCAAAGGATCTTCTTGAAACCTTTCATGTGCACTGGTTTTCCGGCGCGGCCGCACGCCTTGAGCCCTTCAGCGCAACAGAACGCGCGAAGATCGATCCGGGCCTCCTCGAGATCGCCGATATCGGCGCCTCCTATGACGCCAAGCGCCTTGTTGCAGCCCAGACGGACAGGGCGAATTTCGGGGCGCGCATGGACCAGGCGCTTTCTGAATATGATTTCATCCTGTCTCCCGCCGTCACGGTTCCAGCCTTCGGGGCCAGGCTGAATGTTCCAGCAGGCTCCGGGCTTCGGCACTGGACCGAATGGGCGAGTTTCAGTTTCCCGATCAACCTGACACAGCAGCCGGCGGGCGTTGTTCCCTGTGGCAGGACGGAGGCCGGTCTGCCGGTTGCGCTTCAGGTGATTGGCGCCCGCGGAAAGGACGCACGCGTTCTTTCGTTTCTGGCCGCAGTTGACGCAATGGACAATTGAGTCCACGAGACTGCCGGCTGACAGCCGAAATGATGGGAGACAGAATTGCATATTGGATTGATTGGCGGCATCGGGCCTGCAGCAACCGATTACTATTATCGACGCTTGATCAGGATAGCGGCCGACAGCGGTCGCGATCTTGATCTCACCATCGTCCATGCCGACGCACCGACACTCCTGAACAACCTTGCCCAGGACAATCAGGGGAAACAGTGCGCGATTTATGCCGAGCTGACAAAGAGACTTGCCGCAGCCGGCGCGGAAAATGTCGTCGTCACCTCAATTGCGGGACACTTTTGTATCGACAGGTTTGCCGAAATCTCACCCTTGCCAATTGTCGATCTGACCGATGCTCTCTCGACCTGGCTAAAAGAAGAGGGACTTACCCGCGTCGGTATCCTTGGAACGGACACCGTGATGCGCTCGGGCATGTACGGCAAGCTTGCTCCGGTGGACGTATTGGCGCCGGCGGGCGACGGGCTCGCACGCGTGCACGAGGCCTATGTCACGCTGGCCAAATCCGGTGAGCCGACACCAGACCTGGAGAAAATTTTCCTCGAAGCCGGCCATGCTCTGATTGCAGCCGGCGCTGAAGCGATCCTGCTCGGCGGAACCGATCTGAACGCAGTCTTCAGCGCTGACGAAACGGCTTTCCCGGTTGTCGATTGCGCGGGCATTCATGTGGATGCGATCGCGGAATTTATCTGACATTGGCACCGTATGCTCGGGGTGACGCAAATCATCTCCAGCGGCAATTCCAGACATCACCTGCGCCTGGGGACCTGGAGCAAACAAGAGTGCTACCACAAGGGTGTTCGCCTTTCAGATAGTTGCGACCGCCTGCGCGTGGCCACATCTTTCTGAGGGTGGTTCTGGCATTTGGACAGCTGCTTGCGGTGGTTGTGGTTTTCGCGCTGCTGGAACTCGTGTTGCTCTTGGGCTTTTGGGAATTGGTATCGGTTTTCACCGCGACGCACTTCCCGCTGATCAGCTTCTGTCCGGACCCGCATTGAAGCGGGCAGGCCCGGTCCTTGAGTTCCTTGAGCTGATCAAGAACATCGGGGTTCGGTTCCAGGGATGCCAATTCAAGCGCAGTGTTCTTTTCCACCTGCTGCAAAGCCGCCTTGCTCCTGCGGCCCCAGACACCGTCAACCCTGCCAATTGAGCACCCAAGGCGCTTCAGTTCCGTCTGTACGCCTCGCGTCAGCTGTTCAGCGGAGAGGGCTTTCTCTTCCGGTTCTTCCGGCGGCGTTTCAACGGGAAGCGCTGCCACTTGCACTTCAGTGGTTTCATCCGGACGAATCCGGTTTTCCTGTGCCGCCGTTTTGGACTTGATGTCCGCTACCTTGTCGGCTTCAGCGCGACGGGCAGTTTGTTCCTGCTTCAGCAATTCGATCTTAAGGCGGGCAAGTTGGGCGTAGTTGCCTTCCGGGTAGGCGGCCAGGTAGCTCTCAAACAGCGCAACCTGAGATGCATTTTGAATGCTCTGCCAGTACGCGATTTCGACCGCGTTCCGCGCCTGGCTCTGACGCCTTTCGCTTTCGGCCTTGTTTGAATTCAGTTCCTCGATCCTCAGCCTGGCAAGATCGGTGAACTGCCCTTCAGGATACCGCTTCAGGTATGTCTCGAAATAGGCGGCATTTTCCTTCGATTTGATGGTGTCCCAAAAAGCCAGTTCCACGACTTGCGGGTCTTGCTGAAGCGGCAATGGTTTTTCAACGACAGCGGGTTCTGGCGGCGCTTCCCGCTTCAAGATGATCTCGCCAGTGAGCGAAGAGTTTTCCCAGGGAACCTGACGGCCATCTGTTGCCTGCAATACATCACGGCGAACAGCCACAAGATCCCGGGTAATATCCTGTCCAGGTGTGCCCAGGTGCTTCAAAAGCGCTGTCGTGAACGGGCTGTTTGTGCCCTTGCCGTCCAGCGCGACGTTGCCCGGCTGTGTGGCAAAGGAGATCAGCGTTCCAATCCCTGAGCTGGTTTTGGCAAGCCCCCGTCCGACGGCTGTCGAACGCGTCCCCATCGATCGGGCCAGGTTTTCAGCAAGCGGATTGTTCCGGCACGCGTCGAGGAACACCAGATTGGTTTTGCTGGCCCGTTCCATCGCGCTGAGAACGAGGTCGACAGGAACGGCCTCGAAGTCGAGGTCCAACTGCGAATGCAATTGCGCGTCGGTCGGCAAGAGGTAATTGACGCCATTCACCTGTAGCCCGTGACCTGCGTAGAAGAACAGCGCGACGTCAGCGTTCTCAAGTTTGGAAACGAACTCTTTGATCTTGCCGCGCAGGCCCGGCAGATCAAGATCCAGGCCCTCAACGACCTCAAAGTCCAGACCTTCAAGCTTCGCCGCCATGCCTCTGGCGTCGTTGAACGGGTTTTTGAGTTCCGGAACGTGCTGATATCCTGAATTGCCGACGACGAACGCTACGCGCCGCTCTGCCTGGGCAAGTCCTGCATTCAAAAAAGCGACAAAAAACAAAATCACTATGCGAAACAAATAAACCACTTGGCCCTACCCCCGTCAGGCGTTGGTGACGTTTTCTCATTAAACTTCAGATTGTTGCAAAAATAAACTTCCAATTGCAAAGCACTGTGTACTGTCGGAATGCCCGGCAAAGAGGGGTACGGCAATCGGATTTCGTTGACGGCGTCCCTGAAAGTGTCACCAGCTTTATGTCTCGCAATTCGGACACTGGCTCTTCAAGCGCGTTTGCGGCGATATCGATCCGTAGACGGCCAGGAGCGCACCGAACATGTAAGCGCTGAGCCCGGTCAGCGTTGCGCTGGAATAGTCTACGCGTCCTTCGATGAGCTGCATCAGAAAAACCATGACGGGTCCAAGCGCGGTCATTGCAGCAATCAGGGACGGATGCAAAAGCGGGATGGCTTTTTGCACCAGGTAAAGCGGAAACGCGATCACTGCCAAACCGATCAAGACCACCCAGGCGAGTTCCAATGGCTGGGTCGCTACGCCCTTGTCATCCAGTCCCAGCCGGTACGCGGTGGCTGCCAAGCCCGTATAGATCACAAAGCGCAATCCGAATTGCGCCAGCGGTCCGACGCCTCGCCGGTTCAATCGTGTAGACAATAAAATGACGAAGGCCGTGCAGACCCCGGAGATCGCGGATAGGAGCGCGCCGGCCAATCCTTCAAACCAGTTGCCCCGGACAAACCCTGAGAGCCCGAGAACGGTGATCGCCGTCAGCATCAGGACAGACGCCAAGATGACCAGGTTGCCGATATCCACAAGACGGCGGCGTGGTGTTGCAGCTTCAGCCAGACCGCACCAGTGAGCGAAGATCGTGCCGAGCGGAACGAACCCGGAGAAAATCGTGAAAACGATCGCTGGCTCAATAAGCTGAACCGCCAGAAAATAGGAACACCACGTCATGGCGGCGAAAAGGTTGAGCGCCAGAACAATTCGCCAGGAGCGAACCGACACCACGAGTTCATGCGGACGAAAAACGGCGGTTAGCACCGCGCAACCAACGACCGAAATGCCAAACACCCAGGCACCGAGCAAGAACGAATCCACGCTTTGGAGAACCGATCCCAGAAACACCGCCTGGAACGCTTCGAGCGTCACGAAAACAAGACAGAATGACAGTCCCAGCTTTGAAAGGTGTGTCATTTGCGGCTCCGGTGATAACGGGATCAGGGCAAGGCTGCGCCATGCTACCCGGGACAGAATGCTTGAAATATCTCCGCATCAAAAATCATGGAAAACGTTTGCGATAAAGCGATATTTTTGCTTATTTTCATGAGCTGGAGTTATGGAAAAATGACACGCCCCCTGCCGTCACTCTCACGTCTCAGACCTTTTGAGGCCGCCGCGCGCCATGAAAGTTTTTCGCGCGCGGCGGATGAACTCGGCATGACCCAGACCGCGGTCAGCAAACAGATTGCCCAACTGGAACAGGAACTGGGTATCAAACTTTTCGAGCGCCGGAACCGGGCCGTCTTCCTGACCAGCGAAGGCCGGCGGCTCGGTCAGGTCGTCGGGACGGCGTTGTCTGACATTGCCGAGGAAATGGCGCTGCTGAAGGGGGGCGGACGACCGGAGGAGCTGGTTCTGCATTGCCAGCTGTGCGAGGCCTTCTACTGGCTGATGCCACGCCTTTCCGGCTTCCAGGAACGTTATCCAGGCATTGAATTGCGGGTCATAAGTTCGTTGAACCCGATCACCGAAGCGAAAGAACCTTTCGACGCGGCCATTCAGACCTCAGGCCGACCGTCGGGCTCGGCGAGGCTCGCCTTCACGGCATCCGATGACATCTTCCCGGTTTGCGCACCCACTCTTTTGAAAGAGCCGAACCGACCCACGGCGCCAGAAGAACTCGCGGACTACCCGCTGCTGCTCCACCGGGTCGTCCCCCAGGACTGGATGGAATGGTCCGATTGGTTCAACGCAATTGGAAAACCCGCCCCCAAACGCGCCCGCTTTGTGCAATTCGACAGCTATCCGGTTGCGCTCCAGGCAGCGGTCGCCGGGCAGGGTATCGCACTTGGATGGGGACGCACGACGCAGATCATGATCGAGGAAGGCAAGCTCGTGCGGCCCTGCGAGGAATTTGTCTCACGGCCCACGGAAATCTCGGTGTTCCGCGGCACGGCCCGGTCACCACATCCGGAAACAGACAAGCTGCTGGATTGGCTCTCGAGCGAACTTGCCTGAAAACCGGCAAGATCGAGGTGCCCGGTAGAACCTTCCGTTCGCCGTCGGTGTCTACTGCATTTGAGAGAAAAATGGTGGAGCCAAGGGGGATCGAACCCCTGACCTCTTCGCTGCCAGCGAAGCGCTCTCCCAGCTGAGCTATGGCCCCATTTCCATTTGTGCGCCGGGTTGGGTCACCGGCGTTGATGGGGGCGGAACATAGTCACACCGCCTCCCAAGATCAAGCAGAATTTTGCGCCCAAAAACCTGCCTCGTGTGGAAAAGCCCGGGCAGGAAAAAGGGCCTGCCCGATCCACATTATTGATCGGTATCGTCCTCGATCTCGACGCGGATGCCCGGCACGGAATCTTCGTCCTCGTCCTCGTCCTCCAGGAAGACATCGTCGTCCGATTCGTCGTTCTCGATTTCGACTTCGTCATCGCCCTCGATGTCCGGCACATCGTCCCCGCCTTCCGCTTCCGCGTCGGCTTCTTCCAGGGTCACGATTTCGGGAGCTGCAACGTCCTCGTCCTCGTCGTCCTCTTCCTGTGTCTCTTCAACCTTGGCCGCCTTGACCGCGCGAGTCGTCGTTACGGTCTCAAAAATCGTACCGCATTTCGGGCAGGTAATCGGATCCCGCATCAAATCGTAATATTTAGCGCCGCAGCTTGGGCACAGCCGCTTTGTGCCAAGTTCAGGTTTTGCCACTGTGCTTACCCTTCGTTCGTAATCTGGCTGACTTGAATTGTGGGCCGCCCCATAGCGTCAAGCTCAGCTGGTGTCAAAGGCAAATCGGACGAAAAACGCCGTTCGCCCCATTCTTCTGCATGTTGCGGCTGAAATATCAAGCTCTGGAAGTGATGACGAGCCCGCATCCACATGATAGGACGTGTCACCTTTCTGAAAACATCCAAGTTCCGGACATTAAAAATGTCACACGATAACGCGCCCACTCCCCTGACCTCGAGTACGGGCAGCCCTTTGACCGGCACGATCCGCGTGCCGGGCGACAAGTCCATTTCCCACCGCTCGCTTATGTTCGGCACCCTCGCGGTCGGCCGTTCGACCGTCAAGGGTCTTTTGCAATCCGAAGACGTGCTTGCCACGGCAGACGCCATGCGTGCGGTCGGCGCGACAATCACCGAACAGGAAGACGGCTCCTACACGGTCGACGGCATCGGTCTCGGCAGCCTTCTGGAGCCCGAGCACGTGATCGACTTCGGCAATGCCGGTACCGGCGTGCGCCTGACCATGGGCATTTTCGGCAGTCACAACATCGCCGCCACCTTTGTTGGCGACGCCTCGCTCTCCAAGCGCCCGATGGGCCGGGTGCTCGACCCCTTGCGCGACATGGGCACCAACGTGATTGCCCGCGACGGTGACCGGCTGCCCGCTTCCATCCGCGGGGCCGAGACGGCTCTGCCAATCACGTATCGGGTTCCGATGCCGTCCGCCCAGGTGAAATCGGCCGTGCTTCTTGCCGGTCTCAATGCCCCGGGCGAGACGACCGTGATCGAGCCCATACCGACGCGGGACCATACGGAAAAGATGCTGAAAGGCTTCGGCGCCGACATTTCGGTGACCCGCAATGAAAATGGCGAACGGGTGATCAAGTTGAAGGGGCAACCCGACCTTAAACCCCAGGACATCGATGTGCCGGGCGATCCGTCGTCTGCCGGCTTCCCACTGGTTGCCGCGCTGATTGTTCCGGGATCGGACGTTACCATCGAGAACGTGCTTTTGAACGAGCACCGCACAGGCCTGATCACCACCTTGATCGAAATGGGCGGCGACATTGAAATCACCAACCGCCGGGAGACCGGCGGCGAAGAAGTTGGCGATCTCCGCGTCAAGGCGAGCCAGCTGAAAGGCATCACGGTGCCGGCTGACCGGGCACCGTCCATGATCGACGAATATCCCGTGCTCGCTGTCGCGGCCGCCTTTGCCGACGGCGACACCTTCATGCCGGGTCTGGACGAACTGCGCGTGAAGGAATCCGACCGCCTTGCCGCCGTTGCCCGCGGACTGGAGGCAAACGGCATCCCTTGCGTTGAAACCGAAGACACGCTGACGGTCACGGGCGGTGCCAACAATATCGGTGGCGGCACGGTGACAACTCATCTGGACCACCGCATAGCCATGTCCTTTCTGGTTCTCGGCATGGCAGCACACAAGCCGGTCACGATTGACGATGGCGCAGTGATCGCAACCAGTTTCCCGACCTTCACGTCTCTCTTTGCCGGAATGGGGGCAAGCATCTCCGCGAATGCGAGCGAAGCCGCATGATCATCGCAATCGACGGTCCCGCGGCATCCGGAAAGGGAACCCTGGCGCGCAGGCTGGCCGACCATTTCGGTCTGCGCCATCTCGACACCGGGCTCACCTACCGGGCTGTCGCCGCCGCGCTCTTGGCAAAGGGTTTGCCGCTCGGCGACGAAGGTGTCGCCATCGAGATTGCTCAGAACCTCGATCTTGCGCAGATGGACAAGACCGTCCTTTCAGCACATGAAATCGGCGAGGCAGCTTCGCGCATCGCCGTTCTCGGAGGCCTGCGTGAAGAGCTGGTCAACCTTCAGCGCCGGTTTGCCGAAACACCGCCGGGTGCGGTTCTGGACGGACGCGACATCGGGACGGTCGTCTGCCCGGATGCGACCGTCAAACTGTTCGTTACCGCCTCTGCGGAAGCCCGCGCGCGCCGCCGGACCGACGAAATGGTGTCCAAGGGAAAAGACGCCAGTTACAGCTCCGTTCTGGACGATCTGAAGCGCCGGGATGAGCGCGACAGTCAAAGAACGGTGGCGCCGATGAGACAAGCTGACGATGCGGTCTTGCTTGATACGACAGAAATGGATATAGAGACCGCGTTCCAGGCGGCTGTGGATATCGTCTCACGCGCCAAGGATGCCTAGATAGATCGCGGGGTTCACTTCAGGGTGTGCCCCTTTCCGTGCATCCGGAGCACTTGGCCTTCAAGGCCAGCAGTTCTTGAGAAGAACAACGTGTAAATTCGGCAGGGCGCTGCTTATCTGCGCCCTGTGGCGAGACTGGATTTTTCGTCTTTCGCCTCCGCCGGCCCGCTTTTTGAGCGGCAGGATCAGCGGAAACCGCGATCCCGGGAGACGGACAATCCGGAGTGCAACACCAACCCGCCGGCGGTGCGCCAACAGGCGCTCAGGAGAATAAATGACTGATTTTAATCCCTCTACCGAGGATTTTGCAGCTCTTCTTGAAGAGTCATTCGTCCAGAACGACCTCTATGAAGGTGCCGTCGTAAAGGGCACCGTCGTCGCCATCGAAAAGGACCTCGCCGTCATCGACGTTGGTCTGAAAGTGGAAGGCCGCGTGCCGCTGAAGGAATTCGGCGCCAAGGGCCGCGACGGCGAAATGGGTGTCGGCGACGAAGTTGAAGTTTACCTGGAGCGTGTTGAAAACGCTCTCGGCGAAGCTGTTCTGTCGCGCGAAAAAGCCCGCCGCGAAGAAAGCTGGGTCCGCCTCGAAGTGGCTTTCGAAGCCAACGAAAAAGTCAATGGCCAGATCTTCAACCAGGTCAAGGGCGGGTTCACCGTCGATCTGGACGGCGCCGTTGCCTTCCTGCCGCGTTCCCAGGTGGACATCCGCCCGGTTCGCGATGTGACCCCGCTGATGCACACGCCTCAGCCGTTCCAGATCCTGAAAATGGACAAGCGCCGCGGCAACATCGTCGTGTCCCGCCGTGTCGTTCTGGAAGAAACCCGCGCCGAACAGCGTTCGGAACTGGTCCAGAGCCTGGAAGAAGGTCATACCGTGGAAGGTGTGGTCAAGAACATCACCGACTACGGTGCGTTCGTCGACCTCGGCGGCATCGATGGCCTGTTGCACGTCACCGACATCGCGTGGCGCCGCATCAACCATCCGTCGGAAGTTCTCACCATCGGCCAGACCGTCAAGGTGCAGATCATCCGCGTCAATCAGGACACGCACCGCATCAGCCTCGGCATGAAGCAGCTTGAAACCGATCCGTGGGATGGCATCGAAGCCAAATACCCGATCGAAGCCAAGTTTGCGGGCCGCGTGACCAACATCACCGACTACGGCGCATTCGTAGAGCTGGAGCCGGGCATCGAAGGCCTGATCCACGTGTCCGAAATGTCCTGGACCAAGAAGAACGTCCATCCGGGCAAGATCGTTTCCACTTCTCAGGAAGTCGAAGTGATGATCCTGGAAGTCGATCCGGTCAAGCGCCGCATTTCGCTTGGTCTCAAGCAGACCCTGCAGAACCCGTGGGATGCTTTCGCAGAGCAGTTCCCGATCGGCACCAACGTCGAAGGCGAAGTCAAGAACAAGACCGAGTTCGGCCTGTTCATCGGCCTCGACGGCGACGTGGACGGCATGGTTCACCTGTCCGACCTCGACTGGAACCGTCCGGGCGAGCAGGTCATCGAAGAGTACAAGAAGGGCGACATGGTCAAGGCCGTCGTTCTCGATGTCGATGTCGACAAAGAGCGTATCTCTCTCGGCATCAAGCAGCTCACCGGCGACCCGATGGAATCCGGTGCTGCCGGCGAAATGCGCAAGAACTCGGTCGTGACCTGTGAAGTCACCGAGGTCAAGGACAGCGGCCTGGACGTCAAGATCGCAGACAGCGACCTGACCGCGTTCATCCGCCGTGCGGACCTTTCGCGCGATCGGGAAGAGCAGCGTCCGGAGAAATACTCCGTTGGCGACAAGTTCGACGCGCGCATCACCCAGTTCGACAAGAAGACCCGCCGGGTCACCGTGTCGATCAAGGCGCTCGAGATCGCAGAAGAGAAGGAAGCCGTCGCTCAGTACGGTTCTTCCGACAGCGGTGCGTCGCTCGGCGACATCCTGGGTGCTGCCCTGAAGCAGCAGAACGAAGACTAAGCTTTTCCGGTTTTCAAAAACCTGAAAACGCGAAAGCCCGGCAGACATGCCGGGCTTTTTTCGTTTCCGGCGACGCTCCCGGCAACTGGCGCCATTATCTCTTTCGAGTGGACTTGCCCAATCAGACGGCTTTGCTTGATGCCGGATAGTCGAAGTCCAGCTCTTCGGTCTCGAAGTACTCCAAAACCGTCTGGATCGCCTTATACCCAAGCGAGCTCTTGCGCACGTAAACACCTGCTTCGCGTCGCGGCATTCCGTCAAGGGAGGGCCGGATCACCAGTCCTTCGCTTTCAACCCGGCGCGCAAGTTGCAGCGGTGCCGACATGACGAACCCACCTTGCTTCACAAGCTGCAATCCGGTGGCAAAAGATGTCGTGCGGATATCGATTATCGAGTCGACGGCCCCGTCGGTTGCACAGCTCTCCTGAATGCGTTTTTCGGTTTCCGGGTCGACCACGAAACTCACCCAGCGATAGCCGCGAAGGTTGGACGGATCGATATGTGTTCCCTGAGCGTTCGGATCGTCCGCAGGCACGACAATTCCGTGTTCGATACTGGTCACGAATTTCACCAGGATCGCGTCATCCACCTGCTCCGGCGGGATAATGCCGAGATAGATGTCCACCTCACCGGCACAGAGCGGCCCTGCGATTTCGTGTCCCATGTCGGTTCTGACCTCCAGCTTGAGCGCCGGATATGTCTCCTTCAGAACGGTAAAAAGTCGCGCGACACAATTCAGGTGGAAGACGGGGCCCGCGCCGACCCTGAGCACCGGCAGGCCGGCCGTGGTTATCGTCGAAACTTCCTCCAGGCATTGACGATATTCGTCCTCAATGCGCAGCGCCCGCTTCAAAAACACCTTGCCCGCCGCGGTCAGTTTCATGCCGCGCCTGTCACGCTGAAACAGAACAGCCCCAACCTGATGTTCAAGGTTGGCAATGCGTTTGGTAACGGACGGTTGCGTCAGCGCCAGCTCGTCACAGGCCGCCGTCAGGGAGCTGTGACGGGCAACGGCCAGAAATGCAGTCACGTTCTTGTCCATGTGATATTCTTTTTTTAAATGCAATCTTTCAAAATATCGATTTTACAGAATATCTCAGATCAATCAATCTACCCAAGGTTCGCTACACAGAAAGCTTTGGGAGGAGCAATGCGGACGGTCTTCGTACTGTTTGACTCGCTTAATCGACTGGCGCTCGGCACCTATGGCGGCACTGCTGTCCAGACACCGAACTTTGACAGGTTCGCCCGCCGGGCCGTTACCTTCGACAAGCATTATGTCGGCAGCCTGCCCTGCATGCCGGCGCGGCGCGACATGCACACCGGCCGGCTCAATTTCATGCACAGGCATTGGGGGCCGCTGGAACCCTTTGACGAAAGCTTTGCAAAGATCCTGAGCAGCGCCGGTGTCTATACGCACCTGGTGTCGGATCATCTCCATTACTTCGAAGACGGCGGCTGGGGCTATGCCAATGCATTTGACAGCTGGGATTTCATTCGCGGCCAGGAATACGATGCCCTGAAGGCACTCGCATCGCCGCCCATCGAACGCTACAAGCAAAAATTCGATCCGCGCCACTATCCGCTGGAAAGCCTGAACGGCGGCAACGTCACGAGGCGTTCGTCGTCAAAAGTTGCCTGGAAAAGATCCCGCGCCGCCATTTCGCACGATTTTCTGAAAGAAGAAGCCGATTTTCCAACGGCCAAGTGCTTCGCTTCGGCCTTTGAATTTCTTGAGCTGAATGCGGACGCGGACAACTGGTTCCTTCAGCTTGAATGCTTCGATCCCCATGAACCATTCGTTGCGCCAGAGCGTTTCAAGGAAGCCTACAGGAGCGGCTACAACGGAAAGATCCTGGATTGGCCGCACTACGAAAAGGTGACCAACTCCAGCCAGGAAATTGCCGAGATCCGCGGAAACTATGCCGCGCTGGTGGCGATGTGCGACGAGTATTTCGGCAAATTGCTGGACCACTTCGATGCCAATAACTTGTGGGGCGACACCTGTCTGTTCCTGACGACGGACCACGGTTTTCTTTTGTCGGAACATGAGTGGTGGGGCAAGAATCGGATGCCCTACTATGAGGAGATCTCTCACATCCCGCTCATGATCTGGCACCCCGGGCACGCGAGCCAGGCTGGTTCGCGGCGCAAGAACCTGACGCAGACGCCGGATCTCATGCCAACCATTCTGGAGATCCACGGCTGCCGGGTTCCTCCCAGCGTGACCGGTGCATCGCTAAAGCCAATGCTGGCAAGCGATGCACCGGTTCATCAAAGTGTCGCACTGGGAATGTTTTCAGGGCCGGTCTGCGTCACCGACGGACGGTACAGCTATTTCCGTTATCCTGAGGATCTATCGGGGGAAAACCTTAACCTCTACACATTGATGCCGACCCATCTGGCATCCCATTTCGACATCAGCGAACTGAAGACGTGTGAACTCGCCGGGCCGTTCGATTTTACGAAGGGTGCTCCTGTCTTGAGGGTGCGCCTGGATCCGAAGAATACCCAGGTCGGCAACGACGGACAGACACTTGAAGACTGCGCGTCGGTGCTGTTCGACCTTGAAGCCGATCCCGGGCAAACGACACCGCTTTCGGACGACGCCACCATCAAGCGGCTCACGGAACGAATTCACTTTCATTTTTCAGAACATGACGCTCCCCCGGAGCTGTACGCGCATTTCAGTCTCGACAGTCGCAGCACCCCGCGTTTCGACACCGGCAACACGGAAGGCCGGCAGCAAACCCGTTAGCAGGAGGAAAACATGACATTCAAAAAACTCGTGAAATCAATCGCGGCAACCGCGGCGATTGTCGCCGCCACAACAAGCACTTCCCTGGCCGAGTTTCCCGAGCGGACAATCGAACTGATACACCCCTGGGGTCCAGGGAACGCGATGTCCGTCAGTCAGCTCATTGCCAAGGCAATGGGAGAGGAACTGGGTGTCGACATGCCGGTGATCTCGACCCCTGGAGCAGCAGGGACAAAGGGCCAGAAGACAGCGATGTCGCGCCCGGCTGATGGATATACGGTCTTTGACGGTTATGTCGCACCACTGGTGTTGCAACCGATCCTGGGAAATGCGGACTGGAGATATAGCGACTACAAGCCCTTGCACGCCGCCGTCTCGAACGCCTTTGCGATCGGTGGCCGCGTCGATGAGACACGCTGGTCCAACTTCGAGGAAATGATGGAGTACGGCAGGGAGCATCCCGGTGAGCTGCGTTACTCTTCCGGGTCACGGAACAACCTGCCGCACATGGTCATTGCGAAAGTTCTGCAATCCTATGGGGTCGTCGCTCAGAACGTGCCCTATACGCAGGACGGCAATGCGGTGAAGGATCTCAAATCCGGTGTTCTGGATTTTTCGTTCATCAATGTCGGGAACTATATTCAGGACAAATCGGCATTCAACATCATGCTCGTGCTTTCCGAGCTTCCCGGTGCAAAGGCTTCCTATGACGGTGCACCCAGCATTGCGGATCTCGACATAGATCTCGGCCTTTCCGGATTGGCACCGATGGGCTGGACTTGGTGGATCATCCACAAAGACACTCCGGATGAGGTGACTGACAAACTCCGCACCGCCATGGCCGCGGCGATGAAACGGGAAGATGTTCGTGCTGCTATCGAAAAGGTCGGGTTTGTTCCGCTCGATTGGGACCATACCGAATACAACGCGGTTGTCGGTCCCGTGCTCGACCAGCTTTCGGCCATGGGCAACGCCCTTAAGTGGGAAGAAGAAGAACTCAAGAAACTGAACTGAAAGCGACCACGGCGATGACTTCAAAAACGCTGACCCTGCTGGTTGCGGCCTTCTTTGCGATCATCGTCGTGATTGTCTTCCAGCAAATTCATACGTCCATGCACGAACAGGGGATCGCCAGCGGCGGTCCCTACGATAATGCCGCCGCCTATCCAAGGGCGATTGCGATCATCATTTCCGGACTGGTGCTGTTGCAGGTGCTGATGGAGCTGGTGTCCGGCTCCCGGGAAAAGATTCCGCTTTCACCGGCATCGCTCAAAAGGGCTGTCGGCCTGCTCGTCGTTTTCGCCATCTATCTGGGGTGCCTCGGCTGGCTCGGCTATCACCTGACCACCTCACCGATGGTCTTTGCGGTGATGTATATCTGCGGTGCCCGGCAAATCGGAAAGATGCTCGTGGCCGCGCTTGCAATGTCCTTCGGTTTCGCCTTCGTTTTCGAGAGATTTCTCAACGTTGTGCTGCCGGGCGGCGTCTTCAACCTCAACATTCCCTGGTAGGACGCCGATGCTGTTTGAGTCACTTGTTGCCGGATTTCAGCTCTTTCTGACACCCATGGCCATCGGCCTAACCTTTGTCGGAATTCTCATCGGCCTTTTGGTCGGCGCCATGCCGGGCCTTGGCCCGCTGATGGGCATTATCCTGCTGTTGCCCGTTGCGATCGGACTGCCTCCGCTCGCGGCCATGGGATTTCTGATCGCGATTTTTGTGGGCGGTTCTTGTGGCGGCTCGATATCCGCGATCCTTCTGCGTATCCCGGGAACACCGCTGGCGGCCGCCACCCTGTTCGACGGTTATCCGATGGCTCAGAAAGGACGAGCCGCCGATGCGATCGGTATTGCAATCTCGGCGTCTGCGATTGGTGGGTTGATCGGCGGTGTGGTCTTGATCGTGGCATCGCCGTTGCTCGCAAAATTCGCAAGCGGCTTTGCTCCACCCGAATACGCGATGCTCGCCATAACAGGGCTCTTTGCGATTGCGATCATTTCCGGTGGTTCGCTCGTCAAGGGGCTGATTTCCGGCTGCTTCGGCCTCCTGCTTGCCACCATCGGCACCGATGAGTTTTCGACGGGCTATAGGTTTACATTCGACTCGCACCACATGCTCAACGGCTTCCATATCGTCGCCGTGGTCGTTGGCCTATTTGCGATTTCAGAGATGGTTCACCAGATCGCGGGCAACGGTCTCTTGAAAAAGCCCGACATAAACGTGGAACGTCCCGGCTTCGGATCGTTGTTCAAGACACTGAGGCACTGGATCAACCTGCTTCGATCTTCGGGCATTGGAGTGTTCTTCGGCGCGCTGCCAGGCGCTGGTGGTGTCATCAGTTCGTTCACGTCCTACGCGATAGCGAAGGCCGCCGCCAAACCGGAGGAGCGATATGGTGAGGGTGCCGAAGGCGGCGTTGTGGCGACAGAAAGTGCAAACAATGCAACTGTCGGCGGAACTCTGGTTCCGTCACTGGCGCTCGGTATTCCGGGTGACGCGTCATCGGCGATGTTGCTGGGCGCGCTGCTGATTCTCGGATTTGTTCCCGGGCCGATCCTGTTCGAACAGCAGCCGGAGTTCGTTGGCGGTATTTTTCTTGTCTATATGGCCTCCAACATCTTTCTGCTGATCGCAGGCATCCTTGCGACCCCGTTTTTTGTCTACG
>Ga0207422_1002965_pt1 | contig 19160 bp, 14 predicted proteins | sample MarCyaLeptolynsp_FD_187757 | JGI IMG/M metagenome (GOLD analysis project Ga0207422, IMG submission 187757) | Marine cyanobacterial communities from Panama - species 1 Leptolyngbya sp. (SPAdes) | ecosystem: Environmental > Aquatic > Marine > Unclassified | place: Panama: Panama City | collected...
GGTGGTGCCACCAGGAATCGAACCGGGGACACAAGGATTTTCAGTCCTTTGCTCTACCAACTGAGCTATGGCACCATTATATGTAAACAAGCTTTCGCTTGGGGCCGCCGGAGAAAGATTAACTTCCCTTTAGCGGGGCGCAAATTTAAAACTTTTTACATTCGTGCAAAACATTTTTGCCCCACTTTGAAACTTTCTTCATCATCTGCCGATTTGCGTCTCATTATTGATGCGGGAAATACCCGAATCAAAGTGGCTCAATACCAGCGGCAAAGCTGCTTACAGCTCGACTATTTTGAGGAGCAAAATTCCTTCGAAAATTTCTTGAAAAATTTTCCTCCCCAACTTCCCTGTATAGTTTCCAATACGGGGAATTGGGACTTCGCGATGCTGAAAGCGCATTTCTCAATATTTGTGGAGCTCAGTCCGCGCACGCCATTACCATTTCCCATACTTTATGCTAGTCCGGAGACCTTAGGCAACGATCGCAGAGCCCTGGCCGCGGCCGCCCTGGCTCAATTTCCGGGCGAAGCAACCTTGGTTTTAGACCTGGGCACCTGCCTCACGGCTGACTTTGTCAATTCCTCCGGAGAATATCTAGGGGGAGCGATTAGTCCGGGATTAAAAATGCGTTTCAAATCCCTGCATCATTTCACTGCAGCCTTACCACAAATTGATTGGTCGGGCCTTAAATTTCCAGAACTAATAGGTGATAGCACAGAGAATAGCATTTTAAGTGGAGTGGTAAGAGGATATGCAGCAGAAATTTCTGACTGGATCACACAATATGAACGTAAATTTGGCGCTATTCGAACAGTTCTTACGGGAGGTGATGCTCAGCTATTGCTCCCGTGGCTGAAAAATGACATATTTGCACCTTCAAAATTCTTGCTCAACGGCCTTGATTACATACTCGAGTACCATCTCAAATCCTTATAAAGTCCTCAGCATTATGCTGTTAGTCTGCTTGGGCTTCACCGCTCAAGCGCAGACCAATTCGGTGTCTCCTTACTCCAGATTCGGTTTTGGTGATCTATACCACGGTTTAAACGCCCGCTATATGGGTATGGGAGGAGCCTCTTTAGCTACTCCGGATGGATTAAATATAAATTTTGCCAGCCCGGCTTCCTATCACAAATTAAAGCTCACCACCTTTAATGTGGGTTTTGAGGGAAGTATCATTCAACAAGAACAAAGTGTACCGGCGGTCAATTTGCAAAACTCCCGCTCGGGGATGCGTAATTTATCGGTGGGAGTGCCCATTAAGCCTTGGTGGGGATCGGCCGTGGCCATTCAGCCTTACAGCTTTAAAGGTTATCAGATTCGCAGCAGTCGCACCTTAAGTTCGGATACTACGGTTTCCATTACCGATGAGTTCAATGGGGAAGGAGGTCTAAATGCTGTAGTCTGGGGAAATAGCTTTGAAGTAGCTAAAGGTTTTAGCTTGGGGGTGAATATGCAATACCTTTTCGGCTCCCTGCGGGAAAACACCATTGTTAATTTCGATGACTTCCGCTTCTTAGATACCCGCAGTGATCGAGAATCACAGATTAGCACCTTTACTCTCAACTATGGATTGCGCTATCAGTATGAGATAGAGAATGAGCGATTTTTAGCCTTAGCGGCGCGTTTTCAGAATGCGACCGATTTGCAATCGGAAGACATTCAATTTGATTATACCATCGATGGCAACCTTGCAGTCGATACCCTGATCGGCGGGAGTTCCTCTACCGGAAACTACACCCTGCCTTCAGAGTTTGGTTTTGGTCTAAGCTATGGTAAGCAGATTGAGAATTCCATGCAGGCGGCCTGGGCCATTAACCTAGATTACGAAACTTACAATGGTTCCGAGTTCCGCTCCCCAATAGAAGGTGCCCCTTTGGTAAATGCTTACAAAATGGAATTGGGTGGTTTCTTTACCCCAAGATACACTTTCAAAGGACTAGAGCGAGGTACAGGTTTTTTCAATGAAACTGAATATCGCTTTGGAGGTTTTTATGAAAAAACTCCATTACAGGTCTCAGGCACAGATCTTTACAATTATGGCATCACTTTTGGATTAGGATTACCGATTCGTCAACGCAATTTGGCCCCGGGAGAATACAAAGTGAGTACGGTGAATCTCGGCATCGTTGCCGGACAAAGAGGCACTTTAGCAAACAATTTGATCAGAGAACAGTATATAAGCTTTTACCTGTCTGTAACGTTTAACGATAAGTGGTTCATAGAATATAAATACCGATAAAAACAACCAAAAGATGAAAGCAGCCCTATATACCCTAGCATTAATCATCGGTCTGGGTGGAATGCTACAAGCGCAGAAATATGGAGAGGACAGTGTTACCTGTCGTGAGAACCTTTATATCTATTACGAGCTAGCCAAAAAGAAGAAATATCTAGAAGCCTACGATAGCTGGAAAATCGTTTACGAAACTTGTCCAGCCTCGAGTAAGAATAACTTTATCTATGGTCCTTATATCGTTAAAGCTAAGATTAAGGAAGCCGCTGACGCCGGTGATACTGCTACCGAAAGTAGTTTCAAGTCCAAGTTAATGGAGGTATACGATAATCGTAATGTTCATTTTCCTGGTAGCGAGTCCAAAGTTGCAACCTATAAAGCCTTGGATTATTTCAAGTACTATAAAGGCAATAACAAGGAGGCCTATGATCTCTTTAGTAAAGCTTTGGAAATAGGTGGTCAAGAGCAACCAGCCGCTTTCTTTAATTACTTATTCGCTGCTGCTGCGGGCATGTTCAACGATAAGAAGATGGATACCGAAGGGGTATTTGGAGTTTATAACGTGGCTTATGAAGGAGTGGAGTTCAATAACAATGCCTTGAACTTAACCATCGCTAAGCTGATCTATAAGCGTGACTCTTTAGGAACGGCCTTGGATGCCAAAGAAGAGAAGGAACTAGGTAAGGCAGAGCGCGAATTGGCTCGTTATACTTCGGTTGAGAATAACCTAAATAAAATCATTAGCCGCATTGCGACTTGTGATAAGCTAACCCTAATCTACAATGATGAGGCTTTTGCCGCTAATAGCGCGGATACCGTTTGGTTAAAGCGTGCCGCTACCATGTTGCAAAAAGAGCGTAAGAATGCTGAGGGAGAATATGAAGACTGTACCGATAATCCTATCTTCTTCAAAGTTTCGGAGGCACTTTATACCTTGGAGCCATCAGCCCCAGCGGCGCGAGCAATGTTCATTATGGCTTACCGTGATGGCGATATGGCCAAAGCCACTAAGTTCATCCGCGAGGCTATCAAATTTGAGATTGATCCGGTTAAGCGTTCAGCCGACTACTTGAAATTAGCGGCGGTATTGCAGAAACGCGGAAGTTTAGCCCAAGCTAAAGCTGCGGCCATCAATGCGGCAAACTTGAATAAGAGCAACGGCGACCCCTATGTAGTTCTAGCCACCATTTATGCTCAGGCGCAAGGAACTTGTGGTGACAATGTTTTCGAGAAGAAAGCAGTCTACTGGGCGGCGATTAATAAACTAAACTACGCTAAGTCTATCGACGCGAGTGTAAGTAGCAAAGCGGATCGTTTGATTGCCTCTTACAAAAAGCAGTTGCCAGATAAGTCTGTAATCTTCCAGTTGGGTAAGGTAGAAGGTGATTCTCATACCATTGGCTGTTGGATTAACGAAACCATTACCGTAAGCTATTAATGCTGAGGAAACCTTATAATATCAAAGGCATCGTCACAATGTTGACGATGCTTTTTTTGTTTTCTGCCTGCGAAAATAAGGTGCAGGAAGTGCAGCGCCTCGCGCGTGATGAACGCATTCCCATGGAGGTTCAGAGAGATTTTCTTCTGCGTTATTCGGATAGTACTTATATCCGCATGGAGTTAACCGCTCCCTTGGCAGAGAGTTATCCGCAGTTGGATTATCCCCAGAGAGAATTCCGGGAGGGCATCAATGTGCGTTTCCTATCGGGGCAGGGGGTAGTATCTTCGACCTTAAGGGCTGATTATGCCTTGCAACTGATTGATAAAGACTTGTGGGAGGCGCGAGGAAATGTAGTAGTGGTAAACGAAAAAGGGGAGGAGTTAAAAACGGAAAAGCTCTTTTGGGATTCGCGCAGAGAGAGAATCTATGGCGATGAATTTGTTACTATTACGACAGCGGAACAGATTATTATGGGGGAAGGCTTTACCGCCGACCAAAATTTTTCAGAATACGAATTGGACCGACCAACCGGCCAGATAAATATTGACGAAGATGCTTCTTAGACTATTAAAATTTGTGGAATATGTATGGGTGGGCTTCGGCTTTCTTTGTGCCTACCAGCTTTATGCCACTTGGGGTGTAGACGATCAACTGAGCTATATTTACGGAGGAGGCTTTATTGTCTCTATATTTATGTTCTTCTTTCGCCGCTATTCAAGGGGACGCTATGAGCAAATCCAAGCGGAGAAGAACAAGCAACAAGATAGCTAGGATTGGAATTAGCTCTTATCATCATATGCAGCATCTTAGCCTCGGCTTTTTTCTCCGGGATTGAGATTGCATTTATCTCCTCCAATCGCTTCCACATAGAACTGGAACAGCAAAAGGGGACCTTTATCTATCGTATTATCGGACTCCTGGTGAAGAGTCCGGCCCGCTTTATCGCGGCTATGCTGGTAGGAAATAATATCGCCCTGGTAATTTACGGTCTCTTTATGCCTTTGGTCTTAGAACCCTATCTGCCTATTAGCGAAGATTACCCTTATCTAATCCTCCTGGTGCAGACTATCCTCAGTACCATCCTCATTCTAATTTTCGCGGAATTCTTACCCAAGGCCATCTTTAGCAGTAATGCGACTTCCCTTTTGGAGGTATTTGCCATTCCGAGTGGTATTTTCCATTTCCTCTTTTCTCCTATCGTTTCCTTAATGATGGGCGTGAGCAATTTTGTGATGAAGTATATCCTGAGATTAGAGGAAGAAGAGGATCAAAAAGCTTTTGATAAGGTTGATTTGGAGAATTATCTCTCTGAACGCGCCGATGCGGCGGAGGAGCAGGATGATGTGGATCACGAAATTCAAATTTTCCGCAATGCCTTGGAGTTCAGTGGACGTAAGGCTCGAGAATTTATGATTCCACGTACGGAAATCGTGGCAATGGACGTGGACGAAGATATTCGCAAATTGAGTCAGGAGTTCATTAGCAGTAGCCTTTCCAAGATCTTAATCTACGAGGGCACGGTGGATAATATAATTGGGTATGTCCATTCCTTTGAGCTCTTTAAAAAACCGGCGGACATTCGTTCGGTATTGAGACCGGTGAGCTTCCTGCCTGAGAGTATGCCGGCTCAAGAGACCTTGAACCTCTTAATGCGGGAACGCCGCAGTATATCGGTGGTTTTGGATGAGTTTGGCGGTACTTCCGGACTGGTAACTATTGAGGACGTGGTGGAAGAAATCTTTGGCGAAATCGATGATGAACACGACGTGGAAGAACTGCTGGAAAAGCTTGTTGATGAAGGGGAATACCTATTCTCGGCCCGTCAGGAAATCGATTATCTGAACGACAAATATCACCTTAACCTACCGGAAGACGAAGCCTACAATAGTCTTGGCGGACTGATTATCAATCAATTGGAATCCATTCCTGAAAAAGGAGAGGAGCTCCTCATACCTCACTTCCACCTCACCGTAGAAGAAGTAGGCAATAGCAAGATTGAGGTTGTAAGGGTCCGACTCCGTGAGGACGGAGATTAGATTGATATACTGAACGCCTCAGTCTAGAGGCCATGCTCGTCGCTCGATAGCCTCGAAAGTAAGTTTCTCCATCACCCATAAATAAAAAAAAATCCCTCTTAGGGTGTAATTTTGGTGCACTCCTTGTTACTAACTAGGGGAAACAAAACATAAAAATGAAAAAACGTATACTCTTATTCTTCCTTGCTAGTTTTGGTCTAAGCGGCCAAGGAGTGGTTAATCAGATTTTAGCCGGGCCCAATGCTCATAGTCATCAAGAGAGTGAAGCGAAGCCACAATGTGGAGCACATTTCGCCTTAATGGACCTTGATCGTCGGGTTCCTGGCACCAAGCAGCGGGCAGACGAGGCTCTACAAAATACCGTGAAGAGTCTTGATACCAGGGCGAAAACTATGAGCGCTACCCTTACCGTACCAGTCGTTTTCCACGTGGTCTATAGCGATTCCACCCAAAACATTCCGGACTCCACCTTGCTTAAACAGTTAGCGGCATTGAACACCAATTTTGGTCGACGAAATGCGGACACCATTAACCTAAGGAGTGTTTTTACGCCCTACGCTGGTAATCCTAATATTCAATTCGAATTAGCGACAATAGATCCACAAGGAAATCCTACTAACGGCATTGTACGTAAGAGTACCAATATCACCCATTTTGGAGGCATTTTACCCTATAATATTAATCAGACAGCTCTGATTCAGCAGTGGGTTCAGGATAGCCTTTTCCTGAACTTCTCGCGCATCTTCGCTGATAGTTCGGGTGGGTCAAGCGCATGGGATACAGAGCGTTATCTTAACATTTGGATTGGCGACTTGCGCATCTTTGAACCACAAATCAATAATGCAGAGGAATTGGTTCTGCTCGGTTTTGCTCGTCCACCGGCCAATCATCCTAGCTTTAGTGGCTTGGGTTTAGATACTTTAATTAGCACGGTAGGACCGGTGATGCATCATATGGCCATTGGACCGGATAATCCTATCGCCTTTCCAGCTCCTTATGGCGCTTTTAATAATATCCTGAACGAAGGCGACCTCCTTAGTCATGAGGTAGGGCATTATTTAGCCCTGCGCCATATTTGGGGCGATGGTGATTGCACCGCGGATGACTTTATCTTCGACACCCCCTTGTCTAATAATTCCAATCAGTTCACCTGCAATAAATCTCGCAATACCTGTATTGACAGTATTGGTGGGCAGAACTTACCAGACATGGCGGAAAACTTTATGGATTATAGTACCGATGCTTGTTTCAACAGCTTTACTAAGGGTCAGGCAGCGGTAATGCGGGCCACCTTATTTACCTATTACCCTAATCTATTCACGATTAGTCGACCCGAATTCCACTTAGCCGATTTCATCGATGTTTACCCCAATCCTAGTAGCGGTAAAATCAAAATCACCAGTCAAATGGATTTATCTTCCGCTCGGGTGGAGGTTTATGCCCTCGACGGTCGACCCATTCAGAGTCTAGATTTAGCCAATCAACAGGCGGTGGAAATTGACTTAGCGGGAGCGCCTGGAGTATATTTTGTGAGGGTCTTTAGTGAGGAAGGCCATGCGGTGCTCAAAGTGCTAAAGAAATAGATAAGGCCTATTGAACCTTCCCTTCCTGGGTAATATGAGATGAGCCTGTCGAAGTCCTCCTTATCTTAGAACGGAAATTGAGGAATATGAAGCAGGCTTACTTTTCTATTGTGTTGACATTTTTTGCCCTAAACAGCATGGGCCAGAGCAGTTTAAGTAGCGCAGAGCTCTTAAATGTACTGCAAGGGAACTATGATCCCAACCAGTACGCAGCTAGCCAGGCGATAAGCGCTACCGATCAAATTGCATGTGAGATGCTCACGCTCATTGATCGCGATTCCCTGCACAGCAATCTGGAACGACTAAGTGCTTTCGGTACCCGACATACTTGGTCGGATACTCTGAGTCAAACGCGGGGAATTGGTGCGGCACGTAGATGGATTCATTCGCGATTCCAGTCCTATAGTGGCAATAATGGCAATCGCTTAATACCGGGCTATTTTACTTTTGATATCACCAATAATACCTGTGGCCCCTTAAACGGAACTAAGAATGTTTTGGGGGTATTACCCGGCTCTGATACCAGCGACGCTTCGGTAATCCTGATGATGGCGCATATGGATTCGCGATGCGAAGGGCGTTGTGATACGGCTTGTTATGCCCCCGGTGCGGATGATAATGGTTCGGGTACGGTCTTGGTAATGGAAATGGCACGGGTTTTAAGTCGGTATACCTTCAAGCATACTTTGGTCTTTATGCTCACTAATGGGGAGGAGCAAGGCCTTTTAGGAGCGCGGGCCTTTTCGGATTATTGCGCAAATAATGGAATTGCCGTTAAGGCGGTGCTCAATAATGATATTGTAGGCGGAACAATATGTGGTCAAACCGCTTCACCTCCCGGCTGCTCTCCGGCGGGGGATGTTGATTCGATTCGAGTGCGGATGTACGGAAACCCTTTGTCAGACCGCAATCCCTATCAGGGTTACGCGCGAAGCGTAAAGCTAAACTTCGATGAAAAGCTGCGTCCTAACATGCAGGTTCAACCTACGATTGAATTAGTAAACCAAGAGGATCGCTCGGGTCGGGGAGGAGATCATATCGCCTTTCGGGAAAATGGCTTTCTCAATGTTCGCTTTACCTCCGCCCATGAACATGGAAATGGCAATCCCTTGGGTACCCCAAATTACCAGGATCATCAGCACACCTCCTTGGATGAAATAGGCGTGGACCTAGATAGTAATGGCACCATTGATAGTTTTTATGTGGATTTCAATTATTTGAAACGCAATGCCATCATTAATGCCAGTTCTGCCGCAATGATTGACGCAGCACCGGCTACCCCAAGCTTTATGCTGCACGATGAGAGTACCGGTTTACGCCTTGAAGTTTTGGATAGCGACTTGGCCTTCGAATATCGTGTAGGAGTTAAAGGTTCTGGGGGAGGAGAATACGATTCACTCTACCGTTTCCAGGGTCGGAACTTTGTAATTCCGGGATTACAAACCAATCAGCTTTACTTAATTGGCTTGGCTGCCCTGGATAGTAATGGGATAATGAGTGCTTTTAGTCAGGATGATCGGGAAAGCCCCTCCGTGGCCACTCCACCAGGCACCACCGATAATTTGCCCTATGATTTCAACTGCATGCAGGTGAGTTTACAGGAATACTCCAATCCTGAGACTCTGGGTTTAGAGGTCCTTAATCCAAGGCCAAATCCCACCGACCGATACAGCGAATTGGTATTTTGGGTACAAGATCGCTCTTGGATGGGACAGGCTGAATTAAAAGTTCTGGACTACCAAGGGAAAGTGGTACACGCGGAAAAACTGCAGCTTGACTACGGCGCTAATTCACTGCGCTACACCCACCAAGCTTCCCCTGGGATGTACTTCTACTATCTTGAACAAGAGGGGAGAAGATCGGTCGTACAGCGCCTATTGGTGAATTAACAGCCATTCTTTGCTGCATCCACAGCTCCTCTCACGGTTCCGTGTTCCTTAAGCAGAGATTCGGCTGCGCTAGCCTCTAGGCCCGTTTCCTGCATAATCATGCGAGTACCGCGGTCTACTAGCTTATTATTATTAAGCTGCATATCCACCATTTTATTACCTCTTACTCGACCGAGCTTAATCATAATTCCGGTGGATATCATATTGAGAATCAGCTTCTGAGCGGTGCCAGCTTTCATGCGGGTAGAACCCGTGATAAATTCTGGTCCCACGACTGCTTCAATCGCGATATCTGCATGTTCGGCCAAAGGAGTGTTCTCATTGCAAGTGATGCAAACCGTGAGCAGGCCTTTTTCTTGGGCTCGAGCCAAACCGCCTACCACATAAGGCGTGGTGCCACTGGCCGCTATACCTAGGATTACATCCTCCGCTTGCGGTTCAAAATCGGCTAAATCTTTCCAGGCACCTTCTCGATCATCCTCGGCAAATTCTACGGCTTTGCGAATCGCGCTATCGCCACCGGCGATTAAGCCGATTACCCAATTCGGATCTGCTCCATAAGTGGGGGGGAGCTCCGAGGCATCCACTACCCCCAAACGTCCACTGGTGCCCGCTCCGAGGTAAAATAATCGTCCGCCAGACTTCATCTTAGGGACAATGGCCTCAATGGCCTTCTCGATTTGAGGAATAGAGCGCGAAACAACGATGGGAACTAGGCGATCCTCCTGATTGATACCCTCCAGGATATCGCGGGTCGACATCTTATCGATATTATCGTACCGGCTATCGGATTCGGTGGTGGTAAGGCTCACGAATTTTGTAATTTAAAGGCCTGATCTGCTAATCTATGCGCAAGGTACAATTGATTTTGGGCTTAAGCCTCCTTTGTGGTCAAATTTGGGGACAGGCATTCAGTCGTGTTTTCACCAACCCGAATTACCTAATGGGTCAGGACTATCATAGTCTTTTGGATTTAGAGTTTGGAAAAAGTGAGGATGAGCTAATTATGCATTTCAAGTTCTCAAAATATGGTATCCCTGCACTTTACCAATTTGATGTCACTAAGCATTCCTTCGGTGATTATCATCGAATTTACGGGGGACCTTCGGCTCCTTGGATTTACGGGATGGGTGCAGGTCGATATTTTGTTTGGAATGGAGTCGGTGGGGGAGGTTCGATTTCCGCAAGTTGGGAATATTTAGACTTTAATGTCGGAGTGAAAAAGGAAATATATCCCAATCGTTGGTTAGCTTCTTTTCCTTGCCTGTGGCGAGATTCTTTATATGTGCTCAACAACAAGGTCATTATTCGAGATTCTATCACAGGTCTTGCAAACTTCAATGCCTATGACACCAATACTGTTTACTACCTCACCCATATCAATTTACGGAAAGGCAGATCGGAAATACTAGATTCCATCCGCTTACCCTTTGTTAAAATGCATAGTACCAAGCTGAGTTTCCATCCGGAAGAGGGAGAATGGGGGCTTCTATATCAAGACTGGCGCATTCGTTTTAAGGAGGGAAGTTTCCATCCTGAAACCGTTTACCAAGATTCACGTCTCGATTTAAATGCTTTTGCCTGGCTTCACATCGATACGGAAATGATGCGCCGGGTCTATTTTAATCGAGGTATTCATCAGGCTTTTATAAATGCGAACCAAGACCTTTTTATTGAAGCCTATTTTAGCCCCTATGACTCCTCCTATTATGATTTCTCTGACTTGAGTCAATATGTGTCCCTTGAAAATTTTAACGGCTATTGGCTTTCAGATGGGGTTTGGCAAGGACGAGAGTATCAAGGTTCGATAACAGATTTAGCTTTAGTGAAGAAATCTTTAGGTGTAAGAGACCTCATGTTAGCTCGCCAGGATAGCTTGAAGCTTTTTCGTTTTGAGGATGGTAAAATAAGCAGATACCGAGGGCTTTCTTACCAGAACCTTCCCCAAGCCGCTTATAGGACTGTTTTAAGTAATTCTGAAGGGGGCTTCTACTTAGGTGGAAATGTCCTAGATCAGGATGGCCGCACGCAGCGGCCAATTTTAGTTTACGTTGATCCACTGGGACGAACCAGCTATGGTCAGGATCCTGAAACCTTCAATCTTCATTACAATCCACAATCGCAAAGTTTAAAGGTCTTTTACAAAGATCCGGCGAGGCAGTTCAATTACCGAATCATTGATGCCTCAGGGCGCAATATGCAGGAAGGCGAATTTCAAGCTTATGAAGGCATCTCTTTGGGCGATTGGCAAACGGGCATTTACCGCATCCAGCTTTGGACTAAAGCTGGAACTTATTTGGGGCAAGAAGCCTTTTTAATTTCACATCCATGATGAGAGGGCTACTGATACTCATATTATTGCTGCCCCTAAATGTGGCATTGGCCCAAGGCTTCGATCGTCGTTTGGAGAATCAGGCAATAGCAGGTGAGGTAAATCTCATTAAAGCAGGAGCCAATCCTGAGGATCCTATGATGCTAGGAATCGTATACAATCCCACCAGCTTGTCCTACCAAAAACCGTCAGAGTACTACCAAACTTTCGGCTTTTACGACCCCGTTCGAAATGTACTGCGTGAATCGGACCTATTCAATTCCCGAAATGAAATAGATGATGTCCTGATCCAGAACGAAGGCCCCATGCTTTGTTTGTCTCATTCGGGCTGGACTCATTCTAATCATTTCCGTGCGCTATTATTTGAGGTTATACCGGGTGATTCATCTTATAGAGGAGTAATAAACGAGCTCTCCGATCGGAATATCGTAAGTAATAGCTTCTCGGAATGGCGGGGTCGCTATTTTATTCTGGTTAATGACAGTAGTAGGTGGGATCATTACTATATACGTCAATTTAACCTTCTGGAAATTGACACAACTGATTTTTCCACCACAAAGCTAGCGGAGTTTAGCTATCCAAAGGGTTTAGAACATAAAGTTAGTTTTAGGCTTTCGCCTGATGGTCGGGGAATTGATATTTGGCCTTTTTCATCCGATAGTATTGTTCACTATGAAATTGGTATTGAAACTCCGCAAAGCTATCTACCCTTTAAGGCTTATAGTTGGACTGTTTTTAAACGTCATCCCTTTAATTATGTATTAATTGACAGTGCTGGTCTGCAGTTGATTCAATTGGAATCAGCCACGGAAGAACCTAATTTATTAGAGCGATACAATTTCAATACAGAACTGGATAATGTTGTAGGTTTATCAAACAATGGCATTTACTTACAAGGCCTTAATCCATATAATACAATTCAAGGGGGGCATTATGATCGCGACTCCAATTTAACCGCAATTGGTCAGGAAGGAGAGATTTGCCATGTTTATAAATTAAACAAAGAGGGCAAACTCCTTTTTCATCATAAAGTGGAGATGTATGCCAATGTAGTGCACTCCTTTGCCGATGGTAGTTATTATCTCGGAGGTCATTTCTTTTACCCGCCGCATCGCTTCCAAATTTCAGCTTACCGTGAGCCCCGCCTGGTCTATGTGGATCCATACGGTCGCAGTCAAACCGTGATCGGGGATGAGTCTTTTCAGGTTCATTTCCATGCCAGTACCAATCAGCTTAAGCTATTTTTAAATAATCCGCTTATTCAAGCGCAGTATCGCATTTCCGATGCGTCGGGCAGAATAATGCAAGAAGGGGCAGTAGATACCTATGAGAATCTGGATTTAGGGGATTGGCAAACGGGGATTTACCGTATCCAACTGTGGACGCAAACCGGAGTTTATCTTGGTTCTAAACCCTTTTTAATGAATTGAGAATGAACCGACTTCCTGTAATAGCACTATTCTTTTTATCGAGTTTAGCACTTTTTGGACAGGGCTTTACGCGCGATATCAAATCGCCATTCCCTTGTTGTTCTTTTTCAGAATATTATGGAATTAATCAAATTCACTTCGGCGAATCAGAACAAGACCTGGTTTTATGGTATAACACTTCTTATGATGGCTACGGCGAGGTCTTTATACATTATAATGCGCGAACGAATACAGTAGAGGACTTCCGTCATAGTCAAAGTGGTCCAGCGAGGGCGCGTTATATCCGTTACGGGAGCAAGCAATACGTGGTACGCAACGGGTCAGGAGGTGCTCCAAGTGCACGACCCTATTGGGAGTTCATCGATTTTGAAGGAAATAAGAACTCGGAGTTCTACCCTAATTATCGCGGGGCATCAAGCTTAGCCCAAAGAAATGATTCTTTATTCCTATTGTATGCGCCCCTCAACAATCCTATAGTTGACACCAATACCCTCTATTACCTAAGCTATTTAAATCCAATTAAAGGACGGGAAGAGTTTTTAGATTCCATTCGCATCCCTTTTTACCTAAGTAATGCAGGTTTATACTATCATCAAGAAGAAAATTATTGGGAGGTATTTCACGAGGATTACCGCATCCACTTTAAACTTGGTAATGGTCGCCCAGATACTCTCTACCAGGACCCTCGATTTGCTTTAGAGCATTTTAGAAAATTTGGGGGCGATCCAAATCTAGTACGGGAGACTTATTTTCGGAGGGGCCTTAAATTGGACTATCGTAATTACAGTGCTGGTAAACTCTATCGAATAATCTATACACCTTTTGATACGTCCTATTATGATTTATCCGTATTAAATTTTGTGATTCCAGACCGAGACTTTGGAACCCCTTTCAGTGGAGCATTTCCCGGTCTTTCTAATTTAACAAAGAATGAGGGAGTTCTTGATATTAAATTCACAAGCCCCTACTACAGTTCAGGAATTGATACACTTTTCGCTTATAGGATAGCAAACGGCGCGATTCAGAGTCAATTGATTCTACCTTTTGCAACCTTAGGTAACTATCGAGGCTATATTGCGAAGAGTACCTCAGAGGGCGGTTTTTACATCGCGGGACATCGTTATTCGCAATATCCAAATGGATATCCGCAAGCTCAATTTCTTATCTACAGCGATCCTGATGGAAAAATGAAGACCATGCCAGACGGCGAGCTGATAAATATTCATTTTAATAGATCCTCCAACACCATAAACATCTTCTACGAGGATCCAGACGCACAATTGCGTTATCGCATTGTAGATGTCTCGGGCAGACGAATGCAGGAGGGGGAATGCAAAGTGCATGAAGGGATTAGCATTGGAAATTGGCGTTCTGGACTCTATTACCTTCAATTGTGGTCCAAGGATCAATCCTATTTAGGTCAAAGAACATTTTTAATTCAACCTGAATGAGAATCCTTTTAGCCCTTTTCCTTGTAAACTTCTTAAGCCTTAGTGTCTATGGACAAGGCTACGGCCGTGAAATTGCACCAAGTGAGATGTACAAAGTCATCACGGCTCAGCCGCTGGAAGGCGATCAACTTTTCCTTAAGCTTCAAAACTGGTATACTGGATCTGGCCCGAATTCCTATTCCACTTATTACGCTATCTACGATGAAGCCTCGGATCAGCTGCTCTATCATGACTTGGCCTATCGGGTAGGGAATGATTACGGTCATGTCATTCAAAGAAATGGAGACCAACTTCAATACCTAGTGAGTCACGCCTCCTTTGGTTTTGTGACCTTCAAATATTTGGATCTAAGCGATACGGCTACCTATCCAGGTCTCACCGCTAATCACAGCCTAATGGGGCCGCCCTTCCTCTGGCTGAACGACACGGCCTTCTTCTTACGCAGCCTGTACGACCCTTGGACGAATCGGGCCCAACGCTCCCAAGGGCTCAATACCTTGAACGACACTTTGATTTTAGGCTACTGTAACTTTGCAAACAATCGCATGGTCGATTTAGATACTTTTCGATTTTCTTTTAGTATTGGCCTTAATTCCTATTTCGCATATAATAAAAGCGAGGATTACTTTGAGCTGATTCAAGATAGTTTACGGGCGACCTTTAAACGAGGAGATCGGCAAATGATCGTTTTTCGAAAACAGAAAGACTGGTTTTGGCATACCGCGAAAAAAGCTTTCCCGGATGACGCCAAGCAACGCAATAAACGAATTAAGGAGCTGCGGTTGGCGGGTGGCATTTACCGTGAAGTAAAAGATACCCTAGGTCTTATAAAACTTACTTGGATCGAGGGACCTAACGGCCCCTTTAATCTTCGGCCCTTCTACATTCCTGTCGATTTGAGGGATAATCAGACTTATGGCGCCGGTAACTACCAGTCCGACAGCGTTTATAATTACTACAGCCTAGATGCCGACTCAAGCTATTATACCTTGGTGCGCTATGAGGGCGGTGAAGAAAGGCATCGCAGTCGTTTTCCCTTTGATGTGCCGGCTACTTTTGAGTTGTCGAGCCTTAGCTCCCGTGCAGATGGATCCTTTTATCTTAGTGGTCTACGGAATTATGAAAATCCCTTTGGTTGGGATTCTTGGGCGGAGGCCTATTTGATTCGGGTGGATAAAAATGGCTATATCGAAACTTTAAATCCTGGCGAAAGATTTGCCCTCCATTGGGAAAGGGAGGCGCAACGATTAAAGATTTTCTATGCAGATGGGCTAGCCCGCTTAGACTATCGCATTGTAGATGCTTCAGGTCGTCAGATGCAAAGCGGAGCTTTCCAAGCTTATGAAGGCATCAAGCTCGGCGATTGGCGCGAAGGCATCTATTATGTGCAGCTATGGACCGAGGGAGGGAGCTTTATCGGAGAGGAATCGTTTTTAATGTCGCCAAGATGATAAATAGACTTAAAATCTTAGTGGTGAAAATCAAATGATACGGCGCAGTTTACAAATAGCCCTACTCTTATTCGGTGGTCTCTTAAGTGGGCAGGTAAAGGAATATACCATACCGGCCGGGCCTGAGCATGCGCATGATCGACGTTTAGTATCTATCGATTCTTTAGAGCCCGGGATTCTAGAATTAGGCTTTGATTACCATTCTTATTTAGATCCTCAGTCGGCCTATACCTGGCATTATAAGGCACTCTACTATTATGAGCAGGATTCCCTCGGCCCCATTAAGTGGGTACATGGATTAGGAATTCATCAGCCCTTTCCGAGCTCCTTTAACAATTTAGTTCGAGTAAGGCCTCACGCCTATATCAGCACCAGCCTTGATTCTAATCTTCGCCATCAATTTCGTTTTTCACAGCTCGCTAATAACCAGCCGTTTTTGGCGTTCTCTTCCGCTTTAAGTGCGGGTTCCTGGAATTATCACGGTGAAGAAAATTTAGGTTTCTTAAGTAATTGTGATAGTGTAAAGAGCAGCCAGCAAAATTATGCCGCGGATACGCTTTACCTAAGCCAGTTAAAAACGGATGCTTCGGATTTAGGCCTCATTATTCGCGATACTTTCGCTTTGCCCTTTAGTATTCATTCGCCCGGTATTTTTATTTACCACGATTCCAGCAGGATGGAGCTGTTTGTGGATCAAAAGCGCTTACTCTTTAACAAGTCGGGTTTGGTGTCAGATAGCATCCTCGAGATTTCGAGCGCTTACTATCTCCGCAATAAGGATTATCGGAATCATCAGAAGTTTATCAATGGCGAGTTACTTAGGGTAGCAGATAGTTTAGACGCTAAATACGTGTATGTGCGTCGTGATCGATTTGGAAATCTTGATGAAGTTCAACGCATCTATCTACCCCAAAGCCGACCCATATACATTTGGGAAGATCAATTTGCGGCCGAATTTCAGCCTGGAGGTATAGTAAACAATGGCATCCACGCGATAGAACTGGGTTTATATATCCTTAATCGAATGAAAGGGGAGCAAGTTTTACAACAATCCGTTTATCGTCCTCAGGATTGGAGCTTTTGTCCGCAGTCGGCCTACAGCTTTGCAGATGGGACTTTTCTTCTTGGCGGATATATTGAAACAGTAGAAGGTCAACAACGTTTTGCGCATCTCGTACGAATCGGACCTTGGTCGGATGATCAAGCCCAGTTTGAACGCAACTTGAGTTTTCAGATCTCTTTTCATAATTATTCCAACACCTTACGCATTTTCTATGAAGGAGGAACAGAAACAATTCACTACCGCGTCACCGATATTCAAGGCCGGGAAATACAATCAGGCGAATGCCCCCATTGGGAGCTTTTACAAGTTAAAACTCTTAGCCGCGGTGTTTATCATTTGCAACTCTGGGATAGTCAAAATCGTTATCTTGGTCAGCGAAGCTTTGTGAAATCGGTTAGGTAATGAATTTCCCGTTGATAGATCATAGAAATTATAAAACTCAATCCATCGCCGTTCGGACAAGTTTAATTTGCTGTTTCATTCTACTCTCTGCTTTTCTGCGGGCACAAGGCTTCGAACGGCCTATTTATGATTGGACCACGCGCATCTGGAAGATTATTCCGATGGATGAAGATCGAATAGAAGTAGTAGCTTGGGAAGGGCATACGCAGACCTATTATATAGAACAGGACAGTCTAGGGGCTAAAAGACCTTACCATTCATCTGAGATTACAATTTATGGATCATGGTATTTCAGTCATTCTTTTAATTGGGGACCGCGTCAGCGGGTGTACTATGAGAATAACACCGAGGGGAAATTAGGCCGATATGCTTTGAACCTAGGCCTATACAACTTGGATGATTTCTCCGATTACAAGCGCTTCACTCCCCCTTACTTTAGCCCTTCTTTTAATCCAATTTTGGTAAATGATACCTTATTTGCTTATCGTGGAGAACCCATGGATTACAGGCATAACCACGTTTTCACCGCCAACGATACCTTAATTCGCTATTATTTTGATTGGGCGAATGATACCATTCATTTCCTGGATACCCTGATACTGCCTTTTATTCCCCAATTCCCAGGAAATCTTCATTACCTACCCCAAACCAAGCAAAATGTACTGGTAATGGACAGTCTTGAGGTATATATCAGTCCGGGGCAATCGAGACCGGATTCCATTTTAAAGATCCCTCCTTATAGCCGTGAGCCTCGCGCTCCGGGCTATAATCAGCATTACGATTTAACAAAAGCAAGTCCTTACGGGATAAGGCGAAAGCGCAGAGTTTTCGACACCCTAGGCGCTCACGCGGTAGATCTTTACACGGATCAACTGGGTTTTGAAGATCAGGTACTTTATCCTTCCTTGGGACCTACTAATGCGGCTCATTCTATTTTAAAGTTGGAGGAGGACTCCAGTCTGACTATGGGCTTTTTTAATGATGCGGGGAATTGGCGCCATTCGGGAATCCACTTATACCGAGTAGAGCATGGGGAGCTGGTGAAGAGCGCCTATTACGCAGCCCCGGAGGAATTAAAGCGCGTAAGATTTAATACCATAGCGAGCGATTCGGCCGGTAACTTTTACATCGGTCTCAGTTATTGGTACCAGGACCAGGGATGTTTTCATTGCTATCAGCCCATGCTGGTGAAGTTGGACAGCACTAATTTGAGTCGACCTTTACTACCGGTTCAGCAGGCGGATTTTGAAGTATATCATTTTAAGAATGCCCCGGGACAAGGATCTTCGGTGTTCTTTGTTCTTCCCAATCAGCAAGATGCGGCAAGCTATCAGATAAATGATATTCAAGGCAGAGTATTTGCAAAAGGAAGGGCTCGTTCACGCGAGACCATTGACTTAGGTGCGATTAAAGCGGGGACATACTATTTAAACTTATGGCTAGGGGGGAACTACCTTGGCACCAAAGCCATGGTGGTTTATGGCTTTTAGTTTTTTGCCAACAAGGCCATATAAAAGCCATCACTCCAAGGGGAAGGATTTACCCGCTCCTGGCTAATTAACTTGAATTCAGGATGTCCCTCTAAAAAGCGTTCCACCTGATCTTCATTCTCCGAACGCAGAATGCTGCAAGTGGCGTACACCATTTTGCCTCCGCTTTTGAGCATTTTGGAGTAGTCTTCGATTATGTCCCCTTGAATTTTCCGCACCCGATCTAAATGCTCGGGACGTAGTTTCCATTTGGTGTCGGGATTCCGTTTCACGACCCCAGTGCCAGAGCAGGGGACATCCAATAATAGGCGGTCGGCCGAATTATGCAAGCGCTTAATGCTCTTAGCATTTTC
>Ga0207422_1002969_pt1 | contig 19105 bp, 18 predicted proteins | sample MarCyaLeptolynsp_FD_187757 | JGI IMG/M metagenome (GOLD analysis project Ga0207422, IMG submission 187757) | Marine cyanobacterial communities from Panama - species 1 Leptolyngbya sp. (SPAdes) | ecosystem: Environmental > Aquatic > Marine > Unclassified | place: Panama: Panama City | collected...
TAAAAACTTATTAATGAGTGGTGAAAACGGGCATCTTTCATACCTCAGAGACAAAAGCTGAAACCTATACATATCAATACTTTTAAGCTATGGTTGCCCCTGGTTGCACGAACCTTCTATTTACGCCGTGTTAAAAGGCAAAAAACTGAAGTTGCTGTCAGAAGAGTCCTACAGCTTCTGATTTGGGGAACACAACAAATTAATCAGTTCTTCGGGAATTTCCTCAAAATGTTCCAAGAGGAAATCCATCAGGGCAAGGTGGCGTAAATCAGCTGGCTGAGGATGGCGATAGCTACGACCTCTTGTAAACCAACCTTGGACAGTGGAAATTGAGCGAGAACAGATAGAGGCGATCGCATCTTGATTGACCCGCCATTTGGCATAAAATCTCCTGGGCGTCATCCCCAGTTGACAATTGCTGTAGAGTTGAATTAGGTACTGCTCTCTCTGAGTCAGGGGACGAGGGTTGGTCATTGGGTTTCCTCCTTTTCCCAAGGTTCTAAATCTTCCTCCCAAGCCGTATCGGCAGCTACTATTACTGAACTAGGGGAGTCTTTATCCAGGAGAATCAGATATTTCCAGCCCCACTCCATTCTCCGGTGAGGCGCTGGACAATAGAAGCGACCAATTACCACACCAAAGTCCGTCTCCACCAACGCTCCCCAAGACTTCCACCGCAGATGCTCACCACACCAGAATCGAGGAGGACAAAACTTTGTGGGCAAGGTTGTTGCTTGGGACAGGGGTCGGTCAACTAAAAGCAACTCAGAAATCCCATTGTCATCCCCATGCCGAATCGCACTCAGGTAATCGGCGATTAAGCTACCTTTGAGACTGGCAGTTAACTCCTCAATCAACAAAGCTGTAATTGAATCGAGTTCTTCTTCCTTTAAATTAAGCTCCTGAGCATTGAAGCCTGAATCAGAAAAATTGCTCAATCTCTCAAGCAGGTCTGATATGCCGAAATCATTCAAGGCTTGCTGATAACCATCCTGATAGACATTAGGGCTATCAGCCTGATCTTTGACTGGTTTAATCATGATTCAAACTATTTTTTGGAGAGCCTCGAGCTGTCAGCGAAAACTCTCCAAGTACGCCCACCCTCACCAGAGGGTAGGGAAGAATTGTGGTTGAGGACAATCTAGAACTGAGCTGGAGGGACAGCAATGGGCTGAGTGCTACCGAGGAGTGTTGGTGGCGCTGGAACACCAGGAATCATCTGGGGCAACGTGGGTTGCAGATTCTCCCAGACCAAGTATTTCATCCGTTTATCGAAGCCCACAAAATACTGCTTCCAGTTCTCCAGCGTGGGCTTTTCATGAGATACCACTCGGCAGGCGAAGGACTTTTGCTTTTTGCCCACTTGCTCTCGCTTGGTGGTGAAGGCAAACACGCACAAGGACTTGAACCGAGTGTCCTTGCCCCTGGCTGCAATACCATTGGTAATCGCATGGCAGGCGGTGATTTCATCGATGAATTGATTCCATTCAATCGAAAAGGTGGCTTGATTTGCACCAGAAGCTCGGTACGACAACGGGACTTGGTGAAGGGGCTGGTTGTTTTTGTCCAGCAGAATCACCTCAAAGTATTGAGTGTTGCCGATGTTATCATCCGCCTTGTGTTCAGAGGTGTAAACACCCAAGATTACCAGCTGGTTTGCTTGTCTTGAAACTTCTTTGTCATAGGCAAGGCAAGGTGTCCGGGGACACACCAGCATTCGGGGTTTGGGAATGAGTAGTCCTTGCTCTTCTTCCCCGGATGCCTCAAAAATGTAAGTGGTGAGCTTGGATTCATCAAAGTCACGCCATCCAGCTTTAGCCATTTGGTTGGTGGGTACAAAATAGCCGCAGAGTTTGGGCGTAGTACCGCGCAGTGCTTGGATGCGGGGAAGTCGGGCATTGGGATCAATGAAGCTGGGGTGAGCAAATTCATCCCGCTCGATTACTGTTTCTCCGGGGTTAGAAATGGGTTCTTCAGGTAAATCGGTAGCAGAAGTTGCTGCCTCAGTTTGAGGCGGTGTTTTTGTAGGTTTAACCATATTTTGTTGAGAAAAGATTAGAACTGAAGGAAAGTAGACTTGATTACTTGTGGATAACTACCAATTGGGTACTTGTGAGTGATACCGCAACGAGAGAGGGAACGCAATTTCTTGACATCATCCTCGTCGCTACTGACAAAGAAACTATTGATTTTTTCAGGCTTCCAAGCTAGCATTTCAGCCAAGTTGGCAAGAGCAGCTTTAGTGCGTACCTGATAAGGTATTGAGTGAAAGTGGAATACCAGCATCAATTACTGACAGAAAATCCCATAACTCCAGTTGTTGGGTCATCACGATTGCTTCGATTAATCAAATAGCAAATCAGCTCGGTACTTACTCCCCAAGCTTTGCATTCTCTTGGAGTTGCTAGTCGTTCGGATGCTCGAACAAGTGCGCTAGTACAGAGTTTCTTTTTAACCAGGACATCCCGAAAGGCTTCGGCTTCTTCTTGGGAATCAAAGCCAAAGTAGGAAACCTTTCTCGTTCCATCTGGAGCAGTAATTGTAGCGATTCTGCGGGAGAGAATGTTAAATCTCCACCCATCGGGGTCAAGTTCAACTTGTTTGACGTTTATTGATGTTTGGGACATAAATCAAATTTCCACTTCTGGGACAGAAGCTACATATTCATTGACTGGTATCTGCCCTTGAAGAAACGAGGTAAGAGAGTTTCGGTGGGCGTGCTGCTTTGTGAGATTATGAGCAGGTTTTCTCAAGTTAAGCAACGTCAATTCAAGCCTGTCCTTAAATGCATCGTGCTGTTTTTGGCTGTAATCAAAATGGCAGCAAAATGGTTCATTATCATCATTTACCTGCCAATAAGTTAAAGTAATTTTATCTGGCAAGTAATGGTAACTTTCAGCAAAAAGATACAGTTTAAGTTGAGTATTCCAGCTAGCTTCTAGATACTCTTCACTAACAAAGGAAGTTGTCCAATCAATGATTTCTGCTACAGAGTAGCTCTGGATAACTAAGTCATAAGTGGTAGAAAGTACAACATCGTTGAAGACAACTTGCCCCTGTTCGTCCCAACTTCTCCGGCAGCCAGGTTGCTCCTGGAATATTTCGGGAGCTGCTTGTTGAAGCTGTTCAACCCAATGCTTAATCCTTGGGTAAGCTTCAAGTAACGGCTCTACAGGCAGACCTAGTAGCAGTTGTCTAACTATTTGATGGAATTGATTACCCAGTTTCTGGCGCTGTTTGAGTTTAGGGGATACGATGGGAGCAAAGTTTCCCTGGTAGACCTGGTTGAACTTATAGGGGTCGGCTTCCAGTAGAGCCAGAAGGTTTTCGTTGAGGTAGTAGAGCATGATACGCTTATGTGCTCGCGACTTCCCACAAGCCGCGCGAAAGCGCTAGTAGTTGCTACTCCTGAACTTTCCAACTAACACTCCAGTGCGAAAATTTTTTTTCCACAATGCCACTTTTGAGGTCTTTCTTGTATCAAGGGGATTCTAGTTAATGCCTTGATTAATGTGAATTATTTGCGTAATAGTATAGTGTGCGCTCTGTGATTCCGTACCCGTTAAAAGTACTCCACTTATAAACACACTCACCTGGCTTATATTTGCTAGAAAGCTGGCTCCATCTGTCCCAAGCTGATAGTAATTCGGGGCTGATAAATTTCAAAGCCATGCCTATGAAAATCCAGGTATCATAGCAGTCGGCAAAAGATGGATGAATTACCTCCAGCAATAACAGAGCTTTTTCTGTAGATGTTGTGCAGGAATTTCGCAAACTGGGACCAGCGTAACTGGAGGAGCGATTTTTTTTAACCTGTTCCGGACTAGCTTACTGGTGAAAGCAGTTGCAGTCATTTGAACTCGTACCCAATCCGGTGCGATCGCTGTCTCGATTTCCTCCGGTGAACATCCAGGCAACCACTGGTAACAACCTGTAATGGGATGGGGACTAGGAGGTAACAGCGACTGCAAGCCAGTACCCCGCAGCTCTAATGTTTCCCCATCTGCTGTGAAGATTTTCCGAGATTTCAGTTTATGCCCAGTGCCAGGAAAACAGAAGAGATATTGTGCTCTGCCTGGTCGTCCCGATGTAAATGCTATAGTTTGGGGAATTTCTTGACCATTGGATAATTCCTGGATCTTAGCATGGGCACTGGCTCCATCAGCATCTATAGCTACCAGGAACTCCTTTGAAGTTTGTCCGCACAATAGCCCAATGCCTTGTGGGATTATTTGATAAAATTTCCGGTGTCTATCTAGGACTTGTACTCGCCCAGTTTGCGCAAGGGACACTGCCATTTGTTGGGGAGATAAGAAGTGTTTTTGCCATTGGTATCCTAGAGGGATTTTTTTGTCGTTAGTCGGTATTATGCGCCAGTGACTGGGTAATATTTCCAGAGTGGAAATAAGCCGTTCTAGGTGATTCATAATGTGCCTCAGGTTGGTACATGATGCTAACTGTGCAGTGGGCTATTGATGTATAGCTAAACTGGGGCTAAAACCAGGAAATATGTAGCGTTCGCTCGTCTTGGAGCGTAGTAGCTTGAAGACCACTTGAGTCATCTGTTGAACCCCAAAATACCCACCAAGCCCTGTCAATCTCTGTGACATCCTGAGAATCTTTGGCAGCGAGTTCCAACATTTCTTGACGAAGCTGGCCAATTAAATTTAGTCCCTCATTCAGCCGAGATAAAACGCTTCGTTGGGTGTTAATTTTTTCCTCGCTTCCCAATAAACTTTGTGCATCTAGCCTCATCCCTACAGCTAAAGGGATAAGCGCGAGATATTCTCCCACTGCATCGCTAAACTGAGGAGATTGGAGGTTAGTCAGGTGGAGCGAGACTCTACGAAGAGCGATTCTGGCTTTTTGGACAGTCTGAAGGGAAATCGTACCAACTTCTGTAACAAATACTCCTTTGATGGTATCAAATCGGATAGCTGTGTGCTGGGCAATACTCTCTCCTATCAAAGCAATTTGAGAGAGTTTTTGTTTGAGTCGGCTAGCATTATCTCCAAACGAGTTCCAATCTAATTTTTGTGCCTCATCAGCATCTACAGCTGCTTCTCGGTAGCCTTTGCGGCTCTTTTCTCGAACGAGAGATGCCAGTTTTTTTGAGGCAGCAGTTACAGAGCTGCAATGGTAAACGTGAGTTCTGGGTGAATAATTCAATCTTCCATACTCAACATACAAATTCCCAGAAGGCATCACCCAACCACACCAGAATTTATTAGAATTTTCTTCTGGGGCAACATGAATAAGTTTGACGTGTTTTGTAGCTTGCGTTTTATCGATAGTCATAGGAAAAGTTAGGATTAATCCTGGAGACTTGAGAAACGCGAAAGACTCAAGCCCCCGTATTACTATGTTGGACTTAACTGGGAATCAATAACGCTGCTAGGGTCATTGCTGGTATTCCAAGAGACTTGGCGATCGCTAACTTCTGAAGTCATAGCAGTAGTCTGTGGATCTGGGGCAGCCCAAGCAGCCTGTCCTGCTCTCGCCCAAGCTCGCAGTTCTTCTAGTTCCCTAGTGTCAGACGAAAATTGTGCGGGTTTAGCTTTAATTTGGGAAAGCAGTTCGTCTACTCTCACCTTTCCAGGTCTGCGCTGGGCATAGGCAACAGAGGCACAGTGTTCAGCCACTTTGCGAATTTCATCTCCGGTAAAGTTGACTGACTCCTTAGCAAGCTGTTGAATTTCTTCAGGGGACAGAATTAGCTTGTACCGCTGGAGCTGGACTTGCCAGATTTGCTCCCTGGCTTCGACACAAGGCAAGTCCACGTAAAAGATTTTGGTGAACCGACGCAGGATTTCCGGCTTGAAGCACCAGGGGCGGTTGGCAGTGGCGGCAACAAATACCGATGCAGAAGATTCTTGAAACCATTTCAAGAAATAGCCAAACATCCGTTGACTCGTACCACCATCGGTTTCAGATGAGCCACCGGGGAACATTTTATCCATTTCGTCGATAAACAAAATGCAGGGTGCCATACTCTCAGCCGCTCTTGTTGCTTCCCTGAGATTTGATTCCGAGCCGCCCAATTCCTTGGTCATCAGCTTGCCTATGTCCAGAACAATCACAGGTAAACCCCATTCCTTGGCAAAGCATTTGACCGAAAGGGTTTTGCCCGTGCCACCCACGCCTACAATCAGCGCCCCTTTGGGGAAAGGAATGTTGTACAATTCTTGAGCTTCCGGCTCTAGTAGTACGGTAATCGTAGTTGCCCACTCGCTAAGCACAGGCAAGCCCTGCACTTGCACATCTGGGGTTTGGGCATATTCGATGCCCTTGGCAGCAAACTTGACTTTTTTAATTTCGGAGATCGCATCTACACTACTAGCATCAATGCGCGAGTGGGTAGTGGCACAAAGCTGGATGGTATCGTCCATGCCTTCCGCTGTCATTCCCAACAGGGCGCGAACCAATCGCTTGCGGTTAGTGGCATTGAGTTCCACGGGAAAGTTCACACCTTGAGAAGAGGCACTCTTTTGTAGCGCTTTGAGGCGATGGTCGAGAATTGACTCAGTTTCAGCCTCAGTGGGCAGGGGATTCTGAACATCGGCAACCAGGTCTTGAAATAGCCGTGGCGTCATCAAACCATCGTGCAGAATGATGACTCGATTGGGCGATCGCTTGACGGCAAACCAGGCATCGATAGCCAACCTGACCAAAGCAGGATTGGGATTAGCTCCAGCAATGAAGGGATACAGGTCTTTAAGCAAGAACAAGACGGGACGGGGATTTGAGGAGGAAATACACTCGGCTTCAATATATTTGAACAGGGCTTCCACCAAATGTCCCTGTGCTTTGTAGTTGGCAACAGGAGACTTTTTGATGCCAGAGAATTGCCCCCTATGGAGGGTAATTTCCGCTTTCTGGAGGTTATGAGCTGAGTCCCAGATGAACAACTCAAATCCTCCTGGCAAGGCAATTTGTGTCGCGATTTGGTTGGTAATTGAAATCTCGCTAGCTGTAGGGCTATCTAGACCCACCGTGGCAATGCCTGCATTAAAGTAGCGTTTGATTTCCAGGGCGTTGAATGCCATTACGACTGCTCTCCAATTGATACACTGTCGGTTACTTGAAGGGCGGGTTCTTCATAGAATTCGGACTTGAGAGTTGTAGAAGTTTCTCCCAATTTGTCTAAGGCTTTTGTAAGTTTCGTGCAGCTATAGCCTTTAGCGTTGAGGACTTCAACCTTGAGGGGTTGCCCTAGCTTGAAGGTGATTTGGATTTGTGGAGTAGACATATTAGCTTGTAATTAGTGCTTAATTCCGTAATAAAATTGGTGGGCTGTCAGCTCTAGAAAAGAAGCTAATAGCTGATAGCACTCAAGCCGTTACCAACTGTCCCAATCAGAGGCATTTGATGTTGCTCCAAGTCCCGTAGTAAGGTTGATTTTTTGGGTCAAATTAATTCGGGTTGAACCGTTCTCTAAACTAGTTTCGGTGTAATCCCATAAAGTTGGTGGGTAATGGATCTCTATGTACGCTCGGTCGTGGGTTAGCTGAACTTCATTGATAAAGTTTTGGACTGGTACAGTAGAGCAACCATTCACTTGACAAAAGGCTAGACCCAAGGCATTTTGGTTAAAATCCCAAGGGTCGGCTTGCAGTTCAAAGCGACTTTCTTTCTCATTCCAAAGGAAGCCCACATCAAGCAGGGCGGAGCGTCCAGGAACGTGTAAGTAGGTACGTCGAATGATGATTTCCCCATAAGCGATATCACTACGAGAATAATCGCTGACTAACTCCACTGGAGAATCGTGGACTTCAACAGTAGCAGCAATGCCTTTTTGTTCGAGCAGGTTTCTTAGACCTTGTACGAGTGATTCTTTGTGAATTAATTGGGTTTTAACTCTGGAAAAGTGAGACATAATTAGTAGGGAATTGCTGGGAAAGGAAATTGGGAGCAGTAGGGAGTTAGCCATCAGCCGTCAGCGATTGGATAATAACTGACAGCTGATAGCTAAAAAGAAGATCATTGTTGCCGACCGAATACCACCCAATCAGAACGGTCTAGACCTTCGGCTTCAGCAATCTCTAAAAGCTTTTGCTGTTCGCCAAGAAGATGAAGGGAGATTTCATCCATCTTTTGTTGGAGTTGAGATTTGCCTGAAGCATCAAGTTTTTTGGCATCCACGCTTGCTGTTTCCAGAATTGATTCCAAATGAGCCATCATGTCAGTTAAGGTGGGGGCAGTTTCTCCTTGAGCATTGCCCATGAGTACCCGAATTTTCTGGAGCTGTTTAGCAATGCGTTTCTTGAATTTCACAGGCTTTTTGCCCGGTTCCCAAGTGGCGAGGTCTTCTAAGAGTTCAGCCGCGAGTTTTTGTCCTCCAGCGATCGCAGCTTTTGCCAAGTTTTGCTCTAGGCTTTGGTCGTAAACTTCGATGAACCGAGTGATTTGGTTGAGGCACTCTGCCTGTTGCTCGCTCATCTGCTCGGAGAGAGATGGGATAATGACTGGACGCCCAATGACAACTTGAAGGTATTCCTCTAATTCCTCAAATTGAGGGAATTGTTTGAGCATATCGGTGCGAGCTGTATCACGAGCTTCGCTGTCGAGGTTCCAAGCTTTAGCACTAAAGAATTCTTCTACGCGCTCTTGGAACTCCAAATATCCTTGTTCATACTGTTGTTGAAGGTCGGCTCTTAACGCTGGCGCAAGTACGTCTCGGATGTGAAGCATACGCGACCACACCAAAGGGGCAAGTTCCAGGGAACATAGATAATCGCCGTTATCTTTGGTCATCCACTCCTTAACCAGAGTAATTTCATTCCTCAGTTGAGATGCTGCTTCGTCTAGTGCCTTGAACACTGAAATGCCTCTGAGACCCACTTCAGACTTGGTAATTTTTTCCAAATCAGATTTGGTCTCTCCCAAAGTATCGTTTGAGTTAGTTTCCCCTTGACTAGGTGAGGCAGAACCGAGTACCTGCCTCCATTTGGGAGACGTTCTCCTTGTTGCATTTTTCAGCCCAATTTTGAACCTAATGCGGGTTTTATTCAGTGCCTTTAGATCGTGGTGATGGACAAGCGCACTTTTGATTGCGCTACTGTATGATTCGTTAGCACCATCCACCGATAGCTCGGTCAATGGCTCAGCGAGCGTGGCTTGTGTCATAATTTAGTCCCAGTTTTTTAACTTTTCTCCAGCCCCAAAGGGTCGAGGGGAAGGGGATTTTTGGGGAGAAAGGGATTTGAGCTTAACAAGTGTGCCATTCAGGTACACCGTCTAAACTCACCACTATTGCGCGTTAGCGCTTTCGTAACTGGGGGTTTGGGTGGTTGATTAATGCAGAATTTTGAACAGTCTTCTCACTGCGGTTTTAAGACTTCATCTATTTGTGCCAGTTTTTGAGTCAGGAGTTCCTTCAACTCCAGCAGTTGCGATGGTTCAGCTTGGTCAAACATTTCACCAGACAGTTCGGAGAGGGTTGCCGTGGCTTTTGATATTTGTTTAACTTGTCTAGGCGGTGTTGGCTGCGATGCAACTTGGGCAGTGATGACTTCTTTAACTAATTTTCGAGTTTTGGAGGCAGACAATTTCTCGGTGAGCACTCTTTGGGTTGTCTTGACCCTGATTGACTTGGCTTTCTGCTCTGACAACTTCAAATTTTTGGCTGAGAGCTTCTGTAGTGCCAATGCGTGAACACCAAAAAGTCCCGATTCCCTAATCGCAGCTTTGAGGTCTATAGCCAAAGAAAGCATGGGGAAAATATTGGCATCGATGGAGGCTGGATTGAGCTGTAAATCCAGTAGTAACCATAATATAGCTTGCTCCTGCTCATCTAGACCTAAAGATGCCAAGCCCTGTTTTTGCTCTGGCTCCGCAGCACTCATGAGTTCAACAACTTGACTCATGCGTCCCTGTTTGTTTAACCTTCGCACTGCCGTTGAGAGCAGACGGGGAATATCAACAGCATCTATACCAGTGTTATCAGCTAATTCCCGAACAATTGCCTCAGCTTTATCAAGAGGGTTGAGGTCTTCTCGATGCAGGGAAGTCAATAGCGCTTTGCGGTGTAAGGCAGTTGGTTCGGGAATAATTACAGCTTGCAGGCTCTGCCAACCTAAATTTTTAGCACTGCGCCAGCGCCGCTCCCCATCAAATAGGACTAAATCTCCTCGCTCAACCAAAATAATCGGCTCTAGTTGTCCATCTTTAGATAGTGAGCGGGACATTGATGAGATACTTTCAGGCAAAAATGTTTGTCTGGGTTGCTCAGGGTTAGGTTGAATTTGTTCTAAAGAAATGGAAACAACCTCTGCTCTAGATTCTAATTGCTCCCGCAAGGCTTTCAGCTGAGCTTCTAATTCCGTTGAACCAGAGTTCCTCAGTTCTTCAATTTCTGCTTTGAGTCGCTGGATTTCTTCTTCAGCTGCCGATAGCTGCTGAGACTGCTTAGCGCCTGAAAAATAGTTGTTAAGGTTAGGAGCTTTACGGGCACTCATGGCGATTTTTTACCCTCCTTCTTCTTAGGCTTACCCATCAACTCGGCCAGGTGTGAAGTGATCTCTCTGAAGTCACTCAACGCCGGATGAGAAGGGCGGTGAAGACGTAAGGGCAATCCTTGTCCACTAGCATTGACAAATTCTGCACTATTGCGAATTGCTGGAAAGGCCCGAATATCCATCTGTTCTAGCTGAGCAGGTAATGACTCTAGAAGCTGTCGATGTACTGCTCGCCTCCCGTCATATTGACTTGGCACAAATCCCAACACTTCTGGCTGAGGTTTTAAGCGCAGGTGTCGGCAATGATAGTAATACCATTCGAGTAAATGAGCGGCTCCCTGAATTGACTTCGGCTCTAGTTGCACAGGTACTACTAAATGAGTGCTGGCTGCTAGTGCCATCAAAGGTAAAGGACCAAGGGTAGCTGGGCAGTCAAAGATAATCAGGTCATGATTTAGTGGATAGTCACTTAAGCAGTCATCTAGCAGGTAAGCTCCTCGTTTGTGTAGCACTAGCTCATCTGCTGTTTGGGTTAACACCATGCCACCTTGACAGATGACCACCTTCTTCGTGTGTTCGCTCCAGCAAGGAGTCAAGGGCCAGTTGCCGTCAAATTTATCTTGCAATACAGCAGCCAGTGTTTGCTCTGGTTCTGGCGGAGTCAAGCCACAAAAGAGGGTTAGTGACCCTTGGGGGTCAAGATCCATAAGTACCACCTTGAAGCCACTTAGTCCTAGTTCGTAGGCCAGATGCACAGAAAGAGTGGTTTTACCACTGCCACCAGCATTGCTGAGCACAGCCAGTCGAATTTGCATTTCTACAAATTGGTTGAGTGTTATGTGAGCATCATATATCGATATATGACGTTAGCCAAGTATTCAATATGGATATTAATGAGAGTGAAAAAGGTCTGGAGAGTGTGGGAGGTTTGGGGAGATGGGAAGAAAAACAATACCCAAAAGCAATGAAGAACTGCATGAATTCAGGGAGTCCAGTGAGTTAAGATTAAGCCAGACACGTTAGTCAGAGAGTTCTATGGCTGAACAGATGCGTTACATCACTAATGCTATGTATTAATACATGGGAGAAAATTACGTGTCTAGAGTTGGAAAACTCCGACAAGAAAAGGGGTTGACACAGCGTCAAATTGCAGAGGCGCTAGGCGTTGATGTCTCTACTGTCCGAAACTGGGAAAAAAGCAGAGATGGAGTGAAGATGTTTGTCAGAGTTGCAAAACTTTGCGACTTGTTTGATTGCCAACCTACAGATTTGTATGAAGAGGAGGTAGTTGGTGGTGATTGATCCTCAAGCCATCAACCTCTGGTGCTACCATTGATGTCTCTTTAAATGCGATCGCGGCTTCCCACCACCCTTTGTCTTTACTTTGCGACTGTTATCAAATGACCCAAACACCTCAAATCAGCACATCATCAGAACCAGACCGCATCGACTTGTTGATTGACCAAGTGGGCAGACTCACTGAGGGTCTGACCGAATTTCAAGCTACTATGCAAGAAAGCCTGACTGAGTTCCGGACTGTTATGACTCAGAGCATGACCGAGTTCCGGAAACCTCTGGAGGAGGCTGAGAGTTTTTCTTGAAAGCGCCTGACAGGCGGCGTACCACCTGCTATGAATGGAAGAAACAAGGTGAAATCCTCTTCCCTCTTGCCTCCTGCCCTCTGCCTCCTGCCTTGTTTCTTGAAAGTAACAGACATTTTCGGGTTTGGTGCATTACGCTATTGCTAACACACCCTACAAGATCTGTGATCGCACTCAAATAAATCAAAGATAATTGATGGTGTACAGACCATGCGGCGGGATTTTCTAACTTTTAACGAGACCCTTAACCAATTAAAAGCAGGCTCTGCCAAGCTCTGGATGCTACTGGTAGGGGTGAATCAATATCAAAAGCCGTGGAACTCTTTAGAATATGCTGTTGCTGACTGTCAAGGATTGAAAGATGCGCTGGAAAAAGCAACCGAGGAATTCAAAAGCCGAGAATTTTTTGTTCATCATGATGGTGCTAATTTACCTCCTACACTAGAAGCTGTACGCAATAGTTTGCAGAAAATTGAATCAAATGCTCACTCCCTAGATATTATCTTGTTCTACTTCGCTGGACACGGGAAGATAGTGAAAGGAAGTCAGGAACCATTTTTGTGTTTAGCAGACACTCAAAAAGAACGCTTGTCTAACACAGGTTTGGCTCTAGATGAAGTTTTACAGCAGTTCCGGAATTGTTCGGCTTGTCAGCAGTTGGTTTTGCTGGATGCATGTTATAGCGGCAGCATTACTACAGCATTAGGTAAGGCAAGGGAAGAAGTAGCAGAACTAACAGAGGCAGAAGAATTAGAGAAGAACGAACCTAATCCAATTCTAGGGCTAGCGAGAGCTTTGGAAGAACAAGCTGCTCAAAGGAGGGGTTTTTGCGCCATCTTATCTTGTGATAAAGACCAAATATCGTGGGAGTATCCAGAGCTAAAACATGGAGTATTTACCTACTATCTTATTCAGGGGTTTCAGGGTAAAGCAGCAGATGCCAAGGGGGTGATTAAGGCCATCTCTCTTTCCGAGTTTGTCCAGGATCAAACTAGGTTATGGGTTACTAGGAATAAAAAGGGAATAGAGCAAACTCCTGTATTGTTTACTAGTACATTTGAACCGATAGTTTTAGGCTTAGTTACTCCTGATTACAGCACCTATTCTTATGGGGAAGGATGTAGTGAATATCGTAAGGCTGTCGAGCAGGCAATTTGGCGACAAACTTCCCTGAAGAAGGCAATAGAAGACATACAAAGTATAGAAGATATAATTGCTCAAGAATCCCGCCAAGTGCTGCAAGAGTTAAGCCAGCAATTGGGGCTGACTAAGAGAAGCGTTAAAGAAACTGAACAAGACATTACTCAAATTTATAAAGAACTATTAATTGCATATAAACAAGAGACTATTCACTTATTAGAACAACAGTACCCACTTACTTATGAGGCTTTACAACAGTTGCAGCAATCCCAGCAACGTCTAGGGATAAATAGGGAAATTGCTACGGCTATTAGGAAGCGACTGACACAAGCCTATGAGCAGAAGTCCTGGCGATACCGAGAAGAGTTCCGAATGGCTCTTTATCAGCGAGGATTACCTCCTGATGAGGCTCATCAACAGCTACAAGAATTACAACAAGAGCTAGAGCTGAGTACAGCAAGGGTTGAATTCATTGAAGCAGAAGTCTTGGTAAACTATGGACTGAACTTGTCCATTACACCTGTTACAGTTAGTAGAGATCCTGTCACAGTTGGCGGAGAGTTAGAATTTACTCTCTACCTTAAACGAAACCAAACTGACGAAAATAACACATCAGTACAATTTTCCCTTTCCTGTTCTACCTCTTCTCTAGAAAAGATGAGGGAAAACTTCTACAGCACTGGATTAGCTATTGCAGACAAATACCCAGCTTATATACTTGAAATTCCATGTACTGAAACAATAGGGAGAGAACTTAACATAATTCTCAATGCCCCTGGTTTTCAGTTAGATGACGACAACACCGCAAGTTTACCCCTTGATTCAAATACTAGTCAGATCACACAAACTGCTCGTTTCCGCCTAACTGCACTCCGTTCTGGCACAGCCACAATCACCGCTGAACTCTACCGGGGAGACATCTTCGAGACAACCCTAGAAACCAAAGTACAAGTTACCGGATTTGACGAAGCCAACTTCACAAAAACCCGCATCACCACTCAACCTCGTCCTGTCCCTCAACCAGACTTCATCCTCAAAGTACAAACTCTCTGGAATCAAACCAATTCCGCTTGTAGATTCCAGTATCAACTCAGAAGCTTCCGGATATCATCACGGTTTCCCGGAGAAACAAATTATCTCTCAGAATCACTTTCCAGTAGTTGGCTAGAGCAGATGCGGGGGTTATTAGAAACTACACTCGAAAATCTATCTGAGGCTCTTCCTGAAGACGGGCGATCGCATCTCACTTCCCTTGGTCAGTATCTATTTCAGCACCTAATCCCCACTGAACTCCAAAGCGACTTCCTATATCTGATACCTCAAGATCGCATCTTCTCTCTCCTCATCCTAGCAGACCAAGATGCTTCACTACCTTGGGAACTGTTATACGATGGTCAAAGGTTTTTTAGCGATCGCTTTATTATCGGACGCTGGTTCTGGGAGTTGAACAACAGTAGACCCTATGAATTTCCAGTGGGTGCAATTAATGTTGCCTACTACAATAATGTGGAACAACCGGAACTCTGGACTGCCTTGCTAGAACCCCCCGGTTCACCTCCCCCCTTACCCTTACCAGAGGGTGTACTGGGTAATCTCGACTCAACGGAAGCCATGCGGGGACTGCATTTAATCCGCTACAGTCAGTCTTCAGATGCTGCGAACCGCCGCAATGCACCCGTAACACTGGATGATACCAACAATGCTCAGGACATCGAACGCCAAATGCGTCCCGCTAAGCTCAACTTGCGTCGCCATCGACCTTTGGTTAGCTTGGGTTACATCAGAAGGGATTTACCTGAATTGACAACTATAGAACAGACTTGGGCTTCAGCCTTTATTCGTGCTGGATGCAGCGCCTTTATTGGTTCCCTTTGGGCAGTCAATCCAGCTGTCGAAGCAGCCTTTATTAGCGGCTTCTACAACCATCTTTGGACTAGCAATTCTTTAGGAGAAGCCTTCCATGCCAGCCGTCAACTAGCGCGTGCTGCGGCTCCAAATTCCCTCGACTGGCTAGCCTACGTTCTCTTTGGTGACCCGATGGCTCGTCCCTACCGACCTGTGGAGGGACAAGGTTATGCTGTAGTTGAACCTATCGGTCAGGAGATTGATGAGCCTGTACCCCCTGGAGCCACAGTCCGCTTTCGGGTTAGCCTGCGCCGGACACCGCCTGTGTGGTATGAGAATCGGTTGATGGAGGTGGCTGAGGAGTTGGCGTTTGAAGACTTACAAGTTTTTATTGTTACCTCCGGATTGGAGGTGACTCCTGCTGATTCTGTAGAAATGAGACGCACACCAACAGGCGATTATCTGGGTTGGTTCTCCCTAAGTGTACCCCAACAGATGGAAAGTCAGTCAGTTTTAGTTCAGGTCTTTTTTGAAGATGACATGGAACCCGTCCACAGTTTGCGGTTTCAACTGAAGGTTAGCAAACAGGATGGTGAGGGGCAATGAGGGGAGTTGGCAGTCCGGTTGGCAGGCAGCCAGCGCGTTCCTGTCTGGAAATTCTGGTGGAAAAGGATTACTACTCGATTGGACGGTGGCGCTTTTCTAAGCCTGCGGATAAGATGCTGGAAATGCTGACGGATGAAATTCTGGACTGCTTTGCTCATCTGAGATGGACAATCAATAATATCAATAAGCAGAAAAAGGAGAAAAGCTTAAAGCTAGACCCAGAATTGTGCAATCATTACTTAGTTAAGTTAGCGGAATGGGGACGGACAGCTTACCAAGCATTCTTTGGGGAAGATAAACCAAACAAAATTCTGACTAGTCGCTTGAATGAGATGGTGGCTCCTACGTTTGTTTCTGAGCTGATGCCCTTTCCTTGGGAAGTGCTGTTTGAGGGCAGTGAGGAGGATTACGAGCAGGGAAATCCTGAGAGGTTTTGGGGGCTGCGCTACACTCCAGCTCGCATTCTCAATCCAGAAAAGGATATCACGGATTATGTGTTGGAGCAGGCCCAACCCTCGGATATGCTGTTTTGCCTACATCATGGGTTGCTCCAGGCTCATAAGCAGGAACGACCGGAAATTGAACGGTTGGTTAGGGCGACTGCACGCGATCGCTTTACACTGTTGGGACGCACCTGTAACTTGACAAATGGCAACCCATGTGAGCCGTTGGGGGACGATTTGCTCAAGTATCTCTACAAAGCTAGCCACAATATGCTGCACTTTGCCTGTCACTGTCAGGAGGGTAAGCGGGGTGATACACTCCTGGTTTCTTTTCTGAAGGATGAGGAGATAGAGGAGAATGCCCTAGTGCTGGAGTTGGAGACTTACAAGTTTTTGCTGCGGCAGGGACAATTTCTCTGTCAGCCGTTGGTGTTTCTCAATGCCTGTCAGTCGGCTGGAAGAGCTGATGAGTTACGGAGGACGTTCAATTTACCGAAGGTGTTTATTCAGCATGGAGCAGCGGCGGTGATTGCTACTGCTTGTCCAGTGCCGGATTTGTTTGCAGCAGCCTTTGCTAAAGTGTTCTATAAGTTCTTCCTGCGGGGGTTGGTGGTGGAGGATGAGGTGACGGGGGAGAAAGGGGTTAGACTGATGACAATTGGGGAGGCATTGCAGGCGACTCGTTGGTATTTTTTGAAAGAATATCACAATCCTTTGGGGCTGGCTTATGGGCTTTACAGTCCGGCGCACTATCGGTTGGGGAGGGTGCCAGCAATGTCTTGTCAGAGGTTGGAATGACTAAACTCAATCATCAGTTTCTTGTGGAATGGGCGTCTCGCCCGTCGGAAACATGCAAGGTAAATGCGTCTCAAGCTTACTTTCGGTCTGGTTTTGCTTATCTAGCTGGCATATTCTGTAAACTTTCTTAGAAAAGCAGACTTAAAAGCCAGAGCTATACTACTTTTGGGAATTCCCATACTCACTAATTCTTTGGCTATTCCTGTATCAGTTCTATCCTGCTGAATCCAAATTTTATCGTCTTTAAGATCGATATGAACTAAACTACCGTATACTCGAATTTGGTTATGCCAACCTACTACCATAACCAGGTAGTGGTGGGCACTCAATGGGCAATTTATTCAGTCCAATGGTCAAACCTATTTATTTCCCACCCTAAAAGATTTGCTACTTACTGGAAACAGTGACACAAGTTAAGTGAGTGATTCAGAATTAATTGAAATCTCCGGTTGCCAGAACCCAGAACGACTAGGAGACGTGATTTTTGTACATGGACTCGGTGGCAGTGCGCGAAGTACCTGGCATCCCCAGGAAAAGGATAATGATAACAACTTCTGGCCTGCATGGTTAGGAGAAGATTTGTTAGATGTGGGTATTTGGTTATTGGGATACGAGGTAGAACCATTTAGATGGAAAGGTGCTACCATGCCCTTGGTAGACCGGGCGACTAATACCTTAGCACTACTGGATGTCTATGAGATTGGTGAGCGTCCTTTGGTTTTTATTACCCATAGTCTGGGAGGACTGTTGGTTAAGCAGATGCTTCGTCATGTTCAGGATTGGGCAAATCCCAGGTGGCAGGCAATTGTCGAGCAAACCAAAGGTATTGTTTTCTTGTCTACTCCCCATTCTGGTTCAGATCTTGTCAGTTGGATGAAGTATATTGGTGGGATTCTTGGTACTAGTGTCAGCGTGGAGGAGTTGGAAGCTCACCATTCCCGGTTACGGGAGCTGAACCTGATATATCGGAATCAGCAGCGGTTAAGTCAGATTCCGATGGAGGTTTACTGCGAGAGCCAGAAGACAAATGGGATTCTGGTGGTGAATCAAACTACTGCTGACCCTGGTGTTCCCGGTGTCGTTCCCATACCGATGGATTGTAACCATATTTCAATTTGTAAACCAAAGTCGAAAGATGGCTTGATCTATCGTCGGGTTAAGCGGTTCGTTCGGAAGTGCCTACAAGAGCCTAAGCCAGGTGTTATCTTGAACAATCCTCAGGTAGTTGACGACGATGCTGAGGAGATGGCAGCTAAGTATCGAGAACGGATCAGAATTCAGCAGGAGGATAGCAGCACTGAGGATGATTCTGAATCATTAAGCTTAACAAATACTCCTTTCATAGCTGAAGTTTTACAAAAAACCCAAGATAGCAATGGCGATACTCAAGTATTCTACTCATTCCTACAAGCCAATCAAGACAAACTGGACGACAATTTAGCTCAGGAATTGCGTACTTGGGCAACAAATACTCTATCCAATTTAGCACCAAGTAAAGCACAGTTTATCGCAATAAATATTGTTAATTTCAGTAACCTTATTCGTCAATTTCCCCTGGGGAATAAGGATAGCAATATAGAAATTGCTATCACTGGCTATGAAATATTTGCTCAATTCTTTACTCGCGAAGATTTTCCTGAAGAATGGGCAATGTTCTGCAACAATTTAGGTGGAGCCTACCTTGAGCGCATCCGAGGAGAAAGAGCAGAAAATTTAGAACGTGCTATAAGCTGGATTTCAGAGGCATTAGAGATATTTAATCGTCAAGACTTTCCTGAGCAATGGGCTATAGCTCAAAACAACTTAGGCGAAGTTTACCTTGCTCGTATTCGAGGAAAAAAAGCAGAAAATATAAACTTAGCGCTCACTTTTTTCCAAGCTGCTTTGCAAGTTTTCACCAGTGAGGCTTTTCCCTATGAATGGGCAAACATTCAACATAATCTGGCACTTGCCTACAAAGACAGAATCACAGGGGACAAAGCCAACAACTTGGAGATGGTGCTCACTTCTTTCCAAGCTGCTTTGCAAGTTTTCACCCGTGAGGCTTTTCCCTATGAATGGGCAAACATTCAACATCATCTGGCAATCGCCTACAAAGACAGAATCACAGGGGACAAAGCCAACAACTTGGAGATGGTGCTCACTTCTTTCCAAGCTGCTTTGCAAGTTTTCACCCGTGAGGCTTTTCCCTATGAATGGGCAAACATTCAACATC
>Ga0207422_1002970_pt1 | contig 19101 bp, 20 predicted proteins | sample MarCyaLeptolynsp_FD_187757 | JGI IMG/M metagenome (GOLD analysis project Ga0207422, IMG submission 187757) | Marine cyanobacterial communities from Panama - species 1 Leptolyngbya sp. (SPAdes) | ecosystem: Environmental > Aquatic > Marine > Unclassified | place: Panama: Panama City | collected...
TTATGTTATACATTGACGTTATACTCTCTAGAGAGTATAACGTCAATGTATAACATAATGTCCCACCTTACCCCCTTGACTACCCATACCAAGGTTAGCTTACCTATCTTAACCACCCTTAAGTCCACTTGACTACTCATAGCCAAGGTTACTTTAACCACCTTGACTACCCATAGGCCACCCTTAACTACCCTTGGCTACCCTTGGCTACCCTTGGCTACCCTTGGCTACCCTTGGCTATCCTTGACTATCCTCGGCTATCCATCGGAACCGTTTTATCCTCAGCTAAACCCCCTTAACTACGGGTCAGCGGAAACATTTCAGCGGCCACCCATCAGCAAATTACAACATTGGTGACCCATCGGAACCTCTTTACCCTCAGTCAAGCTCACTTGACTACTCATAGGGGGAGCGATTGCTTTCAGCACCAGCGAAGCTGATCGCTTGCGCTACCCCAGGTAATCGCTAGGACTTCAATTGTGTAATTTCCCCAATTAAATATGATTGTTTATGCCTGTTTGACTACCCATGAGACCAGGCGATTAGCGCAAGCATTTTAGTCGGGTATTTTACCCTTCTCCCTTATGCCTGGTTATGCTACTTTGACTATCTATGGAAGGCGATCGGTCTAGCTCTGACTGGCTGAGAGAGAATGGTAAATAAACACTTTCTGAAAAATGAGTCATCAGTACTGTAGTGTTGTTTATTTCTGGCGAGGTAGAGGCTGGAATCAACAAATCGAATGGGTTCGTATAGAAGGCAAAGAAGCGCCAGAATGGGCTGGCAGAAAATGGTCAGACTTCTTAAATCACATGTCACTTGAAGGTTGGGAATTGGCTACGGCAATTTCAATGAGCAATCTAGACCCATTTCACTTAAAAGATGATGCACCCATTGAGGGACTTGCAGCATATTTTCGGCGTCCGTGTTAACAGGAAAATTCCAGTTTAAAACTGAATGCGGCGACATCTCAGGGTCATCGATTGCGTACAAAATCGGTTGCAGCTTGCTTAGGATTATAGGTGTCTAATTTTGACACTTCTCTATGTCTACTCTTACCTTCTTGACCACCCTTGAGAAGGCAATTAGATTCGCTAGTGCCGTTGGTGAGCCTCTCGTAGAGAAGGCGATCGCTTTCCTCACTCCCTGATTGATTGTCTATTCCCAAATGCTCTCTCAATTCCTGAAGAATAGATGCATTTTTATCTAAAATTGATTGAATCAATAAGCGTTCAGCCCACTGCTTCATTTCAGGTGTGGCATTTGCATCTTCCCTTATAATACGAACCATCGTAGAAGAAAGTATTTTGCAGGAACTGGAAAGCCCTTCAAAATGTTGCTCAAGAAACTTAAAAGCATCCAACCTAATCACCTCCGTTCAAGAATAAGAAGCTTCTAATTTTTCCAAACTTGCCATCATTAAGCATTCTGCCCATTCCTTCATTTGAGCCGTAGCGTGTGGGTCAGCTTTGGCAAAGGCGATTGAGTTAAATGCAAACTCGTAAGCCGCTGCCTTCAGCTCACGATAATATTCACTTCTTTCAATTCGACTTAATCCTTCAGCAGCTGCGGTCAAGCGACAGCAAGCCTTGTCTATCATTTTGAGATAAGAACTAAACTCAGGTGAGTTAACATCTAGTTGTTGAAAGCGAAGCTCTAACCGACGTAATGCAATAGCAGAAACATAACCAGAGTAATTAGCTAGAGTGAGAGCATCAACACCGTAATGCTCTCGAAGATCAAGGTTAACATCAGTTGCAGAATCAGAGATAAACAGCTCTGGGTATTTCTCTCGCCAGCGCCTAGTGTCGTGGTAGTTAACCCGCGAATAAGGACATTTTTCCTCAAACTTTTCTTCTGTTTCAGTCACTAATTGTTGAACCCAGGAAAGGTGCTGAGTAGGAGTCCTTCTATTTGGAAGACCAACATATTTCCGGTGGGCAAGGTGACGGTTTTTTCCTGAAGCAACAGAAGCCCAGTCTAAAATTTTGTCTAACTTTAACGCACCAGCCATAAGACGCTTTGACACTTTCCTTCATTGTGACACAAAAATTTTGAGTTCTAAACTGAAGTTCGCCACATTCCAGACCTATCGATTCAGTATAAATCCACTCGCAACCAACCTAAAAAAAGAAAAGCTTTGTCGCACAAATTCAAGCAATTAGTGATAATAAAGACAGACAATTAATTCACCGAATATTATGGTTGCACCAGCAGCATTAGCACGGTTAGCTCCAATTCTAGCCAGAGGGGCAAAGATAGCAAAGACAGGGTTAACGCACAAATATACTGGTGTTCTAGTGGGCACAGAACTAGCTAAGACAGCATTAATTCATCCAACATTTCGTCGGCTTGGTCTAGGCGGAAAACCTCATGCAACTGCTCCAGCGCCAATACCAGGGTACACACCTACTTTGCAAGAACAGGTTTTGTACGGCACTCCACGCCGAGGAGGGCTGCTCGGCTCGGAGCTGGGAATATTTGGCGGTCGTAGGGCTGTACCAGGACTCCTGGAGCGCAAATTTGAGAAAGATAGCAAGCACAAAGTTGAAGTGCTCAGGGCTCAAATCCTGGGCCAACAGATGGGATACACCAATGACCTCCAGCGCCAGCAGTTGGTCAGCAACACCCAAAGATACTTGGGACGACAGCAAGCCCAGCGGGACATAACCACCGCCAGACTCAACAATGCCAGCAATACTGGAGCGAATTTAGCAGCAATAATTTCAGGTCGAGGTATCAACAACCCTACCAGATATGGAGCCCCGTTAGTACAGGGTCAAGGAATCGTACAAACTGGACCCAGACAGCAGATTAGCGGTTTCGGCGATTCTTACCTGAATCCCTACTATGGTGGGGGACTTCCTAGGAGAGGTTACCGTCGTCGATATGGTAATTACTATTACTAATTCAGAAGGAAGCAAAGGCAAATTCCTCCATAATCTGGTCGTACAAAAAGCGGGTAATTTCTCCAACTCCCACCAACATAGATTGAAGGAGATAGGCTTTTTCCTCGCTCTCCCGTGAAATTCGCTTCAGCTGTTCAAACTCCCTTTTGGAAATTCTCGCATTTTTGTCAGTACATTTTGCCGAATTTCCGCTCTCCTCCTCACTATTGTCAGTACATTGTGATTTTGACACACACCCTGCCATATTATTATCTTTCTCCCTAATTGTGGGGGGTGTGTGTCCCGGTTGCAGCCCTTCTCCTGTCTGATGTTGAGGCTCACTTCTGCTATAGAGAGATTGCAGTACACGGCGATGCCTCTCATTAGCCTCTTGCTCTTGTCTTCGCCTTCGTTCCCTCTCTTCCCGTTTTCGGCGGCGGTAGTCTACTACTTCCTGGTTAAAGATGGCGTGTTCACTAACCAGGGAATACTTCCTGACCCGATTTTTTCCTTTCCCCTCCTGGCGACATTGAGTTCTCAGCCCCAATTGCTGCAAGAGTAGTCCCACAATCTTATTTGGAGAGTCCTCCTCTTTAATTAGGAAACCTAGGGTTCGCTTGATATCTGCCGAATTCTGCTTTACTAATTTAGCAAGCTGTTGGATGTCCTCATCCTGCCCAGAATATTCCTCACCCTTTAATAGCCTGCTTAGTAAGCGATGAAATCCTAAGCGCTCCCGTGTGAACCATCTGAGGCTGCGATTACCCCAGTCCCAAGAGAATGGGTAATTTTCTCGGTCAGATGAATCCTTGTCAATTAATATCTGTGGGGGGGAGGGAATTTGTTCCTCATTCTTGATAGTTGGTTCTCCAGGGGTTTCTACAGCTCCCTCGAATTCAAGAATCTTTGGAGATAGTCTCCCGCCATCATCCAACTTAACCAGTTCAGGGGTGACCAGCTCCCCATAGAAGTCATTGATACGAAACCTCTCACATTCCAACAGTTCTTGTGGGGATAGATAGTCCTGATTCTGTCGATTGAGATAGACGCTCAGGCTAATGTCAGCAGCACTGGCTACTTGTAAACAATGAAGCTCATCAATCTCATCTCGTGCTATTTTTAGTCGCTTCTGCAATGCTTGATCGATTTCGTCTCCCATAGGGATAATTTCATTACCCATCTCCTGCAAGAGAAGTTTCAAGTCTTGTCGCAGGTTATTGATTGATCGATTTCGCTTTGCCATCATTCGGCAGTAGATGTCAAATTGCCATTCGATTTCAGCTCCCTTTTGTCCTGTGCTGTCATCAATTTTAATGATGATTGAATTGTTTTGATTGTTTGATAAGATATCTTCCCTGATTTTTCTGGGGTTGGTTTCCCTGTAGCCGAAAGAAGGGTGAGAAGCTGCCCATACATACATAGGGATATTAGTTCGATTTCGCCACAGTTGTTGAATGCAGTCTTCTGCTGATTGATTAAGTCCGTAGAAGACGCCGATTATGGCATCGAAATGGTCTACATTGATATCTACTCCTGTGGAAAGTGAAGGAGAGCATAGGAGTAGATATACTGTTTTCACTTGTTTATTGATATCTTCAATAAACTCCACGTTTTCCTGACTACCAGAGTTTTCCCCATGAATGGCAATGATTTTAGTTGCAAACTCTGGAAATCTTTTAAGTAAATCTCTCTCCATCTTTTTGATGGCATTCTTGCTATTCGAGCAGAACATAGGTTTTTGTCCTTGCTCTATCAATTCCTCAGCTTTTGCATAGAGAGCGCTGTAGTTTTTCCCCTCATACCAGAAGACTTTTCGTCCTCCTGCTCGGTAATTATTTTTGACAATATAAGGCTCCTGTCCTTTAGGTCTCATGTTCATGAAGAAGTCGATAACTTCATCACTAATGTGGGCATCTGCCAACACAAGTAATTGAGCATTTTTGACCACAAACTTCAAAGTTTCTAGTATCTCATGCCTACGCTCCTTTAACGTTTTAGAGTTCAGGACGTGCCACAAATATTGAGCAACTTCGTCAATGAACACGCAATCATAAGCTTGTAAGTCATTTGTTAGTTTCCAGAGAGAGTCGGCGGTTATTGAAAGTGCCTCAGACTTGCTATAATCTCCAGCATTAAGTTTTGAGTAGAATTCCGTTTTTAATCGCTTAGAAAGATTCCTTAACAAAGAAATCCGGTGACCGTTGTTTAGGAATCGCTTCTGGTAATTCTCTTGCCTCCATCGCTCCAATAGGAAGGTTTTACCCGTACCTACATCCGACCAAAGAACAACTGTTCCTGATTTCGGAAGTCTTACAACCTCAGATAATCGCTTAGTATTGACTACCACATTTGGCTTGTATTCCTTCAAATCCCGCAAGATGAAGAAATGCCTCTCGCGATGCTCTTTGAGGCTCAGAGGATTCTGAAGCAGCCCCTCAAGATAATGCTCAGCTCTATCGTCCAGGGCAACAACCCAATCATCTACCCCTTTCTCCTTCCCTGGTAACAGTGCTACCTCACACTTGCCCCCAGCGTCTTGGATGCATTTTCCAGTGCGTTGTGTGGCTTGAAAAATCTGCCAGCGGGTTTTCTGCTTTTCTTCATAATCAAAAAGTATGGTGAATTTCCTATCTTTGGTGATTGGCACAAGGTCAGGATGCAGCTGTTCCAGCCCTGGAATTTTGCTCCCCACACGACCGCACCAGATACCAGGGAGAGCAACAGCAACAAATCCTAGGGAGAGCAGACACAAAGCCTTTTTTTCGCCTTCTGCAAGGATTGCAGGTATCCCAGGGTGTTGTTGAACCCATTGCCAGAAATTGCTAGCTTCAGCAGGAATTTCCACGCCGTAGCGCTTGGAGACTTTCTCCCAAATGCTCCTAGAAACTCGAAAATACAGGGGGTGATAGCTGGCAGGCTTAACCGGACTCTCGTACTTGTGAACCTTCCCATCCCAGCCAATCCTGGGAGTGCGGGGCTTAAGCCTTCCCCATTCTGAATCCTGCTCCCAGTTCCGATGAGGGTCAAGCCCATTGAAGTAGAGCGCCCCGTCATCCGCAATCTGGGAATATTTCTTGAGCCACTTATCCCTAAGCCTCCCATCATTGCGCCTGATTTCGGATTGGGGCTTGGCATAAAGCAAAGTGGAGTAGACCTCATCCCCTTCGATGAATCGGCAATTGATGTTGACTAACTCTGAATCTATCCTGCTCCCTACGGTAAGTTCATGCCAGAATTGGGCTGGCATGGTTCGAGAAGCTTCTCTCTTGATTCTCTCGCAACCACCATCGGATGCCACTCGTTCAGTTCTGGAATGTAAGACAGCTCTGTCTTTATCCCCAGTTGCTTGGCTCGACGCTGAATTTTCAAAGCTGCCTGTTTTGACTTCTGAGCCTTTGTCTTTTTGCAGAATCCTTTTGACACGACTGATTTTTCCTCTTGAGTAACTGTGTGGAACGCCAAAGCCTTTGAAGGAAGAGGTTCTCATGACTTAACCTCCAGCCCCGCGATTTCTAAGGCTTGCTCAATCGAGAGCTTGTCGCCTAAAGTTTTCCCACCCAAGGTGACTCTGTATCGGCATTTCTCCCCAGGTGGGATACCAGGGGAGCTGGTTATCTGAGCTTTTCGCCTTTTCTGGAAAAGTTCAGTGATTGGTTGTTGTAAATACTTTGTGTTACTGCTACAATTGTCAGTAACAGTTGCTGATGCAAAGGTTTTCATTTGGCTGAACCTCTTTTTGCTTGGTTGGTTCAGCTATCCACAAAACTTTAAAAACCGAATATTTGTCCGATAAGTAACTTTGTACTGATGCTGGATTGTATCAATTCCTGATAGCTTTGAGTTAAGTGTTTTATTCGCTTGGTTGTTCGCGAAATAGCTGGCTGCCAGGAATTGTGGTAAAGGCTTTGCGGATAGCCAAGTATTCCCTTTGAAACCTCTAATCCTGTTTGGTTAAGGGTTTCATTCTTACTTCCACTTCCAGATAACCACAAAAAAATGGTCAAATCGGGAAATGGTCTAATTTAACAAAAATTAACGTTTTCCCTTTTTGTGTCCGATTTTTCCACCACGTCTTTTTTGCTTTGCTCCAAATCCCAGAACAATGGTTTGACCTGTTTTGTTGAATCCGGCTCCCCAGGATGTGAGCTTATTCTTATAATCCTCAAAATACTTTTGATAGAAGTCTTCATTGTCGCTTAGTTGGGCAGCAAGGTCTTCAACTATTTGTACTGCATTGTGGACAAATGTTTGGAGAGTGGATTTTTTTGAGCGATTAAATTCTATCTTTTCTGAAGGTTCAAGTGCTTTGTTCAGTAAGTAGTTTTTCCTTGATTTTACGTTATCGTATGCGGTTCGTTTTCTACTAATTTGAGAGTTCATTGCTTGTCTACAGAAGCTTGCTTCAGCCATGAGCCATAGGAATCCTGGCTTGGATCTTAAGGTGAATTCTTTATAAAATTCCCATCGTAGACCCAACTCTTTGTGAATGCCTCGACAAAGCCTAAAACGTGCTTCCATAAGTAGAGCAAAGTCTTCTTGAGATTGTTTGTTGCCGCTTTCTGGGAGAAAATATTCTTCCTTTTCCCAGGATTGTAACCACCCTGAAACTGTTCGGTATATATACTCGGTAGCTTTCCAAGTATCGGATGATTTGTCAGCTTTAGGGCTAACAATATAAGGTAAGTATTCGACTAGTTTGTAAGCTTCAAGTCTAGGAATATTTTTGAGGTTATTAAAAGCCTGTTTCCATTGACATAAATTAGTTGAATTTTGAAGTGTAAACAGTGATTCTTTCCCTATATGTTGTTGATACGAACCTAGGGCTTGGTCATTGTAAACCGGAAGAAATAGTATTTCTCCATATCGTCTGATAAACAGTGGTTCAGTCACTTGTTTCTCCTCTATTGACTTTTTGTGGGAAATGGTTCAATATCATCTGTTTTCACTCTTCCACTTTTTTCAAACTTTCAATTAAACTTCTTTATTACTATCAGGAAGTCCCCAAGGGTCAATTCCGTTTTCTCTGAGCAACCTCTCGAAGTAATCCCGCTCCCTTCTAAGAAGGTCATCTAGGGCAAAACCTTCCCCCAGTTCGGCTAGGTCATTCTCAAGCTGTTGGACGCGACTAGTCAAGCGTTCCTGGCGCTCGTCAAGAGTGCGAGTTACCCCAAAAGCATTATCAAATCGACGTTCTAGGGATTCAAGCATGAGCGCCATGCATAAACTAAGAGCTTGTTTGTTCCCTCGAAAAGCCTGCCATTGCCAGTAGGCACAAACTACTTCTAGTGGCAATGCATTAAATCGGCTTTGACCTCGCAATTGGTCGCTGGACTCAATTTCTACTGAGGAAATCGCGGGCGTATAGCCTTCTCCCAGTAATGATTTGAGAGCTTTTGAGCGTAAAAAATCGCGGGCGTTTCTCTCACTAAGTCCCACGCATTCAGCAGCTATTGTCTGTGACATCCGGTATGAGCCATCCGGCAGCATGAACCCATCTATCTGCTGAGAACCAATTTGTACTGGAGCACGGGTAGCCCTGATTGATTCAGTCACTCACACCCTCCTTGGCTTTGGCGCTGTTGGATTGGGAAAGCTTCTGCTGCTCTTTTTCCCTGTTCTCTATGTATTGCTCGATAAATTCCACTACAACATCCTTCATATTCCTTCCTTCACGCACGACAACCGACTTGAATCTGTTTCGCAGATCTTTAGTCATCTCGACCCTAATCGCCACAAATTTTTCCTCATTTTTAGTGGACATCGCTTAATACCTTGCTTTTGCCTATATTTTGGCAGTTTTTGTTCTAGTGAATCCATTTGCAGTAGTGCAAGGTATTGCATTCTTTGAATTGTATGCTATAGTTCGATTAAATTGCAACACTGCATATAGTGCATATATTGCAAATTAATGAACGGAGAATGCCAAATGGCTAAAACGATTGATAGAATTGACTTTCAGGCAATTGAAGCGTCCACAAGTGAACCTACACTGCAAGCTGCACTGCAATGCACAGTGCAACCGGAGTGCAATGCACTGGAAATGAGTGCAGAGGAAAAATCTAGTGAGTGCAACGGATACACCATTAAGCAGATTGCACAGGAGTTAGGTTTATCCAAGCGCTCAGCCTACAAATATGCCAAGGATGTTATTGATGTCTGGTATTGGTTACCTGAATCAGACTTTCGTAATGAGGGGATTTACACGGAATTTGCCCTACAGGAGATGGTCAAGCTGAAGGCTTCAAAGTCTTTGGATGTCTACCGGGAAACTGTTCAAGATGAGTATGCCTCCACAGTTCAGGAACCTTCACACCCAGAAGTTACTGGAGGATTAGCCTTAATCGCCCAGGAAGATAGCCCCTTTGCGGGACTGGCGGTAAGAACCAAAGCTTCAGATCGCATCCAGGTCTTGCAAGGGGAACTTGAGGTTATCGAGTCCGCTGCTGATGAGGATTTTGGAGACTTCCTAGCCATAACAGCTGAGTTGGAAGCCGAGGATGAAGCGTGGACTCAGCAGGATGATTTGGAGTGGCAAGCTCTACGGAAAAAGAATGCTCAGAAATGGTTGAAGCGTCGAGCAATTCTGGAGCGTGACAAACAGCAAATCTTACAGGGAGATGTCCCTCTAGCAAAAAAGTCCTGATCCGCAAGAGAGGAGTTGTGTCGCCGTGGAAAGTTTCACAACCCCCTCCCAATAGGCAGGCCGATTCTGAAGTTCAACCCAAAACAATCATGCCACAAACAACTGTACTGACAAAATCGCCAGAGACAGCCCACCAATCTCTTGGGGGTATCAAATGTCAGAGGAAATAGAAGAGCGGATATTTCAACTTGCAACTCAACTTTCTGCGGAAAGCAGAGGGAGAGTAATTTCCCGGTTACTCGGTTTTGGTCAATCAGTCCTGATTTGCAGTTTAGGAGATGTTCAGCATCTAGCGAGAACTATTGTCACAACTTTAAGCCGAGACGATTTTTATCAATTACTACATCTACTCGTTGATGAAATTCCCTTTACGAGGTGACCAATTGACTCAATATCAAGACTTTCAACCATTACCCCAATACAACCAAGTCAAAACCCAAAACCAGACGTGGGTAAGTGTAACCACAACTCGCATAGACCCTGACGGAAGCACCACTCAGCACTTAAAAATTATCAGCAAGCGAAGTTAAGCCAGTAGCCGGGTGCAATTCCCGGCTTAATTCTATGGAAGAAGAAGTCACTTTCCAAGTAGACACTAAGCAGGTAGAGCAAGCCTTAGAGCAGTTTGACTTCGATGATTATTTGTTAGACCAGCTCGAAGCAATTCACCAGCGATCGCAAGCTCTACAAGTCCAATACCAAGTTTACCTAATCAACTCCTCTGATATTTTGACCAATGCCTAGACCATCAATCAAGAGCCAAGCGGCTAAGCGTAAAGCATTAGCTGAGGCTAAGAAAGCAACCAAGACAACTAAGACAACCAAGACCACACCTGCTAAGACAAAAACTCCCGCTGCCAAGAGTAAGACTACAGCTACCAAGACCACACCTGCTAAGACAAAAACCCCCACTGCTACTAAAACCCCCTTGACCAACGGGGATGGTAACGGGGCAAAGCTAACTACCAACACTTCACAGGTTTTAGTCCCTGGCTTATCCAGCATAGACCCTAATAACATCTCTGGGATGCTTCCCCAGTTTGATGCAGCCAACTACAACATTACTGACCCTCTCAAACCTCCTACCAATCTCCCACAGGTTAGTGAATCAGAATTCGATGCTGGGATGAATACCTATCAAGGGGCTATCAGAGCTTTGAAGCTGACTGGTACAGCATTTGATGTAACTCGTGAGCGATTCACCACTGAGGGTAAGAAAGCAAAAGCATTCGGAGCAGGGGTCAAAGCTGCAACTGAATTTGAGAAAGTTAAAGCTGATTATCTAGATTACCAAACCCAGCTAGAAACCAATACCCAGAAAGAATCAGGTTTATCACTGGCTAAAACCCGCACTCAGTTTGTTTTGGATATGGCAGTTGAGTCTGAATCTGAGATGGATGAAAAGCTTGAGTCAGCCAAGGTCGGGGCTGAGATGGCAAAGCTACAACGTCAGAACAAACAGACCAAGCTAAATGAATTTCGGAAACAACTGAACGGAGAAACTAAGTAGAGTTTTTAAAAACCATGAACAAGACCACCAAAATACTATCAGGACTGGGGTTTGGAACTATTACTACTTTGGCTTTAGCTACTGGAATGCTCAAACCCACAGTAAAGCTGGTAGCCCTCTCTACTCTGGTTTCAATTCCTATGATTGGGGTAGCCAATGAGATAATTCAGAGTAAAGCTGACAAGAGGGTTAAAGCCTTAGAAGACAAGCTAGGTATAGCTCAACAGGATTCTCGTAAATTGGAAGCCTCAATTGCTGACAATAACCAACTAACTCAATACCTGGCTAGCTTGAAAAATGAACTCTCCCAGTTACAGAACTTGGTAACTTCTTTAAAGGCTGAAAACCTTACACTGCAAGAATATAAGAAGCACTTAAGTAATATCACTGAGGGTCTGTCCTCAGAAAACCAGGAACTCACAGAACAGATTGCTCATTACGAAGAAACCTACTCTTCAGAACTTGAAAATGAGGTACAGCAGCGGGTTTCCGAGTATATAACCTCAGACAGGGCTAAGCTAGATGGTAAATACCGTGCAGCATTGATGGAAGGGCAAGCTATCCATGCTGAGGCAGTTTCAATCGCATTAGCTTATGAGGAATGGGCAGAGCAAGTAGCTGAGCGCCATGTAGAACGTAAAAACTACATTTTGGGTTTGACCAAGGAATTCAATGGTCATATTTCAGGGATTGAGGAAGATTGGAAAGTAGAACGGGGTCATCTAATCACCCAGATAGAAATTCTCACAGAGAAAGTAGCCAGACTACAACAGAGGTTAGCTGGTGACTTGGTTGAGCCTGTTTACTTGAAGTGTGGGTTCTCTCCAGAAGGACAGATAGCAAATGCTGTGGCTGAATGGTTATGGAACCATCAGCAAATTCCACTCAAAGTTACAGGCGTTGAATCTGGTACAGATAACATCCTAACTGCTGGTTATTCCTACTCCCACTCTATGCCTGTTGAAGAGTTAGCAAAGGTCATAGAGGATAATTCCCCCACAATAGCCCGTAACCTTGGTCTATACGCCATAGAGAAACCACAGAAGTTACCCATTGCTGATGTATTAGCCCTCAAAATCAAGCGTGAGCGTCCATCTCGTAAAACTAACACTGGAGCGCTTTACAGAAACCAGCAAGAATTCATCAAGTACATACTGAGTCAACCGATAAGATGGAGACTAATCGGAGAGCCAGGAGCTGGGAAAACCCCTACGGTCGCTGTAATGTTAGCCCATCTCCTAGCGCGTGGTTTTCTAGAAGCCAACACACCTAACGGTCGCAAGCTTCCCCATACAATTGTTGAATTCTGCAATCCCTTAGCAGGTGTCAGCGTTAAAAACTCAGATGACTTAAACTTTTGCCTTAAGTGGGACTCTGGCTATAAAGGCTTCAAAGGGCTAAGTGATGAGTACAAGGAAAGAAAAATCAAGGGCAATGCTAACTACAAAAACCAAGTCGGTTATATCTGGGTAGCTGATGAAATTGACAACTCAATGGCTGAGCTTACCAAAGATGAAGCTAAGCCATTTAAAAACAGTCTTAAAGATGGTGGTCATATCAACATCGGCGTGATTGTCATGGGTCAAAGTGCCAACGTTTCTACCAGCAAAGGACTGAGCATAGATGACCAAAAGATGATGACCAACATCTACATAGACCCTGTTAGTATCAGAACCTTCTTGAGTCAATATGGTGAGCGCTTCTACTCCAAGAAAACTGTCGAGAAAGCCTTAAATACTTTAGAGGAGATTGAGCTAGAAATTGAGGAGAAAAATGAGGTAATTTGCGACACGGCTAGGGAATTGAGGATAGCAATGGTAACAGCTCAACGTTCCCCAGTATTTTATCAGCTACCTTACTTTGATAGCACTGTAATTGATGTAGCCAGTTATCAAGAAAACCTAGAAAAAGTGATAGAAATTAGGTCGGGACGCGGTGAGACATCCAAAGACACCTATGTCTCATGTGATTCACAAAACCCAAACTCTGCAAGGGTTACATCTGAAACAGACACGTCCGGACATTCCCCCTACGCAGAATCAGGGACATCCAGGGACACGTCCCAAAGACCTAATTGCCCCCACTGTGGTTCGAGCCTAATTCGTAGTAAAGGAAACAAGTGGGAATGTAAAAACCCTGAGCATTCAACTATCGCACCAGGTAAGCCAAAATCTTGGAAAAAGTGAGATTATTAAATGATGTTTGATGACAGCGCTTACAGGAATAAACCAGGTTTCATATATCTCATTCATGCTACAGGAACTGACCGCTACAAGATTGGGCTAACAACGCGCTCTGTGCAAGCAAGACTAGCTGAGTTGAACAGTAGCCAATCACCTTACCCTTTGGAGGTCATTGACTGGTTTGAAACACCTAATGTCACAGAAGATGAGAAATACTTCCACGAAAAATACTCAGCTTATCGGGTACATGGTGAGTGGTTTTCTTTTGATAGCAAAACCCTCAACCAAGTCCGTAAAGAGTATCGTGATGATGTTGGTTTTACTCTCCCACAGTTACCAAAGATTAGCCTACCAACGCTCCCAGGATTGCCATTAGTCAGTCGGGATAAAGTAGCTTTGGCGATGGCAAGTATCGGGGCATTGTGGCTGATTGTAGTAATGTCAGGATACTTGTCAAAAACCACACCCAACAACAATACTCCTTCGCCACCACAAAAATCATTATTGTCTATTGCTCATGAATAGTCTGGGTATGGTCATTGTGGGAGTCGATGGGTGTTGAGTCCGGAAAATAGAAGTTTTCCGGACTCATTTTCGACTGGGGAAAGTAAGCTTAGTCCGGTGACTGCTCCTAAGACTTGCTCATCTCTAACCTCAATGTAGGCTTGGAGTTGTTGTAGATTTCTGTGTCCTGATATCTCTTGGACGACCCGCAGTGGTGTCCCATTGTCACTCATCTGGGTTAGTGCTGTTCTCCGGAAACTGTGACTACTCACACCGATTAACCCCACCCGCCTACAAGCTTTTCTCAGGATTTTGTCTGCTGAGTCAGGTTGGAGAAATTCTCCAAAACGTCCAGGGAAGAGATACACAGCCCCAGCGTTTGGGTAATAGTTGGTTAATAGTGTTCTCAAGTCTGAAATGATGGGGATAGTACGGGTTGCTAACTTTCCTTTGGTGTTACCTTTGCGAATTATCAGTTTTGGCAGGATTCTACCAGAGTTATCATAGACATCCCCAGTCCTTAGAGTACAAGCTTCACGCACTCGACAGGCACAGAATAAACAGATGCCGAACAAAGTGCGATCGCGACTACTCTTCAGTCCCTCACTAAAGAGCAACTGAATCTCTTGTTGAGACAAAATCTTAGCTTTTCCGTGGCGGTCTATCTTCATGGAGATACCCCACTTAACTACTCATGGTTTACAGCAGTGGGGTGTCTCCTGTCTAGTGTTTGATACATTCAATATCAGTAATGTGGTAAACCATATAGGACATAAAAGTAGCGTCCAGTTTCCCTTCTTTGTCTAGATGTCCCAACCACTCAGAATAAAGACTGTGTTTCTCAGTCTTGATTTTGGTAGACTCCGGTAGTAGATACCACAGGCACTCAGCATAGATAGCTCTGAGTCCCTTGTAGTTAATTCCTTGGTACTTCTCCATAGCGCGGGAGAGTGCCATACCAAAAGCTCTGTTTGTAGCTAGGCGATCGCGTCTCTGTTCGGACCCATCAATTCTCCTCTCTTCCCTCTCCAGATATTCCAGCGCTGCAATTAGCTTCTTAGCTGGAAATAGTGTAGGAATGTCATACTCATCCTTAGCTCCTGATGCTCCCCTGGTCTTGGCTTGTCCAGAGAAATGTAATTGATATTCTCCAGTTACGGAGAACTCTCCCAGAGCATGAACCTCAACCATCCTTCTACCAGTGCCAAGGGCAAAAGCTATTGAAACTTTAGCCCAGTGAGGTTCTTTACCTTCGGTTAAGTCAAGTAATGTCTGACGGCAATCATCTACCAGTTGAGCGATGCTGATGGGGGTTTTATCCCGATTTTTCCCTTTAACAACTTTCCGATAGGATTTACTGAGCTGGATAGAATCTTCTTTCTGAAAGCTGAGCAGTTGAGAGTAGAAGTAGTTTACCAGTACTTCCACATCCTCTTTGAGCAAAGGGATTTCGCTGGCTACCATTTGATAGAGAGCATCCTTGATTTGATTGCGACGGGACTTGACAGTGGAAAATTCATACTCTCTCATCTCAGCCCGTGCTATTGAAGCAACCAAAGGATTGATACTCTCTTTCATGTCAGCTAAAGTATTCCCGGTTTGGGCAATCTCACGCAGTCGGTTGTAGGTTTTGGTAGCCATCTCAGAGATGGTTATCTGGTAGTCTTCATTCTTTTTGAGTTGCTCTAAGGCTTGCTTGCCCTGCGAGCGCTCCAGTTCGTCTGCTTGAAGATAAGCTCTGGCATTCTCAAGTTCTTTCCAGGCTTGCTCTATGAGTTCAGCTTTTTTGAGCTTATAGTTTCCTGGTATCCCCAAGGGTTTTGCTACCTTATCCCTGATTTGCTTAGAGGTCATCTGTGTCAGTTCATCATAGGTGAGGGGGAGTAGGTCAGCAATGGTATCGAGTAGGTTTGTCAGTCTGATAGTGGCTTGCATGATGTTATACTTTCTCGGCTACGATTAAAGTATAACAATATAAATTGGATATTTGTGAATGTATAACAATAATAAGGGTAGTTAAATGGGTGTAATCACAGTTACTTATCAATAGTCATCTAGGTATTGCTATGGGTAGTCAAAATGGTTAAACTAAGGATAGTTGAAACGGAGTTAACGGACTATGCCACGCAAGACACCAGCTTGGAAAGACGCAATGCCAGAATTCGTAGAAGCTATAGCCTGTGCCAAAAATGAAGAGCAGATTCTCAAGGCTTGTGCAGGAATTAAGCAAGCTGTAGTTAAGTCCTATCCAGATACCCCTAATAGCCGTCGCAATCCGATGTCTTCTATCAGAAAGGCTGTCAGAGAGAAGTATCCCGCTCGGAGTGGAAAAACTCCCCATGAAGGCGTCCCCTTCCCCTACTACTTCACTGATGCTGGCAAGGGTAGAGTTGAGCGATGGGAGCATCTGGCTCTCTTGCACTTGCAGGAAGATTGGAATTTGAAAGATGATTTGGAAAAATCAGAAACTATTACCCCAGTACCCTCTACTCTTTCCCAATCAGAAAATATTACCCCAGCGCTATCTACCTCTACTAGCATTGACATCTTCACAGAAGTTGGTCTGGAGGGTGAGGAGTTAGCGGCGGTACGCCGAGCCATTGGTGATGATGATATCAATGAATGGGTAAAGCAAGCTCTGCTCCAACGAGCCAAGGCAATTAATGCTCTCCATGAGCGGCTCAATGAAGATTTGAGTCTGGTTCCTTCAAAAGAATTGATGAATGACAAGAAGTATCGGACTAACCCCAATGCTTCAAAGGAGTTAGCTAGTCGCGCTGTCAGAGCAATCAAGGAGTATAACAGTCAGTCCCCAGAACACAGATGGTGCATAACTAATAAACTAATTAGTGAGCTAACTGGAGTGACCCCAAAAGCGATCGCCAAGGTTGTAGAAGGAATGGGCATCGAAGACTACAACGCCATGATGGGACTGACCCCAGTTGTTAATCGCATGACCAAAGCTGCTGTAGGAAGTATGTCATCAGTGGTCAGCATAGTTGATGTGCTGGGGGTTGATTAGCTACCAGAAGAGCGAGTTAGTAATTAGCTTAAAATTCTACTGTTATACTTTGCTCCCTTTTTCTTTTTTGTGTCAGCTGCAACCAATTTTGTATGCAATCGATGGCCCTTAAATGTGGCGACATTCAATTCTAGGCTGGAATTTTACGAAGATGCCCCGCCCTTACCTCCAGTACCAACTTAAAGCCCATTGGACTAGTGCTGATCAAGCTCCTCCCAATCCTTCTCCCCAAGCACTACAAGCCAGGGGAGGATTAGGCGAATTAGGAGCCTACCTCCGCCCCAAGTGGAAGCCAGCAAAGCATCATCTGTCCTGGTTCCCACACATCCGGACGGGACAGAGTAACGAGGCTCTTAAATATTATGCGGGAAGTAATACCGATCTGCTAGCACCAAGAGGAAGTGCAAAAAGTACCTGGGCGGCAATAGCAGCAGCCGATATAATCGGTCACAACCCAGATGTTCAAATCCTCTATCTTTCCCATTCCAGGGACATTGCCCTAAGGCAATCCAGGCTCATTAAGCGAATAATTGAATTACCCCAATATCAGGAAGTGTTTCCTCACATTAAGCCTGGTAGAAGGTGGGCTGATACTGATTGGGAAATTGACAAAAAATGGGCTGGGGTATCAGCTCTTGATAGCGACGCTACCCTTAAGTCCTATGGTATCCTTGGCTCGGTAATTGGTGGTAGGTATCATTTTATTTTTATAGATGATTGCATTAAGAGTAGCAAGGCGATCGCTAATCCAGACATTCGAGAGCAAATGGTAATTACCTTGGAAGAGGTAGTTGAAGAGTGCTTATTACCAGGGGGGAGAATAGCAGCAGTTGGTACGAGGTTTCGGCGTGATGATATTCACACCTATTTTGATGCTGACGAGGATTGGAATGTGATTACAACCTCAGCATTAACCTACGACGAGAATGGTCAGCCTCAAAGCTACTGGCCAGAGCGAATAAAACTGGAAAGATTGCTCCATGTCCAGCGAAAGAAACCCATCATTTTCCTTTACCAACTCCAGAATCAATTACCGGAAGCTGATGAAGATGTAATTATCAAACCAGAGTGGATTCAATGGGGGGTGCCACCAGAGAAGTTTAGTAAGTTAGTACTTGGTGTTGACCTGGCAGCATCTGAGGATGAAAGAGGTGATCAATCTGCCTATGTACTAGTCGGACTAGTACGCAAACCATTTCAGCTTTGGGTGCTGCAATGCTGGTATTTCAGACTGATAGGAAATGTGGACAAACTACTTCTGCTAAAATCTATTCATGAGCAGTATGGTAATTTTGAGTTGATACCCGAAACTAATGCCTATCAGCGATCGCTTTTGGGAGATATCAAAACTATCTTTCAAAATGAGTGGAAAGTTAGAGGTATTCGTGTTGTCCCCACTCCCAGTAAAGGAGACAAAGATGAACGATTGAATGGTATTAGTGGGGTGTTTGCTAACGGTTTTGTCCACTTCAACCGCAATGCAGAGACACGAACTCGCACAGATTCAATTGAGGAAAATACTCAATTAACTTATTCAACTGGTTTAAACTTGTTAGTGGAGCAGCTGACTGGTGCTGCTGAGGAAGGGGACGATGATTTGAGTGATGCTTGCGAGAAAGCGATCGCTCGTTTGCAAGGCAGGAACAAGGAAGTATGGTCTGTCTAATTGCTCAAACAAAGTTCATTTAATGAGTAGTCAAGAAGGGCATAACCAGGTATAGTTGAGTGAGAAAAATTCCCACTGGCATTGGACCGATCGCTTTCCATAGATAGTCAAAGTAGCATAACCAGGCATAAGGGAGACGGGTAAAATACCCGACTAAAATGCTTGCGCTAATCGCCTGGTCCTATGGGTAGTCAAACAGGCATAAACAATCATATTTAATTGGGGAAATTACACAATTGAAGTCCTAGCGATTACCTGGGGTAGCGCAAGCGATCGCCTTTCATGAATAGTCAAGTGAGTCTAATTAGTCCATAGTTAACTGTTGAAATTCAGCAGTTGAATAAGCGATCGCTCCCTCTATGAGTAGTCAAGTGGACTGAACTGATGCTGATAGGGTTCCGATGGGTAGCCAAGGATAGCCGAGGATAGCCGAGGATAGTCAAGGATAGCCGAGGGTAGCCAAGGGTAGTCAAGGGTAGTCTATGGGTAGTCAAGACGGTTAAAGCAACCTTGGCTATGAGTAGTCAAGTGGACTTAAGGGTGATTAAGATAGGTAAGCTAACCTTATTTATGAGTAGTCAAGGGGGTTAACGGACACCGCATGCAATTGTACTAACATCGTCGTACATGTTATACATTAACGTTATACTCTCTAGAGAGTATAACGTTAATGTATAACATGAAC
>Ga0207422_1002972_pt1 | contig 19098 bp, 16 predicted proteins | sample MarCyaLeptolynsp_FD_187757 | JGI IMG/M metagenome (GOLD analysis project Ga0207422, IMG submission 187757) | Marine cyanobacterial communities from Panama - species 1 Leptolyngbya sp. (SPAdes) | ecosystem: Environmental > Aquatic > Marine > Unclassified | place: Panama: Panama City | collected...
ATCAATTGAAGAATTAGAATATTTGTTACATCAACTGTTAAATGAAGGAGGATTAATTATCAAATGGGGGCGAAAACTCAAAAACAAAGGTAATAAAGTTATCACAGTTTAAATGCGGAACAGCTTACCCGGTAACTTAAAGATGACTTCTAATCTATTTTGCAGAATAATGGGATAGATAAATGCAGCTTGTTGTTGGTCAATTTCTTGTTGATTTTGTAGTGATTGGGCAAGGTTGCATCGCAGGAAGTTTTCTAATTCAGCTAATTGAAGAGAGTCAATCAAATTAATAACTCTTTGAAGAGCTTTTGGACTGGGTTCTCTCAAAAGTAAATCCACTAACCCCCTATCGCTTTCTCAGCAGGAAATTAGCGATTGAGGTGCTCACCGGTATAACACCATCTTGTTGTAGTGAGCAGTTACAATATTTTACACCATTGTTCCCTCTTTTCTATATGCGTTTACCCTGCTATAAAAGTTACACAGGAGTTTACCCAGAATCAGTTCATGTGGATCGAATTTATCGCACCAGAGAGAACCGAGCATTCTGTAAAGAAAGAGGAATTAGAATGAGTGGTCCGCCCTTAGGAAGACCTCCAGCTAATATCAGTCTATCCAAGAAAAAGCAAGCGAATGAAGATGAAAGAATTCGTAATGCAATTGAAGGAAAATTTGGCATAAGTAAGCGAAGATTTAGTTTAAATCGAGTCATGGCTAAACTTCCTCATACTTCAGAAACAGCCATTGCTATTACTTTTTTAGTGATGAATCTATCCGCCCTGCTGCGGCAGGTTTTTGTCTTTTTTATTGTTCCAAACAACAGAACAGCTTTTTCGGAAGTAAATTATTATTGCATGTTATAATTAGGGTAATTGTCAACAATAAATACTTATATTTACTTCAGGCTTAAATAACTTTCATATCCATCAGTTGTTTTTGGGAGACTTATTCAGCAAACCCTAACTATCTTGAGAGGGAGAGTTCAGAGACTGATTGTATGGGAACAGAGTTTTGAGAAGCTGATCCAAACTACCTTGTCCCGATACAGGTTTATTGTTTTCTGTAGCAGGTGATGCCGCTTGTGGCGAAGATTCTGAACTACTTTCTGATTGAGAAGGTTCAGCGTAGACTTGATCTGTTTGACTAACGTTGTTGCTATCAGTTATTGATTCTTCGTCAGTTCTATCTGTAGATGCTACTTCTGATGGGGAACTAATTTGACCATTGAGAGACTCCTGAGCAGTTGTCTTGGTAGAATCTCCTTCTTGGTTTGGTACATTAGAACTAGAGTGACCAGTAGATGGTGACGCCTTGCTATCGGAGATATCAGCAACTTGACGTCCCTTATCTCCCAGTATAGAGGCGGCAGGTACTACTTCCCAGGGTTCAACGGAATGGTTCCAAATCGTTGTGAGAGAACCAATACAGGCATTTTTACCAATTTTACCCTTGCCAACTACTAGAACACCGGCTCCTAGATTGGCACTGGCTTCTACTTCCAGAGTACCTCCTTGAGCATGAAGAATTGAACCCATGCCGATAGATACACCAGCAGCGATGATAATCTTACTGTCGGGAGCTGCTTGCAAAATGACTCCCTGTGCGATCACAGCGCCCTCGTCAATGCTCACATCGCCTTCCACATATATATGAGAATTGCTAGTTAACGTCAGTGTAGGCAAATGCATGTTGCTTAGAACAAAGTATTTAACTTTTATGTACTCTAAAGAAACAAGGGAACAGGGAGTAGGGAGTAGGGAGTAGAACCCACCCCCAACCCAACCCACCCCAACCCCTCCGAGGAGGGGAACAGGAGGGGATCTGTTGTTAGTAACTCACACCTACGGCACGAATTTGCACTGATAGCTGATAGCTTAGTTAGGTTTTTGAATAATTGTCTCTAGGACACGCCGCTTTTCTTTGGGATCAATGCCAATCAGGCGTACATACTCATCACTATGGGTAGCTATGCAGTCTTCCAAGCCTTCCAGAACTTCCGACTCGCGATTGGATGCGATGGGAGAACAACTTTGCCAAGAACTGGTACGGAAGCGACGCTTGTCCGCATGTTCTGTACCAATTTTATAGCCTTGAGACAATAACTGACGTACCTGTTCGACAGTTTCCTGGCTTAAGGATAGATCAGAGTATTGTCCCCTCAGACGAGTTGCTGATTCTGCTTGCTTGTAGCTGCTGCTACTCTTAGCACCATTATTACTGGTATAGCTAGCTGCCGATTGAGGCTTATCACCAGGCTTTTGGATAATTTCTTCGAGAATCCGTCGCTTAGCTTTGGGATCAATGCCAATCAGCCGCACATATTCACCCTCGTGCTCTGCTAGACAATCAGACAAAGCAGCTATCACTTCCGATTCATTATTGGAGTGAATCGAGGGAGCACTCTTCCAGGAACTGGTGCGGAAGCGGCGCTCATCGGCATACTCAGCTCCAATGCGGTAACCTTGACCTAACAGTTGACGCACCTTTTTGGCTACTTCACTATTCAACCCTGTACTAGAAACCTTAGCAGAGCTGTAGCTTGAAGATGAACTGCTGTAGCTAGAGCGAGACGCCGCCGATCTGCTAGTACCAGTTGATACCTTATCACCAGGTCTTTGGATAATTTCTTCAAGAACCCGGCGCTTGGCTTTGGGATCAATGCCAATTAGTCGTACATATTCACCTTCGTGTTCTGCTAGGCAATCTGATAAAGTAGCTATCACTTCCGCTTTGTTATCGGAGTGAATGGAGGCGACACTCTTCCAGGAACTGGTGCGGAAGCGGCGCTCATCGGCATACTCAGCTCCAATGCGGTAACCTTGGGCTAATAGTTGACTAACTTGTGTTTGAATATCTGAACTCAATTTTGTGCTGGAAGACATAGAACTATAAGAATTTTCAGAACTGTGAGGACTGCTGTCGCCGTTGCCATTAAGGTCAGACTTATGGGCAATTTTATTTCGGATAGGAGTAATACAGGCATCATTCTCAAAGCATTGATAACCTGAGCGCAATGCCTCATTGACTGCTACCACACGATGAGCAAACTGCATATCTTGATCTTCAACATCTGGCAGTCTGTCAGCTTGCTGCTGGCTGGTAATCACCGCTCCTGAAGGTACATACTTCCCAGGAGGAACTTCTACATCTTGAACTAAGGCATGCATCATGACAATAGAGCCTTTACCAATCCGGGCATTGAACACTGTGGAGCGAAAACCAATAAAGCAATCATCTCCAATATAAGCCGGACCATGAATCAGACTCATGTGAGTAATGGAAACATTACTTCCAATCCAAACTGAGTAGTTTTTTTGGTCATCCCCAACTACTCTACCTTCTTCAAGAGCGTGAATTACTACACCATCTTGAATGTTGGTGCCAGCACCGATGTAAAATCTTCCCCCTTCGTCAGCTCTAATTGAAGTGCCAGGGGCAATCAAGACATTCTCAGAGATCCTGACATCCCCAATAATGTTAGAAAAAGAATGCACATAGGCAGTGTCGTGAATTTGGGGTTCTGTTAAATTTTTTGACCAAGGTGTAGGGGGAGCAGCGTAGCTTTGGACTGCCATAATTGTCTTAACTCCTATCTGAAAAAGCCGTTGCAGGTGTGATTAGCGATCGCCTTGAAAGGTTGCAGGTGAGCCATTTTTGTAGGTGTTTATTGTCTTGTGATTACCAATTCCCTATTCCCAATGCCCACTAGCGATCTTGATCTTTCTTGCTGTAGAGCAGATGATTACCGACACTAACTGTGTCTATAATGCCCACTATCATGGCATCAAGGGGACGCTTATCAGTTTGACCTACCTGACGAGCAGCACTGCCAAGGCTCACCAAGACCCACTCATCTATACCTGCACCAACAACATCTCCTGCCACTTCATACTTAGGCAGTAGTTGTCCTTCCTCATCAAGGAATTGCACCAAGAGAAATTTAACGCCTCTGAGACTCTCTTCTTTGTAAGAACTAACAACCGTGCCACGAACTTTGGCAATTTGCATGGATCATACTAAGGTCGGTTCATCGGACGGATAGAATTGGTGCTCTCGCGGAACTGCTCTACACTTTCTGTGTAACGAATCGGTAAAACGTATTCTAAGTTTTCATGAGGACGAGCAATAATGTGGGTGGATAAGACCTTACCTCCATTAACTCGCTTGGCATTTTCAATCCCAGCAGCAACTGAAGCTTGTACCTCTGAGACATCCCCTCGAACAATAACAGTCACACGACCAGTACCAATTTTTTCATAACCCACAAGGGTAACACGAGCTGCTTTCACCATTGCGTCTGCCGCTTCGACGACAGCCGGAAAGCCGAGGGTTTCTACCATTCCAACGGCAATTGACATCAGTTTTACTCCCAGATTTTAAGAAAAGTAGTTGCTATTATGAAGTTCTGAGGGCAACCTAACTCAGTTAAAAGTTATGCTGGCTAATAGGTACGAAACTGTTCTACAGCTTCACTATATCGAATTGGTAGTACGTATTCTAAGTTCTCATGGGGACGAGCAATAATGTGGGTTGATAAGACCTCACCTCCATTAACTCTGTTGGCATTGTCAACCCCAGCGGCTACTGAAGCTTGCACCTCTGAGACATCACCCCTAACGATAACAGTCACGCGACCACTGCCGATTTTTTCGTAGCCCACAAGGGTAACACGAGCTGCTTTCACCATAGCATCGGCTGCTTCTACCACAGCTGGAAAGCCCAGAGTTTCAATCATTCCTACAGCAATTGGCATTACAAGTTTCTCCTATGTGAATTGGTTCAGATACAACTACGACAAATCTATACTCAGCAAAAACTGGACAAAGATTCTCAATTTTTGGCTTGAGAAATCTTGTCTGAAAATGACAGTCAAATTAAGCATAGAGAAGCTTGGTGTATTTGACAATATAAATTGTCATAATACTTCTTAATGAAAAACTTAAATAAAATTAATATTACTGACTGCTAGTATACAATATTTAACGAAAATTCATCATTTTCGAGAATGGTTACTCCATGTTTTATAATATTTTTATAATTTTTCTATAAGTTAAACTGTGCCACTTCCCAGGAAACTGCGAAGTTTTCTAGTGATATCCTTGATTATGAAACCAACAAGATTGAGTCTGATGCGCTGAACTTTGATGCTATAAGTAACTCTGATAAGTGGTATTGACGTTCCTTGTTGTAGGAGCACCAATCCTTAATTGGTGATGTTTAACCAAGGAAAAATTGTGATAAATGCCTCAGTTCTTTTTGCAAATAATTGATAGTTCAGAGTGAAAATTTGTCAATCAAGAATAAAAAATTAAACTAAGACACATTAAACAAATCTCGTTTTTGGGACAACTATTCTGGATTTAAGTAATTGAAGAAGTAGTGAGGTCAATGAGTGATGAGTGAGTTTCTTACTCAGAATGTTTGGTTGCTGCCTTGTTATGGTTTATTGGGTGCTATTTTAACCCTACCTTGGGCGACAGGGTTGATTCGTCGCAGTGGTCCTAGACCAGCTGCTTACTTTAATTTATTGATGACCATTGTTGCCTCTGTGCACGGTTGGTTTATTTTTTATCGAGCATGGCAACAACCAGCACAAGAGTTAGCATTTAGATGGCTTGAGGTTGCTGATTTAGACTTATATCTGTCGTTTAATCTTTCGTCTGGAAGTGCTGGAGCAGTAGAGGCGGTTACTAGTGTAAGTCTGTTGGCTCAACTCTTTGCTCTGGGATACATGGAAAAAGATTGGGCACTAGCTCGCTTCTTTGCCCTGTTGGGATTTTTTGAGGGAGCAATGGTTGGTATTGCTTTGAGCAATTCTCTCTTCCTTACCTATGCTCTGCTAGAGATGCTCACCCTCTCTACATATCTCATTGTGGGCTTTTGGTATGCTCAGCCTTTGGTTGTGACGGCAGCGCGAGATGCCTTTTTAACCAAGCGGGTAGGAGACATTCTACTGTTGATGGGAGTTGTCGTCTTGGCAACTTTAGCAGGAAGCTTGCGCTTTCCAGAGTTATATGAGTGGGCCGCTAATGCCAGCTTACCGCCTTGGCAAGCCAATTTGTTAGGTTTTACCTTGATTGCTGGTCCAATTGGTAAATGTGCCCAATTCCCCTTGCATTTGTGGCTAGATGAAGCCATGGAGGGACCAAACCCTGCCTCAGTATTACGGAATTCTTTGGTGGTAGGTATTGGTACTTATGTTCTCATTAAACTACTGCCAGTTCTAGCGATTTCCCCAGCCACTTTAAATACCTTGATCGTGATTGGTACGGTAACAGCAGTGGGAGCTTCCTTAGTTGCGATCGCCCAAATTGATATTAAGCGAGCCCTATCCCATTCCACCAGTGCTTTTCTTGGTCTCGTATTTATTGCCATTGGGGTTGGACGAGCTGATATTGCCGCAATTTTACTCCTGACCCACGCAGTTGCCAAGGCACTACTGTTTATGAGTATTGGCTCAGTAATTTTAAATACTAATAGTCAAGATCTCACAGAAATGGGTGGTTTGTGGTCTCGAATGCCTGCTACAACTACTGCTTTTGTGGTAGGTGCTGCCGGTGCAGTTGCCATGCTACCCCTAGGAAGCTTTTGGGCAATGGGTGAAGGAATTAAAGCTTTTTGGGTGAGCTATCCCTGGCTAGTGGGAACCTTTTTATTGGTTAATGGTCTCACTGCTTTCGGCTTAACTCGAATATTTCGCCTAGTTTTCTTAGGAAGTACCAAGCCAAAGACTAGGCGGGCACCAGAGGTGCCTTGGGCAATGGCATTACCAATGGTTGCTTTGACTGTGGTAGTGCTGATTATGCCACTGCTGATGAAGCAACTTGGGTTATTGTCTCCCTTTCAGTATGCATACCTCAATAATCTCTTAGCAGAGCTGCTGTTAATCTTGTCTGGTGTAGTAGGTTGCATTGTCGGTGCTCTGATTTATCTGCCCAGAACTGGCTCACGCTCGATTTTGCTTCCTGTGAGATTTGTACAAGACTTACTTGCCTACGATTTTTATGTAGATCGACTGTACCGTTTAACGGTAGTGTTTGCAGTTAGTCTGTTGGCTCAAATTAGTGATTGGATTGACCGTTATGTAGTTGATGGTTTAGTTAATCTCACTGGTTTAGTAACAGTTTTTGGTGGCCAGAGTTTAAAGTACAGTGCTTCCGGTAAGTCTCAGTTTTACCTACTAACTATCCTTGTAGGAGTAAGCCTTTTCACTCTTCTAATGACTTGGCCATTGAATCAGTGGCCATTGAGTCAATGGTCTTTAGAACAATGGTCATTATTAACAGGTAATTAGTTATTGGTCATTAGTCATTAGTCATTAGTCATTGGTAATAGTTTGAGCCCTATCTGCCTACCTAATTAGTTATCAATTGACCAACCAACAACAAAGGACAAATAACAAAGGACAAATAACAAATTATGCTAAGTGCCTTGATTTTGGTACCAATATTAATTGCCGCGCTGGTAGCATTTTCACCAGGAAACTTCACTCCTAAGCTGGCCCGTCAAGTGGCATTAGCAACTACTATTGGTGCTTTTATCTGGTCAATTGTCTTGCTGATCGGATTTAACCCAACTGATGGAGGAATGCAGTACAGCGAGTATTTACCCTGGATTGATACTTTAGGTTTGACCTACACTCTAGGAGTGGATGGTTTATCTATACCGCTGTTAGTGTTAAATGGTTTACTCACTGCAATTGCCATTCACAGCAGCGACGAAAATCTACCCCGTCCTCGGTTTTATTACGCCTTAATTCTGTTGTTGAATGCGGCTGTTGCTGGTGCTTTCGTAGCTCAGGATTTACTACTGTTTTTCATCTTTTATGAGCTAGAGCTGATTCCCCTATATTTGTTGATTGCCATTTGGGGAGGCAAACGGCGGGGTTACGCAGCAACCAAATTTCTCCTATATACAGCGGTTTCTGGAGCATTAATTCTAGCAGCATTCCTCGGTATAGGATTTTTGACTGGTGCTTCTAGCTTTGCCTATCTAGAAAATCAACAACTGGTCTCTTTACTACCTGTAGGTCAACAGTTACTGTTACTAGGAGCAATTTTAGTTGGCTTTGGTATTAAGATTCCCTTAGTACCCTTCCACACCTGGTTACCGGATGCCCACGTTGAGGCATCAACCCCCATTTCAGTTCTGTTAGCAGGGGTACTGCTAAAATTGGGCACCTATGGTTTATTAAGGTTTGGATTAGGCTTGTTCCCTGATAGTTGGACGCTGCTAGCTCCTGGACTAGCAATTTGGGCAGCAGTAAGTTCCCTATATGGTGCTTTTAATGCGATCGCTCAAAGAGATATGAAAAAAATGGTGGCTTTTAGCTCCATAGCTCATATGGGTTATATTTTACTTGCTGCTGCTGCCGCTACTCCCATCTCTCTAGTCTCAGCTGTTCTCCAGATGGTGAGTCATGGTCTGATCTCTGGACTATTGTTTTTGCTAGTAGGTATTGTTTATAAAAAGACTGGCTCACGGAATTTAGATGCTCTTAAGGGTCTTTTCAACTGGGAAAGAGGCTTGCCACTCACTGGTAGTCTCATGGTATTAGGAGTGATGGCGAGTGCAGGAATACCTGGAATGTTAGGATTTATCTCGGAATTCTTATTGTTCCGGGGCAGTTTCTCGATCTTTCCCGTGCAAACTCTCCTCTGTATGATTGGTACTGGCTTAACCGCTGTTTACTACTTGATTCTAATGGAGCAAGCTTTCTTTGGTCGTTTGTCTGCATTGGTGAAGAATTTGCCACCAGCGAACTGGAGTGAGCACTTTCCAGCAATTGTTTTAGCCATTTTGATTGTTGTCTTAGGGCTACAACCAGGATGGTTAGTTAATCTGAGTGAGACAACAACAGCAGCAATGGTAATTGAGCAGCCTTCCGTCGTTTCCTACCAACCTCCGGGTTAGAGGGATGGGGAGATGGGGGGATGGGGAGATGGGGAGATGGGGAGACAAGGAAGACGCGGGGACACGGAGACGCGGAGATAGGGAGCTGGGAGAGTAAAACCTTTCTTCCCTTGTTAATAATTCCCAATTCCCGATTCCCAATTCCCAATTCCCAATTCCCGATTCCCAAACAACAAACAACAAACAACAAACAACAATGCCAGTTAAAACTCATCCCTTAGAAGAATATATTAAGCGGCTGCAAGCTGGTGATGCTCTGCTGCCAGATTCACCAGAACATGTTTTGGAGGTTGTGGGAATTCTCCATAGCTACGGTGTGGTGCTTGATGCCTACTCCCGCAATCTGATCTATATTGCCGATCACCAATTTTTAGTATTCTTCCCCTTCTTTAAATATTTCAATGGGGAAGTCTCATTAAATAGGTTACTGCGTCACTGGTGGCATGACCGGATTAATTTCGAGTATGCGGAATACTGTATGAAGGCCATGCTTTGGCACGGTGGGGGTGGCTTGGATGCCTATCTGGATACACCAGAGTTCCTAGAGAGATGTGCCGCCGCAGTTAAGGCAAAGTTTCGACTTAACCCTCTGATGCAGGGACTCGACAAGGTTTTTCCTGAGTTTTTCCCTGAACAAGTACGACAACTAGCTTATTACAGTGGACTAGGGCAATTCTGGCGGGTGATGAGTGATATCTTCATGAGCCTGTCTGATAGTTATAACCAAGGGAAAATTACCTCGATTCCTCAAGTGGTAGAGCATATCCTAGCAGGTTTAGTTGCAGATGCTGGTAGACCGATTACCTATGCACCTCTAATTAGAAATCAGAGGTATGAAATTATTCCCAAATCTGTTGGCTTGACTTTCCTTATGGACACCGGAGTACCTTATGTAGAAGCAGTTTTCTTCCGGGGAACGCCTTTCCTTGGTACAGTTTCCTATAATGCTCAGGCCTATCAGATTCCCTATGAACAGAACAGATTTGCTTATGGAGCATTGTATGCTGACCCCTTGCCAATTGGCGGAGCTGGAATTCCACCAACCCTCTTGATGCAAGACATGCTTCATTTTCTTCCTGATTATCTCCAGGAAGTTTACAAGGGATCGCCTCGAGGAGAAGATGATGTACGGGTGCGTATTTGCCAAACTTTCCAGAAGTCAATGTTTTGCGTGACTACCGCCGCAATTGTAGGTTTAGCACCTCATCCTCTCGATACTACGACTCCGGAGGAACAAGAGGCAAATCGAGTTTATTTGGAAACTTGGATGGATAGGTTTATTACTTCACGATTGGGTGATGTTAATAAGAATTGAGAATTATTGTTTGTCCTTTGTCCTTTGTTGTTTGAGAATGGGGAACTGGGAATATCTTCCTTGTCTCCCCATCTCCTTAAAGGAGCCAGTTTCATGAACCTAGGATTCCGAAAGAATGCCCTAGTTGGTATCGGTTTAGCTTATTGCTGGAGTCTAACAGCATGTATGTTAACAGTGGGTGCCGCACAGGCAAAACAGAATGAAGACTACAGCAGTTTTACACGATGGTGTGAGAACAAGGAGCGCATTTCTACTGAAGCCAGACATACTGTGGAAGTACTGCTGAAAGAGGTTGAAACTGAAGATTGTGTAACAGCAGGAGTGAAATTATCAAAGATTAGTCTACTCAGGCTCGATTACAATCAAATAACAGATATCAGTCCACTGTCAGAGTTGACTAATTTAGCTACACTCTCACTCGATAGCAATCAAATAACAGATATCGCTCCACTGTCAGGATTAACAAATCTGATTCGGCTCGAGCTCTATGACAATCAAATAAAAGATATAAGTCCACTGTCAGAGTTGACTAATTTAGCTACACTCTCACTCGATAGCAATCAAATAACAGATATTAGTCCTCTATCCCGATTAACTAATCTGACTCAACTCTATCTCTATGATAATCAAATAAAAGATATCAGTCCACTGTCAGGGTTGACTCAGCTAGATTGGCTCGAACTCGATAGAAATCAAATAACAGATATTACTCCACTGTCAGGGCTGACTAATCTGACTGAACTCTCACTCGATAGAAATCAAATAACAGAAATCAGTCTGTTGTCAGGGTTAACTAATTTGACTGAACTCTCACTTGGTAGCAATGAAATAAAAGATATCACACCACTATCAGGGTTGACTAATCTGACTCGACTCTGGCTCAGTCAAAATCAAATAAAAGATATCACTCCACTATCTCAGTTAACTAATCTGACTCGACTCTGGCTCAATCAAAATCAAATAAAAGATATCACTCCACTATCTCAGTTAACTAATCTAGCTATACTCTCACTCGATGACAATCAAATAAAAGATATTGCACCAATGTCTCGATTGACTGAGCTACATTGGCTCGAACTCAATAATAATCAAATAACGGATATTACTCCACTGTCAGGGTTAACTAATTTGACTGAACTCTCACTCGATAGCAATGAAATAACAGATATTGCTCCACTGTCAGGATTAACTAATCTGATTTGGCTCGAACTCAATGACAATGAAATAACAGATATCGCTCCACTGTCAGGATTAACTAATCTGATTCGGCTCGAACTCAATAACAATCCCAAGGAATGAAAGTAAACTACAAGCAGGAGCCTTAGGTTCATTTGCGCTAACATAACTTAAGTTTATTCACTGGATTTGATCTTCATTTCCCTCCACAATACCCAACATAACTCTGACTAAGCTATCCAAGTCATCAGGCACTCTTCTATTCTTTGCTGAAGTTCCGGCAGTCGATTGAGCTCCTTAGTTGTTTGAGGCAGAGATAGGCGGGATTTAATTAGTGAATAATTAAACTCAGCTAAAATATCATCAGTTTCATAGGGTAACTCAAAGTAAGATTGAAAGGTGTAAGAGTGACCTTCTTGCAGAATTTTGATTTTCGCCATAGTGCGCTAACCGTTGCTCCTGTGCTCTAACTTTTCACGGTATCTTTTGGTTGAGACAGGGTGTAGGGTGTAGGGATGGAAGCATGGCGTGCTATAGGAGAACCAATCAAATCTTACCGGGATTTAAGGTGATTTCCAAGAAAAAATATACCTATCGTAGGGTGTGTATACCCTTCGGGATGCTTCGCTTAGAGCGAAGCGTAACGCACGACGTTGCGGGTACAATCATTTTCAAAAATCGCCTAAGGAAATAGCCGAGAAGCTTAGAGAGAATTTGCTCTCTTAGAAGCTCCCCACAGCTGAGTTAAGCTAGTGTTTCACTAGTCAACTTTTGCAGGAGCCAGTCTCATGAGCCTAGGATTCCGAAAAAATGCTCTAGTTTGTGTAAGTTTAGCTTATTGCCTGAGTGTAACAGCATGTATGTTGCCAGTGAGTGCTGCACAGCCAAAACAGAATCAAGACTACGACACTTTTACTGAATGGTGTGAGAACAAAGAGCGCATTTCTACTGAAGCCAGACATACTGTGGAAGTGCTGCTGAAAAAGGTTGAAACTGAAGATTGTTTAACCGCAGGAGCGAAATTATCAAATATTACTGAGCTCAGGTTCGATGGCAATGAAATAACAGATATCACCCCAATATCTCGGTTGACTAATCTGACATTTCTCCGGCTCTATAACAACCAAATAACAGATATCACGCCACTGTCTCGGTTAACTAATCTGACTGGACTCACACTCAGCTTCAATGAAATAACAGATATCACGCCACTGTCTGGATTAACTAATCTGACTGGACTCTGGCTCAATAACAATCAAATAACAGATATAACTCCCCTGTCTGGGTTAACTAATCTGAGGCGGCTCTCACTTGATAACAATGAAATAAAAGATATCACTCCACTGTCTCGACTAATTAGTCTAGATAGACTCTGGCTCAATAACAATCAAATAACAGATATAACTCCCTTGTCTGGGTTAACTAATCTGACTGGACTCTGGCTCAATAACAATGAAATAAAAGATATCACGCCACTGTCTGGGTTAACTAATCTGACTGGACTCTGGCTCAATAACAATGAAATAAAAGATATCACGCCACTGTCTGGGTTAACTAATCTGACTGAACTCAGGTTCGATGGCAATGAAATAACAGATATCACGCCACTGTCTGGGTTAACTAATCTGAAATCTCTCCGGCTCGACTTCAATGAAATAACAGATATCACGCCACTGTCTGGGTTAACTAATCTGACTGAATTCCGGCTCAATAACAATGAAATAACAGATATCACGCCACTGTCTGGATTAACTAATCTGAAATCTCTCCGGCTCGACTTCAATGAAATAACAGATATAACTCCACTGTCTGGGTTAACTTATCTGAAATCTCTCCGGCTCAATAACAATGAAATAACAGATATAACTCCACTGTCTGGGTTAACTTATCTGACTGAGCTCTCACTTCAAGGCAATGAAATAATAGATATAACTCCACTGTCTGGGTTAACTAATCTGACTGAACTCTTGCTCAGTGAAAATCAAATAAAAGATATCACTCCAGTATCTCAATTGAATAATCTGACTTGGCTCTTGATCGATAATAATCAAATAAAAGATATCACTCCAGTATCTCAATTGAATAATCTGACTTGGCTCCCGCTCAATGACAATGAAATAACAGATATCACACCACTCTCAGAGTTAATGAATTTGGATGCACTCGCGCTCCATAATAATCAAATAACAGATATCACACCACTCTCAGAGTTAACTTATCTGACTCAACTCGCGCTCCATAACAATCAAATAACAGATATCACTCCGCTGTCTGGGTTAACTTATCTGACTACACTCTGGCTCCAAAGCAATAAAATAACAGAGCTCACTCCACTATCAGGGTTAACTAATCTGACTCAACTCCGACTTGATGATAATAAAATAACAGAGCTCACTCCACTATCAGGGTTAACTAATCTGACTCAACTCCGACTTGATGACAATGAAATAACAGATATTACCCGACTATCAGGGTTAACTAATCTGACTCAACTCTTACTCAGTGAAAATCAAATAACAGATATCACAACACTGTCTGGGTTGACTAATCTGACTTGGCTCGAACTCAATAACAATGAAATCACGGATATTAGTTCCCTATCTCGATTAACTAATCTGGCTAAACTCACGCTCAGCTTCAATCAAATAACAGATATCACACCACTATCTGGGTTGACGAATTTGACTAAACTCTGGCTCAATGACAATCAAATAACAGATACCACACCACTGTCTGGGTTGACGAATTTGACTAAACTCTGGCTCAATGACAATCAAATAACAGATATCACACCACTGTCTGGGTTGACAAATTCGACTAAACTCTGGCTCAATGACAATCAAATAACAGATATCACACCACTGTCTGGATTGACGAATTTGACTAAACTCTGGCTCAATGACAACCAAATAACAGATACCACACCACTGTCTGGGTTGACGAATTTGACTTGGCTCGAACTCACTGATAATCCTCTCACTAATTACACTTGTCCTGTCCAACCTGAATATATTTGCTCTTTTCTGGCAAAGGGTTTTTTAGAAGAACTGAGTCTGAGGATCAGAAGAGATTTATTAGAAAATAGCACAAACACTCCTGAGTCTATTGATGAGTTGCTCCGTAGTCTGCCCTACTCAGAAATAGCAGCACAACAGCGTGAGTACTTTTTTCACAGTGAAACTAAACTTAAGGCAGGAGTTGTAGGTTCATTAGGAATTCCTCAAAGCCCAACAACATCTTATTATGATTACATTCAACCTGTGCTAACAAAAGAACTTGACTTTGAAATTGAGAAACGAGGCAAAGTATACGGTGATGCGGAGTTATATCACGCAAAACATAAGCAAAATGTTGAGTTATATATCAGTCTGGTTCCTGTTGGCTCGTTTGGCAGTCAAACTTTTGTGGTAATTTGGGCGGAATATCCCTGGCATATTGATTGACATTCTCCCCTGCGTCAACGTAGGGAAATTTATAATTTAGAATTTAGAATGAGAGAATGTAGTGCGTGCGCGTAATCCCAAACGTCTCCCTCGCGCTTAGGTGAAAAGCGAGCAAGATGCTCGCACTACCAAAAATATAAACAACCATTTTAGCTGTGTCGCGCCACTAGTCTGATGGGAAATCTAACAAATAAATTATCTCTGGTGTGTTTAGGCGTAGCTTATTGCTGGAGTCTAAGAGCATGTACATTACCAGTAAATGCTGCACAGCCAAAACAGAATGAAGACTACAGCAGTTTTACACAATGGTGTGAGAATAAGGAGCGCATTTCTACTGAAGCCAGACATACTGTAGAAGTGCTGCTGGAAAAGGTTGTAACTGAAGATTGTGTAACAGGAGGAGTGAAATTATCAAACATTACTGAACTCAAGCTCGACTTCAATCAAATAACAGATATCACCCCGCTGTCTCGGTTAACTAATCTTAAATTTCTCTGGCTCAGTAACAATCAAATAACAGATATAACTCCACTGTCTGAGTTGACTAATCTGACTGAACTCAGGCTCAGTAACAATCAAATAACAGATATCACCCTACTGTCTGGGTTAACTAATCTGACTTCGCTCGAACTCAATAACAATCAAATAACAGATATCACCCTACTGTCTGGGTTAACTAATCTGACTTCGCTCGAACTCAATAACAATCAAATAACAGATATCACCCTACTGTCTGGGTTAACTAATCTGACTTCGCTCGAACTCAATAACAACCAAATAAAAGATATAACTCCACTGTCTGAGTTGACGAATCTGACATCTCTCGATTTTGAGGACAATCAAATAAAGGATATCACTCCACTGTCTCGGTTGACAAATCTCAGATTAATTTCACTCAGATACAATCAAATAAAAGATATCACCCCACTATCTGGGTTGACAAATCTGACATTTATCTGGCTCGATGAAAATCAAATAACAGATATAACTCCACTGTCTCGGTTGACGAATCTGACATCTCTCTGGCTCAGATACAATCAAATAAAAGATATCACCCCACTATCTGGGTTGACGAATCTGACATCTCTCTGGCTCAATAACCATGAAATCACAGATATTAGTCCCCTATCTGGATTAACTAATCTGGCATTTCTCTGGCTTCAAGGTACTCAAATAACAGATATAACTCCACTGTCTGGGTTAACTAATCTGACTAAACTCTGGCTCAATGACAATCAAATAAAAGATATAACTCCAATATCAGGGTTAACTAATCTGGCTGAACTCCAGCTCCATAACAATCAAATAAAAGATATCACCCCACTGTCTGGGTTAACTAATCTGACTTATCTCCAGCTCCATAACAATCAAATAACAGATATAACTCCAATATCAGGGTTGACTAATCTGACTTATCTCCAGCTCCATAACAATCAAATAGAAGATATCACTCCACTGTCTGAGTTGACTAATCTGACTTATCTCCAGCTCCATAACAATCAAATAGAAGATATCACTCCACTGTCTGAGTTGACTAATCTGACTCAACTCTGGCTCCATAACAATCAAATAAAAGATATCACTCCACTGTCTGAGTTGACTAATCTGACTAATCTCTGGCTCAATGACAATCAAATAACAGATACCACTCCACTATCAGGGTTGACGAATCTGACTTGGCTCGAACTCACTGATAATCCTCTCACTAATTACACCTGTCCTGTCCAACCTGAAAATTGCTCTTTTCTGGCAAAGGGTTTTCTAGAAGAATTGAGTCGGAGAATCAGAAGGGATTTATTAAAAAAAAGCATAAAAACTCCTGAGACTATTGATGAGTTTCTCAGTAGTCTGCCCTATTCAGAAATAGCAGCACAACAGCGTGAGTACTTTTTTCAAAGTGAAACTACACTCAAGGCAGAAGCCTTAGGTTCATTAGGAATTCCTCAAAGCCCAATAATATCCTATTACAGTTACATTCAACCTATTTTAACCAATGAACTTGACTTTGAAATTGAGGAACTAGGCTTATACGGTGAGGCAAATTTATATAAAGTAAAGAATGAGCAAAATATTGAATTTTATCTAAGTTTGGTTCCTATTGCCTTATCTGGTAGTAATACCTTTGTGGTGATTTGGGAGAAAGATCCTAGGAATATTGATTGACATGCTCCCCTATGTAAACGTATGGTAATGCCCAAGACTAACAACTAGAGATTATATTTCCCAAGGAATGGTAAGCTCTGGTAATAAATGCTTTAGTTGATAGTTCCAGCTGTGGTAGTAAGAATCAAGTAATTCTTTTGCTTGATAATTTATATATTCTTTGTTTCTTAATGATGTACTGTAACCTTCCAAATCCCACAATCCATTAACAGTTTTATTTGTGATTGACTTATAATCAATTGGTGATATTTCTAGAAAAGATAATACCTGTTCCATAATCACGAATGGATCTTTTTTAAAATCCTCAAGAAAAATAACTAGTAGTTGTTCCCGAGAAAACCGGCTGAACCACTTTTGTAAATGTTCTGCATAATGTCCAATCACCAACATATTGGAGATTGTAGGATTAAGTGAATTTTGATCATCTTTATGTTCTAGTGCTATTAGATCTTGTATAGTTTCTAAAAATGGCTTAATTTCTGTGTAACTGATTCGGGGTTTTATCGCTACTTTTTCAGCTAATCGTATTAGATTAGCGTCTCTTAGTGTAGAACCATACAAAATTTTTTGAGCATTATTTCTGATCATTTTATAGGCAGACCAAGCTCGCTCTTTCGGATCTCGTAGCATCACAATAAATTTACCCGATGGCATTAGTTTATTTACTATGTCTGGTACAGGTATGCCTCGATTTGTTTTATAAAAATAACCTGGAGTTTTTTCAAATGTATGGCGTACAGTTTTTCTACGAATTTTAAAATACGGGTTGATGACATAACGTGGCCATTCTGTTTCAATATCGCAAACCTCATCAAAAAAATTCCATTCTAAAGGTAATGTTTGGAGTTCAGGGTGTATGCTTAACCATCTATGCAATGCTGTAGTCCCACATTTTTGCGCACCGATAATGAGAAAACTGGGTACAGCATACAGTTGGTATTCATTGTTAGAACTATTAGTGACACGAACATAATATCCTGCATCTAAATTATGTAATTTTGCTTCTGAGTAATCAATAATTTTATTATTTGCTTGCATAATAAACTACCAATTAAAATCAAGATACGGCATCAATTTTTTCAATTTCTTATTCCACGGTGCATAATAAGTATCTAATAACTCTTTTGCTGCTTTAGACATTGGTTCATAGGGAAAATCATTAGCTTTTGATTTTTTTCCAAATTCTTGCTTCAATACCCAGAGATTGCGAAAGTTTTTTTCGACTATTGGTCTGTAATCTAAATAGGGTAGCTCCAAAAAATTGAGAATATAATCCATCACCTGGAAGGGATTTTGTCTAAAGTCTTCTAAGAGTACAATACCTAGTTGTTTTCGAGAAAAATATTTCAGCCAATTTTCTAGATGTTCAGCATAATGTCCTGCTGTAAAGTAGCCTTTTTTCTGGTTATTTTTCCTGGAAAATAATACTTTTTCGATGAAAGTCAAAAAATCATTCTCCATGCAGTCTGATCGAACGTCACGTACTTTTAGTACTCTTCTACCCATTTGATAGGCAGAATAGGCACGCTCACTTGGATTTCTCAAGATCACAATAAACTTTCCCGAAGGCATCATTTTTTGAATTAAAGCAGGAACAGGAACACCACGATTAGATTTATGAAAATAGGCAGGAGTTTTTTCAATGGTATGTATGTTCTGATGAGATAAGAAATGAGTTAAATTTTTGGAGATGACAAAAGCAGGATTGAATATATAGCGAGGCCACTCTAGTTCAAGATTAAGTACTTCATCAAAAAAATGAGCTTCTGACGATAGACTACGTAAATTTGGGTGTATACTTAGCCAGTTACGGATTTCAGTAGTGCCACATTTGGCAGCGCCGATAACTAAAAAACTCGGCACAGCATAGTATTTATGATTGCCATTGGGTAAAGGATAAGCAATACAAACTCCCGCATCTAAATCTGGCAATTTAACGTCTGGATAATATACAATTTTTTTTGTTTCTTGCATAAGTCTTTACCAATTAAAAGAAAGATTAGGCATCAATTTCTTAAGCTTTTGATTCCATGGTGCATAATATTCATCTAATAACTCCCTGGCTAGTTGAGACATAGGTTCATATTC
>Ga0207422_1002973_pt1 | contig 19074 bp, 15 predicted proteins | sample MarCyaLeptolynsp_FD_187757 | JGI IMG/M metagenome (GOLD analysis project Ga0207422, IMG submission 187757) | Marine cyanobacterial communities from Panama - species 1 Leptolyngbya sp. (SPAdes) | ecosystem: Environmental > Aquatic > Marine > Unclassified | place: Panama: Panama City | collected...
CCCCCGCCGGCAGCTTCGCCAGCTCCGCGTCGCCGATGGCCGTCCCGGTCAAATCGAGCGCACGCAGCCCCGACAAGCCCGCCAGCGCCTCCGCGGCCGCTCCGTCGACCAGCGGCGCATAGGCCAGCTTCAGCGTCTCCAGCGCCGGCAGCTTCGCCAGTTCAGCCAGCCCCTTGGCTGTGACCTCGGCGCGCGACAGGTCCAGATGGCGCAGGTTCTCCAGTGCGGTGAGTTTAGCCACGCCGATGTCGGTCAGCTCCACCCGCTGGCGCACCCGGGGCACGCCGTCGCCGATGTTGTCGATGTACTCCTGGTCCGAGGCCGCCAGAATGAGCTCCTCGAGACTGCTGAGCTGCGCGATCGACTCGACGTTGACGTCGGTCACCATCACGCCCCACACGCCGCTGTCGGTGATCTGGGCGCCGCTGACGTCCAACTTGCGCAGGTTGGGCAGCGACTGCAAATAGCTCAGCCCGAGATCGCTGACGCGCATGCCGCCGATGGCGATCTCCTCCAAATTCACCAGCGATTCGAGCGATTCGAGCGAAGGCCCAGTGATCTGCGTGATGCCGATGTCGAGGGACTTCAGCGAGGTGATCTGCGCCAAAAAGCCCATGCCGGAGTCCGAGACGCTGGTCCCGCGCAGGTTCAGGCGTTCGAGCTCCGGCAAATCCTTCAGCCGCGCCACGCCCGCCTCGGTGACGTGCTCGCAGAAAAAGAGGCTCAGCGACTCGAGCTGCGGCAGGCGGCCGATCGCATCGAGCCCGATGTCGGTGATGTGCGTCTGCGACAGGTCGAGCTTGCGCAGGCTCGGGACCGCTTCGAGCCGGTCCAGGTCGATGTCGGTCACCCACGAGCCGCCCAGGTCGATCTCGGTGATCGAGCCGTCGGCGCCGCGCGCGACCGAGCCGCCCAATTCTTCCACCCAGCCGGCGACGTTCTGTGACGGATTCTCGGCCGCACCCAGGCAGGCGGCGGCAATCAGCACTATGAAGAAGGTCCGCATGTTCTTTGTCCGCCTCATCCGGTGCGGCGGTTTGGCAGGGTCGAATCGCGGTCCCAGATGATCTCGCACTCCGGCAGCCGCTTGAGCAGCGCGTCCAACCCCTCGCCGCTCACCAGCGTGTGGTAGAGGTTCAGCGACCGCAGACCGCTCAGCGAGCCCAGCGCCTCGATGGCCTTGTCGCTGATCTCGGCGCTGTCCACCGAGAGCTCGCGCAGGCTTTGGATCTGGGCCAGCGAGGCGGCGCCCTCGTCGGTGATGGCGGTGTAGTCCAGGTTCAGCCGTTCGAGGTTTTCGAGCGCCGCCAAGTGCGCCACCCCGGCGTCGCCGATGCGCGTCTTGACGAAGTCGAGCTCCTTCAGGCTCTTGAGCGCGGCCAGCGCCTCCATGCCCTCGTCGGTGACTCCGGTGTAGCTCAGCGAGAGCTTTTCGAGCGACGTCAGCGGCGCCAGCGCCTTCAGGCCCGCGTCGCCGACCGGCGTGCCGGTGAGCAGCAGTTCTTTGAGTCCCACGGCCTGGGCCACCTGGGCCATTCCGCCGTCGGTGACGGGCGCATAGGCGATCGACAGCGCGCGCAGCCCTGGCAGCGAGGCCAGCACGGCCAGCCCTTCATCGCTGACGGCGGTTCCGGACAAGTCGAGCGTTTCGAGCCGCTGCAAACCATCCAACTGCGCCAGCCCAGGGCCTTCGATCAAGGTGTGCGCCAGGCTCAGCTCACGCAGCGACCGCAAGCCCGCCAACTGCGCCAACCCGACGTCGGTGATGCGCGTGTGCCGCAGTTCCAACTCTTCGAGCGAGGCGATCTTCGCGATCGAGCCCAGCGCCAGGTCGCTGATCTCGGTCGCCTGCAGGTCCAGCTTACGTAGGCCACGCAGACCGCTCAGCGCTCGCAGGTGCAGGTCGCTGACCGGCGCTGCCGCCAACGAAACCTCACGCAGCACGCCGCCGCGCACCGTCGCCTGTCCGCCCACCGAACGGACCCACTCGGCCACCTTCTCGTCGCCGCCGGTCCGCGGCGCGTCGGGGACGTCCGAGCCCGCCGGGGCTGCGTCGAGAAACGCGATCGTGCAGTCCGGCAACGCAGCCTGCAAGCGGTCCACGCCGGCGCCGGTGGCGCGACTGTAGCGCAGGTCCACCGCGCGCAGTTCCGGCAGCTTTTCCAGCTCGGCCAGCCCCGCGTTGGTCACCAGGGTGCGGTAGAGGTTGAGTTCCTCGAGCTGCTGGAGGCCGGCGAGATGCTGCAACCCGGCGTCGCTGACCTTCGTTCCCAGCAGGTTCAGCTTGCGCAGATTCTCGAGCCCGGCCAGATGCCGCAGGCCCTCGTCGCTGATGTCCACCGAATCCAGATCGAGTTCCTGCAGATGCTTCAGCCCCGCCAAATACTGCAGGCCCTCGTCGGTCAAGTAAGAACCGCGCAGATAGAGCTTCTCCAGGAACGGCAACTTGGCCAACACCGCCGCGCCTTCGTCGTCGATGTCGGTATAGGTCAAATCCAGCCAGCGCAGCTTGCGGAACGGTTCGAGGCTGGGGCCGTTGATGCGGCAATACTTCAGCCGTAACTCGGTGAGGTTTTCCAGCGGCGCGATCTTCTCGATGGCGTGGTCGAAGATGCGGATGCCTTTGTAGATGCTGTGGAAGTGATGGCTCAGATGGAGCGACTCGAGCGAGGTCAGCCCGGCGAGGTTGGCCAGCTCGTCGCTCTCGTCCATGTCGCCTTGCGGACCGCAGCAGACCGGGTTCCACATGGTGCCGGGCAGGGAGAGCCGGCGCAGGTCGCTCAGGCCTTGCAATCGGCTCAGGTCCGCCGGGGAGACCAGCGCGCCTTGCAGGTCGAGTTCGCGGATGGTGAATGCTTCGCGCGGTATCTCGACGGTCGACGTCAGCTCGCGCCCGCCCTCATGCAGCACCACCTTGCCGCCCAATGACAACGCCCAGGCCGCCACGCGCCGCTCGAGTTGCGGATCCTTTGCCGGCGCGGAAAACGGCAGCGCAACGGCCAACAAACAAAGGGCGATCGATCGCAAAGACATCGGCTCGTTCACATACTACCGGACCGTGAGCGCTACGTCTCGCAGCGGCCCCGGCGGACTTCCTCAAAGAAGTGCGGGCCGCCGCGCTGGCCGCCCTTGAGCACGATCTCCAGGCCGTCCGCCGGCCCGTCCGCCCAGGCCCGGCACAGAGGCGAGCCGGGGGCGAGCGGTGCAATCGCCGTCAGGGCGTAGATACCCAGCTCCTGTCCCACGCTCGACGAGGTGTCGCCGCCGCAGACCACGGCCCGCCGCACGCCCGACCGCTCCAGCACCTCGCGCAGAATCGTGCCCAACCCGGCGCCCAGGCGCTGCCGGAAATTCGCGTCCCCGCCCGCGAAAGCCGGATCGTCCGGCCCCAACGCGGTGTAGAGCGCCGGGTTGGCGCCCCGATCGATCGCCGCCAGCGCGGCTTCAACTGCGCCGGCCGTCTCGCCCTTCGCAACGGCCGCCGCGTCGAGCCGGATATCGGCGTATCCGTCCTCGATGGCGGTGCGGATCGAAGCCGCGGTCTCCGGCGAGCCGCTGCCGGAGACCGCCACCAGCCGCTCGGTCTCAGCGCCGACGCAGGAATCCCTCGTATCGGGCCCCAGGTCGCCGATCGAGCGCCAGTAGGCCGCCAGCGCGTACTGCAAGCCCGACGACGACACCGAATACGCCCGCTCGGACGGCCGGCTCTCCCAAACCAGGCGGCCGACCTCGACCAGGCTCCGCTCATCGAGCACGTCGAACAGCACGCCCTGCGCGCCGTCGGCGACCTCGCCGACTAAGCGCGCGCCGCCGCGCCCCTGCTGGAGCGCGAGGATGTCCACCAGCCCGATCTTGCGATCCGTCTGCGCGGCCAGATGCCGCCGCAGATCGGCTTCGTGCATCGGCGTCACCGGGTGGCGGCTCATCGTGGGATGGCGGTCCAGCCGGTACGTCTCGTCGCCGACCGTGGCGAACAGGTTGCCGAACGTCTGATAGCGCGACAGCTTCGGCGCGCCGACCACGATCGGGACCCAGGGCGTCTCAAAAACGTCCTGGCCGATCTCGAGTGCGCGGCCGATCGAGCCGACCTCGGGTGCGCTGTCAAACGTCGAGCAAACCTTGTAGTGGCACAGCGGCGCGCCCAGTTCACCCAGCCGCCCGAGCAGGGCCGGCAAATGGGCGTCCATCCACTCCGGGCTGCGGCCGCGGCTCTCCCCGGCCAAGCCGATCGCGCGCGCGTTGGGGAAGCGAGCCAAGCGCTCGTCGTCCGGGGGCTTGACGAAGAGCACGGTCTCCAGACCCGCCCACGTCAGCACCTCCATCACGTCGGTCGAGCCGGTGAAGTCGTCGCCGTAGAACGTCAGCGCCAGCGGCGGGATCATGAGCCGTACTTTTCCACGGCCTGCCGCAGCTCGGGGTGCGAGGCGGCGGCCTGCTCGAGGGTCTGGCCGGCGAGCGCCGCCTCCCAGGCCTGCCGGATGCTGGCGATGCCGGCCTCCGGACCCGCCGGATGCGCCATGATGCCGCCGCCGGCGGCGTGGATCAGGTCCGCCGAGCCGAGCCGGCGATAGGTGTCGAACGCCTGTCCGGCCCACTGCCCCGACGAAAAGACCGGCATGGCCTCGCAGCCGCGTCCGTCGCCGTCGAACAGCGGCGTCAGGCACTCCCGCGCCGAAGCGAGCACCGAATCGTCGGCCTCGCAGAACTTGTTGCGCAGCCCGTTGACGTGCATGTGATCGGCCCCCGCCAGCCGCCACAGCTTCTGCCAAGCCACGTAGCTGACGCCGATGTAGGGCGACCGCGAGAAAAGGCCCCAGCCGTTGCGGTGCGCGTGGATCGGCAGCGCGCAGTCTCGGCGCAACGCCGTCAGCCCGCTCAGGCCGACCGAGTGGATGCTGACCATCACGCACGTCCCGCCGGCGGATAGAACGCGGTCATGACGACGGCGCATCTCGTCGATCTCGCCGGTCAGGTTAAAGGCGAACATCACCTTCTTGCCGCTGCGCGAGGCGTAGTCGTTCACCACGCGCATCACCGCGTCCACCCGCTCGTCGAACGGGCAGTGCGGGCCGTCGGCTTGCAGTTCGTCGTCCTTGATGAAGTCGATGCCGGCGCCGGCGAGTTGATCGACCAGGGCGGCGGTCTGCTCGGGGGAAAATCCGACGCTGGGCTTGACGATGGTGCCCACCAGCGGCAGCCGCTCCACGCCGCTCAGACGCCGCGTGCCGGGCACGCCGAACTGCGGGCCCGGATAGGCGTCCCGAAAAACCTGCGGCAGCCGCAAATCCGTCAGGCGCAGGCCCGAAAACTGTTTGAGCTCGAAAAGATTGCCCGCGACCGTCGCCAGCAGGTTCGGCAGCGACGGCCCCATGTTCTCGATCGGCCAGGAGATCTCGACCTCCGCCCGCCGCCAGCTCTTGGCCCCGGCCGGAGCCCCTGCGCCGGGCAGCGACGGCTGGCTGACCTCGTCGAGCTCGGCAATGCGCTCCACGCGAGCCCCGGAGCGCTCCTTGAGTTCCGGCGTCTCGCCCGGCACTTTGACGAACGTCCCCGAAGACTGCTCGCCGGCCATCACCTCGACGGCCTGGAGCAGCGGGTAGGCCGTCTCGACCCAGTAAGTCGCCAGAATTCGCTCGGACATCGGCTACTCCGTGCGCGTGATGTCGGCGATGCTCTGGTCGATCGCTTCCTTTTCGAAGACCTTCTTCCAGTCCGGCTGGAACAGCGTCGCCTGAGCCTTTTCGATGGCCTTGAGCGCGCCGTCGGAGAAGCGCGCGCCTTCGAACATCTGGAAATAGATGCCGATTTCGACCTTCAGGTGGCCGAGGACGAAGTCGACGGCCGCCTTGCGCGGCACGCCCCGGCGAACGGCCTCCTGGGTGGCCTCGTGGATCATGCCGATGCACGAGGCGGCGACGGTTTCCGACAGCACGGGCTCGAGAATCGCCATCTGCTCCACCGTCACGCGGTGGGAGTCCATCACCGGCGCATAGATCGCGCGGGCGATCGCTTCGCCATCAGCGAAGGCCGACTCCGGCCCCTGCTGGAGGGCGCAGACGATGTGCTGCTTGGCGTGGACGCCGCCAAAGAAGTCGAACTGGGCTTCGCGGGTGGTCTCGTCTCCCACCACCGGCGGATGGCAGGGGTGGGTGACGAAGTAGCTGAGGTCGTCGCGCTGGGGCAGCTCGCCGGCGTAAGGCGCGGCGGCGTCCAGGCAGATCAGCAGCGTCCCGGGGTCGAGCTTCTCATGGATCTGGTGCGCTACCTGCCCGATGCGGTTATCGGGCACGGCCAGAATGACGGCTTCGGCGCCGGGCAGCGCTTCGTCGAGCGGGACCGCGGAGACTCCCTTGGCGGCGAGCGCTTCGCGTCCGCGCTCGCTGATCTCCACGTGACGGACGGCGTAGTCCGTCTTCAGCAGATTGGCGGTCAGCCGCAGGCCCATCTTGCCGCCGGCCCCGAGTAGGACGATATGCTTCATGTTCCGGGCCTCTCCCTGCAATTACAACTTCGCCATGGCCCGCTCGACCGCGGCCAGCGTTTGCTCGATGTCCGCGTCGGTGTGCACGACCGAGGTGTAGAACCGTCCGTCGGCGAGGATATTCACCCCCTCGTCCAGCGCCAGCTTCAAGAAAGTCCGCAGCTTGGCTGCGTCGTTGTGCAGCGTATCGCGGTATTCGGTCATCGGGCCTTCAATCTCGGTGAAGTGCAGCGCGATCGCGCAGCCGAATCCGTTGACTTGCAGCGGAACGCCGAGTTTTTGGCCGATCGCGCGAATGCCGTCGCGCAGCCGCAGGCCGCGCTGGTTGGCGTCGGCGAGGGGCTTGCCGCCATCGGCGCTCAACACGCCAAGGGTGGCCCTGGCCGCCGCCAGCGACAGCGGGTTGCCGTTGAAGGTGCCGCCGAAGGCCGCCTTGCCCTCTTCGAGCATCTGGAAGACCTCGGCCTTGCCGCAGACCGCGCTCAGCGTCGGGCCGCCGGCGATCGCCTTGCCGAACGTGCCGATGTCGGGTGTGACGCCGCATTGCGTCTGCGCGCCGCCGATGTGCATGCGGAAGCCGGTGATGACCTCGTCAAAGATCAGCAACGCGCCCTCGCGGTCGCAAAGCTCACGCAACGCTTGCAGGTAGCCGTCAGCCGGCGGGATGCAGCCGCTGTTGCACAGGTAAGGCTCGGTGATGACCGCCGCGATCTGGTCTTTGTGCTTGGCAAAGGCTTCCTCGGCGGCTTCGATCGAGTTCCATCGCGCCACCACCAGATTGTCGGCGGCGTTCGGCGTCTGCCCGCCCGAACCGGGCGAAGGCCTGCCCGCCTCGCACTGCTCGGCGGTCGGCTTGTAACTCCACAGCACCGAATCGAGCCAGCCGTGGTAGTGCCCCTCGAATTTGAGGATCAACGGGCGGCCGGTCTTGGCGCGCGCCAGCCGTAGGGCCAACTGCACGCCTTCGCTGCCGCTCGAGGTGAAGGCCGTCCGGTCTGCGCACGGCACCAGGCTCTGGATGGTCTCGCCCACCTCATATTCGAGGTCATGCTGCGCGCCGTAGTTGTGCGGCTTTTGGGCGGCTTCGACCATCGCCTCCACCAGCGCCGGGTGGAGATGCCCCAGAATCATCGGTCCCCAGGCCAGGGTGTAGTCGATGTACTCGTTGTCGTCCACGTCGATCAGACGCGAGCCGCGGCCGCCCTTGAAATACAGCGGCACCGGCGCCTTCGCGCGAAAGGGACTGCTGACCCCGCCCGGCAGCGACTTGCGCGCCCGTTCGAGTCTCTGGCGAGATCCTTGATATCGATCCAACATTGTTCTCTGCTTCACTCCATCCCCGCGAGCGGAAGCTGCGCGGTTCTAACTGACTAGGCTCCAAACCACAGCCGCCGGGCGGTGGCGCCCAGCACCTGCTGCTGAACCGACTGGCTCAGCCCCAGATCCTTTTGAAAAATTCGCAAGTGCTCCGCGTAGCTCACCTTCGGCGTCCACAGTTCGCACGGGAAATCACTGCCCCACACGCAGCGCTCCGGCCCGTAGGCGTCGATCACCTTGCGCGCCGTGGCGTGCATGTCTGCGCAGGGGTAGCCGGTGGCGCTGCCGGTGGGCACGAAGGTAACCTTGGCATGCAGGTTCGGCCGCCGCGACAAGAACAGCACCGCGTCGAGAATCGGCTCGAGTTCCGGGCCGACTTTCAGGTTCAGGCAGTGGTCGAGCACCACCGGCAGCTTGGGAAAGTCCGCCAGCAGGCGGTCCACCTGGTCGGCCTTATCGCGGTTGGTGAGCACGTTGATGACGATTCCCAAGTCGAGCGCCGTCCGCCACAGCGCGCGCACGCCCGGGTGGTCCAGCTGTCCGCCGGCAGCCGGAATCGAGCGCATACCCTTGATTCCGTAATCCTTCGCTAGGCGCGCCAGCATCAGCGGGCTTTCCGGGTTGTCCGGGCTCAGCGTCACCACGCCGGCGGTCCAATCCTTGTTCGCCGCGGCGCTGTCGGCAATGTAGCGGTTGTCGAAACGGTAGAACGTGCTGACCTGGATCAGACAGGCCGCCGCCACCCCCGCCGCTTTGGACTCCTTGCGCAGGTCTTCGAGCGAGCCCTTGCCGCCGGGAGGACGCAGCGGCTTCTCGATCGTCGGGTAACGCTTCTCGTCGGGCGAGTAGATGTGAGCGTGGGTGTCGACAATATCCATGGCGCCGCCTCCAGGGAGAGCCATCATCCCACATCCCGGCTCAGCGGGTCAGCATCGCGGTGACTTCGGACTCGATGGCGGCGGCCTCGGCGTCGCGCCCCAGCGCGCGCAACAGCGCGATCTGCGCCGCCGCCGCCTCCGACGCCACGTTCACATCCGGGTTGTACGCGCGTGCGAGGCAATAGTTCAGCTCGGCCGTCTCGATCCGCACCTCGTCCTGGGCGAGCCGCCCGATCGCAAGGAACGTCTCCGCGGCCAGCTTCTCCGCCGCGGTCACCTCTTCGGGGGCCGGCACGTGCGGGTCCAGGCCCGAGCCGGCGCTCGCCCGGCCGCCCAGCCGTAACCGCCGGCGCATCTTGTCCACTACGTCCTGCACCAGCGCCGAAACCAGTTCCCAATCACCAGCCTGCATCGCGTAATCGGCTTCCCACTCGAGTCCCGGCGCGAAGCGGATCAGGAAGGCCCGCACGCGGATGTGGGCCGCATCGCGCAATTCGCGGGTGTTGCCGTAAGAGAACTCAAGCGAGTCGATCTTGCGTTCGAGCAGCTGCAGCTCGAGTTCGAAGACCTTCTGATAGGACGGATGGGAGCCGCCGCGCTCCAGCCGCGCCTCGATCTTGCGCAACCGCTCGGCCAGCAGATCGCGATAGCTCTCCGCCGTCTCGTCCGGCGCACTGCTACGCAGCGAGACCGCCGCGGCGTCGGCCACCGACACGCTGCTCTCTCCGCCCAGGCTCACGCCGCGGTCGGTCGGCAGGTTTTCCAGCCCCGCGTGCGAAGGCCTTTCGCCGCCGCAAGCGACCAGGCACAGCACTGCCGCCGCGAAGAGTACGATCTGCTGCCGGAAGGCGCCCATCCCCCACCAGCCTAAGCCAGGATCGCGTCGACCCGCTCTCCATGCACATCGGTCAGCCGGAAGTTGCGACCCTGGAACTTGAAAGTCAGCCGGCGGTGGTCGATGCCCAGACAGTCCAGCAGCGTCGCGTGCAGATCGTGGACGTTGAGCGGATTCTCCACGATGTTGTAGGAGTACTCGTCGGTCTCGCCATAAACCAGCCCCGGCTTGATGCCGCCGCCGGCCGCCCACATGGTGAAGCAGCGCGGGTGGTGGTCGCGGCCGTAGGTTTCCTCGGTCAGCTTGCCCTGGCAGTAGACCGTGCGGCCGAACTCCCCGCCCCACACCACCAGCGTGTCTTCAAGCAGACCGCGCCGCTCCAGGTCCAGCACCAGCGCGGCCGACGCCTGGTCGGTGTCCTGGCACTGCTCGGGCAGCCGCTTCGGGATCGAGCCGTGGGTATCCCAACCGCGGTGGAAAAGCTGCACGAAGCGCACGCCGCGTTCGGCCAGACGGCGGGCGAGCAGACAGTTTGCGGCGTAGGTTCCGGGCTTGCGCGACTCCTCGCCGTAGAGCTCAAAAGTCTCCTCGGACTCGTCGGAGAGATCGGTCAGATCCGGGACTGACGACTGCATGCGGTAGGCCATCTCGTACTGGGCGATGCGCGTCTCGATCTCCGGGTCGGCCATCTCCTCGTAGCGCATGCGGTTGAGCTCGCCGAGATCGTCGAGGAAGCCGCGGCGGTCTTCCTGCGAGAAGCCCTCGGGGTTATTGAGATAGAGGACCGGGTCCTGGCCCGAGCGGAATTTCACGCCGGCGTAGCGCGTGGGCAAAAAGCCCGAGCCCCACAGCCGGCTGTAAAGCGGCTGGCCTTTGGCCTTGCCGTAGGAGGTCATCACCACGAATGCCGGCAGATTCTTGTTCTCGCTGCCCAGCCCGTAGGCGAGCCACGACCCGATACTCGGCCGCCCGGCGAGCTGGTGGCCGGTCTGCAGGAAGGTGATCGCCGGGTCGTGGTTGATCGCCTCGGTGTGCATCGAGCGCAGCAGCGCGATTTTGTCGACGATTTTGGCGGTGTGCGGCAGCAACTCGCTGACCCAGGCGCCGGACTGGCCGTGCTGCTGGAACTGGAACTGCGAGGCGGCCACCGGAAAGCGCGTCTGCGAGGCGGTCATGCCGGTCAGGCGCTGGCCCTTGCGGATCGAGTCGGGAAGGTCCTGATTGTGGACTTTTTCGAGCAGCGGCTTGTAGTCAAACAAATCGATCTGCGCCGGTCCGCCGGACTGGAACAGATAGATCACGCGCTTGGCTTTGGGGGCAAAGTGCGGCAGCCCGGGCAGGCCGCCGTGCTCGGCGGCGTCGAGCACGGGAGCGGCGGAGAGGTCCGATCGCAACAGCGAGGCGAGCGCGGCCGTGCCGACGCCCAGCGCGGACCGCCCGAAAAACCGTCTGCGGGTCAACTGAAGCGCCAGATCGTCTTGCCTGTCAAACACGTTTACCTACCTCCGCCATACGCGCCGGACAGGAATGTCCGGCCCCACGGAAGAACCGCAGCCTCGGTGGGACGAACATTCCTGTTCGTCCAAGGCTGTGTCCATCACTGCTCACTCTTTCGTAATCGTCTCATCCAAATTCAAGATCAAACTCGCCACCGCCGCATACGCCGCATGCTCCACCGCATCCAGGCTCGCCTCGCGGGCCGAATCGCCTTGCGCGAGCAGCTTCTCCGCATCGGCCGGCGCCGCTTGGTAGCGGCTGCGATAGCGCTCGACGCCCCGCTCGAGCACCGCCCGCTCGGCCTTTGTCGGCATCCGCGCGGTCGCCAGCTCGAAGCCGTAATGCAGCCGCTCCTGCTCGGTCGAGCCGCCCTCGGTCAGCATCCGCTCAGCCAGCTTACGCGCCGCCTCCACATAGGTGACGTCGTTCATCAGGCCCAGCGCCTGCAGCGGCGTATTCGTCCGTGTTTCGCGCACCACGCAGGTTTCACGCGGCGCCGCGTCAAAGGCCACCATCGACGGCGGCGCGATCGTGCGCTTCCAGAACGTGTACAGACTGCGGCGGTAGAGGTCGCCGCCGGCGGAGTGCTCATACTCCTCCCAGTTCGACAACTCCGTCCACAGCCCGGCCGGCTGATACGGCTTCACCGAAGGCCCGCCAAGTTTCTCGTGCAGCAGTCCCGCCGCCGCCAGCGCCTGGTCGCGCACGGCTTCGGCGGGCAGGCGTACGCGGGGGCCGCGCGAGAGCAATTGGTTGGCCGGATCGCGCTCGAGCTTGTCGGGGCTGGCCTGCGAGCCCTGCCGATAGGTCGCACTCAGCACGATCTTCTTGAGCAGCGCCTTGGTATCCCAACCCGACTCCATGAACTCCGCCGCCAGCCAGTCCAGCAGTTCCGGATGCGTCGGCCAGGAGCCCTGCGAGCCGAAGTCTTCCACCGTCTCGACGATGCCGCTGCCAAAGAGCATCTGCCAGAAGCGGTTCACCGTCACCCGCGCGGTGAGCGGATTGTCACGGCTGACCAGCCAGCGGGCCAGCGCCAACCGGTTTCTGGGAGCATCGGCGGGCAGGGGCGGCAGGGCCGCCGGCACGCCCGGCCCGACCGCTTCGCCCGGTGCGTCATAGACGCCGCGCTCGAGAATGTGCGTCGTGCGGTCTGCGCCGTCGGCCATTACCATCACGGTCGGAAACGCGTCGGTCATCTGTACGCGCTCGGCCTGCAGTTCACGCAACGTGCGCCAAGTCTCGCCGGCCCCGCCCGACGCCGCAGCGTCGAGATAGGCCGCGCGCAGCTTATCAGCCTCGGCGCGCGTGCGATCCGCTTCAGCCATCGCAGCAATCTCCGCCACGCTGCGATCAACGGCCAGGATCGCCGCCTCCGCCGCGCTCAGGTCGCGCTCATAAAGCCGCAGGTCCGCCACCGCTCCCCGCAGTCGCGCGTCGAGCGTCGGGCCGTGCCCCACCCGCAGCGGCGTCTTTGCGGCGCGGATCTCGTTGTTCGAGGCGTCTTCGATGCTTTCCAGCTCAATCGCCTTGCCGTTCAAATAGAGCGTGAGGCCGCGGGTGAGGCGCGAGGAGTCGTAGGTCACCGTCACATGGCTCCACTCGTCCACCGGAATCGGCTCGATCGCCCGGACGTCGATCACGTCGTCGGGATTCGCGCCCATCATGAAGCGCAGACGCCCCTCGTCTAGGAACAAGCCCCAGCCCTTGCCGCCAAACTGGCCGCGCTCGCTTTCGGCGGTGGCGCGCGTGACGATCCCGGCCGTCTGCAACGCATCCGGGCGGACGCGCACCGAGACCGAAAGCCGGTCATAGAAACTGTAATCGCCTTCGTCGCCCAGGTCGGCGAAGTCCGAACCGTCCAGCACGCGTGGCTCATCTTCGAGCGCCGCGAAGATCAACCCGTCGTCAAGCCGCCAGTTGCTTTCAGGCTTCCAGCGCGCCAGCTCCTTGGCGACCTTCGGCTCCAGGCTCGCGAGCTTCCGCTCCCCGGCGGCGATGCGCTCGTCGAGCGCTTGCAGCTCGGCCCGCTGCTCCGGGGTGGGCGCGGGCAGAAACGGCGGCGTGTTGCCGTACTTGAAGTAGCGGCCGCGGTCGGGCACCTGGTCGAAGTAGGCGTAGAGCTGATAGAACTCCTTCTGCGTGATCGGGTCGTACTTGTGGTCGTGGCAGCGGGCGCAGCCCATGGTGAGGCCCATCCACACCATCGAGGTCGCCTCCACGCGGTCCACCACGTATTCCACGTGATACTCCTCGGGGACGATGCCGGCCTCGCCATTGCCGCGATGGTTGCGGTTGAAGCCGGTGGCGATGCGCTGCTCAAAGGTGGCGTCGGGCAGCAGGTCGCCGGCGATCTGCCAGACCGTGAAATCGTCAAACGGCAGGTTCTGGTTGAACGCCTCGATCACCCAGTCGCGCCAGCGCCACATGTCGCGCTCCTGGTCGTTCTGGTAGCCATTGGTGTCGGCGTAGCGCGCGGCTTCGAGCCAGCGGAAGGCCATCCGCTCTCCGTAGCGCGGCGACGCGAGCAGCCGGTCCACGACCTTCTCGAAAGCCTGGGGCGAGGAGTCGGCCAGAAAGGCGTCGATCTCGGCCGGCGTCGGCGGCAGGCCGGTCAGATCGAGCGTCACCCGGCGAGCCCAGGTGCGGCGGTCGGCTTCCTTGTTCGGCCTCAGGTCCTCGCGGTCCAGCCGGCGCGCGACGAAATGGTCAATCGAGCTGCGCGCCCAGCCTTCGCCGTTGAACGGAATTTCAGGCCGCTCCACACGCTGGAACGCCCAGTGTCCCTCCCACTCCGCGCCCTGCTCGATCCAACGCTCGAGCAAGGCGATGTCGCGCTCTGGGAGTTTCTGGTGGCCTTTGTACTGCGGCGGCATGCGCCGCACCGGATCGTCCGATCGAACGCGTTCGAGCAGCTTGCTCGCAGACGGGTCGCCCGGCACAATCGCCTTGCCCCCGGCGGGCAGATCGACGAAGGCGCCCTCCTGCTTGTCAAAACGCAACGGAGTCGAGCGATTGCCCTCGTCGGGGCCATGGCACGCAAAACACTTGTCCGACAGGATCGGCCGGATATCGCGATTGAAACGCACCTCCTGCGCCGCCGCCGGCCAGACGGACAGGAGAACCAACACGGATAGAGCGCGCAGCATAGTTTCCGTGCTGATCATAACCGAACGCGGCGCTTCCCGGCCCGTCGGTGTAATCTGAAAGCAAGCCCCGGCCGGGGCCGCGGTAACGCTCCCAGCCGCGCGTTCGCCGTAAAGCTCATACGCAACATGCGCCCGCTGATCTACACGCTCCTGCTCGCGGGGGCCCTGGCTTCGCCGCAAGCGACGAGGGCTCAAGACACCGTCGAGTGGCTCGACAGCTACGAAGCCGCGCTCGAAGAAGCCAAACGCACCGGCAAGCCGATCTTCCTCGAATACCGCTGCTCGCCTTGACGGGCCGGCCGTGAATTCGACGCACAGGTTGTGCTGTCGCCGTTAGATTCCGAGCGCGGAAAGCTGTTGAGCCAGTACGTCACCGCCCGCGTCATCCGCCTGGATGACGTGGACTTCGGCCTGTTCGACTGGGACCGCCACAATACGCTTTATTTCTTCGTCCTCACCGCCGACGAGCAGATCCTGCTGCGCTACGGCGGCCGGGACACGCGCGCCATCGACTCCTACCTGAATCTCGACAGCCTGGAACTGGCGCTCGAGAAGGGCCTGGAGTTGCATGAGAAGTACAAGGCCGGCGAGATCCCCAAGAAGCCGCGACCGGCGCCGATCCGCGCCACGGACTTTCCGCTGCTGGTGGAACGCACCATCGGCAGCGGCGCCTGCGTGGAATGCCACCTGGTGGCCGACTTCCAGGCGCAGCACAAGGAGCTCGACGGCACGCTCGACAAGGTGCGCGACATGTACAAGTCGCCCGACATCCGCACCATCGGCATCCATCTCGATGTACCCAAGGGCCTGCTGATCGAAAAAACCGAAGGCCCGGCCTCGCAGGCCGGCATGGCGGCGGGAGACACGATCACGCACGTAGAAGGCGTCCCCGTCTACACCTTCGGCGACCTGCAATACCAGTACGACAAGGTCGACCGCTCCGCCGCCGGAGTCCGCTTCACGGTTGATCGCAACGGCGAAGCTGTCGAGGCAGAGGTTGTGCTGCCGCAGCGCTGGTGGCTGACGAATCTCGATTTTCGGCACTGGACGGTCGAGCCGCGCGTCTACTTCGAATCCGACCCGTTGACCGTCGTCGAGAAGGCCGCACTGGAGCTGCCGGAGAACTCCTTCGCCAGCCGGGTCCGTCTGGTCGAAGGCGTGGCCGGCCTGCTGGGGCTGCATGAGCTCAAGGAAGGCGACATCATCCTCAGCGTCAACGGCCTCAAGACCGACGAGCAGGCCAATACGGCCGAACTCTACCTGAAGCTGCGCACGAAGTCCGGCGAGACCTCCACGCTCGAGGTCCTGCGGGGCGAGGAGCGGATCGAGATGCCGCTCAAGTCAGCGCGCATGGGCTTCAGGAAATAGAATGAAAGAGATGTTGCGCATCTGGATGGGCTTGCTCGCCTGCACGCTGGCCGTTTCGGCCGGAGACTGGTCCGAACCGGTCAACGTGATGATCGAAACCGAGCTGTGCGTCGCCTACCAGGCGAAGGTCGACGGCGATCACCTGATCGTTCAGGCCAAGCCGGGCAAGGGCTGGCACGTCTACGCCATGGACAACGAGCTGCGCTCGAAGGAAGCCCTCCAGGGAAAAATGTCGCTCGGCGTCGACGGCCCGACGCAGATCACGCTCACCGGAGGCCTCCAGACCACGGGCGAGTGGCTGCAGAGCGAGCCGCACGACTACTCCAAGCCCGACATGCGCTGGTACACCTGGGGTTACGAAGACAGCGCGCTGTTCGCCGCGAAGGTCGCCGGCGGCGGGCCGACGCAGATCGGCATCCGCGGCCAGGCGTGCGATGCGACCCGCTGCAAGAACATCGACGTGACCATTGACCTGCAGGCGCCCAAAGCCGGCGGCCAGGCGAGCCAGGATTTGAGCGCCCTGATCCCCGTCCGGGCCGAATAACCGCCGCTCGGATCACTCAAAGCAGTACAGCTTCGAACGCGTGCGCAAGTAGATCTTGCCGTCGGCCAGCGCCGGCGTGGCAAAGATCGCCTCGCCGAAATCCGTCGTCCCCAGCGGCTCCGGCTGTGCGCCGGGTTTGAGCACCGTCACCAGCCCTTTTTCGCTCGCCAGGTAGACCTTGCCGTCCCCGGCCACCGGCGAGGCGTAGTAGTTGTCCAGCGCGTCGCGCACGCGCCCCTGCCACAGCATCGAGCCGTCTTCGGGGTTGAGCGTCGTCAAGATGCCGCCGTTCTTGATCAGATACAGCACGCCCTGGTAGAGCAGCACGCCGGGCACGTCGGGCATGTTCTTCTGCGACAGCCATTTCACGTGCGATTCGGTGATGTCGCCGCGGCCGCCCATCTTCACCGCCAGCGTCGAGTTGGTCGACGTCCGGCGTTGCGAGTAGTACTGCCAGTCTCGGGCGTCGAGCGAGCCGTTCTTGTTCAGGTCCTGCATATCCCAGTTTCCCGGCTGCCACTCTTGCGAGACCTCGTCTTTGGACAGCTCGCCGTCCTTGTTCGCGTCGAGCTTTTCTAACGCTTCGGCGAACGGCGGCAGCACCAGCCGCACCGCCGGCTCCCCGCCCGGCGCCCAGGCGTTGAAGTAGAGCGTGTCGCCGACGATTACCGGGCTCGACTTCACCTGATAGGTCAGCCCGCGGTAGCGCCACAGTTCGCGGCCGTCGTCCACGGCGTAGGAGACCATCTGGTAGGAGCCCGCCACCACCAGCTCCGCCGGACCGTCGGCGGGCTCATAGAGCACGGGCGTGGAAAAGCTGTGCACCATGTCCGGGCGCTCCACGCGCCACACCGTCTCGCCCGTCGCGGCGTCGACGGCGATCAGGAACGCGCCCTGATCCTGGTCGCAGATCATCAGCACCTTGCCGTCGTGATAGACCGGCGAGGCGCCCATGCCGTGAAAGTTGGTGAACGGCCCCATCGGACGCCGCCAGCGCTCCTCGCCGTCGGCGGTGTAGGAGAGCATGCCAAAGCCGCCGAAGAAGACGTAGACGTTCTCGCCGTCGCTCACCGGGCTCGACGAAGCCTCGTCGTTGAGTTGGTGCATCTTTTCGAGGCGCCGGTCCGGCGCTTGCTGTTTCCACAGGATCTTTCCCGTTGCGCGGTCCAGCCCGAGGGTGAAGAGCTTTTCCCCTTCATGCGCCGTCAGGAAGATGCGGTCCTCGGTCAACGCCGGCGAGGATTTGCCCATCGGCAGGTCGGTCTTCCAGGCGACGTTGACGTCGGGGCCGATGCTGTCGGGCAGCGGTGCTTCTTCGGCCACGCCGAGGCCGTTGGGACCGCGAAACCGCGACCAGTCGCCGCCGACGAGTCCGGCCGAAAAGAGGGTCACCAGCAACAGCAGACGCATGATTGCCTGGATTGTCCGGAATCGGGCGCCAGGAAGCAAGGGCTTTGGGCGTACACTACGGGCGCCATGCCCGAACGCCGCGTTCGTTTCACCATCGGAGAGATCGAGCTCGAGTCGGTCTGGAACGACTCGCCCACCGCCGACGCGCTCTACCGCGCGCTGCCGCTCGAGGGCGAGGGCTCGTATTGGGGCCAAGAGATCTACTTCAAAACGCCCGTCCGCGTGGACGAAGATCCGATGGCGGGCGACGTAGTCGAACCGGGAACGGTCGCCTACTGGGCGCCCGGCAGTTGCCTGTGTATTTTCTGGGGTCCGACCCCGGCCAGCCGCGGCGGCGAATGCCGCGCGGCTTCAGTGGTGAATGTGGTCGGCGACTAAAACCCAGTGATAAAACCCAGTGACAGCCTCGCGTATTGACAAGGGGCGAAACCCAGTGACAGCCTCGCGTATTGACAAGGGGCGGGTGGGGTGAGAGGATCTCGGCGGACATGCCACGCAGGGCTCGCGTGGTTGCGGTCGGCGCACCGCACCACGTCACGCAGCGGGGGAACAACCGCCAACAAGTCTTCTTTTCCGACGCTCAGCGACGCCTTTATCTGGCGCTGCTGGCTGAACACGCCGAGCGAAATCAGCTCGAGATTCTGGGCTATTGCTTGATGCCCAATCACATCCACGCCATCGTCGTTCCCCAGGCGCAAACATCGCTGGCTCATGGGTTTGGGCGCGCTCACAACGCCTACAGCCGCTGCTTCAATCAGAGCCGCCGGCGCAGCGGACATTTATGGCAGAATCGTTTCTATTCGGCGCCATTGGACCAGGCTCATCTGGTGGAAGCTCTGCGATATGTCGATCTCAATCCGGTGCGGGCGCGGCTGACGGATGATCCGCTCGCCTATCGCTGGTCGAGTGCGCAGGCGCATGTGAGTGGCCAAGACGCGGCCGGGCTGATCGACCCGAGGGCCTGGCGGCGGATCTGTCCGAGGGGAGATTGGCAGGAACTGCTGGCGCCCGCTCGCGGTCTGGACGAGGAATGGGCCCAGCGGCTGCGAATGGCGACGAGTACCGGGAAACCGTTTGGAAATCAGGCGTTTGTGAGTAGGATGGAGCGCATGACGGGGCTCAGTTTCCAAGCGGGAAAGCCCGGACGGCCCCGCAAGGCTCGGGCGACGGGAGCAGCGGTTTGAGAAACGCGAGGCTGTCACTGGGCTTCCGTTGGGAGGATCGACCGATCGACGCACGCGCCGCGCCGGCGGACCTGGAAGGCTTGAGGACGCTGTTCCTGGCTTTCCACCATTTCCGGCCCGCGGACGCCCAGGCGGTCTTGCAGGGGGCGGTGGACAACGGGGCTCCGATCGCGGTTTTCGAACCGCTCGAGCGAAACCTGCTGACGTTCGTCAAGATCGCACTCTCGCCTTTTGCGGCGCTCATCCTGACGCCCTTCATCCGTCCCTATCGCTGGGGGCGGCTGGTGTGGACGTATCTGATTCCAGCCGTCCCATTCGGCGTGACCTTCGACGGACTCGTGTCGGTGTTGCGCACCTACCGGCCCCACGAGATGCGATCCATGATCGAAATGGTCGAGGGCCACGATCGAT
>Ga0207422_1002974_pt1 | contig 19058 bp, 14 predicted proteins | sample MarCyaLeptolynsp_FD_187757 | JGI IMG/M metagenome (GOLD analysis project Ga0207422, IMG submission 187757) | Marine cyanobacterial communities from Panama - species 1 Leptolyngbya sp. (SPAdes) | ecosystem: Environmental > Aquatic > Marine > Unclassified | place: Panama: Panama City | collected...
TGGTGTCTTCCACATCGGCCTCCACGGATTTTCGATAGCCTATGGATCGCTTGAAATCCTCTTGCGGCCTGTAGGTTCTGACTTGAATGTCGGTCGGGTTCCAGCCGTTCGCCGGATCGACGTCGCATGGACATGCCGACGACACGCATACGAGATCGGTCTGGGCCTGCAACAGCACATAATCGCCCGGACGCGACCAGGGCTCGTCCATGGTGATGGCGTGGCTGTCGTCCAGGATGGTGTTGAAAAAGAAGTTGATCGCCGGCCAGCCGCCGCGTGGACGGATGTTGAACCGCGCCAGCCCGGCATTCATGTTGTCGGAGCAGTTGAGATGTCCGGGATAGCCGAGATCCTCGTAATAGCGCGCGGTGCAGGCCAGGCCGAACGTATCGTGCCGGCCGCACGTATCCTGCACGATTTCCACCAGCGGCTCCTGGTCGACGCTCCAATATTTCGAAAAGATGCCGGGGTTCGGATAGAGCGACCCCATCAGGCTGCGCGTCGTCGTCGGGTCGATCTCGCGTTCCAGGCCCTTGTCGAGGGCGGCCATGGAAAAGGCCTGGAAGTCGCTGCATTCCCGGCCCTTGACGTCGAGGATCTGGATATATTCGCCGGCCCGGACCTCGTAGGTCGTGGCGTTGCCCGGCTGAATGTTGAAGTCCTGCAGCGGATCGGCAAGCGGGTCCGGTGGTCCGTCGGCGGATTTGCCGGCCTTTGGATCGGCGCGGTGGATATAGAGGATCAGATCGCTCGGCGCGTCCTGGTTTTCCGGGCTCATCGGGGCGGCGGGCGCGGCGCAGATCAGAAGACCGTCGCACTCGGCGACAAAATCCGCCGTCTCGCCGGCCCGGGCCTCCTCGGCAAAGACCGGGATCGCGTCGCCCGCGCCGATATCGAACCCGGCCGCGCCAAGCGCGGCGAGCACCTTGGCGCCAGACGGCGATCCATTGTTGAGGGTGGCGATCGTTGCGTCCGGCCGCCCGGTTCCCTCAGCGCCGAGATGGCCGGCATCGGAGGACCGGTCCGGGGCGAAGAACACCAATTCGCCCCGCTGCAGCCCGTCGCGGTTCAGGAGGGAGAGGGCGTCGCCGCGAAAGATCTGGACGGCGCGGGAGCCGCCGCCGGGCACCGGATGACGCTCGACGCCATGCGGCAGGATCGGCAGGCCGGGCGTTGTGACGCCGTGGCGTTCCCAGGGGTGCTCGATGAAGACGGGTCTGTTCATGCCGGTATGTCCCAGAGCTGTTCACTGTTTAACGGAAACACTGAACAGCTCTCATTCCTTGTGTTTCGCATTTCTGATCTGTTCAGACGATCCCGTCTGAACAGGAAAAGCTCTAATCCAGTCCCAGCGCCTGTTTGCGTTTCTCCGCCCAGGCGGTGATCGTCAGGTCGAAGGTCAGCGCCATCAGTGCGACGTTGAACCCGAGCACGAAATTCTTGCCAAGCTCGGTTCCGGCAAGCGTGCGCTGCAATTCCTGACCGAGATCCTGGGTGCCGATGAAGGCGGCGATGATGACCATGAAAAACGCGAACATGATCGCCTGGTTGAAGCCGACGGCCATGGTCGGCAGCGCCAGCGGCAATTGCACCGAGCGCAGCTTCTGGCGTTTGGTCGCGCCCGACATGTCGGCCGCTTCGGTCATTTCCCCCGGCACCGCGCGCAGGCCCTCGATCGTGTAGCGGGTGAGGGGGACGGTCGCGAAGATCAGGATCGAGAACACGACCGCCACGTCGTTGACGCCGAACAGCATGATAGCGGGGATCAGGTAGATGAAGCTCGGAAAGGTCTGCGCGGTGTCGCAGGCCAGAAGAATGCGGTTTGACCAGGCCTTGGAGCGCGACGCGACGATGCCGAGCGGGATGCCGATCAGGGTGGCGAGAACGACGGCGGAAATCACCGTGTAGAGCGTGATCACCGACCGGTCCCACCAGCCGGAAAGCGCGACGATGGAAAAGAAGATCGCCGCATACAGGGCCGGCCGCCGGCCTCCGAGCCAATAGGAAAACGCAATGATCAGAAGCACGAACGAGGATGTCGGCAGCCACAGCATGGCGTTGCGGAACGGGATCAGCACCTGAACGTTCAGGAACCAGCGCAGCCATTGGGTGACGGCCTGGACGGAATCGATGTCCAGCATTGCCTTGATGATCTTGTCGATTTCCCTGCCCTTGGAGAACGACTGCTTGCGCCCGACTTCGGCCAGGATGTCGATGAACTGGGACAGGATGGTGAAGCCGACGAACACGCCGAGGCCAAGAAGCAGATAGGCGTGGCGCCGCCACCAGGGCGTGCCGCGTTCGAAATGCACCGGCTGTTTGACGACCCAGGCCTTCGACATCCGGTCGAGCATGATGGCGAGCAGCACGATGGTGATGCCGATTTCAAACGAGCGGCCGAGCTTGAAACTGCCCATGACCGCGAGAAGCTTCGCGCCAAGGCCGGGCATGCCGATGAACGCGGTAAGCACGACCATGGCCAGGCACAGCATGATGACCTGGTTGACGCCGACCAGGATTTCGGCGCGCGCCGATGGCAGATAGACGCGGGTCAGCATCTGCCAGCGCGAACAGCCGGACATTTTCCCGGCTTCGACCACTTCGGGCGGGACCTTCTTCAGCCCGAGCGTGGTCATCAGGATCATCGGCGGAATCGCGTAGACGATGGTTGCAACCGCGCCCGCCGTCGGGCCGACCTTGAAGAAGATCACCGCCGGCAGCAGATAGGTGAAGAACGGCAGGGTCTGCAGCACGCTGAGGATCGGCCGGATGGCCGTGTCGACCCATTTGTGTTTCCAGGCGGCGATGCCGATCAGAAGGCCGATCAGGAACGCGAACGGCGCCGCGACGACGAGAACCGACATGGTCTCCATCGCGATTTTCCACTGGCCGATCAACGCGGTCCACACGAAGGTGCCGCCGGCCAGAAGCGCCATGCGCCAGCCGCCGAGCCAGTAGCCGAGCACGGCGGCCGCCGCCGCGATCGCACTCCACGGGATCGGCCCGAGATTCGGCCAGCGCCGTTTGCCGTACAAGAGGTTGGCCGTGATATCGAGCAGATATTCAAGCCCCTGCGCCAGCCCCCGGGTCAGATGGATCAGCCCGAGATCGTTCTGAACGAAGGCGAAGCCCGTATCGAGCGCGTCCGCGGTCGGGGGAATGGCGCTTTCGGGCAGGCGGTGCAGCCAGTCCGGCAGCACGCCCAGCGCCCGCGCCAGGATGAAAATGAGGGCGGTTGCGATCAGCGCCCACAGAATTGTCGAGCGGGCGCTTGTGCCCGTCTCGTCAGAAAACGATTCCGTGGACGCAATGCTCATTGGTCATTGCCCAGCAGGATTTCCAGCGCGTCCTCGCGGTGCATCACGCCGACAATGGCGCCGCTGCGGTCGGCGACCGGCAATGTCTCGCGGCTTTCGTTGACCAGGGTCCGGGCAAGTTGCTGGATGGTCAGATTGCCGTCGATGGCGACACCCTCCACGGCCGTGCCGTTCAGCGGCCGCGACAGGCCGCGTGCGTGCACGACCCGGGCCTTGTCGATCTGTTCGGTGAACTTGCGCACATATTCGGTGGCCGGGCTCATCACGATCCGGTCCGGCGTGTCGCATTGTTCGATCGCGCCGTCCTTCATGATCGCGATGCGGTCCGCGAGCCGCAGCGCCTCGTCGAAATCGTGGGTGATGAAGACGATGGTCTTGCCCAGGAGTTCCTGCAGGCGCAGGAACTCGTCCTGCATTTCCCGGCGGATAAGCGGGTCGAGGGCGCTGAACGGTTCGTCGAGAAACCAGATGTCGGGTTCGATCGCCAGGCTGCGGGCGATGCCGACGCGCTGCTGCTGTCCGCCGGACAGTTCGCGCGGGAAATATTCCTCCCGGCCCTCGAGACCGACCAGCTTGATGACTTCCAGCGCCCGTTCGCGCCTGGTGTGCCGATCCTGTCCGCGCATTTCGAGCGGAAATGAGACGTTTTCGAGCACGGTCCGATGCGGCAGGAGGCCGAAGGACTGGAACACCATGCCCATCTTGGAGCGGCGCATGTCGATGAGCTCTTTTTCGGACATGGCCATGATGTCCTGTCCGTCGACCTCGATAACGCCGCCGGTTATGTCGTGAAGACGGGAAAAACAGCGCACCAGCGTGGACTTGCCCGAACCGGACAGGCCCATGATGACCAGCATTTCGCCGCGCGCGACATCGATCGAAACGTCCTTGACCCCGGCAATGTAGCCGTCCCGCCGGATTGCATCGAAGCCATGTCCGTCCGGCATCGACTTCAGGTAGGCTTCCGGATTGGCGCCGAACAGTTTCCATACATTGCGGCAGGAGATGACAGTCTGGTCTTCGCTCATGATTTCAGCTTGTCTATCGTTGAACATCACCCCGGCAGCAAAAGCGCGCCGCCGGGATGATGTCAGATCGCGCGGGAATTGTCAGCTTGAGCAGCTTTCAACCCATGGCTTCCAGACGCCTTCGTTGGCTTCCATCCACATGGTCGCCGCATCCTCGGCTTCTTCTTCGTCGACATCGACGATCTTCGCCATTTCGGCGATTTGCGGATTGGTGAAGCTGACCTTGGTCAGGACGCAATAGGCGCTCGGCCACTTGTCCTTCATGCCGTCCCAGGCGGCTTTTTTCAGATAGCCCTTGGCCGGATTGCCGCAATCGTAGAGCGCGTCCGGGTTCGGGCCCTTGGACGGATCCTTGTCGCAGCCATCTTCCCATGTCGGGAATTCGACAAATTCGCCGGGCCAGACGGCTTCGGCGAAGTTCGGCGTCCAGTTGAAGACGAGAACCGGTTTCTTGTCCTTTTCCGCCGCGCCGATTTCGGCCCACAGAGCCGCGGCCGAGCCCGCATTGATCACGGTGAAGTTGAGGCCGAGGGCTTCGGCGCGTTCCTTGCCGTGTTTCAGCCAGTCGACGGGGCCGTCGAGATAGCGGCCCTTGTCGCCGGTTTCGGCTGTCTTGAACAGGTCGGCACAATCGTTGAGGGCTTTCCAGTCCGGCAGGCCGGGACAGGCTTCCTTGGTCCACATCGGGTACCACCAGTCTTCCCGCGTGACCGCATCGTGGTCGCCGGCATCGTGCAGGCCGCCCTTTTCCAGCGCTTCGCGGAAGGATTTGCCGAACGCGCCTTCCCAGACTTCCAGCTCCATGTGCACATCGCCGAGGCGCACGGATTCATAGACCGCCTGGCTGTCGGTCGTCACATATTCGACGCTGTTGCCCATGGATTCGAAAATCTGGCCGACGACATTGCTCATCACGATCTGGCTGGACCAGTTGTGAATCGGAATGATCAGCGGATCTTTCGAATCTTCGGCCTGCGCTCCAGTAATGCCGAAAGCAATCAGTGCAGTAGATAAAAGGTATTTGAGTTTCATTGTTTCCTCCCGAATGTGCCCAATCAACCCTCCAACGCATCTTCTTCGAATGCGCAAGGTTAGAGTGCACCAAATTCTCCAAGTTACAGCACAGAATCTTTAGAGGCATTGCCTCTAAAATTTAGAGGCAATGGCGCCGGTTCTGTGGTTTAATGGCCCCTCGAAATGTGAGGCAAAGGCGGGGGCGGGAGTGTGAAGACAGATGATACCTGACCACAAGATCCTGCCGCCGCTCGACTATCTCGTTGCCTTTGAATTCGCCGCCCGCCTCGGCGGATTCGCCAGCGCCGCCAAACATCTGAACGTGTCGGAAAGCGCGGTCAGCCGCAAGATCCGCTTGCTGGAGGCGCACTACAATCTGCAATTGTTCGACCGCAATCACCGCTCCGTCACCCTGACCAAACATGGGCTGGACCTGTTGCCGGCCGTCACCGAGGCGTTCGACATTTTGCGGAACAAGTCCGAGGACCTCGGTGTCCATCACCAGATCGGAACGGTCACGGTGGCAGCCACCAATTCCGTCTCATCGCTCTGGCTGTCGCCGCGGCTGGCGAAGTTTCATGCCCTGCACAAAGATATTCTCATCATGCTGACGTCCTCCGACAGGGACGAGGAATGCCTGAAACCGGAAGTGGATTACCCGATCTTGCGCGGCGACGGCGATTGGCCCGGATTTGAGTCCGAAATGCTGTTCGGCGAGACCATCTTCCCGGTCTGCGCGCCGTCCTATGTCGACCAGCATCCCGAATGCCGCAAGCTTGCCCAGGTGCCCCACCACGACCTGATCGAAATCAGCAGCCATCACTCCGAGTGGATGAACTGGAAGAACTGGCTGGGAGAGCAGGGGATCCAGAACATCGTCGTGGAGAGGACCGCGATGTTCAATACCTATCCGCTGGCGGTGCAGGCGGCGATCGACGGGCTCGGGCTGGTGCTGGGCTGGAAACACCTGGTAGACAAATACCTGGACAGCGGTCACCTGGTCCGCCCTCTGGGCAGGAAGGCGGTGCAGACGGAGTTCGGTTATTACCTGCTGCGCCGCAAGGGCCAGAAATACAATGCCGCCCAGTCCATCGTCGAGAGCTGGCTGCTCGCCGAAGGCGCGCTGCCGAAGCGCGAGGGGTGAGGCGGACGCGCCGCCCGGCAGGCCGGGGTGTTGTTTCTCGTTGTTGGGGTTGGTGGACTACGTTGCAAATGAAATTCGCTGATTATTTCAACAATTCGCGAGCCATATAAGAGGCCAATACACAACATTGTCCATATTCCCCGACCTCAGGATGAGGTAGTGGAAAAATGATCGTCGTTGTTTGTGGCGACTTTTTAAGCAGCTTGCGAGTCATAGAAACGCTTGGTGATTTGGGATTGTTAAACAGTCAAATCAGCCTTCCACTCAACGAATGTCTTCCAGCAGTTCGACAATCTTTGTGAAACCGCGCCGGCGGGCATGCTGAAGCGGGGTTGTTCCGTCGAAGTCGGCAATGTCGCGGTCGGCGCCTGCCTCAAGCGGCATGCGGACGATGGCCTGGTAGGTGGGGCCGCCATCGCCGAGTATCACGGCTTCCATCAGAGCCGTCCAGCCGAGATTGTTGACATGATCGACAGGAATGTCGGTCGTCAGCAGGTAGCGCACCACATCCACGTGACCGTGATGCGCGGCCGGGGTGAGAGCCGTTCCGCCATACCGGTTCACGCTTGAAAGGTCGGCCCCGGCCGTAATGGTCATTTCCAGAATCTCCAGCCTCCCTTCGGCTCCGGCATAGAGGTAGGGGCTGTCGTTCAAATCGTCCTTCAGATTAACATCCGCGCCGGCCGCAATGAGAATGCGGGCGGCATCGATCGCGTTGGCATGGGTCGCGATGAGCAGGGCGGTTCGGCCCCGTTCATCCCGGCTGTCGACCGGACTTCCCTCGGCGATTGCCCGCCGCAGGGTGTCGCTGTCGTTTTCCCGTGCCGCCTGCAGAAGGGCCGATACCTTGGTGCTGTTTGCCGAGTGTTGTTCAGCATGCGGGCCCACATGCGGCGGCAGGATCAGAACCATGACCAACAGGCAAAAGGTGACATGTCCAAATTTGCAAATGGCATGCATCCCGAATTCACCCGCACAGGTTCGGCGAGCCGCCGTCGGTAAGATCGCGTCCATAAACCAGTCGACCGATTCCGGCCCAATAGGCAGCCGCCTCGCACATCGGACAAGGTCGGGACGATGAATAAAGGGTCGCGCCGCTCAAATCGCGACTGCGCAAGCGTCTTGCGGCATCTCTGATTGCCGCCGTCTCCGCGTGCGCAGTGGGGTCCTGGTCAAGGATAACCCGGCTCCAGGACTGTCCGACGATGGAACCGCCCCGAACGATGACTGCGCCATAAGCCTGATCTCCTCTGTCCAACGCATATTGGCGCATTTCGAAGGCCCGTTGCATGAAAGCCGTTTTGTCGGGTGTTTCGGGCTGAAGTATCGGGTCTTGGTCCGGCTGGTTCGCATGGGCGGGAGCGCAAAACCGCGATCCGAGCGACAGGAAGGCGATCCCCGCGGCCGCGAGCAGCCCGCGCCGCGCATAAGCCGGATGGGCTTGCTGTCGACGGTGGGCGGTCCCGCATCCTTGTCGGCACGAGGCCCTGTATTCGGTCATTGAACCGGTTGGCATGCGGGCGTCCCCCTGAATTCGTCTGATATTCGCTTCGTTGCCCCAGCCTTCATCATTCACCCATGCCTGTCGAATCAAACCATCGTTTGCAGAGTTGAGAGCGCCGGCCGGGCGACCGCTGTTTTCCTGGACCGCGATCGGCCGTGTCGGAATGGTAACCCGCCTTCGCGGGCATGACGTGCCGGGGATGCCGGTTAGGCTTATCTTAATGACAGTTGGATAGAACTGGCCCAGTGAGTTTGTCAGTTTGGGCGTTCAGCATGGAATTTTTGTCAGGTCTCGTAGACGTTGATCGGATCATACAAGTTTATTCCAGCTTGGCAGCGCTCGCTGTAATGTTCTTCATTCTTGAGCAAATAAACCCGGCGCAACCCAACAAAAAATATCTTCAGAGCGATAATAAAGTCGAGATTCTTTATCCGCTGATTGCGCAGCTCATTACCAATCCACTGGGTTTGTTCGTCATCACATACCTGACGGTTGTGCAGATGGGCAGTTATCTGCCGCATCAGATTTTCAGCCCGCAAATTGCCAGCCTGCCCTATTGGGCGCAGGTGCTGGTCGGATTGTTCGTCATAGATCTTTCGCTCTATATCAGACATCGGTTCGTGCACCATTTTTGCTGGCCCTATCACGCGATACACCACAGCGCCAAGCACGTGACCTGGATCACCAAATTCCGGTTGCACCCGATAGATTCCGTCGTGATGGGAGTTATCAATACAATAGTATTGCATGTAATCGGTTTCGATTTCGAAGCCATGGTTACAGCGCAATATTTCATGATGATTTGGAATAATATTGTGCACGCCAATATTCGTTTGGTGTTTCCATCATACCTGCACTACATAATTGGCAGTCCGCACGTGCACAGATGGCATCATGCCACCGAAAAAGAAGCGATAAACAAAAACTTCACCATCATGTTCTGTTTCATTGATGTGGTGTTCGGGACATTCTACGCGCCGCGTGACAGACTGCCCGCAAGTTTGGGGATCGTTGATGACGATCGCGTACAGCTGAAAGACAACATTTTTTCTCATTTGGTTTATCCGTTCCAGCGGCACTATGTGTTTCTCAAGGACACCTGGGCTCAATTGAGCGAGAAGAAAGTGCAGAAACCGTCTGTGGGGGACTGACGGGATTGGGACTGACGGGATTGGGACTGGCGGGCCGAATGTATTCCGTTCCGCGCCATTCCAACCCCGATTTGCCGCGCCGGACCTGATCCGGCGCCCTAAATCAAAGCCCCGCTGCTGACAAAAGCGACGCCGTTGTCCCGCATCTCCGTCATCGCCGCGTCGAGGGAGCCGTCCATATCGATGGCCCGGCAGGCATCCTCGACGACCCGGACCTTGAACCCGAGCGCGGCGGCGTCGACCGCGGTGTAGCGCACGCAGAAATCCGTCGCCAGGCCGGTCAGCACCAGTTCGTCGATGGCACGTTCGCGCAGATAGCCGAGCAGTCCGGTCGGCGTCCTGCGGTCGTTTTCGAAAAACGCCGAATAGGAATCGATCTGCGCGTTCGCCCCCTTGCGCACGATCAGGTCGGCGCTGTCGGTGACGAGATCCGGGTGGAAACAGGCGCCGGCGCTGCCCTGCACACAATGGTCCGGCCACAGGATCTGCGATCCATAGGAAAGATTGATGGTGCTGAACGGTTCCGCGCCGGGATGGTTGGAGGCGAGCGAGGCGTGATTCTGGGGGTGCCAGTCCTGGGTCAGGATGCTGATCTGGAAACAGTCCAGGAGCCGGTTGACGACCGGAACCACCTCATCGCCGCAGTCAACGGCCAGGCAGCCGCCGGGACAGAAATCGTTTTGTACGTCGATCACCAGAAGGGCCTTGCTGACTGCCATTTGCGTCCGTCTCTTGTTGTGTGTTCCCGTCAGATAAGCTTTGTCAGAAGCTCCTGCAATTTCCGCCGCTCGGCCGCCGACAGGGGCGCCAGGGTCTTGCGTGTCAGTTCGTGCGCCTTCGGCACCGCGCGCTGATAGATTTCCCGGCCGGCCTCGGTCAGGTCGACCAGAAGGCGTCTTTTGTCCTTGGTGCTGGCGCTGGTGAAAACCAGGTCGCGCTTGGCCAGCCGGTCGACCACGCCCTTGATCGTCGCCGCGTCCATGGCGGTTGCCCGGCCAAGCTCGTTCTGCGACATTGCACCGAGCTCGTTGAGCTTGGCCAGCACGGCGAACTGGGTCGGCGTCAGGTTCGGGATCTCGATCCCGAAAATGCCGATATGTCTTTGATTGACCAACCTCAGGATGAAGCCGATCTGCTCATCCAGAATGTAGGTTTCGTCTGTCAAATCGGGGCGCCTCTCTGTCCGGAAAGCTCAGGCTATGGCAAGTTGACAGGCTTCGCAAGCCCGTGCAAAATAGTTTGTGTACAAATGAAATTCGAGGCTGGCGCCGCACACGGGCCGGACCTCGAAAACCGCGTCGGGGAGGCGTGAGGCGATGCTGGAATACGATCGGCCGACGGCGCTGCCGGACGCGCTCCGGATCCTGTCGGATGGCGACAGGCTGGTGCTGGCGGGCGGTACCGACGTCTATCCGGCGACAAAGGCGCAGATCCTGAAACAGCCGGTACTCGATATTTCCGCGCTTGCGGCCCTGCGCGGGATTTCCCGCACCGCCGACGGCATGCGCATTGGCGCCTGCACGACCTGGTCCGACATCATCGCCGCCGACCTGCCGCCGGCCTTCGATGCGCTGAAACTTGCCGCCGTCGAGGTCGGTGCGCGCCAGATCCAGAATGTCGCCACCATCGCCGGCAATCTGTGCAACGCGTCGCCGGCCGCCGACGGCGTGCCGCCGCTCCTGGTGCTCGATGCCGAGGTCGAGATGGCGTCCGTTCGGGGAGCCCGCCGCGTTGCCCTGGAAAATTTCATCACCGGCGTCCGCCGGACCGTCCTCAAGGACGATGAAATGGTCACGGCCCTTCACGTGCCGGAACCGTCGCTCGGCGGTCGCTCGTCGTTCCTCAAACTCGGCGCACGCAAACACCTGGTGATTTCGATCGCCATGATTGCCGCACGCGTCGACACGGCTGACGGGATCGTGACCGGTCTCGCCCTGTCCGTCGGTTCCTGTTCGGCGGTGGCGGTGCGATTGCCCGCCGTCGAAGCGGATCTTGTCGGACGGCCGGCCCGGCCCGGATTGTCCGCGCACATTTCCGACGCCGCTGTGACCGACGCCCTGTCGCCGATCGACGATGTGCGCGCGAGCGCGTCCTACAGGACCCACGCCGCCGCCGAACTGGTGCGGCGCACGCTCGAGGAGGCGCTGCCATGAGCGGCCCGGCCCTTGCATTTCATCTGAACGGCAAACCGGTTGTCACCGCAACGGTGCCGACAAGGCGCCTGAGCGATCTGCTGCGCGAGGATCTCGGACAGACCGGAACCAAGGTCGGATGCGATGCCGGCGATTGCGGTGCCTGTACCGTGCTTCTCGATGGTGCGGCCGTGTGCGCCTGCATGGTGCCGGCCGGGCAGGTGTCGGGCCGGCATGTGGAAACGGTCGAGGGACTGGCGAACGGCAACGGGGCGGGGGACGATGCGGAACTTTCCGGCCTGCAGGCCTCGTTCCTCCGGCACGATGCGGCCCAGTGCGGCATCTGTACACCGGGCATGCTGATGGCGGCAGCCGCCCTGTTGCGCTCGAAGCCGAAACCGACGGCAGAGGAGGTGGAACAGGCGCTTGCCGGTGTCCTGTGCCGCTGCACCGGCTATCGCAAGATCATCGACGCGGTCTGCGACGCCTGGCGTGGTCCGGAGAATACGAACGGGCAGCCTGGCGATGGCCCCGTTGGCGGCCCTACCAGCGGCCCTGTTAGTGGCACTGCCATCGGCGCGCGGCTGCAGCGCGTCGACGGCGTACCGAAGGTGGACGGCAGCAGCCGGTTCGGCGCCGATTCCCGGTCCGGCGACACGCTGGTCGTGCTCCCCGTGCGCTCGCCGCACCATTCTGCCGATTTCGACTTCGGCGATCTTGAGGCCTGGAAAGACGCGACCGACGGGGTCGCCGCCATCTTCACGGCGGCCGACATTCCCGGGCGCAACTGTTTCGGGGTCATTCCGCCGTTCGCCGACCAGCCGGCGCTCGCCGTCGGCCGCGCCCGGTTTCGCGGAGAAGCGGTGGCGCTGGTCGCCGTCGAAGCGGAGTGTGTGCACGCGATCGATCTCGCCGGGTTTCCGGTGGTCTGGCGCGAAAACCAGGCGCTGCTCGGCGTGGCGGCGGCGAAGGCGGACGGCGCGCCGCTTGTCCACGAAGCCCGCGCCGGCAACTTTCTGACCGAGGGTCTCGTCCGCCAGGGCGACATCGATGCGGCCTTCGCCGATGCGGCGTTCACGGTGTCCGGCCGGGTCCAGACCGGCTTCATCGAACATGCCTATATCGAGCCGGAAGCCGGCGATGCCTGGATGGACGGCGACGTTCTCGTCATCCGGGCCTGTACCCAGGCGCCCGTGATGGATCGCGACGACACCGCTGCGATCCTGGGGCTGGCGCAGGACAAGGTGCGGATCATTCCGGCCGCCACCGGCGGCGGCTTCGGATCGAAGCTCGACGTCTCCCTGCAGCCGCTGCTCGGCCTGGTCACGCTCAGGACCGGGCGGCCGTCGCGTATGGTCTACACACGATCCGACTCCATGGCCTCGACCACCAAGCGGCACCCGGCCAGCATCGAAGCCCGGTTCGCCGCCGATGCCGAGGGGCGCGTGATTGCAATGGATTTTGCCGGCGATTTCGACACCGGCGCCTATGCCAGCTGGGGCCCGACGGTGGCCAACCGCGTCCCGGTTCACGCCACCGGGCCCTACCGGACCGGCGCCATGCGCGCCGTCGGCCGCGCCATCCACACCAACGGACCGCCCTCCGGCGCCTTTCGCGGCTTCGGCGTGCCGCAGGCGGCAATCGCCCAGGAAACCCTGTACGACAAGCTCGCCGACGCGGCCGGCCTTGACCGGCTCGCATTCAGAATTCGCAACGCCTATGTCGACGGCGACAGAACCGCGACCGGGCAGGTGTTGCACGGTGTCGGCATCCGCGACTGCCTGGAGGCGCTGGAAGGCCATTGGCAGCGGGCGCGTGCCGAGGCCCGCGCGTTCAATGCCGACAAGAAGCGCGGGATCGACAAGAAGCGCGGGGTCGGCGTTGCGTCGTGCTGGTACGGTTGCGGCAACACGTCCCTGCCGAACCCGTCCACGATCCGCGTCGGCATCAAGGCCGATGGAACCCTCGTTCTGCACCAGGGCGCGACCGATATCGGCCAGGGGGCCAACACGGTCATCTCGCAGATCTGCGCCGACGCGCTCGGCCTGCCGGTTGCTGCCTTCACTCTGGTCGGCGGCGACACCCACCTGACACCGGACGCCGGCAAGACGTCGGCCTCGCGCCAGACCTATGTGACCGGCAAGGCCGCCGAACTGGCCGGCAAGGCGCTGCGCGCGGCGATCCTGCGCCACGCCAATGTCGATGGCGAGGCTGTCCTGTCGCTGGAGGGCGGGACCCTGAATGTGAACGGAGAGGGCACCCGGTCCATCGATCTGAAATCCCTCGCGCCCGACGCCGGCGGCTTTGTCTTCGTTGCCGAGGAAACCTACGATCCGCCGACCGCGCCGCTGGATGAAAACGGCCAGGGCAAACCCTATGCCGTCTACGGCTACGGCGCGCAGATGGTCGAACTGGAGGTCGACGTGCCGCTGGGCACGGTCCGCCTGATCAGGATCGTCGCCGCGCACGATGTCGGCCGGGCGATCAATCCGATGCTGGCCGAAGGTCAGATCGAGGGCGGGATCGCGCAAGGCATAGGCCTGGCGATGATGGAGGAGTTCGAACCCGGGCGGACCGAAAACCTGCACGATTACCTGATCCCGACCATCGGCGATGTGCCGCCGGTCGAGAGCATTCTGATCGAAAAACCAGACCCGGAAGGGCCGTATGGAGCCAAGGGTCTCGGCGAACATGTGCTGATCCCGACCGCGCCGGCGATCCTGAACGCGATCCGCGACGCGACCGGTGCGGAAGTCACGCGGCTTCCGGCCCTGCCGCACCGGGTCCGCGCGGCGATCGAGGCGGCCCGGGCCTTGGCAGATGCAGGGGCACTGGATCCGAAATCACAAACCCAGGAGGCGCAGCCATGAGCGACATCAAGCCGGAAAAGATCCGCTGCGACGCCTGTCCGGTCATGTGTTACATCGCCGACGGCAAAACCGGCGCTTGCGACCGCTACGCCAACGAAAACGGCCGCATCGTGCGCTGCGACCCGCTGACCGTACTGGCGCGGGCGGTCGACGACGGCGCGCCGATCGTTCCGTTCCTGCCCGAGACCGGAGAATGGGACGGCGAAATCGCCCGCCCGGTTGCCGATCCGGCCGCTGATCCGGCGGTTGATCCGGACACGATGGACGAGGCGCAGCATTTCGTCACCGGCATCGGCGCCGGGACAACCTATCCCGACTACAAGCCCGCGCCCTTCATCGTCAGCCGCGAGGTCGATGGCGCCGATGTGGTGACGGTCGTCTCCGAGGCGATCTTTTCCTATTGCGGCGTCAAGGTGAAGATCGACACGGACCGCCATCTCGGGCCGGAAACCGCGACCGTGCGCGCCGGCGGCGAGGCGATCGGCCACGTCACCACCGGCGAATACGGTTCGCAGATGCTATCGCTCGGCGGTGTCCATCACCTGACCGGCGGCTCCAAGGCGGAGGGGCGCGCCACCTGCGCCGCTTTGATGGACCTGTGCAATTGCCAGCCGGTGGAACTGACGATTGATGGCGGCTCGACCGTCGTCGTCCAGGCCGGCGCGGCGCCGATCGTCGATGGCGTGGTCGAAAAACGCATGCGCGTCGGCTGCGGGTCGGCGACGATCGGCATGTTCGCGACCCAATGGAAGGGTCTTGTCGACGAAGTCGTCGTGGTCGACGATCACATTACCGGCGTCGTGTCCGAACACCAGGCCGGCAAGGTCCTGGGTTGGGCCGACACCGGCATCAGGATCAAGGGCCGGCGCTCGACGCCGGGGCGTTATTTCCAGGTTTCGGAACCCGGTCTCGGCTGGGGCGGGACCCAGGTCGAGGATCCGCTCGACATTCTCGGGCCGTTCAATCCGAAAAAGGGCGCGGTCGAGGGGCTGAGCCTGTTGATGGTCTCCACCACCGGCGAACAATATGCCTATTATGAGCTCAATGCCGATCTGGAACCTGTGCGCATGGATCTGCCGGACAGCCTGCGCAAATCCGTCGGCATGATCGACGAAAACTGCGAACCCTCGCTGTGTACGGTTCTGTTCGTCGGCGGCGCCGGCGGCAGCCTGCGCGCCGGCGTCACCGAAAACCCGGTGCGCCTGACCCGATCGGTCCAGGGGCTGACGACCAGCCTGACCTGCGGCGGCGCCGAAGTCTATGTCTGGCCCGGCGGCGGCATCACCTTCATGGTCGACGTGACCCGGCTTCCCGACAATGCCTTCGGCTATGTCCCGACGCCGGCCCTGGTCGCGCCGCTCGAATTCACCATGGCCCGCGACCTCTACGTTTCGCTCGGCGGTTACAGCCCGTCGATCCGCTCGCTCGACGATATTGTCGAGACCGGTGGCGAATATTCCTTCTCCAGCCGGGTGCTTGAGGGCAGCGACAAGCGGCAGGCGGCGAAATCGTGACCGGGCCGCAGGTCTCCTTTTTGCCCGACGGACGCCGCCTGCACCTCAATCACGGTCCGATCGACCTGATCGTCGAAGCCTTCGGCGCGCCGGAAGCTCGAGACCTTGCCTATCGCCTTGCCGCGGAGCGCTTCGGCGGCCTGCTTGCGGACCTGGTGGCGGAACTGCCGAGGCTGCGCAGCTCGGAACGCCATGACTTCTGCGGACCGGTTGCCCGGCGCATGGCGTCCGCCATCGATCCCTTCAGGGCGGATTTTGTTACGCCGATGGCGGCTGTCGCCGGCGCCGTTGCCGACGAGATCTGCGCGACGATCGTCCGCAGTGCCGATCTGCGGCGTCTCTATGTCAACAATGGCGGCGATATCGCCCTGTTCCTGGCGCCCGGCGAAACCATGCGTGCGGCGATCGCCGCGGGAACGGGTCTGTCGGACCGGGTCGAAATTGCCCATGCAGAGCCGGTGCGCGGGATTGCCACGTCCGGCTGGCGCGGCCGCTCCTGGAGCCTTGGAATAGCCGACAGCGTCACCGTGCTTGCCGCCAACGCGGCCGCCGCCGATGTCGCCGCCACCCTGATTGCCAACGCCGTCGACCTGCCGGGCCATCCGGCGGTCCGGCGCGAGCCGGCCGATCGCCATGATCCCGACAGCGACCTCGGCGCGCGGCTGGTGACGGTCGATGTCGGCGCCCTGTCCGTGGCGGAACGTGCCGCCGCGCTCGACCGGGGCGCCGCGAGGGCCCGGACCATGATCGACCGCGGGCTGATTTCGGGCGCCGCGCTCTATCTCGGCGGGGATATCCGCCTGTGCGGCGCGGTCCGCCCGCTCATCGACCAAGACCAGACACCAGACACGACACCGGAAAGGGAACCGGCCTATGGCTGACTTCGAACTGCGCAAAACCTATCTCGCCCTGGAGGAAATCCATCACGACGACGGCCCAAAACCCGATGTGCCGCGCAAACGCGGCGCCATTCTAGCGGTGGTTCGCAATCCGTTCGCCGGCCGCTTCGAGCCTGACCTGCAATCGGCCATGGACGATCTCAAGCCGCTCGGTCTGATGATGTCGGAAAAACTGATTGCAGCGCTCGGCGGGGCCGAAGGCATCGACGGGTATGGCAAGGGCTCGATCATCGGCGCCGGCGGCGAGCTGGAGCACGGAGCCATGTGGCACGTGCCCGGCGGCTACGCCATGCGGCAATTGCTTGGCGATTCCAACGCCATCGTGCCGTCCTCGACCAAGGTCGGCGGGATGGGCGCGCGCCTCGACGTGCCGACCGGTCATATCAACGCCGCCTATGTGCGCAGCCATTTCGACGCGATGGAAGTCGGGTTGCCGGACGCGCCGCGCGCCGACGAGATCGTCTACGCCCTGGTCATGACCTGCGGTCCGCGGGTGAATTCGCGCATGGGCGGGCTGGAAGCCTGGGACGTCACCGGCAAGGACGGGCTGCGCTAACGCATGTCGCGTTTGATCTGCCTCAGATCACACGAAAACGATTTGCGCACCAAAGGGGCTGCAGCGTGTGGCGCGTCCGATTTCACGCGACAAGCTGTAGCGGCCTGCCCGCCCATGGTGGAGCGTGGCTTCGAATAAACCTCGTCGGTTCTAAGTATACATGACAAACGCGGAGGCCACGGGATCCGGGATGTCGAGCAGGGCATAAGTGTCGGACTTCACGAACATGAGTGTCTGCTCGCCTGAACCGATCAGCTTTCCGTCCGCTCCGCGTATCTCATGTTCAAGGGTCACGAACTTCCGATTCCAGGACGCAATCCGCAACCGCGCGTTGACAGGCTCGAATTCGCGGATTTCCCGGACGAATTTATGGGTGAAGCTCCGCGTCAGGATAAAGAATTCCGTCTCATCGATATCGAAATCGGGCATGCACTTTCTGAAAAACAGCTCACGGGTTCGTCCGATCCAGGTCACGTAGCTGGCGAAATAGACGTTCCCGACCGAGTTGGTGTCCGAATAGGTGGGAATGATGGGGAGTGTGAACCAGTTCCCGTCAAACCAGCCTTCATTGCAGCCAGCCTGCGCATCCGGTGGACAGGATGCGTTCGACCGGCCTTGACCATGTGGTGCAGAACCCTTGCATGTTCTGCTCTCGGGACCGGAAAAGCTGGAAATCCCGGACCTGTTGTCGATGATTGCCGGCACGGCGTTAGCCGGCCCTGCCACGACGGTCCGGGTGGCCAGGACCTTTGCTGTTTCCGGTGTGGGGAGGGTTCCGGTGGCCGGCGGGGACAATTTGCCAATCAGATGGGGCGCTGCGATCGAGAACGGAAGCAGACCGCCAAGCGCCATGAATGCGGGCAGCAGTTCGAAATAGCCGATGGCCATGACAGCCATCGACAACAGGCCGACGAGAAACACGATGATTCGGGGTTTGCGCGTGTAGGAGGCGTCGAACGCATCGAGGATCAGATCCACCGCAAATGCCGGAAACAGTGTTGCGAACAAAAGCATGAAATGTTCGAGGTCCGCCCCCGCCGACAAGGCCAGCCAGGCAAGGCCGAACGCGAGCGCAAAACCGGGAATTGTCGAGGTTCGCAGGCTCTGCGGAAGCAAGCCGTAGAGCGCGTGACCGGAGCGTCGGTCCAGGCAGGACAAAACCCACCGGCAGGCGAGGTGGGCGCTGTCCATCGTGGAAATCATGGCGAGGCAAGCCGCGGCCGCGAACAGGATCAGCGGCAGCAAATCCGTGTTTGCCTGCAACGCCGCGGTCAGAAGCGCTTGGTTGTGGATGCGCAGATCCAGGGCCGAAACCGTGCCGACAGCGGATCCGGGCACCAGTGCAAGCGACAGGCCTCCGACCAAAACAATGAGGCCGAAAAACAGGACCGCTCCAAAGGCATATCCCTCGGCCATGTCGACGCCGTCGTCGAGCATTGCAAGGGACCGTTGCCATTGTTGCAGATCCAGCCAGGGTCCGAGCAGGAGACCGCAGATGAGCGGCAGAACGATCCCGGCGAAGGTGCCGTCGTAGGGTGCGCGGATTGGCAAGGCGTCGGGTGCCGGCGCGGCGAAAAGCACGGCTGTCAGGCAAGCGGCGACGCCCGCCAGCATGATCGTGTGAAGGCGCGCGACGCCGGACAATCCAAGCGTTTCCGCGGCGAGCATGGCGGTACACAGGAGCGCGATGCCCCAGGCGATCGGCACGTTCAGGTCCAACTCGGCAAACAGGTACTTCATTACGGCAAACAGCGACAGCGACAGCGCGGCGATTTGAAAGGCCAAAAACAGCACCGAGTTCCCGGCGATTTTTTCTTCAATCCACTGCCGAAGATCCCTGTGTCGGCGAAGGCGGTTGAGCCCCATTCCGAAGATCTGCAATCCAAGCGCATTGGGTACGGCGAACAAAAGCAATCCGATCCAGCCGTA
>Ga0207422_1002978_pt1 | contig 19037 bp, 20 predicted proteins | sample MarCyaLeptolynsp_FD_187757 | JGI IMG/M metagenome (GOLD analysis project Ga0207422, IMG submission 187757) | Marine cyanobacterial communities from Panama - species 1 Leptolyngbya sp. (SPAdes) | ecosystem: Environmental > Aquatic > Marine > Unclassified | place: Panama: Panama City | collected...
CCTATTTAATACCTTCTGTTGTGGCGCAGTACAGAGAACAATACCCAAATATTCAACTCTATGTCGAAGAACTATCAATGGATGAGATCGAAAATCGGGTGGATATGGGGACATTACATCTGGGAATAGGTTTTACACCAACGACAAGTGATACGATTGAACCCGTCCCACTTTTTACAGAACGTCTGCTACTGATCATGGCGAAAGCACACCAGTTTGCGCATACTACGCAGATTAATATGAATGCCGTCAACGGTGAGATGGTGATGCTGCCTCGCACATTTTGTACACGACGGTTATGGGATGATTATGCTGCTAAAGCAGCTATTATGCCGACTATCAGCATTGAGATGAATACGATCAATGGAATTCTACAAACCGTGCAACGCAATTCACGCTTGATCACCGTTTTGCCAGAGCTTGCTCTATCAAATCGCTCAGACTATGACGATCTCATTGGGATTCCTATTGTCGATCCTACACCTCAACGGACTGTGAGTGTTCTATGGCGACAAAATGGTTATCGGAGTGCCGCAGCATCTGCCTTTTATAATATTGTACAAGAGATTAGCAATACCCAATTGCATTTGCGGCAATAAGGTAAGCATACATTTCTCAACAGAAGAAACAATACTTTTTCGGTATAATATTTGTGTATCCACAATGATTATGTTTCAGCTCACAAGAAAGAGATATAGGTGCCATATGGGAAATCACGAAGAACACAGCGAAGAACTCAAATTTCGATTAGCACAGGCTGAATATGAACGCGATATGTTGCGAGCCTTAATCAATCATGCACCATTCTATGCCTATATCCGCGATGTCAATCACCGTTTTGTGTTTTCTAACAAAAAGCATTCTGAAAAACTGGGTGTCGCCTCCCCAGAGCAGATTGTCGGAAAGCCTGTAACCGATTTTTTTCAAAAAGCAGATGAAGCATCATTCATCGCCGATGAGTCTGACATGCTAAAGCAAAACCGAACTCACGAATCGGAAGGTTGGAGCAATCTAGCAGATGGCCGACGTTTTTGGCATGTCACCAGCAAATACCCCGTCTATGATGCCGATGGGAAGCCGATGGGCATTGTTGGAATTACGGTTGATGCAACGGACGAAAAGCGCAAACAGGAAGTTATCGAAGCACAACAAGAAGTCCTGCGTAAAGTCGGTACGCCGATCATCCCGGTGACCGATGGGGTGGTAATCTTACCGTTGATCGGTGAAATTGATTCGCAACGTGCAGTCGAAATTATGCGTGCTGTTCTCGCAGGGATCACAAAACATCAAGCCGATGTCATCATCATTGATATTACAGGGGTGCCATTGGTCGATACAGGCATTGCTGCCCATTTCAATCGCACCATTCAAGCCGTTAAGCTAAAAGGCGCACGGGCAATCCTAACAGGCATCACTGAAAATGTCGCAGAAACGATTGTTGATTTGGGAATTGATTGGTCGGATATTGAAACTTTGCCGGATTTGCAAAGTGGTCTGCGGTTGGCACTGAATAGACAAAATAAGATGGAAGACTAGCCAATCTAGTCATCTATGCCATCCAGAACAGACTGCCGCGCCTTCTCATACTCTGTTTTGTTGATAAGCCCTTGCTTGTAAGCATCTTCGATTTGCTTGAGACGTGATGCAAGATCACCCGCATTTCGATTTTCAGCCAAGTCTTTGAGAGCCTTCTTTTCCATTGGCGTGATGTGTTGGTGGACTCGCTGAAGTCCCCGCTTTTCCGCAAATGCGTCAAACTTATCCGATAGCTCTTGGGGATCACGCGGAGGGGAGAAGCGAACCATCAGCACAAAGCCTATCACGAGACCTGCCAACCCGATGCCGATTCCTGTAATTGCCGTTGTGCCAGTGATATTACTCTGGATTGCGCCTAATTCATCAACACACCGCACTTCATTACCCGATACAGTAAGGGTCTCGCCATCTCCACACGATGAGCGGGACGCATCCCACACAAATGAATTTTGCGGGAACACCGCGGTTAATAGCCCCCCAGCACCAAGCCACCAATAAGAATCAGGAATCCCAAAATTTGCCCAAGTTTTTTCATCGTAGTACGCCTCATTTTGGCTATTCAGTTTCTATTATATATGCTTTTTTTTGGGGGAGGTGTTTGCAACGACTTTCAACAGGGGGTAACCATTCAAAAAGGGCACATCGCACGATGGATGTACCCTTGATTATCACACTAATACTTTGGCAGAGTGGGATCAATGGCATCTGCCCATGCGAGAATGCCGCCCGTGATGTTGGTCAATTTGGAATCATCGTAGCCCGCCTCTGTCAAGAATTCGATGGAATCTTGGCTGCGTTTACCACTGCGGCACAGCGCATAAACAGGCTTATCGTGCGGGATTTGCGCCAGCACCGTTTCGGATTCTTGTTCACGTCCGGCGAGAACTGCATCCTTCGCGTGTTGAATTTGCCCTTTGGGGATGAACACCGCTCTTTCTGTATCGATTTTGGCGATTTCCCATTCGTGCGGTTCACGCACATCGACAATGACGATGTCTTCGCCTGCATCCAATTTGGCTTTTAGTTCCGTTACGCTAATTTCATTCACAGGTGATTCCTCTTCATCTTCACTAGCACCATACAAACTATGATCGTGTGCGGGCATTCCGCAGAATTGCTCATAATCAATCAATTCAATTTCTTCTTTTTTCGCAGAGCAAATCGGGCACTCTGGATTTTTGCGGACTTTGATAGTGGTGAAACTCATTTCCAGCGCATCATAGAGCAACATCCGTCCAATCATCGGGTCACCAATGCCCAATAGCAATTTGATTGCTTCTGTTGCCTGCATCGTGCCAATAGTCCCCGGCAAAATCCCTAATACACCACCTTCCGCACAACTTGGAACCAATCCGGGTGGGGGTGGTTCCGGGAACATGCAACGATAGCAAGGACCCTCATCCGAATAAAAGACGCTTAATTGCCCTTCAAAGCGGAAGATACTGCCATAAACATTGGGCTTGCCCAGTTTTGCACACGCATCATTCACCAAGTAGCGTGTCGGGAAGTTATCGGTTCCATCAACCACTACATCATAGGGTTCCATGATTTCCAGCGCATTATCCGATGTGAGCGGCACATTGTATTTGTCGATTTGAATATCCGGGTTGAGATCAAGCAGGCGTTTTTCCGCGCTATCCAGCTTGGAAATGCCGACGGTACTCATCCCATGAATGACCTGACGCTGCAAATTGGTTTCATCAACCACATCATAATCGACAATGCCCATACGTCCGATACCTGCGGCGGCGAGGTAGAGCGCAGTTGGGCTGCCTAATCCACCTGTACCGATCAACAGCACGCTCGATCCTTTGAGTTTCTTTTGCCCCTCAATGCCAATTTCCGGCATGATGACATGGCGACTATAGCGTTTGACTTCTTCATTGCTGAGTTCAAGACTCTGACTTGCAATTGCTTCCATTATGATAGATTCCTCTTTATGCTTCTTCGTCTGATTCAATTTCTTCGGGTGGCAAGAATATATCTGCCAGTTTCAACTTAAAGTTGGGGAGAATCGTTTCTCCATTGAGTGTTGCTTTTTCGCCCTTGAGTACCTCAACAGCTTGGTTAGGGCGATGGATATGTACTTCTTCTTGATCAGGATAGACAACCCAGACAATCGTCCCTGCTGCTAGATAATTTGTGACTTTGACTGAAATTTCACGCACTTGATTCGATGGCGAAATGACTTCAACTGCTAAATCCGGCGCATTAGGTATATAGATGTCATCAATCCTTACCCCCTTCATCCGGGATGTGCGAATAAACCCCACATCCGGGATATATCGCTCTCCTTCAACGATGTAACCGCCATCCGCACCAGTGAAAATACCGAGTCGATTTTGTAGGATAAAGGTCGAAACATAGCTCATAATAACCGATGCGACAAATGATGAGTACCAGCGTGAAACCACTTCAATCACCTCTCCACCGACATATTCAAAGCGTCGATTGGCATTTTCTGGCTTTTGCACAAATTCATCAAATTGTTCAATGGTTAACTGAACCTGTTCCCTCAGAACCATGACTTATACTCGCTCTATTTGTTGCTTCAATTTGGCGACATCCGCCACACCATGATTGACTTCAATCGGTGTCCATTTTGAATCCAGCACAAATGTCGTCGGCGCAGACATCACACCCCAACGGTCGGCTGCATCTGGATTTAATGTCGCATCAATTTTCACGACTTGCACGGCTATTTCACGCTTGAGTTGCTCTAAAGCAGGCTGCTGTTGAACCCGGCAAGGGATGCAATTCGGGGTCGTGAAATAGACAATGGTCGGCATTCCGGGTGCCATACCTTGCAAAATCGGGTCGATAGAAATTGTCTGACCGATATTTTTTAACTGTTGGCGTGTATACATCCAGTAGATGATGACACCAGCAACCAGCAAAATCCCTGCAAGAATTAGACGCTCTAACATCTCATCCCCCTTACTCTTGAATGGGTGCGCGGTCAAAGCCGGGCACACCGAGTCGGTTGAATTGATAATACATCCAGCAACCCGCGCAGAAGTTCAACCAGAAGTTGAGATTTGCCAGCGCAATCACCATCCAGACCAACGCCCAGCCGACAATCGGCGCACCAGCTAACAACGCAATCGTGCCCAACCCATTGAAAATTGCACCTAGCAACATCGCAAAACGATGCGGCTCTGGGTTATCGGGTTGAGGATTCGGCTTGACGATGCCAGTGGGTTTGACGATGTTCTGGTAGATTAATTTATAAGGTGCAAAGGGCAACGCCAATGCCCCAAAAAGCTGTGCAATCGCCACAAATGCGACCAGTACCCAGCTATCCAGCACAAAGCCAATCAATAACAATAGGATGGTCAATGCTTGACCTGTTTTTAACCCTGTTTGGTCGAGCTTGCGTATTTCAGCCATGAGGGTGTCCCTTCCCTACTCAATATGTTGTTTTTTGGTGTGGTGTTCGGGTTACTTTGCCCCCGATGATATTTGGTTCACGTTGATTTCTCTTTTACGAACAGCCCATTGGTTGTCCCTACATCTTTCTTCGTCGTAGGGACGTGCAACGGCATATCCATTCAGAAACACAACAGGTGTGAACCCCGATGTGACGTGATGTTAAATCAGCGACAACATCGACATCGCTGGGTGTGGCGGTGGGTATATGGGATTGGGGAATGCGGGTGAATTATCATGACAGAATAAGCCCCTTATGATTGATTCGTCATACTTGGGCGCGATCCATTGCGCTCCTACAGACGACCGCCTGCAATGCTAGGAATGATTCGCAGCGCATCGTCGCTCTCGATTTCAGTCTCTAGCCCATCAAGGAAACGAATATCTTCATCGCCAATGAAAATATTCACGAAATTCCGCAGTTCATCATCTTTGAAGATGTGCTGCTTGAGGTCAGGGTGTTGTGTGACCAGATCATCTAATACAGCCCCGACCGTACCACCATTGACTGTAATGGTCGCTTCATTGTTGGTATAAACCCGCAACGGAGTTGGAATTTTAATGCTTGCCATCGTTTATTATTGCTCCTGCTGGTATTGTTGCCATTGCTCAGTTAGATAATTCCCAATAATCTGGGTCATTGTCTCCACTTCGACCAAAAATGAGTCGTGCCCAAAGGACGCGGTGACATGATGATATTCTACGTTACTATTAGTATTTTCTAATGCCTGTACAAGCATCTGTGCTTGATCTGCGGTGTAGAGCCAATCACTGCTGAAGCTCACCACCAAAAAATCTGCTGTAGCATGTTGTACCGCCGCCTCAATTGAACCAAAATCCTTACTCACATCGTAGTAATCAAGTGCTTTGGTGATATAGAGGTAGCTATTGGCATCAAAGCGTTCTGTAAATTTGAAGCCCTGATAGCGTAAGTAACTCTCTACTGCAAATTCGGTGTTGAAGCTATAATCAACTTCTGGCATATTCTGTAAACGCCTGCCAAATTTTTGCTCCAACGAAAATTCGCTCATATAAGTAATATGACCGACCATCCGCGCAACCGCTAACCCATCATCAGGATGACTATCATTTTCATAATATTCACCTTTATTCCAGCGCAGATCAGCATAAATGGCTTGCCGACCAATTTCGTTGAAGGCGATATTCTGCGCCGACGAAATCGGTGTACTGGCAATGAATAACGCTGTCTGAATCCGTTCTGGATAACGGATAGCAAATTCGAGCGTTTGCATACCGCCCATACTGCCCCCTGCCACAGCGAATAACTTCTCTATCCCCAGATGATCCAGCAGGTGTGTTTGAGCGACGACCATATCGGTGATTGTCACAACAGGGAAGCGCAACCCATAGGGTTTGCCATCTGCTGCGAGCGATGCCGGTCCGGTGCTACCACGGCACCCACCAATCACATTGGCGCAAATCACGAAATATTGATCTGTATCAAAGCATTTGCCGGGACCGACCGTTTCATCCCACCAACCCGGTTTTTCATCTGGGTCATCTGTGTAGAAGCCCGCCACATGCGAATCCCCGGAGAGTGCATGGCAAATCAAGATGGCGTTGGTTTTCTCATCATTGAGTTTGCCATAGGTTTCATATGCCAGCGTGAACCCTACTAAGGTACGCCCAGATTGCAATTCCAGCGCGACATCCGGGAAGTTGGCATATTGACGATCCACAACCCCAACGGAATGCGGGTCACGCATCCTCACAGGTCGTCTGGGTAGTAAATCGCGTAAGGGCATTGGGTAGCCTTCTCCATCGTATGTCGTATGGCACAAGGGGCGGTTCACGAACCGCCCCTACATGCTGATTGGGTTATGCGCCGGCTGCTGCGCCAACTTTCGCTTTTTCCAATGCTTGACCCAAATCCCACAGAATATCTTCAATATCTTCGATACCAATTGCGAGACGGATATAGTCATCGGTGACACCGCTAGCCTGTTGTTCTTCCGCGCTGAGTTGTTGATGCGTGGTGCTGGCTGGATGAATCGCCAGCGAACGGGCATCACCCACATTTGCCAGATGCGAGAACAATTGCAAATTATCGATGAAAGCACGTCCTGCTTCTTTACCCCCTTTGATGCCGAAACCAATCACAGCACCAGAGCCTTTTGGCAGGTATTTTTGCGCTGTTTCATAGCTGGGGTGGTTGGGCAAACCGGGATAATTCACCCAGTCTACGGAGGAATGGCTGCTCAAGTATTCAGCGACAGCCAGAGCATTATCGCAATGACGTTGCATACGCAGAGGCAGTGTTTCCAAGCCGATGACATTCAAGAAACTGTTGAATGGAGCTTGTGCCGCACCCATATCACGCAACCCGACAACACGCGCACGAGCGATAAAGGCTGCGGGTCCAGCAAAATCTGCAATGACTACGCCGTGATAGGCAGGCTCAGGTTCCACCAAACCGGGATGACGACCACTACCTTTCCAGTCGAATTGACCGCTATCGACAATCACGCCACCGATGCTCAAACCATGTCCGCCAATCCATTTGGTGGTGGAATGAACCACGATATCCACGCCATGTTCGATTGGGCGCACCAAGTAGGGCGTACCGAAGGTGTTATCCACCATTACAGGAACACCGTGTGCATGTGCCATATCGGTGTATGCCTTGAAATCAGGAATCTGCAATTTAGGATTGCCGATGGTTTCCAGATAGATCAATTTGGTTTTGTCGTTGATGAGCTTCTCGTAAGCTGCGGGATCATCTTCTTCCACAAAGTGAACGGTGATGCCCATATTTTTCAGGGTGTATGCCAGCAGGGTATACGTGCCACCATAGAGTGCGCTGGAAGCGATGATTTCATCCCCTTGTTGGCAGATGGTCAAAATCGCCAGCGTTTCTGCTGCTTGACCCGATGCAGTCACCAATGCGCCGATACCGCCTTCCAATGCAGCGATGCGTTCTTCAACGACAGCGTTGGTCGGGTTCATGATGCGGGTGTAGATGTTGCCCGGTTCTTGCAAAGCGAACAAAGCCGCCGCATGATCTGTATCGCGGAATTGGAACGATGTGGTTTGATACACAGGGACAGCCCGTGCGCCTGTGGTTGGGTCAGGTGCATACCCAGCATGGAGTGCTTTGGTATTAAACCCGAAATCCCGTTCTTCTTGATGTCCATTTAAATCACTCATAATTTAGCCCCTCTCTCTAAGCTAAGATACAACGGTACGGTAGACAAAAACTAATTTGGATAGTGCAGTTCGGGGTGCATAGAGGAACGCACCGTCGGGGATGACCCTACCGAATGTATCCGTTTTTTAATCAAAAAAGAGCCAACCGATTGAGGTTGACTCTGCTGATAACTTCTTTGGGTTTGGATAGTTTTACGACTATCCAGCAGAAACCAAACATCCTCGGTGGGTTGTTTCACCTGTGGTACACATACAACACATTGTCATCATACAACAAACCATGTTTTTACCAATTTGGTTATTCTGCAACGCGAGTTAAGTTAACATGCCTTCCCATGAATTGCAAGTGGTTAAATTTATTGGGAGTAGGGATATGTCGGACATCCCGTTGGATGCCCCTACAAACCTCACGCGAATCACATTGTAGGGATGTGCAACGGTACATCCGCAATGGACACTAGACACACACAAATCCCAACTTGCTATTTATTTGATAGCTAACATTAGAACTTCCCGCTATTCGCCCATTCTTCTTCGGGTGGCACAGGTTCCACGTTATCCCAATGCTCCACAATCAAGCCGTCTTCAAGCCGGAAAATATCGACCTGTGCGTAAGGTGCGCCTTCCCATGTGGCTTTACACAGCGTCGCCACGAAATTGCCTTGACCAACCAGCAAGACAATTTCGCTGTAAAGCAACGGCGGATTGTCTGCGAGGGCTAGCGGCTTAAAATGCTCCAGACCATCTGCGACTTCTTTGTTGTGCTGGATATACGTTTCGCTAGAGATATAGTTGTCGATGTTCTGCGGCTTGCCGCGCATCATCACATCCTGAATCAAATTACGCACCACTTGTTTGTTGTCTTCCGTTTTATCCAGATCAGCGATTTCTGTGGCACCATCCGTTGACGTATGCCCTGATGGGGTATTTTCTGCATATTCGGAAATCACATCCCAATGCTCGATGATTTTGTCATTTTCATCGGTATCGAAAAAATCTGTTGTCACCCATTGCGCGTCGCCATCGTTGAGTGATTGGTATGCTTGCAAGAAGACATATTGCCCATCTTCCCACCCACGCACAATTTGAATATCACGCTTAGGATTACGCTCTATGAATGGCTCAAAAAATTCAACGAAGCCTTCGATGCCATCTTTCACGCCCGTACTGTGCTGTGTATAGCGTGCGCCCGTATATTTCGTGACAGCTTCCCGTGCTTTGCCATCACGAATGCCTTCCAAGTATAGATTTTTGGCGTTTTCTAGCTTTTGCCCCATGTGATGCTCCTCCGATTAGTAATCAAGGCAGATGAGCATATATTAGTGTGAATCAACATGCCTCACGAGAGAAATTTACAGGACATTCTGGTACTTTTATCGGAATTTCTGGCAGTATTGCTTTCAGCGATTTCACCAACTTATCGGTTTGCGAATCATGCAAAAGCGAGGCACATCAGAAAATGCAAGCCTCTCTGCGGCGAGGGTGATGCAGCGCAGCAGGTGCTTAGGGTCTAATCTGCTGCGCGTATGGTTTTCAGATCAACGCTCCGAGATTATCGGATACATGCAAAACTATTGAACGACTGCAATTCCAGCTTCTACGCCCTCACCAATCATTGGGCTACGCAGAACACGCACAATCGTCCTGTATTGCCCCAAATCAACACGTACCCATTCATTATCTTGCAATTGAAAGGCATAAAGCGACCCATTTTGAACATCCGACATAATCCAGCCATCTTGTGTTGCAGCTAGAAAGTACATCGTCTCACCATAAAGAAGCCTCCTGTATCGTGCCATCCCGATGAATGACAAACCCTCCAGCAAAGCTCCAAACGCGCGTCAAGTAGGCTTCACCATTCATCACCCAACGAGGCGCACCCAATTCTAGATAATTGGGGTCATGGTAAATGATGGTGGTCTCACTCATCCGATCATCAGTGGCGATAATCACGTTAAAAGGTCCCACCATCGCATCAGCATTGCTGACAGGCAGCGATTCATCACGCTCTGCCAAGAGGATTTCACCTGTGCTATCGAGGCGATCCCCGAATAGAGGCAGCGTTGAGTCAATGGTGGTGATGGTGTTTGTCTCGGTATCCCACAGCATATAATGACCCGATGGCGCACCACCACAAGGGAAACAGCCAATTGGCGCAAAGATGACACCCTCATCTGTCCATGCTTCAAATTGAAGAAGCGGCACATCAAACATTTGGAATGTATCTTCAACGCGCAATAATCCGCCTGTTGCCAAGTCAACAAGTGCAGTCGCTGCTTCAGTCGGTTCAAAATAGGCACGATTGTAGCTAATGGCAACTTGGGTACTATCGGGGTTGAATACTCCCACGCCGATGACTTCTACTCCATTAACTGTTGGGTCTTCAACGATTGTGCAACAGGTTTGATTTTCTAAGTCTGCGATTTTCAAGGTTGCTACAGGCTGATTGTTATCATCCAATGTGTCATGCACAAACACGAAGTATTTTAGGTCAGGCGAGAGTCCCGCAAAATTATAGCTGTTGATTGTCTCGAAGTTTTGTGCTTCTTGTGGCAATGGGATTGTTTCAACAATTTCGCTGTCAGATACAACAAGAATTTCATCACCTACATAAAGATAGGTTTCATTGGAATTGTCCTGAGCATTCAGGGGGAAAGCTGCAACGCTGAAGAAGATCAACACAGACAACGCCGCTAATTTATTCATTGATTTATACGATTCTCCATTTTGGAAAATTGACGATACCCCTCATGATATTCAGAATGATGGCTCTAACTTGACGCATTTCCTCCGCTCACCCTCCGATAATTCGTATGGCACCCCGTTCAATCCACATGGACGATATGGTATACTGTGGCGCGGAATAATCAGGCACCCGGATGGAACACAACCATGACCCACTTAACCCAACTCACCATCACCCAAGCACTCGAAAAACTAAAAAACAGCGAAATCACATCAGTTGAATTGACACAAGCACACCTCAATCTCATCGAGAAGTTAGATGAAACGCTCAAGGTCTATATCACGGTATCCGCAGAAACTGCGCTGGAACAAGCCGCCGCCGCCGATAAAGCACGCGCAAACGGCGATGATCGCCCGTTGTTGGGTATTCCGTTGGCGATGAAGGACATCCTTTCCACGAAAGGGATTCAAACCACCGCCGGATCAAAAATCCTCAAAGGGTATCACCCCATTTTTGATGCGACCTGCATCCAACGCTTGTATGATGCTGGCATGGTGCTATTAGGCAAAGTCAACCTCGATGAATTCGCAATGGGATCATCCACTGAAAATTCAGGTTATTTCCAATCGCGTAATCCTTGGGATGTTGAGCGCGTTCCCGGTGGCAGTAGTGGCGGCAGTGGTGCAGTTGTCGCGGCGCAAATGGCAATGGGCGCACTCGGAACAGATACAGGTGGCAGTGTGCGTCAACCGGGATCATTCTGTAATGTCGTCGCACTCAAGCCCTCTTATGGGCGTGTCTCGCGTTATGGTTTAATCGCCTTTGGCTCATCACTGGATCAACCGGGACCAATGACCCGTACAGTCGAAGATGCAGCCCGCATGTTAGGCGTGATTGCCGGACATGACCCATTGGATTCGACCAGCATGAAAACCGAAGTTCCTGATTATCTCGCTGAACTGACGGGCGATATATCAGGTATGAAAATAGGCGTTCCGACAGAATATTTCGGAGACGGCTTGGATGCAGAGGTCGAAAAGGCAGTGCGGGATGCCATTGCCGAACTGGAAAAAATGGGCGCGGAAGTCACAGAGGTGCATTTACCGCACACAAAATATGGTTTACCAACTTACTATCTCATTGCCACATCGGAAGCGAGTTCTAATCTAGCGCGTTTTGATGGCATTCGCTATGGACCACGCATCGATAAAGGCGAAATGTGGGATACGTATCGGGCAACACGCGGCGAAGGCTTCGGTACAGAAGTTAAGCGGCGAATTATGCTGGGAACCTACGCCTTATCCGCTGGGTATTATGATGCGTGGTATGGCAAAGCGCAGGCTGTCCGTACATTGATCAAGCAAGATTACGAACAAGCCTTTGAACAAGTGGATGTGATTGCGGCACCTGTTGCGCCAACAACTGCCTTTAAATTTGGGGAAAATACGGCTGATCCACTCCAGATGTATCTGGCAGATATTTTGACGATTAATGCCAATCTCGCTGGTATCACAGGCATCAGCGTCCCATGTGGATTCGATAGCAAGCATTTGCCGATTGGGTTGCAATTGCTGGGTCCTGCATTTGGCGAAGAGAAAATTCTGCGTGTCGCCCACGCCTATGAGCAGGCACATGATTGGTGGCAACGCACCCCTACATTGGTCACGCAAGCATTGGGTTAGCACACCCCACAGATTAGTTTGGGCGGTTGCCCAACCGTCCAAACATAAACACACAGCAAAGCTGCTACTTTTATCTCATCTTCCGCGTATACCTCTTGAATACCGCTTCAGGGTGATTCAATGATGCTTCCTCCAATTTATCCTAGAAGCATCAAACAGATAGAGGAGATAGAGACATGACTCAGCTTGATAATCGTAACAAACTTGGCATCTTGATCATTGGCATCGGCATTATGCTACTCGGCTTTCAATTCTTTGATATGGGCGGATTATGGCCCCTCACAGTTCTACTACCGGGACTCGCCATACTCGGCTTTGCCATAACCAGTGAAAAACTCAATATGCCAGCACTCATGCTTGGCACAGCCGTGACGACAACCGGTGCGCTATTATTCGGCATGAACATCACCGGGCAATGGGAATCATGGGCGTATATGTGGGCAGCTTATCCGACCGCAGTGGGTATTGCACTGAGCTATGCAGGACAACGGTTTAATGACAGCGCATTATCCGCGCAGGGTCGCCGAACACTGATTGCTGGAACAGGGATGCTGGCATTCTTCGGCATCATGTTTGAATTCTTCATCTTTGAAGGCAACGGCTTCCCCTTCTCAGATTCGTTAATTGCAATTGCGCTGGTTGTTGTGGGAGCATACCTGTTGCTAACACGCGGCGAAAAATCAAAACGCAAAAACCACAACGACTAAATCATCTAGCAGCCTGTCCCTACAAGGTCGTTCGCGACTTTTTGTGGGGATAGGCAACGGCACATCCGGCTCAAAACACATTATGTGGGGTTGAGTTAGTCGAACTATCTTCATCATCAACCTTTTCCTCAAAAGGAATTCCATTGCGAACTCCTACTCTATAAAGCCCAAAGTCAGTGTTAAATTCTATCTCACAATCCGCTAGGCTGCTGTTCGCCATAAGTCGTTCAAATGCATCGATAACTGCATTGAAGCGCGCCTCCAAATCTGGGGACAAACGAAAATTACCATCGATCCACAGCTTATCTTCTCCACCGAATGCGGGTCCACTTGAGAGACTATAAACACTCAGATACAAGCCTGTTTCGGTGTCACGAAAACAGTAGGAAAACCCCTCAAACCCTACATAATCGGGCGGTCCATAGTTTGACCATATCCTAGAAAGAAACTCGCCTATTTTAGGGGAATGCCAATTGCGGATTTTGTCGCCACGATTACATTCTTGCATGTCTACTTTCTGAAAACGTTTTGGATCAATAGGTTCAGGCATCAGTAGTTTCCACCATCGTCATTTGTGGATTTTTGTAGGGACATGCAACGGCACGTCTGGCTCAAAACACATCGCTATCCCCCATGATACACCTAAACTCAACAACTTCAGTCACAATGCACAAAGCAAATTGGACATATTCCTACGCGCCCGTGAATTGACAGTCTATCGTTTCCATGTCACAATCGATTCAACTAGGAAATACAGCAAAGCAATTCACATGATGCTCTACAACACAACCACCATCATCAATACTGATACTCGAGCGTGCTGTTAACGGGGCGGTATTTCTGGTTTGTGTACCTAAGATTTAAAGACAATGCCCCGCAAGGGGCTTTTTTTATTGGTAGTTTATGGAGGAGGACCCATCGTGGTCACAACAAATATGACGAGTCTGGATACGCCGGAATATGCGGTGCCACAGGCGCAACGCATCCCCGTCAGCAATTATCCAGCGAGTATGCAGGCAATACCGCCTTCGCGCATGTTTACGATTAAAGAAGCACTGAAGCAGTACAAAGCCAAAGTTGGCGAAGATGCCCCTGTTTATGATGCTTCTCAGGGGGATGGTGGCGCGAGTTTGCCCGGTGTCCCCAAAGACATCCTAGAAGAAGCTGCCCGCCTGCAAATCGAACATGGCACAGGTTATGATAAACCCTTTGGCACTGAATTATTCCGTCAAGCTGCTGCAGAAGATTACTGGCAACTCGAATCTAGTACAGGGTGGGATACACGAAATATCATCTTTTGTCAGGGTGGGCGTGATGCCCTGAATAAAGCATACAGCGCAATGATCACACTGGGTCATGGGCGTGTGGGTGATCTGCTGGTTGTCTCGCGTGTACCTTGGATTAGCTACAATTGGGGTCCCTATAGCATGGGCTTGAATGTCCTACGTGCCCCCGGCAATCCATCGGAAAGCTGGAAATACACGCCGGATGGTATCCGTGCCACTGCCGATTTTGCCGCACGTGATGGACGTAAAATCGCGGGCATGGTCATCACCTCGCCGGATAACCCCACCGGACGCACTATCCCCATCGAAGAACAAATCGAATTGGCACGCACTGCCATTGAAGCAGGGTATCCTTTTGTGTTGTTCGATTGGATTTATCATTACATCACCGATGGCGGGCACAATGACATCAATATCGTGTTGAATGCCTTCGATGCAAAAGACCGTGAAAAATTAATCTTCCTCGATGGACTAACCAAGAGTCTCGGCGCATCGAATATCCGCAGCGCACATCTGGTTGCAAGCAAAGCGGTCATCAAGCATATCAATACCCATGCCTCTCATGGCGTGATTCCGGCATTTTATGCACAGGCAGTCGCGATTGCAGCATATAAGCGGGGGTTTGCAGAAGCAGCCAAATCGATCATCCAACCCTGTAGCCAAAGCCGGAAAATTTTGCGTACCGCACTCGAAGCAGCCAACATGAAATTTATCATGGGCGATGGCTACTATGCTTTTATTGAGCTAGAACAATTTGTGCAGAATAGGGGCTATGAGGATACGGCGGACTTAGGGAAATATCTCGCAGAAGACCATGGTGTCGCGGTTGTGCCCGGTGTCTATTTCTCAGATGCGGGGAAATATTGGGTGCGCTTCTCTTATGCGCTGCCACCAGAACGCACAGAAAAAGCCGTCAAACAATTTATCGCAGGGTTGAATACGCTCTAAATGCTTGAATTTTGCAAGGGACGCACAGAAGGGCGGTTCTCGAACTGCCCTAGTTAATTGTCCTCAAAAACGGAAAAATCGTCTTCAGGGGTATCCTCTAGCCACGCGGTATCTTCTGGTGTGAGGGGACGTGTCATATCCCGATAGAAGCGGATTGCCGCCCAAATCCCACCGATGATAATCACGAGTAGGATCAAGCCATCAAAGATTTCTTGGGTCAAAAATGAAAACATGGGTTAATCATCTTCCCATTCAGGCAGCAGCATACTAAAGGTTGTGCCAACATTTTCCTCGCTATTGAACCACAATGTACCGTCCATCGCGGCGATTTCCTGTTTGCACAGATGCAAACTTAAACCATAGCCAAATTCACCGATAATCTGTGGTTGTCGTGCGCGTTCAAAAGGCGCAAAAATGCGTTCCCATTCTTTTTTCCGTACACCGTATCCTTCATCTTCAATATCAATCTGGATGTTCTTCCCTTTGCGGCTGGTACGAATTTTGATGGGTGTGCCACGCAAACTATACATAATCGCATTGCGAATCACGTCATGCAGGGTGTAGGTCAAGTAACGCGGCGATGCCACAATCGCCATGTTATCGCCAATGCGGGTTTCGATGCGGCTACGAATATCCTGCTTTTCTGTTTCTGGGTCAAGCAGGTTAATCTCATCCAATTCTTCTACGAAATCTTCAAAATAATCTGCGAGGCTGATTTTTCGTCGATCTGTCAACACATCTTTATAGATGTCCCCGACCCGAATCGCCTCTAGGCGACGTAACATCAACATCAGTCGGCTCGCACGATCCATATGGATGGTAATCAAGCGCGTAAAACCACCAATCCGCTTACTGAGTTTTTTATCTTCCTCTGTTTCAACTTGGCTTTCAATCGTTTTGTTGATCAAGTTGATGTGCCCCATCGTACTGTTGACAGCATCCGTCATTTCTTTACGGAAGCGATCAATCACGGCTGTCACCATCGACCAATCAGGCATATCCAAGGTAATCATCAACTGCACCCCGCCTTCTTCATTGAGGATAGCAGCCGCCCAACAGGGCACATATTCACCGCTCCGGTAGATACGAAAACGCACCGGACCATCAGATTCAAGGGCGCGATCCCGTATATCTGCGACCATTTCTTCTGGATTTTTGATGCCTGTGTTGAATAGCGACAAGGCAGAATCCCAGCCATTGCTGCGGATCAGGGCTAAATCTGTGCCGAGAATGGTGCCTGCTGCCCGATTATGGAGGACTAAGCGTCCATCACTGGAAAATATCAGGATGCCTTGCCCCATGCCATCCAGTACAACTTGTAAATCCAGACGATTGCTCATAACGCGCTCCGATATAATGCCAGTGATGATGATTAAGTGCCGAGTGAGTACATCGTGCTGAGTACCGAGTTTGGGATATGCGGATAAATTAATGAAACATATTCCAATATTGGATGATTCTTATAATCTCCAACCAACCAACTAAAGTTGACAAGTTAGTTGGGTATCATCACTAGGTACATGCAATTAGGCACAAGGTACTTTCTATCCTATTCTAGCGCGTTCTGGAACTTTCGCTATTTCCCGTAGATGTGTTCGCCTTTCAGGATTTGTGTCAAGCGGAACATATCCGTGCGGGAGGTCATATCGAGGCTCATGGGTGTGACGGAGATCACCTTGTCTTGCATCAACGCATACACATCAGAATCAGGTTCGGCTTGTTTGGGGTCTGTATTGTATTCATAGCCAAGTTTACCAACGCCATTGAATGTCACACGCTCAGGACGAGTGGGCCAATAGACACGACGACGGGATAAGCGTGTAATACGCCACTCTGTATCGACGGTTGCACCATCCGGCACATCAATTTTCAGCAGATCAACATCGTCCGGCATCACCTGATGGTTGATCAACCATTCGCCAAAGCGACGGGCAATTTGGGCAGCCGGCGTAAAATCTACGCCTTCAGAATAGGATAAGTGAAGATCAGGCGGGGTTTGTTGGCTCAGGGCTAGTGCAGGAATATTCAAACTCGCCGCTTCAATCGCAGCCCCCACTGTGCCAGAGATGGTTACACCATTCCCTGTATTTTCACCATAATTGATGCCAGAAACACAGAGCGCAGGCAGCCGATCCGCTAGCTCTAAAACGCCATGCTGCACCGCTTGGGCAGGCGTTGCATCGGCGGCATATGCCTTGCAATCCGGGATGTCATGGGGCAACACATAATCAAAGATACGCCCTTCGCTAAAACGCGGCATACTCCGCCCCATACCTGATTGTTGCTCTTGTGGGGCAACAACCAGTAGATCACCCATTCCAGCAAATTCTTTAACAACCCGCCATAATCCCGGTGATTCTATGCCATCATCATTTGTGAATAAAATCAGTGGTTTTTCCATGACTATTTTTCCTTAATACGCCCTGACATACCAACTATGCCAGAATTGTGATTCCACAATCATAATGGTTCGTAATTAACGGCGGATTAAGGCGGTTTGAAGTATATATGGTAAGGAGTATTACTTGTCAATCGAACCATGTTCCCGTAGTTTTTCAACAAATTGCTCAACAGAGAACCAATTTAATTCTCCTATCTTTTCACCAGAGTGATTGATTTCGTACTCTCGACATTTCCAATCGCCAGAAACGATGTCGTTTTGTAATTCGCCCAAGCCTTTGTGTCGTCCTATCATCAGCCCCTTCAATTCTTGAGCATGTCGATAGATGCACAAACCAGTCAATTTACCACTTGGACATGATACCAATTCACAGTAGCGATCAATTGCGAATTTCAACTCTTTCACAAAGTAATCATCAGGAAAGAGCTTCTCATAAGCCTCATAAATCATCTTCCATGTGATCACTTGAAAATCTGTATTTCTGTCATCGAATTCTTGTTGTACATTAACGTATTGTTGCTCCGGAATAAGCGCAACCATTTGCAATTGTGTATCATCTTTACAGACCATTGTGAGTTGCTCTTGTTGCTTTTCCATCTGTTTACGGAGACTAGACGCAGAAGGTTTATCAAACATCTTTGCTTCAATTGCAACCATTTTCACATAACCATCATCACAACGCAGCAGGAACAAAATATCGATTGATAGTGTGAATTTAGCATCCTCCTCGAAGTACGAACGAGCTGATCCAAAAACTGAGGTGTTAAGATTGTATTCAGCATAAAATTTGATATTCTCGGGCGATGGACTTGCGATTTTACAATCCATATTGATCAGTGTCAGAAATTCATCAATATGTTGGAAGTTATTCCGGCAAACAAGCATAGGAAAAATCGTACCTGTAAAAAAATGCTCATCTCGATTCATTGGGAGCAGATTGTTGAGCGACATAGTAGGTATTTCTTTCTCTACCGAATAACTATGCCACAAATCGTATATTGAAATACTATATCAAGCTAATTTTTCGGCACAACAGTCGGGCAGATGATAGTTTCATCCTGTGGTGCGACAGCCAACGGATTAATGCGTGTACCACGCGGCAGATCATAACGGGCGACACTCTCATACAAACTGGCTAACTGTGGGTAATGGTAGCCTTGCCAGACAGGTTGATTTGGATAGTAGCCGCGCACA
>Ga0207422_1002981_pt1 | contig 19002 bp, 24 predicted proteins | sample MarCyaLeptolynsp_FD_187757 | JGI IMG/M metagenome (GOLD analysis project Ga0207422, IMG submission 187757) | Marine cyanobacterial communities from Panama - species 1 Leptolyngbya sp. (SPAdes) | ecosystem: Environmental > Aquatic > Marine > Unclassified | place: Panama: Panama City | collected...
GTCATCATTGCGCCGCGGCACTTAGGCACTGGGCGGGCAAAGGGCAACACGCCCGATGCGATCAAGGCATATTCTGCAAAGGAGACACAGCCATTAGCGATGCGAGCGAGACCGGTGGGATAATGGCTATTGAAGAGTTCAACGCGGCTCTCGAATGGCAAGCGGATCATGCAATGCAAGCGGGAGCGCCGTGTACGGCGCGGGTGATCCGATCACTGCACAAGGTTCGCGAAACCGACACCGCAACCGGTCGGCGTATGGCGAATTGGCAAGGTCTGACGCTCAAGGACGCGATGCCCCTGCGGATGGCGGGCGGGCTGCATCACTTGGTGCTGTCCGGCACGGATGATCGACTTGCCCGCGTCTATAGTGGCCAGATCACCGACCAAGGACAGATCGATGCCTTGGTGTGCGAGTTGGTCGATACTTACGACACGCAATTGCTGCCTTGGCTCGACGGGCCGCCGCAGACCAATGAGGCTGGTCGCTCGGCCAGCTTGATGGCAGGCCTGTTGTGGCTGGCGCAGCACGTTTCAGGTCGGTTCGAATTGTTCGAGCTGGGAGCGAGCGCAGGCGTCAACACGATGATGGAGCGCTACTTCTATCGTTTGGGCGAGACCGAAAGCGGTCCAGCATCTTCGCCGATGCAGATCATTCCTGAATGGAAGGGCGAGTCTCCGCCGGCGACCAGGATCGAAATCGCATCGATTTGCGGCTGCGACGTATCGCCGATCGATCTCTCCGATGCGCAAAGCGCGCTCAAGCTCAAAAGCTATGTCTGGCCCGACGCTTTGGCGCGCATGGTCAGGATCGACGCCGCCATTTCCCTGGCAAGCCAGAGCCCACCCGATCTTGTCCAGATGGATGCCGGCGACTTTGTTCGCCAGCAGCTGGCGCGCGAACAGGAGCCAGGGACTACACGCGCAATGTTCCATTCGATCATGTGGCAATACATGCCCGCTGAAACGCAGGCTGCGATCACGTCCGCGGTTGAAGAGGCAGGCGCTCAAGCCACGGCCAACAAGCCGCTGGCGTGGATCTCGCTTGAAACCAATCCCGCCACCTTTCGGCATGAATTGCGCGTGCGGTATTGGCCAGGCGGACCGACGGGCGAGGGTGTGCTATTGGCGCATGCGCACCCGCACGGGGCCTGGGTCGAATGGACCGGCAGCCCGCAGGGGTGAAATTCGGGCAAAGCTTCCTATGTTGAACTCATGCCGCAGACCTCGCTTCCCTATTCCGATCTCACGCTTGTCGAAGCGCTTGAGACGTTCCGTAAGCAGCATGGCTTGAATGAGAAGTATCGCGGCATGCGCGAAGAGGCGCAGATGCATTTCGAACGCCATGACATGGTGCATGTGCTGTTCGGTCTCGACACCTCGCTGCGGCAGGAAGCCATGGCCGATGGCTGGACCATCTTCGGGACGGACATTTCGTGGAAGGATATCCGCGAGTTCTATGATCTCCCTGAGGAAAAGGAGGTGGTCTCCGAAATCGGCTGGTGGACCGTCACCAAGGCCTTCATTTCAGGTGTGCCAGATTTCGTCAGGATAGCCTGGCGCTCGCGCAGGCTGCGCAAGAAGTGGTCATGGTCCGACAATGCCGATTATCGCGATCGCAAACTGGCTGAGATCCGGCGCGAGTTCGGTATCGTGCCCGCGATGCGTGCCTGACAGCCCAGAAATCATCCTGGACTAGCCCAGGAAATTTTCAATCGCCTCATTGACCTTTTCCGGCGCTTCCCACGGCACAAAGTGACCGCAATCATGCACCGGCACGATGGTCAGATCATCGATATGTTGGTCCAGACCTTCGAGATTCTCCGGCGGCAAAGCGAGATCATCCATCGCCCAGATCACCATGGTCGGGATCGTCAGTTTGGGCAGGTCAGGCGGATTGAAACCGTCCGGAATGGCGTAGGGTGCGTCCATCGGCGGCACGTGCATGGTGCTGCCGCGATAATAGTTGATCATGCCAAAGCAGGCATCGCGATCTTCCCAATCCTTGAGCAATTGAGCGCGCTCTTCCGGCTCCATATTGTCAGGCCGGTCCCAATTGACCTCCTGCTTGAGAATGCCCGTAATCCCTTTCTCGCGGATCAACTGGTCATTGGCCGGATCGCGAAACGCGCGGATATACTGGCTCGCCTCGCGTTGGCCGCGATGGGTGTAGAGCAATTGCTGGAAGATCAGAGGGTGAGGCGCGTTGGCGATGATCGCCCGCTCGACCCGCATGTGCTGGCCGCCAAGCGCGACGCCCCAGGCGACTGCGCCGCCCCAATCGTGCCCGACAATCGTGAATTTCGGTATCGCCAGCGCATCGGCCAGCAAGAAGATATCGCCGATCAGCTTGTTCGGCGTGTATTCGTCAGCCCCCTGCGGCTTGCTTGATCCGCGATAGCCGCGCTGGTCCGGCGCGATGCAGCGAAATCGATCAGATAAATGCGCGACCTGATGGCGCCAGGTCCTGTGGCTTTCGGGAAATCCGTGCAGGAATATCAGGGCAGGCGCATCGACGGGCCCCTCATCGACAACATCGAGTTCAATCCCGTTTGCGAGCGTGACACGTTTCTGTTCCATCAGCCAATTCTGCCCGCATCCGCCCGGGTTTGCCAGCATCATTTCTGGCATTGGTTCTCGCTTTCGAGTAAAGTTCGGCTGTTCGAACCGCGGCAATGCGGTTCGCGAGGGCGACAAGACTTTCAGACCAGTTGAAAGGACGCCCCATGCCCAAGTCTCAAGGCCAGCTCATTCCGCGGCACCTCAAGATTGCCTTTGCGCTCAATTTTCTTTGGATCAACCTGTCCGAAGTTGCGCGCTATTTCTGGGTCGTTCGGCCAAAACTGCAACAGACCTTTCCCGATCAGCCTGACATTGGAGCTATGGATCCGGCCATTTTTGCAATCTGGGGGCTTTGGGACTTGATTCTCATCCTCGCCGCAACCGGGTTCTATTGGCTTTGGCTTGAGCGCTTTGGCACGCATTGGCGCCAGGTCGCGCTTGCCTCCACAGCCTTCAGTGTCACGATTTTTGGCCTGATATGGCTGGGCATAGCCAATATGGGTCTGGCTCCGATTGACCTGCTTTGGATTGCACTTCCTCTGGCCTGGATCGAACAGGTGATCGCCTGCGGGATAGTCGCTTGGGCCCTCGGTCGGGCGAGCTAGTCGCCTTCTTCCATCCGCTCCATATAGCCTGAGGCGACCATGGCCGCGACTTGGTCGAACAGCGCATCCGGGGTGCGCCGCATCTCGCCCATACCTTGCTCCATGCCTTCGGCGACGATGATCTCGCGATCGCCATTGGCAATCGCATCGAGCATGGTCTTGGCCGCGACATCGGCAGGGATACCGTCATCGATGACATCGTCCGAGCGGCCGCGCTTGTTGCCGTCGCCAACCAGAGCGTTGCGCGCAACATTGGTCGCCACCGAGCCGGGATAGATGACATGGACGCCGACACCGGTCTGCGACAGTTCGCCCCGCAGCGCGTCGCCATATCCTGCCAATCCGAACTTCACCGCGCTGTAGGCCGTGCGCATCGGTACACCGACCTTGCCCGCGATCGAAGAGATGAAAGCGAGGCCGCCTGAGCCGCGTTCGACCATATGGCCAATCAACCCCTGGCTGAAGGCGATCTGGGCGGTGAGGTCGATATCGATGATGTCGCGATAGACCTGCATATCGGTCTTGAGTGCGCGGCTGCGCTGCGAGACGCCAGCATTGGCGAAAGCCAGGTCAACGCCGCCTTTCCAGGAGATAGCCTTGGCTGTCGCATCGGCGAGCGCGGCATCGTCGCGCACGTCAAAGGGCAGGATCAGGGTTTCACCGCATTCGGCCGCAACTTCGGCCAAGCGCGCCTCATCGCGGCCTGACAGAATGATATGCGCACCGCGGCCGGCTGCGTCGCGAGCCAGCGCCGCACCGATGCCTGATGATGCACCGGTGATCCAAACCACCTTGCCGGTGTAATCCATTACTCTCTCCCAAGATCAGTCTTGGGGATAGCTGACCGTGTTTGGCCGTTCGGGCAAGGGAATAAATTCTTCTTCATCGCCGGGGACGGTGGGGAAGCGGCCATTATTCCAGTCATCCGCCGCTTGGCGAATGCGATCGCGATCGGAACTGACAAAGTTCCACCACACATGCCTGCGCGAGGTGAAGGCTTCTCCGCCGAGCAGCATCACTCGGCCGCTGCGCTCAGAGGTGAGCGTCATATTGCGCCCCGGCTCCAGCACCGCCAATTGATAGGGCACCAGATCGACCCCATCGACCTTGGCTTCACCCTCCACCAGCATCACAGCGCGCTCATCCGCGCTCACTTCCAGCGGGATCGCACCTGTCGGCGCGAGATGGATCTCGGCATAGATCGTATCGGCATAGGTCGTGGTGGCAGCGCGCTTGCCCCACAGCTCACCCATGATCACATGCGCCTTCACGCATTGGTCCTCGACCACGGGCAGATCGGTCACGGCTTCGAATGCCGGGTCAATCTCTTCGCGGCCATCGGGCAGCGCAAGCCAGGTCTGCATCCCGAACATCTTCGACACACTCCCGCGCTCTTCAGCAGGGCTGCGCTCGGAATGGACGATGCCCTTGCCAGCGGTCATCAGATTGACCTGGCCCGGGCGGATCGTGGCATAACTGCCCAGACTGTCACGATGATCGATTGCGCCGTCGAACAGCCACGTCACGGTGGCGAGGTTGATATGCGGATGCGGGCGCACGCCCATGCCAGCGCCCACCTCAAGCTCCGCCGGGCCAAACTCATCGACGAAGATGAATGGGCCAACCATCGTCCGCTGGCGCGAAGGGAGCACGCGGCGTACTTCGAACTGGCCAAGATCATGCGTAACGGGGGTGATGGTCTGCGCAATCATGGGGCAGGGGACTCCTGTTCGATAATCGCCCGTAGATTGGCCGGAAAGATATGTTCCGGCCACGATTCAAGCTCATCCAGGGTAAACCACCGGTGCTGCGTCATAACCCTCTGTTCGAGCTCTGTGTGGCCCGAAGTGTCGATCGCATCATTGCTCACCCTGACGATGTAATAGCGCTCATCGGCCCGGACTGGTTCCCCTTCGACGGTGATAAATTCCGGCTCGATCCGTGCGATCTGCGAGCCGGGTTCGGCAACAATCCCGGTCTCTTCGCGCAGTTCGCGCCGCGCAGCGTCGTCAAAGCTCTCGCCAGGATCGCATTCACCGCCAGTGGTGACCCAGAATGGCGGACGATCTGCCAGGTCAAAGCGGAACAGCAAAGTGCGTCCCGTCGGGTCGATCAGGATAATGCGGGATGCTCGGCGCAGGCGCTTGGACGTATTGCTCATCCCGCCGGTGCGCTGGCTTTGATGGCAACTGCGTGGACGCGCTCGCCAACAATATCGCCAAGCGCCGCGATCACCGCGCGCTGGCGGGCGAGCCGCGACATGGCGGCAAAGGCTTCCGCCTCGATCACCACGGTAAAGTGCGATTCCCCCGATCCGTCATCGCCCGCATGGCCGGCGTGATGCGCGCTGTCATTGATGATTTCGAGCTGGGTCGGCGCGAAGGCATCGGTCAGCAAAGTGGTGATTTCTTCAGCGATCGTGCCGCTCATCGCAATTTCCCTTCAATTCCTGTCTTGGCATTTGCGCTTCGAGGGCCCAGTTTCAAGTCTTATGCGCCCCAACAAGTTTCATGGTCGGCACGAAACCGAGACTCGAACCTGCGAGTGGCCCGGTTGTGAGAAGCTGGGCGAATTCCGCGCGCCGGGCTTTCGGCCCAATGGATTTGACGGCCCCGGGACTTACCGCTGGTTCTGTCTCGAACATGTTCGCGAGTTCAATTCGGACTACAATTGGTTTGAAGGCATGAGCGCGGAGGAAATTGTCGACGCGCAATCGCCTGCCGCGGGCTGGAAGACAGAAAGTCCTGGGTTCTCGCCCGCTGCCGGTGTTGATGGTTTGCCGCGCTGGGCCGATTTTGATGATCCGCTCGATGCCATATCAGCGCGCGCGCATGGTATCCGCAGCCGCGCCGAGCGCGAAGCGCGCATGGCGATGGATGGGCGCTTCTCCAAAGAGGAAGCCCAAGCGCTGGAGACCATGGGGCTGGGCCTCGACACCGATCGTAAGCGCCTGCGGCGGCGCTATTCCGAATTGGTGCGACGCTATCACCCGGATCGCAATGGCGGCGATCGCAAGTTCGAGAGCCGCCTGAACCAGGTGGTCGATGCCTATCAGCTGCTGCGCAAAAGCGCGGCGCTAGCTTAGCGGGGTGGGGCCTAGCTCGCCGCCGCTGCCTCTTCGATCAGTTTGGCATCGATCGCGTTGGCTTCTTCATAGGCCGGGCGCTGGGTGATCCGTTCGACATAGGCCTTGAAGGCTGGCGTCTCTGGGATTGAGCCAAACCGCAGGCCCCACACGAATTGGCTGCCGACATAGGTGTCTGCCATCGTGAAGCGGTCGCCCGCTGCGAAATCATTGTCCGCCAGCCAGCTTTCCATGGCTGACAGCGCGAGATCGAAAGAGCCGAAGCCAGCGGTCGACGTGCGCTCTTCGGGCACTTCCCATCCCAGCATCTTGGTCAGCAACGCCTGCTCAAGCGGGCCTGAGGCGAAGAACATCCAGCGAAAGTAGGATGCCTTCTCATGCGCTTCGGGCAACAGGCCCACTTCGGGATGTGTCTCTGCCAGGTAGTGATTGATCGCCGCCGCTTCGGTGACAACGTGGTCGCGTCCATCCAGGTGATGAACCAGAGCGGGGACTTTGTTCATCGGATTGATCTTGATGTAGTCGTCGGGCCGGGTCGCCCACTCAAACACGACCTGATCATAATCAGCTTTGGCTTCGTGCAGTGCCCAGCGTGAGATCTGGCCCCGGCTCATCGCCACGGTGTAGAAAGTGAATTCTGCCATGGGTTTAGCTACCCTTCTTGCCAATCAGCGCAAAGAACGCGCCTTGCGGATCCGCTGCTTGCAACACGTAGTCGCCGTCGGGGATCTGGATCGGTTCGCCCATCATCTGGCCACCGTTTTCGCCAATCAGCTTTGCCGCCGCTGCGATATCAGGCACGCGCAGATAATAGACCCAAGACGACATCGGCATCATCTCGGGCTTGGCCATGATCGCGCCGAGCGCATAGCCATTGACTGAGAACATCTCGTAGAGACCCATCTCGCCCATTTCCATTTCGCTCGACTTTTCCCAACCGAACATGTCGGTGTAAAAAGCCTTCGCTCCCGCCGGATCAGTCGTGACGAGTTCGTTCCAGGCGCAATGTCCGTCTATCGCTTCGTGCTTGGCGAAGGAGACGCTCGCTTCATCGGTGAAGTCGTTCATCACATAGATGGCCGCACCTTGCGGATCAGCCAGCATGGCAAAGCGCCCGATATCGGGAATGTCGGTTGGCTCGACATAGACGCTTGCGCCAAGCCCCTTGGCCTTCTCGACGCTGCCATCGACGCTGTCGACCTCGATATAGCCAGCCCACATCGGATGCGCACCATTGCTGACCATCTCTTCGGTTAGCGGCATGATCCCGCCAATCTGGGCACCATTCTTGGTAATCAGGTGATAGTCCATGCCAGGTTGGCCGCTTTGCTCAAACTCCCAGCCGAGCAAGGGTCCGTAAAAGGCTTTCGCTCCATCAGCGTCCTTGGTCGCCAATTCGTACCAAACGAAGTCTCCGTGTTTATCGGCCATGTCAGCTCTCCTCAATCGCGTCCTTTGGTCAGCAGCGGCTCGAACTCGCCGAAGATCAGGCGTGAACCATCGAAGGGAGGATCGCCGGCAGGGTAATCCTCAAACCCTTCGCCCTTCTTCATCGCTTCTTGCGCTTTCTCGAGCGTCGCCTTGTCCGGCCAGACGATCCAGCCGGTGACGATCTTCTCGCCCGGCTGCGCGTCGACTGCCTTGCGCAAATCGGTCTTCTTGCCTTCGGGAACATTGGCTTCCCACGCTTCCATCACTTCAAGCGCACCATGATCCATCGACCAATTGGCCATGAATTCAGCGGCTTTGCGATAGGCTTCGCGGTTTTCCTCCGGCACGGACAACACAGCGACAGCAACATACATTGCGACTCTCCCTCAAATTCGATCCCTGAGCAGTGTCTACCACGAATGCGGCAGATTGCGGTCAGTTTTGCTTGAAGGCCCAGCGCAGGGTTTTGCCGACGCCCCAGGTCGCCGCACGGGCGGGCAGGGCGGTGATGCCGGGCGATGTCAGGCCAAGCATGGAACGGGCGAAGGGTGGCAGCATGGCGATCGCGTCGGCAGCCAGCATGCTCTGAAAACCGGGCGGCGTGCCTTTGGGGCGCTGGGTCAGCACCAATTGCGCGACCTCCTGGGCCTCGGGTGACGATCGCAAATCGGCCCGCAATTCGCGAAACAGCATTTCCGCCTCGTTGCGGCTGGTCGGAACCGGATCAGCACCGAGCGCCTGCGCGATCACCGCGAATTGGCGGTAATATTCGTCCTGCTCAAAGCCGGGCATGTCGGGACGGACGTGGCGCAGATATCCGGCGAGGAAGCTCTGAGCTTCAGTCACGTGCACCCAAGCCAGCGTTTTGGGATTGGTCGCGCGATAGGGCGCACCATTGGGCAGCACGCCTTCAATCCTGGCATGGATATCATTGACGCGTTCGATCGCCGCCTTTGCGCGGTCGCGATGTCCAAAAGTGGTCACAGCAATAAAGCGCGCGGTACGCTGAAGCCGCCCGTGCATGTCTTCGCGGAAATTGGAATGATCGAGCACGCCTTGCAACGCGTGTGGATGGAGCATTTGCAGCAGGAGGGCGCGGATGCCGCCGCTCATCATGCCAACCAGGTCGGCATGCACCATACGGATCGGCGTGTCCTTCTCGAACAACGCGTCGTCCGATGGCGGTTCGGGCTTATGGCCGGAATTGGCGTCGTTGAATACGGCGCGAACCTGCTCAACCAGCTTCAGTCTGAAGGATTCGATCGGATCGGCCATCGCAGCGATTCTTATCACAGTGATCGGATTTTTCGAGCGCGATTGCACTTTCAATTGGCGCGCAACCTCCCATCTCAGAGTGATGGATATCAACGCTGACTTTTCGAAGGTCGCCGCGGTCGACACCAGCGAGCTGGCCTGGGTGCCATCGCCAATGCAAGGCGTTGATCGCCGGATGCTCGATCGCATTGGTGACGAAGTCGCGCGTGCGACATCGATTGTACGTTACGCAAAGGGCAGCGCCTTTCCCGAACACACGCATGGCGGCGGTGAGGAATTCATCGTTCTGGAAGGGACCTTTCAGGATGAGCATGGCGACTATCCCGCTGGCACCTATGTTCGCAATCCACCGACCACACATCACATTCCGCGCGCTGATGATGGATGCACAATCTTCGTTAAGCTGTGGCAGTTCGACGCTGATGATCGCAACCAGTTCAGCGTGGATATGAATTCGCTCGCGCTCGAGCCGGGTGAGAATGGCGTTGCGCGTGGCCTGCTGCATCAGGACAGCCGCGAAATGGTCGCGATCGAGCAATGGGATGCGTCGAGCACACAGCGAATCGGCGATTCCGGCGGTGCGGAAATTTTGCTGCTCGAAGGCTCATTTGAATATGATGGTGTGAGATTTGAACGCCATGACTGGCTGCGACTGCCTCTAGGAACCGACATTGACCTTACGGCAGGGCCGGATGGCGTACGGATCTGGATCAAGACGGGTCATCTGGCCCATGTCCGTGCTCCCGATCCGTCCTGACACGCACAGCCTCATTTTCTTGGTCACCTCTCAATAATCGGGCATTGCGAGCTGCGCCGGGCTCATCTAGGTCGTGCCCGAAATGAATGACATGACTGACACCAAACTCGATCCGACTTCGCTCAGCACTCTGTCCGCACCCGACGCAATGGTCGATGTGCGCGACACGTTTGGCATCGATATTGACTGGCAAGTGCCTGCCTTCAGCGAGAATGAAGAGCATGTGCCCGAGCTGGACGAAAGCTATGTGTTCGATCCGGACACGACGCTCGCGATCCTGGCCGGCTTTGCCCACAATCGCCGCGTGATGATCCAGGGCTATCACGGCACCGGTAAGTCGACGCATATCGAACAGATTGCGGCCCGGCTCAATTGGCCCAGCATTCGCGTCAATCTCGATGCGCATATCAGCCGGATTGATCTCGTCGGCCGCGATGCAATCGTGATCAAGGACGGTCTGCAGGTCACCGAGTTCAAAGAGGGCATATTGCCGTGGGCGCTGCAGCACCCGGTAGCCCTGACCTTTGACGAATACGATGCGGGCCGGCCTGATGTCATGTTTGTGATCCAGCGTGTGTTGGAGTTTGATGGTCGGCTGACGCTGCTTGATCAGAACAAGGTGATCACGCCCAATCCCTATTTCCGACTTTTCGCGACCACCAACACGGTTGGCCTTGGCGATACAAGCGGGCTGTATCACGGCACGCAGGCGATCAACCAGGCGCAGATGGACCGCTGGAATGTCGTCGTGGCGCTCAACTATCTGCCGGCTGAGACCGAGCACCAGATCGTCAAGTCGAAGACACCTGAGACGGACGACAAGGTGATCGCGGATATGGTCAAGGTCGCCGATTTGACGCGCCAGGGCTTTATGAACGGCGATATCTCGACCGTTATGAGTCCGCGGACAGTCATCACCTGGGCGCAGAATGCCGCGATCTTCAACTCGATCGGCTTTGCATTCCGGCTGAGCTTCCTCAACAAATGCGACGAAGCCGAGCGGACTTTGGTGAGCGAGTATTACCAGCGCGTCTTCAACGAAGATCTGCCTGAAGGGGCCGCAGCGGGCGCCTAAGCCTAAGCGAGCCGCGCAAAGTTGCACGAGCTGTGTTAATGCGATAACACAGCAACTCCATGCGTCTATGGCAACGTCCCCCACGTTCTGAGCAATCTGCTCGCAGCTCTTATGAAGAGAAGCCTCGCGCGGGATTCTACTCATCGAGTGATCCCTATGGCGATCGCTTGGCCGCGTTTGACGAGAAGTTTGACTTTGGGCCGAACACCGGGGGCAAGCCCAAGCGCAGATGGTTCAAATGGCCTAGCTGGAGTTGGCGTCGCAAGTCCTCCACATCGACAGAGATCGAGCAACCGCGCTTCAATGTCCCCGCGATCCCGCCGACAAAGTGGCAGATACGGCGCAAATGGGCGGCGAGGGCGCTCGCCGCGATGCTGTTCGTCTTCATTCTCATCATTGGCTGGCTGGTCATCACCGCGCCGCTTTCCAAATCGCTTGAGCCGATTGCGCCGCCGCAAGTGACCTTGCTCGCCAGCGACGGCACACCGATCGCGCGCAGCGGGGCCGTCGTGGATGAGCCGGTCGATGTCAGCGAATTGCCCGATCATGTCGTCGGCGCATTCCTGTCGATCGAAGACCGCCGCTTCTATTCGCATTGGGGCGTTGATCCGCGCGGGATTGCGCGCGCCGCCTGGACCGGTGTCGGCGGCGGCAGCACGATCACTCAACAGCTCGCCAAATTCACTTTCCTCACGCCCGAACAGACGCTGACGCGCAAAGCGCGCGAGGCGCTGATTGCTTTCTGGCTTGAGACCTGGCTGACCAAGGACGAGATCCTCGAGCGCTATCTGTCGAATGCCTATTTTGGTGACAACCAATACGGATTGCGCGCCGCCAGCCTGCATTACTTCTACCGCCAGCCTGAAAACCTGTTGCCAGAGCAAGCGGCCATGCTGGCGGGGCTGCTCAAAGCGCCCAGTCGATTGGCGCCGACCCGCAATTATGGTGATGCCAAGGAACGCATGGATCTGGTCGTCGGAGCGATGGTCGAAGAGGGCTATCTGACTGCTGAAGAGGCAGCCAATCTGGCTGATCCGGAACTGGATGTCCGCGCGATCAACAATCTGCCGACAGGCACCTATTTTGCCGATTGGGCGCTCCCGATCGCGCGCAAGGATGCCGAGGCCAGCTATGCCAAGCAGGTTTTGACCACCACGCTCGACGCGCGCCTGCAAGCACTGGCCAATCGGGTCATCGGCCGGGCACCTTTAGGTGACGCGCAGGTCGCTCTGGTCGCGATGCGCCCAAGCGGTGAAGTTGTCGCGATGGTCGGTGGTCGCAGCTACGCAAAGTCACCGTTCAATCGAGCAACCCAGGCGCGGCGCCAACCGGGCTCAACATTCAAGATGTTTGTCTATCTGGCGGCACTCGAAGCGGGCTATCGTCCCGATGATGTGATCGCCAACACACCCATTGAGGCTGGCAGCTACCGCCCCAAGAATGCGCGCGAGAATTACAGCGACGAGATCACGCTTCAAGACGCCTTTGCCAGCTCGAGCAATGTCGCGGCGGTGCGGCTGTTCAACGAGATCGGTAGCGAGAGGGTAATCCGCACGGCGCGTTCGCTGGGCGTGACATCGCAATTGCCCGAAGGCGATCCCAGCATGGCCCTGGGCACGTCGACCATGACTTTGCTAGAGCTGACATCCGCTTATGCCGGCGTGGCGGCCAATGAATATCCGGTCAGTGCTTATGCCTTCCCGCAAGAGGAAGAGACCTGGTGGGAATGGCTTACAAGCGGCGAAGACAGCATGTCGTATCGTGTCCACGAAGATATCGAGCAGATGATGCGCAATGCGGTCAACAATGGCACCGGCAAGGCCGCGATGTTGCCGATCGCAAATTATGGCAAGACTGGCACGACACAGAATTATCGCGATGCGGTGTTCGTCGGATATGCCGATGATCTGGTTGTCGGCGTGTGGATCGGCAATGACGACAATTCACCGCTCAATGAGATTTCCGGCGGCGGTCTGCCCGCGCGCATCTGGAAGGATTTTATGCGCGGTGCACTCTCGCTGTCACCGGCTCCCGCGCCGACCCGATCGCCCGATCCGGAAGGACCCATCCAGCAGCTCGACATTGAAGACGGCGAAGAGATCATCGACGCCTTCGAAAATGGCGATGTGCGGATCGAAGATGACGGCTTGATCATCACCACCGATATCGAAGGCGTTCCGGTTGAGTTTCGCCTGACGGAAGATGGGCTCGAGATCGAGCCGGCCGACGACGATTAGTCGCCGCGTTCGGCCATCAGGATATTCATGACGGCCGACGCAATCGGCTTGCTGCGATCATCCTGCCAGGCTTCGACGCTGATATTCGCGTTACGGCGACCTAGCCTCGTGATCCGCCCTTTGGCGAAGCTGGCGCGCGATTTGCCAGCTGACAGATATTGCACCGTGATATTGACCGGCTTGAGCAAGGGATCGCGTCCCTGCTCAAACAGAACAGCGCGCAAGGCTGCGTAGCCGGCATTTTCCAGCAGGCCAGCCGTTGCTCCGCCGTGGAAGAATTGCGGTCGTCCTTCGACATTGGGTCCAAATTCGACTGTCAGCACAGGCAGTCCGTCCTCGACATCGTGCACGACGATGCCCAGCGATTGCGCATAAGGCGGCAGTTCCGGCTTGCGCGCGTCACTCATCTCCGGTCCCCGCGCTGCTGCCCGTCGGCACCTTGCCCTGGCGTGGGTCCTTGCCAATCGTCATGAACACGCCGGCGACATGCGCAACTGGATCATCAGGATCGCCGTCATGCGCAATCCCTCTAACGAAGGCTGCAGATCTTGTGCGCCGATAACATTCAACCCGCCCGATCACTGACGCCCGCTCTTTGGCCGGTCGTTGATAGTCGACGCGCAGATCAAGCGTCGCAATCGGGGTAAAGTCCCCCGTCGTATTCCAGATCGAAATCCCGCTGGCCATGTCCATCAGGCTGACGATTGGGCCCGACGCCAGGACCGGACGGTCAGACTCACCGAGCAGATCTTCCCGCCAAGGGAGTTCTAGCGCGACCCAGTTGTCACCATGCGAATGGTAGCGCAGCCCCAGCCATCCGGAGTGGCCATGGCGGAAGAAGAACTTGCCGGCTTCGGCGGGATCAAACCTGGCGGGAGGCTTACTCATGGCTCAGTCCTGTGCTTCGAATTGAGCTGCGTTACAACGATTTAATTTCACGTAAGCGGCATTCGCGGCGACGCTTTTGCGCGGATCGGAGCAACCGATCCTCAATTGCTGTGAGAATTCAATGAGCTCAACGCCCAGCCTAACGCGCCTTCAAACGAATAGATCGAACAGAGACGTCTTGGCTTCTGACCAATCCGGTCAAATCGGCGCTGCACCCGCGACCGGTATGGATCCGATCGTCGCGATCATGGTCTATCTCTATGAAACCGACCCTGTGAAAGCGGCCGACTAGTCGCTCAAAGAATGCCACCAGCAAGCCGGTCGATCGCGCCCTGAAGGATCACAGCCGCCGCGTGGCTATCGATCGCTTCGGCGCGCTTGGCTCGGCTCATATCCTGACCGATCATCGCCGCTTCCGCACTTTGTGTGGACCACCTCTCATCCCACAGCAGAATGGGAAGCTCGAAACTATCGGCCATGTTGCGGGCATAGGCTCGGGCGCTTTGTGATCGCGGGCCGTCGCTGCCATCCATGTTGATGGGTAGGCCAAGCACGATGCCTTTGATCGATCGTTGCTTGATCAGTTCGCGCAGCGTCTCGCGATCCTTGCCCCATTTGCCGCGCGTGATCGTGCTTCCATTGCTGGCAAATCGCCAGCCAGCATCGCAGGTAGCCGTGCCAATCGTCTTGGTGCCAAGATCAAGGCCCAGCAAGGCGCCGCCATCGGGCAGCGCATCGGCAAAGTCGCTTGCTTGCTCGGTAATCAGCGCGCTTGTGCCCATGCATTGACCCGCCGTGCCACATCCGCCTTGGTGTTCGCCCAGAACAGCGGCACATCGTAGACATGGTAGTTGTTGCCCGGGAGGACGTAACGCCCCAGTTCGGGTGGATCGCCGATCAGCAACAGACCGCGCTCATCGCATCGCGCTGGAACGGCCCCGGCCACCAACTCGCCGCTGGCCATCGAATTGTCGGGCACGAGCGTCCCGAGATTGAGATCGGCCGCAGCCGACCCGCCGAATGAACCGGTCAACGGGTTGGTGCACAGTATTGTGCTGTCGCCGCGTTGCTCTCCATCAAAGCCAATCGACGCGGAATAGGTGTCGATGAGATCAGACGGGTCGGCCGGCTCAGCAAAGCTCGACCATGAAAGCAGGCAACCCGATTGGGCTGGCGTGGCACAGGCGGCGAGGCCGAGCGCGGGCAAATCGTGTTCGACCGAGATCGGCCAGCCAATCGCATAGGCAGCGGCGATGCGGCTCGCGATAGGCTGCTCGGCAATTTCTTCGCGCAGCAATCTCAAAAGATGCAGCGAGCCCTGGCTGTGCCCGACCAGGACGATCGGCGTTTCTTCATCGATCGATTCAAGGAAAAAGCGATAGGCTTCGAGGACGTCCTGATACGCAGCGTGGATGGCTTGCGCACCTTCCTCTTCGTCGGTCAGGAAAGCGCCCATCGTCGCCTGGCGATATCGCGGCGCCCAGATCTCTGATGCCGAATTGAACGGGCTTGCCATGCCGCGGATATAGATGCGTGCGATCCGTTCGGCCTCTTCATCGCCAAGCGGCGCGTTCCAGTTCGACCGGCTGAGGTAGCTTGTCGGATGAACGAAGAAGACCGCGAAGTCGGCGACTTCGCCACCAGCATTGGGATCGACCGCTTGCGAGCCGCTCGTCGCAAAAGGGTCTGAAGGCGCAAGCGATTGTTCAGCCGCGGGATTGTCGGGCGAGGGAGGCGCGGGCTCCTCAGCGCTGTCGGCGGAATCTGTAACGGGATTGGCCAATGCGGGCTGCCATCGGGCCGGATCATTCACCCCAATGCCCGGGCGCGAATACCAAAGCGCTGGATCGAGATAGGCATTTTCTTCGAGCGGTTCCTGCTCGACGAATTCGGTTGAAGGAACCAAGGCCGCACGCGTCAGCTCGGTGCTCCAAGTCTGCAGAACGAACAGGCCAATCAGGATCAGCACGATGATGATCGCAATTAGGTAGAGAAACTTCTTCGCCATGATCGCCCTTCGCTTGGTGTGATTGTCCTATGGATCCTATTCTTTGCCCGCATTCGGGCCTTCCGCAATGGCCGGGCGGAGCGTCGACCATGCGCGTTCGCCGCGCAGGGCGCCCCACCAGGTGAGCGGGTTCCAGCTGCTGGATCCGTCGAGCGAGAAGGTAATGAATTCAGCTCTGCCACCGATATTCTCGAGCGGAACGGGGCCGCCCAGACCCTGATTGATAGTCGCCGCGCGGCTATCGGCCGAATGGTCGCGATTGTCGCCCATCACGAACACTTCGCCTTCAGGCACGGTGATCGGCCCAAAATTGTCGTTGGGCTGATTGGTGAGGTGATCGATGATCAAATAGGTCGCGCCATTGGGCAGCGTTTCACGCTCCGTCGGCGGCTCGAAATATTCCTGCCCATTCGCATCGCGTCGCTTGTAATTGTTGAACGCATTCAAGCATGGCGCGCCCTCACAAGTAAGCTCTGGCTCATGAGGAATGCGAACCGACGGCACGACTTCGCGCTTGATCGGATTGCCGTTGAGAATCACGCGTCCGTCACGGACTTCGATCGTGTCGCCCGGCAATGCGATGACACGCTTGATATAGTCTTGATCACGCTCCGGATGGACTGGAATCACGATATCGCCATATTCGGGCGTGCTGCCCCAAACCCGCCAATCGTCGCGCGGCAGCAAGTGAAAACTCATTGAAGCCCATGACCAGCCGTAGGGGTATTTGCTGACGACCAGACGATCCCCCACATGCAGGGCAGGCATCATCGATGTCGATGGAATGTAAAAGGGCTTGGCGACCAGGCTGTGGAACGCGAGCACCGCCAGCAGCATCAGCGCAAGGCCGCGGATCTCCGCCAGCCAGTTGACCTTTTCTTCGGTCTCGTCGGATGATTTCTTGTCGCTCTCAGTCACGCTCAATGGCTCGGTAACACCGTTCATAAAGGGCGGGCCTCAATTATCACGAAGGCCTGCGCCCATGGATGGTCGTCGGTTAGGGTAAGATGAATGTGCGCCTCATGGCCGTCCGGGACCATTTCTTCAAGCCGCTTTGCTGCACCGCCGCTCAGGGCAAGCGTCGGCGCACCTGATGGCGCGTTCACAACGCCAATGTCCTTCATGAACACACCGCGCCGAAATCCCGTGCCAACAGCCTTGCTGAAGGCCTCCTTTGCAGCGAAGCGCTTCGCATAGGTGCCCGCAATTGTATAAGGTCGCCTCCGCGCCTTAGCGCGCTCGACATCTGTGAAAACGCGATTTTCAAACCGCTCACCAAAGCGCTCAAGCGAGTTGGCGATGCGCTCAATATTGCAAAGGTCCGAACCGGTTCCGATGATCATCAGCTAGCCCTCAAGATTAGCGCCGTCAGCAATCCAGCTGCCACGACATGCAGCATCACCTGACTTTTGAACAAAGGGTGCGCGAAATCACCCTTCGCCATTTTGATCGAGCCGACATAGCCAAAAATCTGCAACGCAACCCAGCCGATCGCAAAGGTCACCAGCACATCATTTGACAGTGAGAAGCCGAGAAATCCGATCGCGCCCAGAAACAGGGCGGCGGCAAAGAAAGCCCAGCGCTGCTGTTCAGAACTCAGCTCGGGAAGGTCTTCGCCGCTCATCTCAACGGACCTCGTCCATCAGTTCACGCATCTTGCGGACCGCCGGCTCGAGACCAACGAACACTGCCTCACCGATCAAATAGTGCCCGATATTGAGCTCAGCGATCTGGGGGATCGCCGCGACAGGCTGGACATTCTCATAGGTCAGGCCGTGGCCGGCATGCGGCTCAATCCCGTTCTTGACTGCCAGCGCCGCCATATCTGTGATGCGTCGCAATTCGGCGGCAGTGCGCTCGCGGTCGCCATCGAGAAACGCATGCGCGTATTCGCCAGTGTGGAATTCGACCACCGGCGCGCCGAGTCGCAGAGCGGCGTCCAATTGCCGTTCGCTGGCTTCGATGAAGAGCGATACCCGGATGCCAGCTTGCGTCAGCTCATCGACGATCGGGACCAGGCTGTTGTGCAGCCCTGCGGCGTCTAGGCCGCCTTCGGTCGTGCGCTCCTCGCGCTTCTCCGGAACGATGCAGGCGGCGTGCGGCTTATGCCTCAGCGCGATTTCAAGCATTTCCGGAGTTGCCGCCATCTCCAGATTGAGCGGAAGGTTGGTCGCAGCCTGGATGCGAGCGAGGTCTTCGTCGCGGATATGCCGACGGTCTTCGCGCAAATGCGCGGTGATGCCATCACCGCCAACCGCAGCCACGATCTCTGCCGCGCGAACAGGATCAGGGTGCTCGCCGCCGCGCGCATTGCGAATGGTCGCAACGTGATCAATGTTCACGCCAAGGCGAAGCGGGACGCTCATGATCAGTTCTTGCGGCTGCCCGGCTTGGTAACAGGCGTGGCAGCCAGCTTAGCCGGCATCTCGTCCTCGGCATAGGTCGGGAAATTGATCGCGATCAGCGGGAAGAACGGCACGCCCAGATCGACTTCACCGGCCGAACGATCAATCAGCGAGCATTCGGCAATCACTTCGCCGCCTTCACGCGCAACCGCTTCAATTGCTTCGCGGCTGGAGAGGCCGGTGGTGACGACATCCTCGACCATCAACACCTTGGCGCCTGGCTCGATTGCGAATCCGCGGCGGAGATGAAACTCGCCTTCGGGCCGTTCGAGGAACATCGCATCCTTGTCGAGACACCGGCCCACTTCATGGCCGATGATCAATCCGCCCATGGCTGGTGAAATCACGACATCGACCTGCGATTTGATTTCGCGCGGGATCTTGGCGACCGTCGCCAGCGCGAGTCGCGCGGCGCGATCCGGATTCATCAACACCCGCGCGCACTGCAAATAGTGGGCGCTGTGCCGTCCCGACGACAGCAGAAAATGCCCCTCAAGCAGGGCGCCGCAGCCGCGGAATTCGGAGAGAACGTCTTCGTCAGTCATGGATGGAAGATAATACCTTATTCACAAACTTGCAGGCCAATCATGGACGCTTGCATATTTTTCTCCCTAGAAGCGCTTGAGGCACTGGGCAAGCGCAGCTAAGAGGCCCCCAACTTGACAGAAATGTCAG
>Ga0207422_1002982_pt1 | contig 19002 bp, 19 predicted proteins | sample MarCyaLeptolynsp_FD_187757 | JGI IMG/M metagenome (GOLD analysis project Ga0207422, IMG submission 187757) | Marine cyanobacterial communities from Panama - species 1 Leptolyngbya sp. (SPAdes) | ecosystem: Environmental > Aquatic > Marine > Unclassified | place: Panama: Panama City | collected...
CTATGAGCTTGATCTCGACAATGACGTGCTCACGATCAAAGCCGAGGAGAATGCCATCGTCTCAGGCGTACACGATAATGCGCACTTTCGCCTCGGCCCGGACCTCAAGACTGCCTATTTCGGGCAGAAATTGCGGATTTCTCTGACCGTGAAACCGGCAGATAATGCCGGCGCGCAAGCCTTCGAGTTCAATTATTCGTCGGGCTATGTCGGGGATACGGGCTGGACCAGGTTTGATCTGAAGCCGGACTGGGACACATACACGGCTGAGGTGAACATCCCGCAAAAGATCCTCGAGGCCCCGGGCGGGTTTGATTATATCTCTGTGCGGCCTGTCGTGCCTGACAAGACTCGGTCGATTGAGCTCCGGGAAATCCGGTTCCGGCGCCTTGGGGCCTGGTGATTCAAGAAAGCCAGGCGGCTTCCACAAGGTCGACGACGTCGTCCATGATCGTCGTGATCTGAAAGTCTTTCGGCGTGTAGACGCGGCGAACGCCCATCTGGCGTAGGGCCTGCTCATCTTCGAAGGGGATTATGCCACCCACGACCAAAGGCGTGCCTTCGAGTCCGGCTTTCTGCATTTCCGCAAGGGTTTCGCGCACCAGGTCGAGATGGCTGCCGGACAGGATTGAGAGGCCGATCACGTGCGCATCCGCAGCTTTGGCTTGCGCGACAATTTCTTCCGGCGTGAATCGAATACCTTCATAGACGACCTGCATGCCGCAAGCGCGGGCGCGGGCGGCGATCTGCTCAGCGCCGTTCGAGTGGCCGTCCAGGCCCGGCTTGCCGAGTACATAGGTCAGGTCTCTTCCCAAGCGCGTTGACAGCGCTTCGACTTTCTCTCGCGTCGCTTCGATGTCTTCGTCGCCGCCTGTATCGATGACGACAGCGACCCCGGTCGGGCCGCGATATTCGCCAAACACATCGCGCAGCGTCGCCCCCCATTCACCGGAGGTGACACCGGCCTTGGCGGCAGCAATGCTGGGTTCCATGATGTTGGCGCCTGAGGCGGCTGCCGATTTCAGGGCGTCGAGCGCGGCATCGACTTGAGTCGCATCTCGCTGCGCGCGCCACTTTCGAAGCGCTTCGACCTGCTCTCGCTCGACCATCGGGTCGACCGTCTCGATCGCTTCATTGCCTGCGCCCAGCGGGCTGTCCTCGGTCTGCGTGAAGGCATTGACGCCGATGACTTTGAGATTGCCGCTCTCGATCCCGCGGACGCGGTCAATATGCGCGCCGACCAGGCTTTCCTTCATATAGCCAACCGCCGCCACAGCGCCGCCCATGCCATCGATCTCTGCCAGTTCGGCCCGGGCCTGTGCTTTCAGCTCCTCCGTCTTGCCATCGATCACATGACTGCCATCGAACAGGTCTTCATATTCGAGAAGGTCGGTTTCGAAGGCGAGGATTTGCTGCATGCGCAGCGACCATTGCTGGTCCCAGGGGCGCGGCAGGCCGAGTGCTTCGTTCCAGGCCGGCAATTGCAGCGCCCGGCAACGCGCGCGCTTGGACAGCGTCACGGCCAGCGCCTCTATTAGAATGCGATAGACATTGTTCTCCGGTTGCGGCTCGGTCAGGCCCAGCGAGTTGACCTGCACGCCATAGCGAAACCGCAGGGCCTTGGCATCCGTGACGCCGTAGCGTTCGCGGCCAATTTCTTCCCACAGATCGACGAACGCGCGCATTTTGCACAGTTCAGTGACAAAGCGCACGCCAGCATTCACGAAGAAGGAAATCCGTCCAAACACAGTCGGGAAATCCTCTTCCGGCACCTGACCACCTTGTTTCACCGCATCGAGGACGGCGCAGGCGGTGGCGAGCGCATAAGCCAGCTCCTGTTCCGGCGTCGCGCCGGCTTCCTGCAAATGGTAGGAGCAGACATTCATCGGATTCCATTTGGGCACTTCGGTGTAGCACCAGCTGATCATGTCGCTGATCAGGCGCAAGCTCGGCTGCGGCGGGAACACATAGGTGCCGCGCGAAAGATATTCCTTGATGATGTCATTCTGCGTGGTGCCACGCAGCTTGGCGCGATCATCCCCGCGTTCGTCCGCGAGCGCCACATAGAGTGACAATAACCACGCCGCAGGGGCGTTGATTGTCATCGACGTGTTCATCTCTTCCAGCGGCAACTGGTCAAACAGTACCCGCATGTCCCCGAGATGGCCGACCGGTACGCCGACTTTGCCAACCTCGCCGCGGGCCAGGATGTGATCGGCGTCATACGCGGTCTGCGTCGGCAGATCGAAGGCGATGGACAGTCCGGTCTGGCCCTTGGCCAGGTTGCGGCGATACAGCTCGTTCGATTTCTGTGCCGTAGAGTGCCCGGCATATGTGCGGAAGATCCAGGGCCGATCCGGCGCATGCTGGTATTCAGTATCTGCCACGGCGTCCTCCAGGGGTTATTGCGCCGCAACATGCTGGAAGATGATCGCGCTCGCAAGGGTCCCCAGCGGGAAGCTGGGGCATGCATTATTGCATGAAAGCAATCACAACTTATGCGAAGAAAGCCGGCGTCGGGCATGATAGATGGCCGCCTCATCTGGAGATCACGCCATGGCAGACTTTATCGGACTGGTCGCAGCTTTTCTGACGACGCTCTCTTTCTTGCCGCAAACCCTCATGGTTCTGCGCTCTGGCCAGACAGCAGGCATTTCGCTGACAATGTACGCGATGTTCACGATCGGCGTTGCCGGATGGCTCATTTTCGGGGTGATGCAATCAAGCATTCCGATCGTGCTGGCCAATGGGGTGACGCTCGTTCTGGCGTCGGTCATCCTGTCGATGAAAGTGCGTGCGGTCCTGAAATCCCGTCCGCGCGCATTGCCAGCGGGCCTGTAAGCGAGCTAGTCATCGGCTTAGTCATTGATTGAGCTGCACATGCCGACTTCTTTTCTCGTTCCGATCCTGCTGCGCCTGGCCGGGCCTATCGCTTTTCTCAGCGCGGCGATTGTCGCCGGGGTGATGAATCGCAGCGTGCTGCTGGTGCCATTGCTGACCGTCGTCGCGACCCTCACAACTCTGGTCATCCGCAAGGTCAGCCCGTCTCCGGTGACGGATCTGAAATCGGTGCTCACGCCGGATGCCCAGCCAGCGCCGCCAAACCTGTTCCGCGGCGTGGGGCGACGCTTTGCCATCGGCCTTGTCGGCTATGGCATCGCGTTCGGGCTCGCAGCATTGATCGCCGCCATGTTCCAGACCACGGAGTTTGAGCCGCAGCTGATGATGTCGGACACCATCTATCTGATCGTGCCGACTCTGGTGGCCATCGTCGGCGGTTGGATTTCGGCCCGTGTCGGGATGAGTCAGATGGCCGATATGATGGGTCAGATGCAGGAAATGATGGCGCAGATGCAAGCGGCTCAAAATCCTGAGGCAGGTGATGACGCCTTCACTGTCGATGGCGAAGTGATCGATCCGGACCCGGACCAGAAGGACTCATAGCCAGTCTAGTTTCGCAACATCGGCGCCGATATAGCGATAGTAAGCCGATTGAACCCGCCGCGTGATAGGTCCTGGGGCGCCCGAACCAATGGCGACCCCATCAAGGCTGAGCACGGGTGCGATGACAACGCCAGTCGAGCTCGTGAACGCTTCTCGCGCCGCTCGCAACTCGTCCATCGGGCTGGGCCGCTCTTCTATGTTCAGACCGTCATCGCCAAGCAGATTGAGCAGGCGGCCGCGGGTGATTCCAGGCAAGAGTGCGGATGACAGATCGCGCGTCACCAGCGTCCCTTCTGCGGTGATGATCCATAGATTTGCCGACGCTGCCTCAGTGATTTGGCCATCTTCATGCAGGATCGCCGTATCGGCGCCCGCTCGCCGGGCGGCGCGATAGGCCAGCGTCTGGGTCAGCAATTGAGTCGTCTTCAAATCGCGTCTTTGCCAGCGCGTGTCGGCATAGCTGATCGCGGTCAAACCGTCCCGGGCCACGTCACTGATCAGGGCTTTATGAGTCGCAAACATGTAGACCGTCGGCGTGAAGGATTCAGGTCCGTAATAGTCCCGCGGACCGGGATCGCCGGCTGTGACCTGGACATAGATCAAGCCCTCGCGAAGGCCATTGCGCGCCATCATCTCTGCGTGCAGTGCTGCGAAATCCAGGTCGGGCTGCGCGATCTCGATGCCGGCAAGCGTCCGCTCAAGCCGGGCCATGTGATGCTCGAAATCAATCAGTTTGCCATTATAGACCGCAGTCACCTCATAGGCCGCATGGGCGAACAGGAAGCCGCGATCATTGACGGAGACCCGCGCGTCTGCCGCTGGCATGAAGGTGCCATTCAGGTAGACCCAGTCCCCAATCGTACCGCTCGGCGGGGTAAGAGATCGCTCCAACTCACTTTGCTGCATAATACGGCAATCCCTCGAAATACTCTGCTTTGACGCTCAATCTGACGTGAATTGCGGGACCTGTGAAGACACCGAAAACGCCGGTTCACGCGCGGTAAATCACCGGATGAAGCGCCTCGGTTTGAAGGCAAAGCGCGATATGGGTGAGCCGTTCAGAGATGAGTTCGCGCCAGGTCTGATCTGGCGGTGTCGCGTGCCGGACCAGGAACGCCTGATCTGCGGGATCGGGCAGCCTGGTGTCGGACGCCCTTATGAAGCGGCCATCAAAGACCTTCTGCACCTCGCGCTCGGTCGCAGTGCCCGGATCGCGGCCGATCAGAAGGCCCGTTGCGGTTCTCTGAAACCAGGCCCCGGCCAGCGTCTGGCGGTCACCTGGTGTGTTCATATCGTCGATCAGGGCGCGGACGGCATGTGCGCGCGGGTCCGTGTCGCCCCCGGCAGCACAGCGCGCGAGCAAGGTGAGCAGGCGCGCTGAAATCTCTGCATCGCCAGTATCAATTAGGCCGTCCGGCCCAACGCGCACCTGCTCGAGTGTCTGCCCGAGCGATTGATCATCCCGGACGCGCCGGCAAAGCAGGTCGCGCACGAACTGTGTGCTGATCGCACGAAGGCCTGGATGACGCTCCAGAAACTGTCTGACCCGAATGCGTTCATATGAGCTCGATTCGTTCGAAGGATCTTCGCTCCAACTCCAGCCTCGGTTCTGCAAATGCTGACGCAGCTCCAGGCGGGACGTCTCAATTAGTGGTCGAAGCAAGCTGACATCGCGCCCTTCAGGCCAGCAAGGCGCAGCGGCGGCAAGCGTCGGACCGGCAATGGTGGCGTCTCGAACCCCGCGGCGGCGGCGAATGAGGGCTGTTTCGACAACATCATCAAGCGTGTGTCCGAGCAGTAACCCGCAGGCGCCAATATCTTGCAGACGCTGACAAATCAGCCGGTATCGGGCGGTCCGGGCCGCACTTTGAGAGGGTTTCGGATCGTCCCAGACCAGGGTTTCGTGGTCATGACCAAGCTGCTTTGTCAGGGCCGCGACGCTGGCCGCTTCAGCCCGAGCTTCCGCGCGCAACTGGTGATCGACCGTGAAAACAACGAGGTCGCGTTGGTGCCGCGAGGCCCATTCGTCTGTGAGGGAAAGCAGGGCGAGGGAGTCGCTGCCGCCAGAGACGGCGACGGCAAGGGGACGTTTGGTATCGGGAGAAAACCGCGCGATCAGCGCGTCAAAATCAGCCCCAAATCTCACCGAGCCTAGCTGTTCTCACAGCCAGACCGCACACGCTCGCCGGCGGCGAGATTGCGGGTTACGCCCGACGCATTCGGATAGCGCTGGGGCAACAGGTTGAGGGCGTTACACGCTTGCTCCGTATCTCCCACCAGGCGCATGGAGCGTGCCAGTTTTGCAAGCGCTTCGGGCGCCCGCGGATCGTCAGGGTAAGAGCGGATCATATCTGTATAGGCAGCCCCGGATTCGGCATAGGCCTCCTGCTGATACAGCACTTCAGCCAGCCAGTACTGGGCTTCACCCGCTTGCGGATCATCGCCAAATCGCCCGAGGAATGCCCTGAACGCTTCTTCAGCGCCGGCATAATCAAAGCGAAGCAGGCGGGATTTCGCTTCACCGAACAGCGGACCAGCTTCTCCTGGCAGAGCGCTTGCCGAAAGGGTACCAAGCGACCCTTGCGGCAATGGCTGCCCATCCGGACCGGCTTGCGTAAGATCATCTGTGACTTGCGAGGGTGCCGTCTCTGTCTCGACTCGGCGAAGGATTCGCGTCGGTCCGCTTGCGGCGGTGATCGTATCGTCTTCAACCAGATCACCCGAGCCTGTTTCGGCAAACGCGTCGGCATCGCCGTCCGGCGCGGTCTGAGCAGGACCTGGGGATAGAAATGTCGGTTCAGGCTGCAGCGCCGCAACCTGACGATTGAGGTCTGCGATGGTTTTCTCTTGATCCGACAAACGCCGCTCAAGGCGTGTGATCAGGCGTTCCAGTTCGGCATCATCGGTCTGCATGCGATTGATCTCATCGCGCGATTGCGAGAGCAGGAACTCCAATGTTTCGACCTTGCCATTGAGTTGCGCCTTGTCCGATTCAATTCCGGTCATGCGGGCGCGCAGTTCGGCATTGCTGACGCGCAGTTCCTCGACCGTCAGCGCGAGTTCGCCGCTGGTCACGCCTTGTACGACTTCGGCGCGGCGCTGGGCGTCTGCCATAGGCGCAGATCCAAGAACAAACAGCGCCGTCAGCGCGAGACACGAGGATCGAAACATTGGGAATGCACTCCAAAGCTGGTCAATATCGACAGGAAAGCACCAGATACGAAAAGGCCGGGGCCAAAATGTGACGCCCGGCCTAATCAAAAGTAAATATTACAGTTGGGCTTAGCCAACGACACCTGAAATCAGCTGTGTGAAGCCGTTCCGGTTCTGGGCCCATGCGCCTTCATCAGATCCAAGCGCCAGTGGACGCTCTTTGCCGTAAGATACGGTCTGAATGCGCGCTGGATCGACACCGAGGTCAACCAGGTAGTTCTTGACAACCGAAGCGCGGCGCTCGCCGAGGGCCAGGTTGTACTCGCGGGTGCCACGCTCATCGCAGTTACCAGCGACGAGGATGTTCACGTCTGGATAAGACGACAGCCAAGCGGCCTGACGTTGCAGGATACCTTGGGCATCGGAAGAGAGGCGATATTGGTCGAGGTCAAAATAGACGCGGTCGCCAACATTGACCTGGAAGTCTTCCAGAGAGCCTTCTGCAGGGCCAGTTGGAACGACAGGCAGAGTTTCTTCTACCACCACAACTTCTGGTTCTGGTTCTTCAACGACAACAGGCTCTTCTACCACAACCGGTTCTGGTTCTGGGGTTGAAGAACATGCCGCCACGCCGACGAATACGGCGATAGACGCGGACGTCATCATAAGCTTACGCATGTGGGTCTCTCCTTGCTTGCGCGTGCAATGGGTGCATTAGGCACAGTTTTTGTCAACTTCGTGACGCCCTATACCTGATTTTCCTGCGATTTGGGAAGATTAACGTGTTGTCAGGCTGTGAAAATCTTTTCTCAGTCCAAAAGCGGCGACCAGGCCGGATCTGACGCATCTGTCGGGGTGACCAGCCGGCGCAGGTTACGACCGGTCAAATCGACGGACCAAAGCTCTGGTGAAGCCCCCGGCGCACGTTCGCGGAAAAACGTAATGACGCGGCCGTTTGGCGACCAGTCTGGACCCTCGTCGAGATAGGATTCAGTCAGCAGTCGCTCGCCTTGCCCGTCAATCCCGATGACGCCGATATGAAAGCGTCCGCGCGATTGTTTGGTAAACGCGATCAGGTCGCCGCGCGGGCTCCAGACCGGGGTCGAGTATCGGCCTGAGCCGAACGTGATCCGGCAGGCAATGTCGCGGCCGCCCGACGGACAGACCCGGGTCGTGCCATTGGCGTTCATGACATAAAGCTGAGGCGACCCCCCGCGATCCGAGTTGAACACGATCTGACGGCCATCAGGCGACATGGACGGTGATGTATCGATGGCAGGATGGTCTGTCAGGCGGCGGCTCTGACGTGTCTGAAGGTCCATCAGATAGATGTCCGAATTGCCGTTCGTGGCCTGGGTCAGCAGCACGGAATTGCCATCGCGCGAAAAGCGCGGGGCAAAGGTCATATTGCGGAAATTGCCGAGCACTTCCTGGCGCGCGCGGCGCAGATCGTAGAGATAGACGCGTGGAATGCCGCCCTCATAGGACATGTATGTGATTTGCTGGGCTTCCGGCGAAAAGCGCGGGGTCAGCACAGTAAACGCGCCACTGGTGAGATATTTTACGTTCGCCCCGTCCGCATCCATGATCGCCAAACGCTTGATCCGCGCATTCTTAGGCCCGGTTTCAGCGATGTAGACGATACGGGTATCGAAATAGCCATCTTCACCGGTCAGGCGGCTATAAATCGCGTCCGCAATCTTGTGGGCGATCCGGCGCACATCTTCCGGTGTCGTCGTGAAGCGTCGACCTGAAACCTGGCGGCCGGCGGAATCCTCAAACCGCATCAGTTCTTCACCATAGACATCCCACATCCGAACCGAACCGCGAATGAGTTCATTTCCGTCACGGGTAATTTGCTCAACTGTACCAACGACGAGCGCATCCGTCTGAATGATTTTCCAGTCGGCAAAACGTGGGGCGACCTCGATATTCAGATCGGTCTGGATAAAAGCGTCTTCTGGCGTGATCGTGAACAGGCCAGTGGATTCCAGGTCGGATCGAACCACGTCGGAGATCTGTTGCGCGATGGCAGGATCCACGCCGATGGCTTCGAAATTCGGAATCGCAATCGGCGTCGGTTTGAGCACGCCTTCCTGAATATTCACTTCGAATTGGGCCAGCGCCGCAGGGCTGCCTAAACCGAACGCCAGGGCAATGGCGCAGAACAGTCTTTTCATCATGATTCAGGTCTCCGGGGGTCAGCGTTGGGTTGTCGGCGTAAAGGCGGGGCCAAGATTGACCGCGCCTTCGCGCCAGATGTCATAATCGTCAAGAGGCAAATTATAGGGTGCACACTTACGCACCGCTCTGAGCGCGCGGTCGACGGCCGTGCCCATCGGCGAACTCCCGACCGGGCGCCGACGCGGCTCAACCAGAGCGAGGTCAGCGATTGTGCCGTTCTGATTCAACTGCAATTTCATGCGAACATTCAAACGTTCTGGGAAAGGAAGGTCAGACACGCCATCCCAGCACGGATAGATCCGGCTGTAGAGAATGGCATCGATCCGGGCGATATTCGCATTCCGTTCGCCAGCGCCGCGGCGAGCGCGTGTATCGGCGGGCTTGGGGGCATCTTTCAGAGCTGTTTTGGGTTGCTCTTCTGGCGGAACGGGTTGCGGTTCGGGACGCTTGCGCCGGGTTTCGATCTCGCTCTTGAAGGTCGATTCACTCTGGTTCAGGAAATCGGCCAGCGGATCGCGCGGCGGCTTCGGCGTCGGATCTGGTTGTTGCTCCGGTTCCGGCTCCGGCTCTTCTTCAGGTTCCTGGGCATCGAAATCGGGCAAGACGTCTTCGGGTTCGGCTTCAGCGACTGGCTCGTCTACATTGGTGACGTCTTGTTCAGCCTCGGGCAGCGCTTCCTCGATCGGGTCTTCTTCCGGAAGCTCTTCCGGTTCAGGTTCGGGCGCGGCGGATTCCTCTTCGGGCTCGATCCTCGGGGCGATATTGGTGATCTCGCCGATTTCGGCAAAGCTGACATCGACGGCCTGGAATTCAGTCGCATAGGTGCGATTGGCCGAACTCCAATACGGAAATGTCAGATAAGACGCGCTGAACACCGCGGCATGCGCTATGATGGAAGCAGGCAAGCCGCGGAGCATGATCTATTGCTCCTCGCCGACGCGTGATTTCGGGTCGGTCACGAGCGCGATATTGGTGAAACCAGCATTCTTCATCTGCGTCATCACGGACAGGACTTCGCCATAGGCGGCGTTCGTGTCGCCCTGCAGGAAGATCCGTTCTTGATAACCCTCATCGGCAATCGCGAGCAGTTTCGCCGTCAGTTCACCAACCTCGATTTCGGTTTCCGAAATGTAGACTTTCGCGTCCTGTGTCACGGTGACCAGAAGCGGCGTTGTTTTCGGCACGGTCAGATTACTGGTCGCCGCTTGCGGCAAGGTCACTTCGACGCCGCGCTGCAATGCGGTGGCCGTAATCATGAAGATGATCAAAAGGACCAGCATCACATCCACGAAGGGTGTGACATTGATCTCGGCATTGAAGGATCGCCGTCCGCGTTTGCCGCCGGAAGAGTTGAGCTGCATCGCCATCAGACAGGTCCGTCACTGGCCCGGCGCGACAGGCGCACGAGAAGATCCTGGCTAAACGCATCCAGCGTGTCGGCATAGCGGTTCAGGTCACCGGAAAACTTGTTGTAGAAGATGACCGCCGGAATCGCAGCGATCAGGCCGAGGCCGGTGGCGAACAGGGCTTCCGCGATCGGGCCACCGACAACGGCAAGACTGGTATCTTCCTGCGCGCTGATGTTCAGGAAGGCGTTCATGATGCCCCAGACCGTGCCGAACAGACCGATAAAGGGCGAGGCCGATCCGATCGTGGCGAGCGCGCCAATGCCGTTCGAGATCTTGCCAACTTCACGGTCGACCGTGGCCCGCAAGGACCGTTCTGCCCGGGCGACAAGAGCGCCGTGTTCCGCGGGCGAAATTGCCTTGGCGTCGCGCCACTCGCGCGAGATGGATGCAAACAGGCGCGCGCCGGCATTGTCCGGATTTTGGCCAGGGCGCATTTCATAATCATCGGCGCGGCCATTCCAGAAAGCTTCTTCAAACTCGTCGGCTTTTTTGCGCGCACCGCCAATTGCGAAAAGCTTTTCCGCGACCACGGCCCAGGACCAGACGCTGGCAATGATCAGCGCGATTAATACTGCCTTGACCACCGGGTCGGCGGCGAGCAGCAATTCCAGCATGGAGAAGGTGCCCTGTGTATGAACGTCAGCCAGCGCTTGCGATTCCATTCGCTTGTCCCATTCTTCTGATCAGCGACACATGTCGCACAGTGAAATTCTCGTGTTTCTATCTGTGGAGAATCGGGCGGAAACGTGACCGCCTGCCTTCTTCTCTGTAATGTTCATGGGATTGGGGCGATTGGGTTAATGAATCCTCGATTCTCATAAATCTCATTTGTCAGACGGGCGGTTTTTTGCTCCATATGCGTCGCAGTAGAGAAGGGTGACGTGATGACGGGCTATACAATGTATGGCAGCGAGATGAGCTATTTCAGCGGCAAGGCCCGAGCCTATCTGAGGTGGAAAGGGGTCGAGTTTACCGAAATCGCGCCGTCACCAGAGCTGATGAAGACCGAAATCCTGCCGCATATCGGCTGGCCGGTCATCCCGGTTCTGAAGACGCCGGAGGCTGAATATGTTCAGGACACGGCGGACATTATCGCGCATTTTGAGGGGGCCAGCGATGCCAATTCAGCAATGCCAGACTCGCCCCTGCAGAAATTCGTCACCTATCTGCTTCAACTCTTCGCAGACGAATGGATGACGCTGCCAGCTATGCATTATCGCTGGAATCACAATGAAGAATGGATCTATGGCGAGTTTGGCAAGAACGCCGCGCCAGACGGTACGCCGGAAGAACAGTACGAAGCCGGAAAAGCAGTTGGGTCACGGTTCAAGGGTTTCGTCCCGATGCTCGGCATTACACCCGAAACCGCGCCAGGGATTGAAAAGGCCTATGAACAATTCCTGGCTGATTTTTCCGCGCATCTGGAAAAGCTGCCTTATCTGCTCGGTACGCGGGCCAGCTATGCCGACTTTGCCATGATCGGGCCGCTCTATGCCCACCAGTATCGCGATAAGTTCACCGGTGAGCACATGAAGCGCACCGCGCCAAACGTGGCGGACTATGTCGAGCGCGTGATCGCAGGCAAGGGCCGTGATGGAGAGCTGATCCCGCTGGATGACGTGCCCGCCACCTTGATGCCGATCCTGCGCGTGGCGCTGGCCGAGCATTTGCCGGTTCTGATCAATACGATTGAGCAGTTCAAGGACTGGGCGAGAACCGCTGAACCGCACGCCGAAGTGCCTCGCGGCGTCGGCATGTCGCCTTTCACAACCGGCGGTCATGAAGGCGTGATCGCCTCACGGACATTCTCGCTGTTGCGCTTACAGGATGCGCTAGACACCTATCAGATCATGATGCCGTCGGACAAAAGGCGAGCCGACGCGTTCCTGAAAGCGGTCGGCGGCGAGGCAATGAAGACGATGCGGATCGAGCCGCGATTGACACGTCGGAACTACAAGCTGGCTCTGATCTAGGCGGCACGCCCCGTTTGCTTCAGGACGCGTCTGGTCGATCCGGGCGCTCAAACGCCACGCGGCGCGATACGAAAAACACAAAGAGCGGCACGAGGACGATCGAGATTCCGAAGGCGATCCAGTAATTCCAGGACAGGATTTCGGTACCGATCACAAAAATCAGCCAGTTCAGAAACGCCCCGACGACGGCGGTCAGCGCAAATCCCGGCAAAGCCCGGCGATGCGGCTCGGTCGACTGGAACGTGAAGTAATAGTGTCCGAAATAGGAGACATTCAGAGCCACCAGAAAGGCGAAAACGGTCGCGAGGGATGGCCGCATGTCGGCTTTCTCGACCAGTGCCCAGAGGACAGCCGCATGGGTCGCGGTCGCCCCGACGCCGACGACGCCGAACCGAAACAGACGCACGAAGATTGGCCCGAATCTATTGATCAGCTTCTGCATCAAACCCGCTGCTTTCTTCGATAATGAATAGAGGCCGCTGCTTGGTCTCGGCGAAGATGCGGGCGATATATTCGCCCAGCACGCCAATGCTCAACAATTGTAAGCCGCCGAGGAAGAAGATCGCGACCACCAATGTGGCATAACCCGGCACATCGCGGCCATAGACCAGGGTTTCGAAGATCACCCAGATCGCATAGGCCACGGCCAGCGTCGCGATGCAGATCCCGATCACGGACCACATGCGCAGCGGCGCCGCACTGAACGAGACCACGCCGTTCCAGGCATAACCGAACAATTGCGAGATCGACCATTTGCTTTTGCCGGACCGGCGTTCCTCGACATCGTAGAGCACGGCCTGCTGCGAGAATCCGACCCAGGCATATAGCCCCTTCATGAATCGCTTCTGTTCCGGCAGCGCATTCAGCGCTTCAACCACGCGCCGGGACATCAGCCGAAAATCGCCTGCATCGGCGGGAATGCGAACATCGGATGTGCCGGAGAACATATGATAGAAGGCGGATGAAAGGGAGCTGCGCAGTCGACCCTCGGTCTGCCGCGAGCGCCGCAATCCATACACAACGTCGATGCCATCCGCCTGAATTTTCAGCATCTCTGTCAGTGTTTCCGGCGGATGTTGGAGGTCGCCATCCATTAGCAGGATCTGTGCGCCACTGGTCGCTTGCAAACCCGCGGACACCGCTGCCTCCTTGCCAAAGTTTCGCGACAGTTTGAGGATCCGGATGCGCGCCTCTTTCGCTCGTTGCTCGAGCAGGACCGCGTGCGTATCATCCTCGCTGCCATCATCGACGCAGATCACTTCCCAATTTTGCGAAACCGCGTTCAGGACCGGCAAGAGCCGCTCGAAGAGCGGCGCAATGTTTTCGACTTCATTATAGAATGGAATGACGACAGAGAGGTGTGAGGAAGGAGTGCTCAAGCGACCCTCGGACTGTTATTCAACGCGCCTGTCGGACCGCCCTAAATTCAGGCCCCGACCGCGATTGTGCTTAAAGGAACGACCCTTGAGGGTCAATTAACGCCGCCCGCTGAAGGCGAGATCACTCTTCGTCTTCCGGCACGTCCGCAAACAGGCTGACGCGGTGCTCGTACAGCACGTCGAGACGTGAATCGACCTCCTGAAGCGGTTGGTGCAGTACGCTATAGTCTTCCGGCTCAGCGTCCGGGTAATCTTCGGCCAGAACCACTGCGGCCGCCTTGATTTCATTCGAAAGACCAACCGTCTTTTGCACGACGCTCGGGATATTGCCGATCTTGAGCACGAAAAGCAGCCCGATTGCGCCAAGCGCGATCTTGCGCGAAGCGCCCTGGCTACGCGCAATCGCAATCAGGGCGAGCGCGAAAACGGCGATCCAGAACAGCGTGCCGAACGAAATGTAGCGGCTGACAAAAGCGTGCTTGACCCCGAACCCTTCCCAGCGACCAATCGCGGTCAGCAATCCGGCCCCCATGGAATAAGCCGCGAGGGCCAGAAAAGGGGAGACATTCTTGAGGAGGTTGTCCCTGGCCACGCCGCGCAAGGTCCACAGCGACCAGGCGATCAGTCCGGCGCCGATGAAAAAGGCAGGCACAGAGCTGTCGCGCGCAAACCGAATGACTGGCGAGGCGACGAAATTGATCGCATAATGCAGCATGCCCAGCACCGCGCCTGGATCCGTGAAGTCCGGGGTGCTGTCGACGGTATAGGCAGCGGACGAATCCGTCAGCGCCAGCGAGAAATGCCATAAGAGCAGAGCGGTGAATACGGACCACAATGCCAACGAAGCGATCCCCTGACGCGTCTGCAAGGCCCCTTGTACGAGAAGCAGACCAAAGCCTATCGGTATCAGGGCCCAGCCGGTCCCAAAGGCATAAATGGATGCTGCCGCCGCAAGCACGGCGAGGCTGGTATTGCGAAGCGTGGGCGGACCGCAAGTCAGGCGCTCAATCGTCCAGAGGGCGCCGGTCACATTGATGAACACAGCCACCTGCCAGCCCCATAACCAGTTTGCGGCCTGATCCAGCGAGAACAGAAAGAATGCCGCGGCGGCGAATACCCACACCATCATGCGCTGTGCGCCAAATTGTTCCAGACTGCGATCGAGAATGCGCGCCAGCGCGAGAAAGCCTAGCCCGGCGACCAATACGCTGGTTAGGCTCTCGGCCCAGTGCCCCATAGCGGTGATCTCGCCGAGCCCAAGCTGCACCAGATAGCCCGAGGCGTGCCAATGATTTCCATGCAGACCGAACAGGTCGGAAAAGGACAGCGTGCCGTCTCTCAGCCTGTCAAAATAGGAAACGATATCCCAATGATCATGAAACGGCGCGCGGTAATAATAGGCCAGGCTGAACACCAATGTGACGGCAAACAAAGCCGCGGCCGGTCCCCATTTCAGAACTCTGGTCGACATAGGCGTGGTGGATCCCAAAACTGATGACAGGGGTATTCCGCGTATAAAGCGGGCGGACCGGGACGGGCAAGGGTGTTTTCAATCGAACCGGAGCAGGAGTGAAAGTGGCGGTGAGACAGGGATTCGAACCCTGGAGACGGGGATACCGCCTACACGCGTTCCAGGCGTGCGCCTTCGACCACTCGGCCACCTCACCGTAAGCCGCGCTGTATACTTCAGGTGGGCAATTGCGCAAGCCATGACATTGCAGTTGGCTGCACATGGCCCATATTGTGGACCTGAACCAGAAACGAGGCTGTTCCATGTTGTTCTCTCGCAAACCGCTTGCCCTGCCCTCCCGCGATACAGCTCTGCCCGGACGCGCCATGGCGATCCCGACGGCATCGACGCATTTCGTCAACGGTCGCGACCTGAATGCGCCGGCTGCCGAGGGCCAGCGCGAGATCGTGTTTGCGCTCGGATGTTTCTGGGGCGCCGAACGGGTGTTCTGGGAAACCGAAGGTGTGCACGTCACTCAGGTCGGCTATGCCGGCGGCTACACGCCCAACCCGACTTATGAGGAAGCCTGCTCCGGTCAGACCGGGCACACGGAAGTCGTCCGCGTCGTCTATGATCCGTCCGTGGTGACGCTGGACGCGCTGTTGAAACTGTTCTGGGAGAGCCATGACCCGACGCAGGGCATGCGCCAGGGAAATGATATAGGCACCCAGTACCGGTCGGCGATTTATGTTTCCGATGAGGCCGAGCTTGAGACCGTGCGGGCGAGTCAGACCGCCTACCAGTCTGCGCTCACGGCGGCGGGCCGCGGCGAGATCACGACCGAGGTGAAACCCCTGGACGCGTTCTACCCAGCTGAAGATTACCATCAGCAATATCTCGCCAAGAATCCGGGCGGCTATTGCGGCATTGGCGGCACGGGCGTCAGTTGTCCGATGCCAGGCGCACACGCGCTCGACTAGATCGTCGAGCCCCCTGTCACGGAAAACCGCTTACGATTAGCCAGCATGGCCTGCCCCTGCTGCACGGCCTGATTGGTCACTTGCGCCATTTGCAGGATCGGGTCTGCTTTCAGCATTTCGACCGCAACCTTGAGATGGTCCATTGCCTCTCGCACGCGGACCGGGTCGAAATTGATCGCTGCCAGGCCGAGCAATGCCCGTCCGAGATCGATCCGTGCGTGCACTTCAAAAGAGGCGGGCAGGGCTTCGCCTGAACTCAGGCGTTTGCGTCGCAATTCGACGACGCGTTTCAAATGGGTTTCGCCGCCAATGTTCAGGGCCATGGAAGAATAGTCGTGTTCAATCGTGCGACGGGTACGCTCCTGCAGCGCATCAGGATCATTCAGGCAATCAACCAGAAGTCCGGCCACGGGTTCCAGCTTCTCGGCCTTGAATGCGCTGCCGTCTGACAGACCAGGCTGCAGCGCGCGAGCGACGAGATAGGCGACAATGCGAGACGTGGTTTCCTCGTTCTGCTTGGTCAGAGCCGGAAAGAAGCCTTCAAAGTGCAGGGCATCTGCCGGGGCGAGCGAGCCGCTGCAGGACAGGATCTCGATCTCGGACGGACGCAGCTTGCCGCTTTGGCGATTCCCCCAGAGCACCAGATCGGTGGAGGATTTCTCCAAGTACCGGATGGCCGAAGAGCGCAGACCCTTGGCCCCCTTGGTGCGAATCCGAGGCGCTTTGACGACTTCAAACGGCGATCCGAACGTGAACAGGCCCAGATGCGCTTCGAGCGCTTTCAGGATCGCCTTTGTCTGTGCGCCGCCGCCAGGACCGATAATCGGCGCGACCGCAATACCGAAGCCTTGCGTCGAACGTCGTTTGCGGCTGGCGAGAGAGTCGATGATGGCGCGAATGCCGCTGAACAGTGCGCGCGCCAGGATCCACAGTGCGAGGAGTCCGAGCACCGCAGCGGCCGCGAGCCCAAGTCCGCTCCAAAGCGGGGAGCCGACAATGGTTGCATTGAACCAGTCGAACAGAGGGGAGAGTTGCGCTTGCATACTGTACCGTCCAGCCATGTGGATAATCTGCCCTCCGATACCGCAGAGACAGGCATTCTCGCAACGTTAAATGACTGCTAGGGCAGGATTCATCCGCAAGCTGCGTCAGGGAGATCACAGTTGAGCGCTTTTCGGACCCGGTTTGCGCCGTCTCCCACCTATTATCTGCATCTCGGCCATGCCGCCTCTGCGCTGAACGTCTGGCGACGGGCAGAAGAGACCGGCGGTGAGGTCCTGCTGCGGATTGAGGATATCGACACCACGCGCTGCCGCCCGGAATATACCAGCGCGATCTATGAGGATCTTGCCTGGCTGGGGCTGACCTGGCCCGACCCAGTGCGCGTGCAGTCCGAGCATTTTCCAGAATATGCCGCAGTCGTCGATGCGCTGACGGACCGCGGGCTGACGTATCGGTGCTTTCGGTCGAGAACGGAGCTGAAGCAGATGCCTGATCCGCTTCGCCCCGGGCCGCATGCGAAGGAGGATGAACGGACCCGGCTTGAGGCCGGTGAGCCTTTTGCCTGGCGCCTGTCTCTCAAGGCGTGCCGCGCCGATCTGGGCAGCCAATGGGACGCGCTCACTTACACAGAACGGGTCGACAACCGGCTTGAAACCCGCCGGGTAGATCCAGGCCGGGAAGGCGATGTGGTGCTCGCCCGCAAGGACAGCCCCAGCGCCTATCATCTCGCAGCCACGCATGATGACGCCCTGCAGGGCATCACCGACATCATTCGCGGCGAGGACTTGATCGATGCGCCGCATATTCAGACGCTGCTGCAGACTCTGATGGCGTGGCCCGCACCTGTTTATGAGCATCATGCCCTGTTGCTCGACGAGGCCGGGCACAAGCTTTCCAAGCGCCAGAAAAGTATTTCGCTTGCGAGCCTTCGCGCGGACGGTATGACGGCGGATCAGATTCGCGCGCGCTTGGGGTACGATTAGAATGACAGACACTCAGCCGCGCGCACCACTACCGATCTGGTTTGGTCCACTCCTGATCTTCTTTGGGGGTGTTTGTATCGGTTTTGCGCCGATCGGATTGCGGCTCGGACTGGATGATCTGGGACCACAGGCGATCGCCTTCTGGCGCTACACATTTGCCCTGCCAATCCTGTTCCTGCTGGTCTTGCTGGTGGATCGCCGTCTGCCCGCGAGGCCGAACCGGTTCGTGGTTATCGCCGCGGTCTGTTTCGCCGTCGATATCGGGCTCTGGCACTGGGCGCTGACCTTCACGACGGTGGCCAACTCCACCTTCATCGTGAACCTCGGCAATGTCTGTGTCGGCCTGACGGCGTGGATTTTCCTGAAAGAAAGACCGACTTCGATCTGGTTCGTGGCGGCCTTGATCGCGATGGTCGGCGCTGCCGCGTTGACGCTTGGTGGCGGCGCGGAAGGCAAGACCGATTTACGTGGTGATGCTTTGGCGCTCGGCGCTGCGATCCTAGTGTCCTGCTATATCGTGGCCTCGAAAGTCGCGCGTCGGACCCTGGGCGGGCTGGAGACGATCTTCTGGCTAACCGCATTCGAGATCATTGTTGCGGCACTGATGGTGCTTGTCTTTCGCGAGAAGTTTCTACCGACGGACCTGAGCGGCTTCATCGTGCCGCTCTTCCTGGCGCTGGTGGTACAAGTCGGCGGTCAAGGCTTGATCATTACCGGGCTTGGGCATACGCCAGCTGCAATTGCTGGCGTTCTGGTGGTGGTTCAGCCCGTGGTCGCGGCAGCGATTTCGTGGCAGCTCTTTGATGAACCACTGGCGCCGATACAGGCCGGCGGCGGATTGTTGATCCTGATCGGAATCCTGATCGCGCAGCGGGGTGCCGGGCGAAGGCCTGCATCGGCTTCCAAGGAACCAGCAAACGTATTTGTCGACTGACTTATTCAAGTGAGGAATCTGCTATGAGGCTTGCTATCACCATCTCCGTCGCCGCGCTGGCAACTGCTTGCGCGGCCGTCTCTGCAAACGGAATTTTGCAGGCGAGCGCCC
>Ga0207422_1002984_pt1 | contig 18996 bp, 21 predicted proteins | sample MarCyaLeptolynsp_FD_187757 | JGI IMG/M metagenome (GOLD analysis project Ga0207422, IMG submission 187757) | Marine cyanobacterial communities from Panama - species 1 Leptolyngbya sp. (SPAdes) | ecosystem: Environmental > Aquatic > Marine > Unclassified | place: Panama: Panama City | collected...
AAAAAGAATCGCAAAAAGCCTTATGGCTACGACAAGCATCTTTACAAAGCTCGTCATTTGATTGAAAACTTTTTTGCCAAGCTCAAGCAGTACCGAGCGATCGCGACTCGCTATGACAAAACGGCTCGCAATTTTCTCGGGGCTATTCATCTAGCTGCTATTGTCATTTGGCTTAACTGATGACACGCTCTAGTTAATCTTGCGAGGGAGAAGTTGGTAAAGGATGAAGACAGAGTCTTCGCGCCCTCAACAATCCCGCCGACTGGGTGAAGTCGGTTTGTTGAAAACGCGGTTAAAACGAATATTGATTGCTTTTGGGCATGGCGATCGCGCCTCCAAGAAAGCAGGCAATGAAACGAACAAGCTGTCAGTGACTAAGGTTGCTGTCAGCTTTCGTTGTGACGGCAGAAAAAAATGCTGAATTCGACTGTCTTTGTGTAGACTGAGCTGATAGCATCTGCCAAGAACTCAACCCTTCCCAGAAAGTGCAATTATGACAACTCAAGAAACAACCCTCATCCACATCGAAAATCAGCCCAGCAAAGAACGCTTGGAGGCTCTTGGCGTGGCGAACTGGCAGATTTGGACAAAAGAAGTCTCGGAGTTTCCCTGGACGTACGGCGATCGCGAAACCTGCTATCTGCTGGCTGGAGAAGTCACCGTTACGCCAGAGAACGGCGAACCCGTCAGCTTCGGGGAGGGGGATTTAGTCGTATTTCCTGCGGGAATGTCCTGTACTTGGAAAATTTCGCGCGCGGTGAAAAAGCATTATCGCTTTGGCTAAAGGCTGAGTTAAATTCCGTTGCGATCGCGCCCTCAACTTCTCCTCCTACCGTAATCTGACAAATACTGCCCACGGCTTCATAAACTTTTTTACATGACCTCCGCATTTAAATCCCAAAAGCACAAAAAGGCGAAAGCACTCAAATCCACCAGCCGCCGTCCCGCCAAAGCCCTTTGTAGCGAGTGCGGGCTTTGCGACACCTACTATATCGCTTACGTCAAAGAAGCTTGTGCGTTTCTCAACCAGCAGGTCGCCGAACTCGAAGAACGGGCCCACGGGCGTTCTCGCAACCTGGACAGCGAAAATGATTGGTACTTCGGCGTTCATCAGGATATGATGGCGGCTCGCAAGAAACAGCCCATTGAGGGGGCGCAGTGGACGGGAATTGTCAGCACGATCGCCTGCGAAATGCTCGAACGCGGCTTAGTCGAAGGGGTCATTTGCGTCCAGAATACCGAAGAAGACCGCTTCCAACCCATGCCCATCATTGCCCGCACTCCTGCGGAAGTCTTGGCGGCCAAAGTGAACAAACCAACGCTCTCCCCCAACCTTTCGGTGTTAGAGCAAGTCGAACAGTCCGGGATGAAACGCTTGCTGGCGATCGGCGTGGGCTGTCAAATCCAGGCCTTGCGAACGGTCGAGCAAGAACTTGGACTCGAACAGCTCTACATTTTGGGAACGCCTTGCGTGGATAATGTCACCCGTGCAGGGTTGCAGAAATTTTTAGAAACCACCAGCAAATCGCCCGATACGGTGGTGCATTACGAGTTTATGCAAGACTTCCGAGTCCACTTCAAACACGAAGATGGTTCGATCGAGAAAGTCCCCTTCTTTGGCTTGAAAACCAATCAACTCAAAGACGTTTTTGCACCGTCCTGCATGAGTTGCTTCGACTACGTTAACTCCCTCGCCGATCTCGTCGTCGGCTATATGGGCGCGCCCTTTGGCTGGCAATGGATCGTCGTTCGCAACGATCGCGGCCGAGAAATGCTCGATTTGGTGCGCGACCAACTCGATACCCAACCCGTCTCCAGTCAAGGGAACCGTAAGCAAGCGGTGCAGCAAAGCATTCCCGCCTACGACCAAGGCGTAACATTACCCATGTGGGCGGCAAAGCTGATGGGGATCGCGATCGAACGGGTCGGGCCCAAAGGGTTAGAGTACGCCCGCTTCTCCATCGACTCTCACTTCACCCGCAACTATCTCTACACCAAGCGCAACTATCCCCAGAAGTTAGATGCCCACGTTCCCGAATATGCCAAGCGCATTGTCGGACAGTACGAGTTACCGGACACGTGACATTCTCCCGTCGCTGATTGCAAGCAATACAGCGCGGGCTTCTTTCCTCGCGGTCAGAAATTTCCTGCTTCATTGGTCTTTCCTAGCAGTTGTTGGTGCAAACGAAATGATTCTCCCAACAGTGTTGCCCCGTTCAGATACCTCCACAGGCAGTTTAGAGACTCCTGATGCCCCACGGAGTCTACGTACAAGGAACCAAAGTTCTGTACAACACAACCCAACGGGTTTTACGCACCCGTGGCTTCACGCCTTGCGGCAATCCTTCCGGGTGCAACGCCCTACCCATTGTCAAGGTTCGTACCGTTCCCAGATTTTGGAGGCCCCGGCAATGCCTGACTTTTACTCTCAATCGGGTCAGTGGTTAGCTGATACAATATTGTAGCACGAAAGGACTACAATTATGGCGAGAAACAAGGTATTTCGGGTGCGTCTGACGCAGCCAGAGATGAACAAGTTGGAGCGCAACGCACAGGAGCGAGAGATCTCCAGTGCAGAGCCGATCCGGGACTAGATCAAAAGGTTGCCGAACTTGGCGGCTTCGGGGGCATCGAACCCCACTCAGTAGCCTTGAGGTGTCCATGTATCAAGGGCGCTCACCTTTCAGGTAGAGCGCGGGACTTATAGCCCCTCAAACTCCCCAATTAGTTAAGGCAATAAAAAGGGGCGCGGTTCGATCCGCACCCCGATTAAGCGATCGCCGCGATCGGCTTACTTCACCGTCACCTTAGCGCCAGCTTCTTCGAGCTTCTTCTTGGTTTCTTCTGCGTCGTCTTTGTTGGTTCCCTCTTTGATAGCTTTGGGAACGGACTCGACGATTTCTTTAGCTTCTTTGAGTCCCAGGCCGGTAAGGGCGCGAACCACTTTGAGAACGGCGATTTTCTTGTCAGAGGGGAACTCTTCGAGAACCACGTCGAATTCAGTTTTCACCTCTTCGGGTTCGGCCTCAGCTACCGCTCCCGGTGCCGCCATCACGACTCCAGCAGAGGCCGCCGCGCTCACGCCAAAGGTTTCTTCGATCTGTTTAACGAGATCGGCCGCTTCTAAGAGGGTAAGGGTCTTGAGCTTTTCCAAAATTTCATCGGTTACAGCAGACATGGGTTTAACTCCTTTGAATTTAGATGTAGTTGAAGGGTGCTGATTTAAGAAAGTTGGTGACATTGTCTGCCCTACGAAATCGCAAGGCTTGTGGCAATTTTCCAACTCTGATTTCAGCAACATTTAGAACGCTGGTGGGCATTGCCCACCCTACGAAATAGAGTTGAGCGGTGGGTTTTAAGCCGCTTCGCCATCTTCCTGTTCGGAAACGGCTTTGAGCGCCCTAGCCAAAGAGGACGGGACTTCGTTGACCCCGACGGCGAGCTTGGTTGCCAGAGCATTGATGCTGCCAGCAATTTGAGCGATCAGTTGCTCTTTAGAAGGTAAGTTACCGAGAGCTTCAATGTCAGCCTTGCTCAGCGCCTTCCCTTCCATTACACCGCCGCGCAACTCGGTTTTCTTTGTTTCCTTTTGAAACGCTTTATAGGCCTTAATTGCGCCGCTGATGTCTTCTTGAACTAGCAAAAAAGCAGAAGAATCCTTGAGGAATTCCTGCATGGGTTGCCAGTTGTCGTCGCCAGTCGTGGCAATTCGCATCAAGGTATTCTTGGCGATTTTGCACTGACTGCCAACAGGACGCAGGCGATCGCGCAAGTTCGTAATTTCGGCCACAGACAACCCTTGGTAGTCGATAACGACGGCGAGTTGGGCCTCGCTCAAGAGTTGCTTGAGGTCTTCAATCACAGCTTGCTTGTTTTCCCTTGTTCTCCCCATTGTGATTTCACCTCCTTTGGTCAAAACAAAACCCCGACGTTTTCATGGCCGGGGTTCTGAAGGTTGTGGGTCGTCGTTTCGGCGGCTTGAGGGGGCCAAACTAAAACCCTAAACTTTCTTTTGCCCTCGGCAGGATATTAAGCAAATTGCTCCTGCGGTCTTCAGGTCAGCATTTTCAATTGTTGAGAGGGTGGCAGCTACACCGCATCGAGCTTCAGATCGCGCAAAGCACTAATTTCAACCTGGATGGACGGCCCCATGGAAGCAGAAACATAAATGCTGCGCCAGTAACGGCCTTTGGCACCAGAGGGGCGGTTGCGATCCACCGTTTCTTGCAATGCTTTGAGGTTCGCTAAGAGATCTTTTGCGGCAAAAGATGCCTTACCAAACATAACATGAACGATCCCCGTGCGGTCGGCTCGGAATTCGAGTTTCCCAGCTTTGAACTCCGCGATCGCGCTGGTGAGGTCGGCGGTGACAGTTCCCGCTTTTGGCGAAGGCATTAACCCCCGCGGCCCGAGCATCCGCCCCAGTTTCGCCACATCCCGCATCATGTCCGGGGTAGCAATGAGTTTGTCGAAATCCATCATCCCTTTCTGGATCTCGGAAATTAGCTCTTCCGACCCGACTAAATCGGCTCCCGCGTCCTCGGCCTCCTTGACTTTCTCGCCCTTGGCAATGACAGCGACGCGCACGGTCTGTCCCGTTCCTTTAGGCAAGGAGACGGTGGTGCGGAGTTGCTGATCGGTGTATTTGGGGTCAATACCCAAGCGAATGTGAACTTCGGCAGTTTCGTCAAATTTCGCCGTAGCTGTCTCTTTGAGCAGTTCTAGGGCTGCCAGAGGCTCGTAAGCGCGATCTTCTTCTACCTTGGCGTGCGCTTCTCTCAGTCGGCGCGAATATTTTTTGGTCATAGTCTCTCCTTGGGTGCTAGCGAAGCTCGTGCCTCTCCCCGATTGAATTGTAATTGTTCCTGTTATGCTGCGATGTAAGGCGTTTTGAGTCGGAAAGCAAGACGCTCAGAACTCTGAATTCTGCTAGTCCGCGATCGCCACGCCCATATTCCGGGCCGTCCCGGCCACAATCTTCATCGCCGCTTCAATATCGTTGGCGTTGAGATCGGGCATTTTCGTCTCGGCAATTTCTTGCAACTGAGCGCGGGTAATGGAGCCAACAGTTTGCTTATTCGGTTCGCTCGCTCCCTTCTCAATTCCCGCCGCCTTGCGGATCAAGACCGAAGCAGGAGGGGTTTTGAGAATAAAGGTGAAACTGCGGTCTTCGTACACCGAAATTTCTACCGGAATCACCGTTCCCGCTTTATCGGCGGTTTTGGCGTTGTACTCTTTGCAAAACGCCATGATATTCACCCCGTGCTGACCCAAGGCGGGGCCGACGGGAGGAGCGGGGTTTGCTTTCCCTGCTGGTAGAGCGAGTTTAATGAGGCCAACAACTTTCTTTGCCATTTCTAGCTTTGTTTCTCAACTTGATTAAATTCCAATTCCACGGGCGTATCTCGTCCGAAGATCGAGAGTAGCGCTTTGAGTTTACTGCGTTCGGGACTGACTTCTATCACTTCCCCTTCAAAATCTTTAAACGGCCCCGACAAAACCATGATTTTGTCGCCCACAGCCATGTCAATTTTGACGACGGGTTCTTGTTCTTGGGTGTGTTTAAAGATGCGTTCGACTTCCGATGGACTGAGGGGAACGGGTTTGACGTGGCCGCGCCCTCGACCGTAGCGACGCTGCTGTTCCGCACCGACGAAGTTGATGACATTGGGCGTATTTTTCACCGCTTGCCAAGCATCATCATCCAAAAGCATCTGGACGAGGACATAGCCGGGAAAAACTTTTTCTTCCCCGTGCAGGCGAGAGCCATCTTTGCGGACTTTGACGGTTGGGGTTTGGGGAATTTGCACTTGGAGGATGCGATCGGCAACGTCGAGCGTATGAATGCGCTGTTCCAAGTTGGCTTTGACTCGTTTTTCACAGCCGGAGGCAACTTGCACCGCATACCAGCGGGGTCGTTGGGGCTTTGATTCTGAGTTTTGTGCTGGATATTCCTCCGATCCGTCTGCTGCAAAGCTCATTTAAAATACCATCCCTGCTATCCAACTAAATAAGTTATCGACGAAGTAGATTGTTGTTGCCACCAAAATGACCATTAACATCACCGCTGCGGATTCGCTAATGAGTTGTTGCTGAGAAGGCCACACAACTTTAGAAAATTCTTCGCGGGTTCCTTGGAGAAACTGAGCGGGACTAAAACCGTCTTGCTCGTTCTTGGGTTCTGGCGAACTTTTTTTTGTTGTACTTTTTGGGGTCGCCTCTTTCTTTTTTGTCTTTTTTTTAGCCACAATGGATACCCTCTTCTTCGATCTAGATGCGAGCGATTTGCTTGCGTGGGTTTTGACGATCGCTCTTGCTGAATGGTAACCCTTTTCTGCGAAGGCGAGATCGCCGCCGTCCCGCTTCAGTTTTTTAGCGAATGCTGGTTTGGCAGTGGCAACGCGCCCTGGAGGACTTGAACCCCCGACATCAGGTTTTGGAGACCTGCGTTCTACCAACTGAACTAAGAGCGCATAGCGGCAGTTCTTCGATTCGGAATCTCAGTCTGCCTCGATCTAGTTTAACGCAAAAGGGAGCGGCTCGGTCTGGATGATGGGGGAAGATCGCCGGTCAAATCAGGGGAAGGCTACAGGGCGCGATCGAACCGCTGTTTGATCCGCGTCGCTTTCCCGGAACGTCCGCGCAGATAGTAGAGTTTAGCTCTGCGAACTTTACCTCGGCGCATAATCTTGATGTTGGCAATTCTGGGAGAGTGGAGCAAAAAGACCCGCTCTACGCCAACGCCTTGGAAAATTCGCCGCACGGTGATGGTTTCGTTAATGCCGCCGTTGCGCTTGGCAATTACAGTTCCCTCGTAGGGTTGAACTCTTTCTTTTCCGCCTTCTCTAATCCGCACGCCAACGCGGATGGTGTCGCCAACATGAATAATTGGCAAATCGGTTTTGAGGTGTTCCGCTTCGATCGAACGGATAATTGCTTCCGCGTTCATGGCTTCCTTAAAAAAACTCACAGCCTTCTAGTGTATATCAAGAGGGTTTGTGAGGGAAAGTTACGATTGAGGTCGGGGGACGGCGAGGGAGATGGGGAGACAAGGGAGAAACCTTTGATTGGGGAAAAGCGCTGAGACCCCACGCAGCCGACAGGCGCATCTTTGTTGTTCCCAGGCGATCGCCCCTATATCTTGGTAGGGAACTGGCTTTGACCTCCTCTCCACACGGGACTCTTTGGAAGTCGTGGGAGAAGATCGGGGGGTGAATGCCAACACAGTCATCTATAGCGGTCAGCTCTCATTCAAAACCTTTGTAAGTTATGAAAATTCTCTCGATAACCAACTCAATCTTAGACCCAAAATCCGGTTCGGGAAAAACAGTATTGAGGTGGTCGCAAGGGTTGCAAAACCTCGGTCATACCGTTGAGGTTTGCGAGCCGAAAGATTATCAAATTTTGCAGGACTGGCGCAGAGCGTGGAAGTTCAGAACGGCACTGGGTGCGTGGCAATTTTTCAAGCGCCAGGTAAACCCGCAAGACTACGATTTGATTGAGTTTTATGGCGATGAATTTTGGTTGATTCTCAAACAATTGGCAAAAGAGAAAGAGCGGCCCTTTCTCGTCGCTCATACTGACGGTGTGGAGTTGCTCGCCACAGAACGAGAACGCGCTTATAATCCTCCGCGATCGCTTTACGATCGCGCTTATCTCCAATTTGCCAAGCTCACGCACGATCGCTTCTCTCGCATTGCCTTCGACAGCGTAGATGCTTTTATTTCCGGATGCGATCGCGATCGCGCTTATGTCGTGGAACGCGGTTTGTACCCCTACGACCGAACGGCGGTCGTCGAACTGGGTTTAGACCCAGAATACTTAGCCATTCCCTTCGCACGGGAGCGACAGCACCGCGTGGTCTATCTCGGTTCTTGGACACCGCGTAAGGGTTTGGGCCAGCTTTGTACAGTTATGAGCAACGTTCTCGCGAAAGATCCCAACCTCCACTTCGATCTTTACGGAACTCACGCTCCCCCAGAGGTGGTTATCTCTGGATTTCCCGCCGCCGTTCGGGAACAAATGACCATTCACCCTCGCCTCTCCAACCAAGATGTTGCCAAAGGACTAGCGCGAGCGAAAGTCTTCTTCTTTCCCTCCCAATACGAGGGATTTGGCATGGCTACGACTGAAGCGATGGCTTGCGGTTGTGCGGTTGTCACGACTCCCACTGGGTTTGGAGCCGACCTCAAGCATTTACAGGATGGAATTGTCTGCGGTTTTAATGACCTGGAAGGGATGGAGCGGGGAATTTTCCAACTGCTCGAAGACGAGACGCTGCGAGAGGCGATCGCGCGGGCCGGATACGATCGCGTCCAACAGTTTCGCTGGGAACTCGCTGTGAAAAAGCTCGAACAAATTTATTTAACTTGGTTGCAAGCTTAAACGCGGAATTGACTGGCGTGCAAAATTGCTTCCCCCAGTTCGGGAACCCAAACCACCCACTCGCGATCGGAGTGCTGGCAGAGTAAAAGTGCTTCGTCGTGGCCCCAGGAACTGGGGAAGTCCAACAGTTGTACCCAAGCGTCAGGTTGAGGAGACGCTGTGCGATCGTCCATTGCGGACAGGACGTGCAAGCCAAGCTGAACGCTCGATTCGGGTTGATATTTCTTGAGAATATCCATCGCTCCACTCCTCGGTCGCTTCAGAGTAATGTATTGCTTGCTGCGCTAACTTGAATTCTTGTCTGTATCCAGGGTTACAAAATGTAGTTTTGAGGGTCAAGCGATCGTTTCAGAAATTTACAACAAACCGAAAAGGGGGTGTTAAGATACCAGAATGATTAAATTATGTTGTTTGCTCCTTGCTTATTGAATCTCTTCATGATAAACCCCAAACTCCTCTCCCGTCCTAGCTTTCGGTGCTTATCGCTCCTTTCCCTCGCCCTTATCCTGGGGACTGCAGTTCCCACCCGCGCCCAGAACTACAGAACCACAGTCATTGAAGAAGGAGAAACCCTAGCTCCAGAGAGTGACTTTGCCGATCCCGATGCTCTGCGCCCCCTCACTCAATCAGACAGCGTTCTTAGCTATCAAGGCGGCCTGCGGCTCATGCAAGAAGCGGAGACGGCGATGAGCGGACAAAACTACACCGTAGCCGCTCAAAAATTAAAAGAAGCGCGCCAAGTTTTCAACCAACTCTCAAACTTTTACGCCCAACTCTCTGACAGTTTCTCCGGCCTTGAGCCTCGCATTTCTGACGGTCACCGCAGTCGTGCCCTGAAAACAGCCGAACTGCGAGACGAAGCCACCTATCGCCTCGCCCTCGTTCACCAAGCTCAAAATCGCCCCGAACTGGCCGTTCCTCTCCTCGTCCAAATCATTCGCTCTCAAGATCCAACCACACCCTTGGGACAAAAAGCTTACCAGCAAATTGCCCTCGAAAACCCCAACAGCATTCTCAGCCTTCAAGGAGGGCAGCAGTTAATGGCTGAAGCGGGCATCGCAATTGGCTCTCAAGACTATGGTTTAGCGTCTAAAAAGCTGCAAGAAGCGCGCCAAGTTTTCAACCAACTCTCGAACTTTTACGCCCAACTCGCTAACAGTTTCTCCGGGATCGATAATACCCTCGCCGAGTCTCAGCGAGGCAATGCTCTCACCTCGACCGACTTGCGAGATGATGCGACCTATCAACTGGCCCTCGTCCACCGCGCTCAAAGTCGTCCAGAACTGGCCGTTCCTCTCCTCGTCCAAATTATTCGCTCCCAAAATCCATCGAGCGATTTAGGGAAAAAAGCTTACCAGCAGTTATTTGAGTTGGGATTTGTCACTTCTCCCTATCCTCGACCTCGCGTCAGCCAATCGAACTGAGGGAAGCGGCCAGAATCGATACAATATCTTAAAAAGAATTGTTCAGTACTTAAGGGAGATGGAAAAACCAGCATGGTAAGCCTAGAGCAGGTTGAAGAGATGATTAAAACGAAATTGCCCGACGCTCAAGTCCAAGTGCAAGACTTAACAGGCGGCGGAGATCATCTCCAAGCAACGGTCGTGTCTTCTGAATTTGAAGGGAAGACGAAGGTAAAGCAACACCAAATGGTTTACAGTGCTTTGCAGGAAGCACTGAGTTCGGAGGCAATTCACGCGCTGGCGCTGAAAACCTATACGCCTCAAGGATGGAGGGAAGCCGGCCAAACGTCTAGCCATGTCTGATTTTAACCGGGCGCGATCGCTCGAAAATCCAGAATTGAGTCGCATCCGAATCCTGCAATTGTGTCCTAATTTTTGCCCTTTAATAGCAACAAAACAACGATGACACCAGAGTTAAAAACGCGAATTGACAAACTTGTCCAAGAAAACAAAATTATGGTTTTCATGAAGGGAACCAAATTGATGCCTCAATGCGGTTTTTCTAACAACGTCGTGCAGATTCTCAATACGCTAGGCGTTCCCTACGAAACCTTAGACGTTCTTGCAGATCCGGAAATTCGCCAGGGAATTAAAGAATACTCCAGCTGGCCAACCATTCCTCAAATTTATATTGATGGAGAGTTTCTGGGCGGTTCGGACATTGCCATCGAAATGTATCAGAGTGGCGAATTGCAAGAAAAAGCACAGATTGCTTTAGCTTCTTAGGTTAAGCTCAAATCTCACTCACCCGGTTTCTTAGCCAAGTCTAACGCGAAAAGCGTTTTCGCCCAGAAGCCGGGTTTCTGTTGCCATGCTAGCAAGTTTAAACCAGACGCAGAAAATGATGGAAGTTACAGAAATTATCCGTACCATTGAAACGCTCTCCGATCGCCTGGGTAAAACCCAGGAGTATCTTTGACGTTCCTGCTTTACAGGCGAAGATCCAGGATTTAGAACAGTTAGCGTCTCAGCCAGAGTTTTGGGATAATCCCGACTCGGCCCAAAAAACCTTACAAGAACTCAACGATTTTAAATCGATGCTGTCTCAGTATGAGGGGTGGCAGGTGAGTTTGGAAGATAGCAAGGCGATCGCGGAACTCCTAGAACTAGAAACCGATGAGGCCCTGCTAGAAGAGGCAGCAACTAACCTCAACCAGCTTGACGAGGAGTTAGATCGTTGGGAGCTACAACAGCTTTTGTCGGGGCAGTACGACGCGCAAGGAGCCGTCCTCACCCTCAATGCGGGTGCAGGGGGAACCGATGCCCAAGATTGGGCGGAAATGTTGCTGCGAATGTATACCCGTTGGGGAGAGAAGCAAGGTTACAAAGTCCGTCTCGCCGAGATCTCGGAGGGCGATGAGGCGGGAATTAAATCGGCAACCTTAGAAATTGAGGGACGCTATGCCTACGGTTATCTGAAAGCGGAGAAAGGAACCCATCGCCTAGTGCGAATTTCTCCTTTCAACGCCAATGGCAAGCGGCAAACTAGCTTTGCGGGGGTTGAAGTGATGCCAGCACTGGATAACTCCAGCATCGATCTCGAAATTCCTGACAAAGATTTGGAAATCTCCACCTCCCGTTCGGGGGGCAAAGGGGGGCAAAACGTCAATAAAGTGGAAACTGCCGTGCGCGTCGTCCATCTTCCCACGGGACTGGCGGTGCGCTGCACCCAGGAACGCTCTCAGTTGCAGAACAAGGAGAAGGCGATCGCGCTGCTCAAAGCGAAGTTGTTAATTATTGCCGAAGAACAGCGGGCCCAAGCTGTGGCGGAAATTCGAGGCGACATGGTAGAAGCGGCCTGGGGCAACCAAATTCGCAATTATGTTTTCCACCCCTACCAAATGGTGAAAGACCTGCGAACTAATGTGGAAACCACCGCGATCGGCGATGTCATGGACGGTGCAATTTCCCCGTTCATCGAGGCTTATCTGCACCAGGAAAATCAGTTGGTTTAACCTGTGTTTGGAGTCTCTTTCCCAGAATTCAGAATTCAGAATTCAGAATTGATAAATGTTCAATGCTCAATGAAAAGTTTCCCCATCTCCCTAATTCCCCAATTTTCCTTGTCCCTTGATGACTGAAGTTCTCCCCAGATCCCCGACGTACAAAAGGGTTTCAGAATGCGATCGCGCGCTATTGCTCGCTTAGTACAATCTTGGGGCGCAACTGTACCCCATCCTTCTCGCTAACTTGTTCGCTAATGCCGAGAAACTGCCCGCCTTCGCGATAGATTATCAGCACGGATTGGGTCGGACTGATGGGTTCTGGACTGGCAATGCGCTGCCCGTGACACCATCGTTGAGCGCTTTCTGGCGGTAAGGTAACGGAAGGCAGGTGGGCGAGCAACGCGGCTGGGGGAATGGGTTGAAAGGTTTCCTGTTGTAGTTGGGCGGCCAATTGCTCGAAAGTCAGACTGGTTTCGAGGTTGAGTCCGCAACTTTGCGTGCGAGTGAGGGCGGCGAGAGTTCCTCCTACCCCCAGACATTCGCCTAAGTCGCGGGCGATCGCGCGAATGTAAGTTCCCGGCCCGCAAGCGATCGCCACCTCTAACTCTGGAAACTCTCTCGTCTCCCACCCGACAATCTCAATGCCGCTCACCTCGACGATCCGCGCCGGAACATCCACCTCCTCCCCCGCCCTCGCTAACTCGTACAAGCGCTTGCCATTCCGCTGAATTGCACTGTAGGCTGGCGGAATTTGTTCGATGCGCCCCAAAAACTGCGTCAGGGCGGACTTAACTCGCTCTAAGGTTAAATGGCTCGCCGATTGTCTCGCGATCGCTTCCCCCTCCAGATCGTCCGTGGTTGTCTGCAGGCCGAGACGAATTTTAGCGAGATAAGCCTTTTCTGTTGGCAAGAATTGAAGCAGTCGCGTGGCTTTCCCCAGCGCGATCGGCAAGACCCCCGTCGCCGCCGGATCGAGGGTTCCCCCATGACCCACTTTTTTGAGCTTGCACAAGCGCCGTACTTTCGCAACGCAGTCGTGAGAAGTCCAGCCAGCCGGTTTATTCAGATTGAGAAAGCCAAAAGGGAGATTCATACCAAAGGACGCACAAACGGCAACGCATTAATACAATAGAAACAATCTGCGCTTTGCAAATGCAACATTTTTACTATCCTCGATCGTGAATCAATCTGTAAAAAAGCGGTTGCTCGCTCTCTTCGCTCCTTCCTTCGATCGCCCAATTTTTATCCTCTCCGCACCGCGATCGGGATCGAGTTACTTTTACGAAATTTTGCGGCGATCGCGCAATGTCTGCTCCTTCGACAAAGAAAATGATTCCCTGTGGTTTGAATTCTTCCCCTACTCGCGCTTTCCCCTTCCTTCAGACTACATTCGCGCCGAGGAATGTTCTCCCGAAACCATTCGCTTGTTTCGCACTCAACTGTTACTCAACACTTTACCCACTCGCAGACGAGATCGCTGGCCGGATGGACTCCAATACCTTCTTCTGAGAAAACCCCTTCGCTACCTCGAAAAAACGATTGCCAACTGCTTCCACCTCGAAGCCTTAGACCGCATCTTTCCCAATGCCCTCTATATTCACATGGTTCGGGACGGTCGTGCTTGTATCTCCTCCATGCTCGAAGGCTGGAACTCTGGATTTTTCTGGAAGCGACCCCTCCCCTTCCCCGCCGATGCGACGATTGCTCACTGGACTTATCCCATTCCCCCTGGATGGCAGGAGATGGTAACTCAGTCTCTACCGGAAATTTGCGCCTGGAGTTGGCAAGAACACAATCGCTACGTTCTGGAGAAGTGCGAGCAAGATGAGGCCTTTCGGCGCAACTGCATTCGTCTCGCCTATGAAGACCTCCTCGCCGATCCGCGTGCCGCGATCGCAAAAATTGCTACCTTTACCGGTTTAACGGCGACTGAAGAGAGCGATCGCTACATTGGCGAACAGCGTCCGAGTTGGACAACCATTTCTCAACCTCAAGCTGAGAAGTGGCGGCACAAAAACCCCGACGCGATCGCGCAGATCGCCCCCAAAATCGCGCCGATGATGGCGAAGTTGGGCTACTCTGTGTAACATGGGATTTCGCCACATCAATCCCCTAAAAACCTGAATTCGGGTTAAGACCGTTTTGGGGAGAATCCCGAACCGCATATTCCCCAGATTAGGTCATGAAACCCGATAATTGAGTGGGAAGTGCGTTCTTGAGGAGAGCGGGTCAATGAAGGTCGAAGCTCTAGACCTCCTCGGTCTCATAGCCGGGATTATAGACCCGATGGTCTAATCGAACAAGTCAAAAAAAACTCCCAGACAACCAAAGCTATCTGGGAGAATTTTAGATCTTGAACGACTACTCTATTGATGTATTAGGGTTGGGGTAGAAAAGGTATGCACCCGATCGGTTTTTTCCAGAAAATTTATAGCAATGGCATTGAGGTTAGGGAGCCAATTTCTTCGATCGGACACTTCGCAGGTCGCTCAAGAGAGTTGATGGTGAGTTGATGAGAAAAAAATATCTCTGGTTTGTGGGACTGCTGCTGATGTTGCTGGTAACTTCTTCCTGCGCGATGCCACCGGTTGAGAGCGTTGCCGTTCCTAACCAAGCGGGAGCGCTATCCTTGCGCTCTCTTGCTCAAGCTCAAGGATTTGGCATTGGCAGTGCTGTCACCTTGAAAGGATTGCGAAAAGATGAGCGCTATCGGCAAGTTTTGGTGCGGGAGTTTACCCAAATCATGCCGGAGAATGCGATGAAGTTTAATGCGTTGCAACCGCAGCGCGATCGCTTTAACTTTGCTGCTGCCGATGAAATTGTTGACTTTGCGAACGATCGCGGTCTGAAAGTGTTCGGACACACGCTCGTATGGCAGCGGGCCCTTCCCGCGTGGCTCAAAGCAGGCAATTGGACGCGGGAAGAACTCCTCGATATTCTGCACAAACATATTACGACGGCTGTCAGTCGCTATCGCGGCCGGGTCTTTGCCTGGGATGTGGTCAATGAAGCGCTGTCTACCGATAGCTCCCTGCGAGATTTAATTTGGTTGCGGGGGATCGGGCCAGAATACATTGACTTAGCCTTTCAGTGGGCTCGCGAAGCCGATCCAAATGCTCGCTTGTTTTACAACGAGTACGATCCGTCAGGTTGGGGCGCGCGAGCCGAACAAAAAGTCGATGCTCTCTACAATCTGATTGCTGGAATGAAAGAGCGAGGCGTTCCGATTGACGGAATTGGCTTGCAAATGCACGTGAAGGTCAGCGACGCGCCGACCTATGAAGGCGTGAAGAAGAGCTTAGAGCGCCTGGCCCAGTTGGATCTCGAAATTCAAATTACTGAGACAGACGTGCGACTGGTGGGGAGTTCCGATCCCCTCGCGACGCAATTAGCAACTCAAGCACAAATTTATGATGGGCTGATCCGGGCTTGTCTGGATGTCCCGCGTTGCAATGGTTTTTGGTTTTGGGGATTTACCGATCGCTATTCTTGGATCTCTGGGTTTACGGGCAAACCCGATGGTCCCCTGATTTTCGATCGATTCTATCAGCCCAAACCGGCCTATGATGCGATCGCCCAAGCGCTGGCTGAAAGCGAGGCCAGCCGTCCCTAACTTGCACGCTTGCCGCAATGAAGTTTTGAGAACTGTGGGATTTGCCCCCAACAACCCGGCCGAACCAGATGAGTTACATTAGTCATAGGCTCAGAAGCAAGCGATTCTAAAACTTCATAAGATGCGCGTTGGGCTCTCAGTCAGCGGCGAAACCTCGCTGCGTATCGTCCGCGAGCCGTCCGCCAGCAAGAGCGCATTTCAATTTCATTCATCTTCCTGTGTTAAACGGTTTATTGCCCAGTCAGTGGCTGAACGCTCTCCAAAAAGGCGATCGCCAGCTCTACTCGCTCATTGAGCAAATAGGGGGTGTTTTTTGGCTCTGCGACCTTGCGACCCAGCAGATCCTCTACATCAGTTCTACCTACGAAGACGTTTGGGGCTGCACTCGCGAACAGTTGTACGCCGATCCAGAGGCTTTTTTAGCCGCAGTTCATCCGAGCGATCGCGAAGCGGTTCGCATTGCTTTCCAGCAACAGCAGCAGGGAAAAAAGTGCAAAATTGACTACCGGCTGTTGCTGGAAAGCGGAGAAATCTACTGGATGCGCGATCGTTCCTTGCTCCTCGCTCGGACTCCTTACTTTCTCGCGATCGCCGAAGACATTACAGAAGCCAAACAAGCAGAACTCGCTCTCAAACAAAGCAACCGCGCGCTAGAGCAAGAAGTCCGCCAACTCAAAGCGGAGTTAGAACGCTGTCGGCAGCAGTCTCAGAAACGCCCAGTCGCGCAACCCGCTCGCCGTCAAGCTCCTCCCAGTTGGGTTGAGTCAACCTGGGTTCGGCAGCTACTCAATGCCATTGACGCTCTGGGCGAGGGACTGACGATTAGCGACTCCCACGGCAAATTTAGCATTTTTAACCGGAGAATGCAGGAAATTACGGGGTACAGCCAGGAAGAAGCTAATGGTTGCGAGGATTTTTTGGCGAAACTCTACCCCGATCGCCACGACTATCAAATTGCCATGGCGGGGATTGAAGCGGTACGCCAGCAGGGGCAATGTCGCAATATTGAGACTCAGATTTGTGCCAAAGATGGAACGTTGAAAACGCTGTTGGTGTCAACGTCCTTGATTCAAGCACCGGATACCGATGCAACCTTGTTTGCGAGCTTGTATCGAGACATTAGCGATCGCAAGCGAACCGAACTTGCCCTCAAGCTGCAAACGGAACAAGAAGGATTGCTGCGAATGATCGCGTACCGCATCCGGGAAACCCTCAATCTAGACGACATTCTCAAGACCGCTGCCGATGCCGTGCGACGCTTTCTTAAGGCAGATCGGGTTGTGCTGCAGCGCTTCCGAACCAATGGCAGCATAGAGGTGGCGGTTGAGTCCCTCATTCCGGGTTGGAGTTCGACGCTGGGGTGGACTTTCAGCCATCCCGGTTTTAGCGATCGGGACATCGTTCAACGCTATCAAGGCGGTTATATTTACATTGTTGATGACATCTACAACGCCAACCTCAATCCGGCATTTATCTCGCTGCTGGAGTATTTTCAGATTCGGGCGCAGCTCGTCGTTCCCATTCTCTACAAAACAGCCCATTCCACCACCGAACCTTACGAGCAGTTGTGGGGTCTCTTAGTTGCGAATCAATGCAGCTATTCTCGACAATGGCAGCCGCTGGAGGCCAGTGTCCTTTCGCAATTAGCAATGCACTTAGGGATTGCGATCGAACAAGCCGAACTGTATCGAAAACTGGAACGCGCCAACCAAGAATTGGAGCAACAAGCGACATTAGATGGTTTGACCAAAATCGCCAATCGGCGCAGATTTGACAAATATCTCCAGCAGGAATGGCAGCGCTTGGCACGGGAAGAAAAACCCCTCTCGCTGATTTTGTGCGATGTGGATTATTTCAAGCAATACAACGATACCTACGGCCATCCCGAAGGAGATGCTTGCTTGCAAAAAGTGGCTCGGACTCTCCAAGGATCTGTTAAGCGTTCTGCCGATCTCGCGGCGCGCTACGGAGGGGAAGAGTTTGCGATCGTTTTGCCCAATACCGACTTGCAAGGAGCGCTTCACGTGTCTGAGGCTATCCAAGCCAAGATGCGAGCGTTGCACATTCCCCATCGAGACTCTTCGATTGGCGAGTATGTCACTCTCAGTTTTGGAGTGGCCGAGACAATTCCCGACCCCCGTCAGTTGTCCAGCCGTTTGGTTCTGGCTGCCGATCGCGCTTTGTACGAAGCGAAAGCTCTGGGGCGCGATCGCATTGTGAGCGATCGCTTGTCCTAATCTTGCTTGACCCTCTCTGTGCATCGCAGCGCGTTACTTCCAGCGCGTAAAATCAAACCTGAAGCGATCGCTCAATTTCCAACCCTCATGCTATTAGCCTTTCAATTTCAATCACCCGGCCCCATCCTCTTTCAAATCGGAGGTTTTGCCATTCGCTGGTACGGTCTGTTGATTGCTTCCGCCGTTCTCATCGGAGTCTTCCTCTGCCAAGAACTGGCAAAGCGGCGCAATGTCGATCCGGACTTGCTCGCCGATTTTGCGATTTGGGCCGTCATCGGTGCAATTCCTGGTGCCAGACTCTACTACGTTCTCTTTCAGTGGCAGCAATACGCTCAAAATCCTGCCGAGATCGTGGCGATTTGGAAAGGTGGAATTGCCATTCACGGGGCGATTATTGGTGGGACTCTGGCGGCCTTGCTTTTTGCGCGCTTCAACAAGATTTCGTTCTGGCAACTGGCTGACTTAGTCGCACCGGCGCTCATCTTAGGACAAGCGATCGGGCGATGGGGCAATTTCTTTAACTCAGAAGCGTTTGGCAGTCCCACCGATTTACCCTGGAAACTCTATATTCCGCCGCAGAACCGCCCGCTGAGTTTGGCGAATTTTGAATATTTTCACCCGACTTTCCTTTACGAGTCGCTGTGGAACTTAGGCGTATTCGCGCTCCTAATTGCCCTCTTTTTCTGGGGACTGCGCCATCGAGGACAGTTAAAGGTTGGAACTCTATTCTTAGCGTACTTAGCCGCCTACAGTAGCGGTCGCGTTTGGATTGAAGCTCTGCGAACCGATAGCTTGATGTTGGGGGTGCTAAAAATGGCTCAGGTCATCAGTTTGGGCGCGATCGCTTTTGCCCTCCTCGGCCTCGCCTGGCTTTATCTCCTCAAGCGTTCCCTTCCCGATGTTGTGCCGCCAGAGAAACAAACCGCGCCATAAAAAAAGCTCTAGAGGGGAAACTCTAGAGCTTAACCAGGGTGCATCTACCACTTCTCTTTACCGCTGCACCCATTGCCATCCGGAAATTTTTTGAAAAAAGTCGATAATTTTTGAGATTTGCTCTCCCGATCTCAGTTGTTCGCTCCTGACCCCAGATCGCAACGCTTAAAATTATTGAGATTTCTGACTCAACCCTTCGCTACGATCTCGCATCGATTTTGGCTTGGCCGTGAGAAACCATTTCTCAAGCGAATTGTAATCCCTCTTCTGTGGCTCTTGCCCGAGTAAATTCTGATCCCAAATCCGGCTTACGGAGAGACTTTACAATAAAGTAAGATATCTCTCTTAATTCGGCCAATGCCTAGAAAAGTGACCTTAGCCCCTCACTTAAGTAGTGACTCACTCAAATCTCGCTACAG
>Ga0207422_1002985_pt1 | contig 18996 bp, 20 predicted proteins | sample MarCyaLeptolynsp_FD_187757 | JGI IMG/M metagenome (GOLD analysis project Ga0207422, IMG submission 187757) | Marine cyanobacterial communities from Panama - species 1 Leptolyngbya sp. (SPAdes) | ecosystem: Environmental > Aquatic > Marine > Unclassified | place: Panama: Panama City | collected...
CAATACGGTGTACATAGTCTGCTGCATCATTGGGCACATCATAATTGATGATCATATCGATGTTGTCTACATCGATTCCCCTTGAGATTACATCGGTGGCCACAATGATGGGCAATTGTTTATTCTTAAACTCTCTGAGAATGTCCTCTCTTGCTACTTGCTCAAGATCACTCGAAATACCCTTCGCTTTAAACCCTTCTTTCTGTAAGGCTCGTGTAATATCTCTTACCTTACTCTTTCTTGAGGTAAACACAATGAGGCTGGGCACATCGCCAAATCTTAGTAGGTGCTTCACCAAGTCAATCTTTTGAGAGTCATAGGTGAGGAATGCGGCCTGTGTAATCTTTTCCGAAGGCTTGGCTATTGAAATATTGATTTCCTCTGGGTCCTTCAATATTTGCTTGGCCATCTTTCTAATCTTCGGAGCCATGGTGGCAGAGAAAAGGAGGTTTTGACGCTCTTTTGGCAAGTGGTTGATGATCTTCATGATATCTTCATGAAAACCCATGTCGAGCATCCTATCGGCCTCATCGAGGACCAAATGCTTCAACTGATCTACTTTTACATAACCTAAGTTTAGGTGAGATATAAGCTTGCCTGGTGTGCCGATTACAATATGGGTTCCTTTAGCCAGTGCATTCTTTTCTCGTGTAAAGCCAGCACCATCTCCACCGCCATACACTGGTAAGGAAGTAATTCCACTGAAATAGCTTAGTCCTTCTAATTGCTGATCAATTTGTACCGCAAGCTCTCTTGTTGGGCAGATAATCATGGTATTGATATGCTCATCTGAGACACCACTTTCGGCAATTTTGTGCATCAAAGGCAACAAAAAGGCAGCGGTTTTTCCTGTTCCCGTTTGAGCACAACCGATAAGATCTTTATTGGCTATAATGGTAGGGATGGCTGCCTCTTGGATTGGAGTTGGTTTTTCGAACCCCATTGCATCCAATCCGGCAAGCACATCTTCATGTAAATTGAGTTCTGAAAAGGTCAAAGCTTGAACTATATTGTGAATAGATTTGTAAGGCCATAAGGAAGCCTTTTCGAAAGATACTAAGATCAATCGATGGCGCAATAAAACTGTGTTAAAATGAAGAAAGCTGTTTATAAGACAAATATCAACTGCGGTGGATGTATTGCAACGGTGACGCCCTTTATGGAAAAGGCTAAGAGTGTTGAAGAATGGTCGGTCGATACCAACTCGAAAAATAAACTGCTCACGGTCTCTGGTAACAATTTGAATAAGACAGAGGTGGAAAACCTTGTGAGATCTGCAGGTTTCGAAATCAAGGAAAAAAAAGGCTTATTCTCCTTCTAGTGTCGCTTATCGCTTTCTCCAGAAGTGAGGAGAGAGCAGCATCAATACGGTAAACAATTCAAGTCTACCCAATAACATCAACGCTGACAGCAGCCATTTTCCTGCGGTCGGCATACCTTCAAAGTTGTTCATAGGTCCTACATCTCCAATTCCAGGTCCAACATTACCCAAAGATGTTGCCACAGCACCAAACGCAGTGTCAAAGTCCACATTCATTGAAGAAAGGAGTATTACACCCACCAGAAAGACCAAAATGTAGATCATAATAAACGCAAGTACATTATATACAATGTTTTGTTCTACAGCCTTTCCACTAATTCTTACAGGCATTACTGCAGAAGGGTGCAGTTGCCTTTTCAATTCTAAGAAGGAGTTTTTGAAGAGTACAATATGTCGAATCACCTTCACACCACCGGCAGTTGATCCCGCAGAGCCACCCACAAAAAGAAGGACGAAGAATAGTACTGACAAGAACGGTGCCCACGAAGTATAGTCAGCTGAAACGAAACCGGTTGTGGTAACCAAGGAAACTACCTGGAACAAGGCATCTCTCAAAGACTTTTCGAAAGGTTGATCTTGCACAACCAAAAGAGTGGCAGTGACAATGATGGTGATGACTACTGTGAATAGAAAGTAAACGATAAACTCTTCGTTCTTGAAGACTTTCTTAAAATTCCTTTTGAGGCCAAAATAGGTGAGTGTGAAGCTTGTTCCTGCCAGGAACATAAAGAAAATGACGATGTATTGGATCACAGGCTCTACAAATTGGAGACTATCATTCTTTGTCGAGAAGCCTCCTGTAGCCATTGTGGTCAGAGAGTGGTTAATCGCATCGAAAGGTCCCATCCCTGCAAAGTAGAGGGCAATGGCTTCGGCCAAAGTGAGTCCTACATAGAGAAACCACAATCGTTTGGCTGTCTCCTGAATACGAGGCTGAAGTTTGTCTGGAGTAATACCAGGAGCTTCGGCTACGAAGAGCTGCATTCCTCCAATGCCTAAGAAAGGTAGGATGGCAAGGGCCAGCACAATGATTCCCATACCACCTATCCATTGCGTCAGACTTCTCCAGAATAGAATGCCATTAGGCACCGATTCTATATCAGTCAAGATGGATGCTCCGGTGGTCGTATAACCAGAAATGGTCTCGAAAAATGCATTACTGAAGTTGGGAATAGAACCACTAATGATATAGGGTAGAGCACCAAAAATGGACATTACTATCCATCCCGCAGTCACAATCAGATACCCATCTTTCTTTTTGAGTTCTTTGCTTTTCTTTTTTCTGGTGAGGTATCTCAATAGAAAGCCGGAACCTAAGGTAACCAGACTCGATGTGGTTATTGCAATCCAATCATGCTCTCCGTAATAAATAGAAATGGGCAGGCATAGTGCCATAAAGCCACCATTGATCAGGAGAAGAATCCCCAGTATGTCACCGATAACTTTTAAGTTGAACCTCATGAGATCGTTCTAGATGAAGTAATCTTCAACCTTTTTGATGCACTCAAGCTTAGATAGTACGACCACTCGGTCTTTAGGTTGAAACTTGAAATTGCCAGGAGTGGTCAAACCTTTGCCGTCTCTGATAACACCACCGATGATAGCAGATTTTGGGAATTCAAGGTTACGTAGTTCTTGCTGGGTAATTTTTGAGGTTTCCTGTACTTCAAATTCCAGAATTTCTGCATCTACTCCATGAATACTGGCGATAGACACAATCTCCCCTTGACGAATATGACGGAAGATAAAGTTGGCAGCTATCAGTTTCTTGTTGATCATGGTATCTACACCGATGCTTTGAGATAGGTGTATGTAATCCATGTTCTCTACCATGGCGATGGTTTTCTTGACGCCCATTTTTTTGGCTACCAGACAGGAAATGATATTCGTTTCAGAATCACCTGTAACGGCAATGAAGGCATCCATTTCATTGATACTTTCTTCTTCCAAAAGATCAACATTTCTGCCATCACCGTTGATTACCATAGCATCAGGTAATTGATCGGCAAGTTCGAAGCACTTTTGTGCATCACGTTCGATCAATTTTACATTGTATCGAGTGCTCAGTAGCTTGGCTGCATGAAAGCCCACCCGGGATCCACCAAGGATCATGACGCTCTTGACACCTTCTTTTTTCTTACCTGTAAGGAAAAGTAGTTTTTCAACTCCATCAGGTTGTGCGATGAAATAGGCATGATCATTCTCTTCAAAGCAAGTATCGCCATAAGGAATAATAGTCTCATTATCTCTGAGTATCGCCACCGTCATAAAAGACTGATCCGGATTGATTTTGGCAACCTCAAGCATTGACTTGCCTTTGAGTGGACTCTTAGAATCTATATTGACACCAATCAATTGAAGTAGACCCTTCTCAAATTCGAAACTATCTGTTACGGCCACCTCCTTGAGCAGTCTCTTAATCTCACGGGCTGCAAGTGACTCAGGAGAAATCACATCGTCAATACCTAAGTGTTTCAGATTGAGTTTATCCTTTTGATAGAGAAATTCTGTATTGGAAATACGTGCAATGGTTCTTTTTGCACCTAAGTGTTTCGCAATGATCGCTGTTGCAATATTGGCTTCTTCGGATGAAGTAACGGCTATAAGCAAGTCGGCATCTGCCACGCCTGCCTCTTCCAAAACAGCGTATGAGGTAGAAGTACCCTTAATCGTACCTGCATCTACTGTATTACCTGCCTGTTTTAATTTATCAGCAGCTCTGTCGATTAAAACAATATCTTGTCCCTCTTGACAGAGAAGTTTAGCCAAATGAAACCCTACATTTCCAACACCCGCAATAATAACTCTCATCCGAATTCCTTATAAAGTGGGCAAATTTATGAAAAAATCATCTACTAGTTTTCAAATTGACATTGAATACTGAATCCTACTTCAGTGGTTTGTCTGTATTTGTCCAGCCAGATTTTAGATGTAAATCCCGCTGAGGGTAAGGAATTTCAATTCCGTGTTCCTTGAACTTCTCAAAAATCTCATAATAGAGCTGGCTTTTTAAAATGATCGGTTTGTCTATATAGCTGCTGGTCCATATGAGCAAATCGAAGTCAATAGAACTGTCTCCATAACCGACAAATAACACGTCAGGAGCGGGCCTCTTTAGTACGTCCTTATTCGCATCTGCAACTTCTAGTAATACTTTTTTAATGATGGCAGGGTCTTCCTTATAAGATACACCAACAGGTACATGATATCGAATACGCCTATCATTATGACTCCAATTAATGACCTGTTTATTGATAAGGTCTGAATTAGGAATGATAATGGAGATATTGTCATTGGTATTCACCGTACTAGCACGGGAAGAAATTTTGACCACATCGCCTGATACATTTCCAACCTCTATACGGTCACCTACTTTAATTGGTCTTTCAAAAAGGATGATTAAGCCAGAAATAAAATTATTGGCAATGTTTTGAAGGCCAAAACCAATACCCACACCGAGTGCACCGGCTAGAACATTCAGTGAACCCAGGTTAATACCGGAGTTTTGAATAACCACGAAAGCACCTACTATGATAATAAAGTACTGTATGATAGTTCCTATGGATTGACTGACCCCTATGTCATCGGAATATTTCGAAAGAATCTGTTTGACAAAAATGGATTTTAGCTTCCCAGAAAGGAAAACCAGCAATGTCATAAAGAAAGCCAGTCTGGCTATACTGAAGAGTGTGAGGTCTGGATTGCCATCACTGTCTCTTGTAAAGGAGTAATTAAGTTCTGAGTCTTCATTGAGACCAATTGCCGTGAGCAAAAAGGCGACACCTATGACAAGCAATGTGTACTTAGTGGTATTGCCGATGGATAGCACCGTTTTACGGTCATGAACATACCGGGGGAGTATTCGATTTATCAGGGTAGCCCGAACCAGATTGCCCAATAAATTGACTAAAAACAAAAAGACGATCGGTATGATAATCTCCGTGGCCGTAAAAGTAGCCCCTTCTCCGAAAGCCGGGATTGGCTCACCCAGAAGTGGGATGTTAGAGTTGATATAATTGATCAACCAATCGTAGACTTTTGTCATACCCGAATATAGTTATCTTTTGAGATTAAGGAAGCAAAAGTGATGAGTCCCCATAACTCAAAAAACGGTAGTCGTTCTGTAAGGCGTGATCATATACTTTTTGCCAATCCTCACCAATGAAAGCAGCCACCAAAAGCATGAGAGTACTACCCGGCTGATGGAAATTGGTAAACAATCCATCGCATACTTTAAATTGATAACCAGGCATAATAAAAATTTCAGTGCTGCCCGAAAGCTTGTCAATTCCTTTGTCAGTCATCCAGCCACAAATGTGCTGAAATACTTGGGTGCGACTTGGCAAGTTACCTTCTTGATAGAGTTCGAGTTTCTCAATATGAAATTGCTCATTACCATTTATCAAACGAACTCCAAACCAATAGAGACTTTCTAATGATCGCATAGATGTGGTGCCTACTGCCACAACATGTTTTGACCCAGCTATGTCCTTAATAGTTTCTATGGTCACTTCTATCTGCTCCGAGTGCATCGGGTGCTCTCGAGCGTCATCAACTTTTATCGGTTGGAATGTACCAGCACTTACATGAAGCGTTAGAAAAGACTCCTTGACACCTTTTTCCTTCAGTTGCTCCAGTATTTGATCTGTAAAGTGTAGACCAGCGGTCGGGGCGGCAACGGCACCTTCTTCTTTGGAATATACCGTTTGGTAGCGAGGTTTGTCCTCGGGCTCAGCAGCGCGGTTTAGATAGGGAGGAAGAGGCACTTGTCCGGCTAGATCGACTATCTCTGCGAATGAATAATCCTTATTATCCCATTTAAATGATACTAATCTCTCACTTCTATTAACTAGGGTAGCCTCTAGTTTTATCTTCTGTTTACCATCGTTTAATATGCTGTAAAGAACCGTTTCCTCCTTCCACCTTTTGAGGTTGCCGACCATGCATTCCCAAGTAACATCATCAGTCGACTCCATGGCCGTACTGATAATTGGGATTGGCAATATGGGCTTGAGTAGAAAGATTTCTATTTGGGCACCGGTCTCCTTCTGGAAGTGAATTCTTGCTGGAATTACTTTTGTGTTATTGAAGAAGAGTGTTGTATCCTCATCAATAAAGTCAGGTGCTTCTCTAAATATCTTATCACTGATATGCCCCTTTTCATATAAGAGTAACTTGGAATCATCACGGTTCGCCAGCGGATGTTTGGCTATTTTTTCATCTGGTAGATGATAATTAAAAGTTGATAAATCAGGCGATTCTGGTATCCTCATATTGCTTCGGCAAATTAAAGTCAAAACTTCAATTTATCCGCCTGAGGCACCGTTAAACATTTTTTTTCCTCCTGATGCAACTTTTTTTGGACCCCATTTCGGACAGAATTGTCCGCATTTATGAACGGAAATGGACATATCCGAACAGGTTTAAATTCTAGTAAAATATTAAATATCTGATTATCAAGTAGTTAAATTTTTTGGCATAGCGATTGGAAAAAGAATGGCAGGTCAAAAACAACGGTCAATTTTTAGGTCAATCTTCCGTCTTAGGGCGGAACTCAAAATATCAGAACAACATGAAAACAGTTAGTAAAAGAAATATCTCAGCGCTCTTCGCGCTACTACTGGCAGGAGCAATTCTTACCTCTGCCAAGTCAAACTCAGTTGCAAGTTTATCGGAAGTCCCAACTATTGAAGAAGCTCACTACTTAGAATATGTAGATGAGTATGTGGAGGACTACTATGAAGAAATAGAAGACGAACTTTTCGAGACAAGCGAATATGTGAAAGTATATGACGCAAATAACGAATTGTTGGTCGCAGGAGAAAGATCAGAGTTGGATCAGGATCAGCTCCAAATTTTAAGACAAGCTGACTTGCTTACTGAGCAGTCAGGAACAGAATATTATCAATTGAATAATTAGTTAGTAGTTTTAGTTTAAGGTTGATTAAGGCGATTTCGAACGGAGATCGCCTTTTCGCATTTAAGAGCTTTCTAAACTTACTAGCATGAATTTCAGCTCGTCACCCGGCTTCATCTGAGCCACTATCTCCAAATCTTCTTGCACTACGTTCGCGATTCTAGGGTAACCACCTGTAGTTTGTGCATCGGCCATTAATATGATGGGACTACCTCCATTATTGAGCTGAACGGTCCCAATCGTAATTCCCGATGATATTTCCTCGCCTATCGGTTGATAAGCTTCAAGACGCCCTTTCAAACGATATCCCATTCGGTTCGAATCAGCATCCACAATAAAGATTTGCTCGAAGAATGCCTGAATTACATCGATTTCGAATTGGTGAAACTCGGGCCCTGTAACCACGCGAATGATATAGCATTCGGCATATATAGGCCTTTGATGCAGTGGAATGCTCTCTGGAGGAAAGGCTTCCCTTGTAATGACTTCAAAATTGGAACCATCGCTGATTTTTGAAGGCAAGGCATCGCTTTGCATCAAGCTAGGTAGTGCGCTGTAGCTATTTAGCCATCGTTCGGTTTGCCATACCCCGCCAATAGCGAGGTAAGTACGGCAGCCATAGACCGTGTCATGCAAGGCCAGGATATCTCCTGAGTTGACATCTATTGTAGAATAGTTCTCAATAGAGTTATCATTGAGTGTTGCTTTCATATTAGCCCCAGTCAAAGCAATTTGGCCTTTACCCTGAAATGAGATTGTAGGCCCAAACATGGTCATTTCCAAAACAGGCGATGTCGGAGGGTTACCAACCAGACTATTGGCCATATGCATTGAGCTTTTATCTAAAGCACCAGAGAATGGAATTCCCTGATCTTGAAAACCAATTCGACCTTCATCTTGGATGGACGTATAGAGCCCCGCTTTCAAACATGTGACCTTCAGTACATCAGACATGGGCTTCTTCCATCTCGAAAATGGCGGTTTCTATCTTCAACTGAATGATTTTGAACTCTTCTAATCCGATTGACCGAAACTTTACATAGTCCCCGGGTTTTAGCAAGCTGGTCTGTTCGCGATTTGGATCAAACATATTGAGTGGTGTTTGTCCGATGATCTGCCAACCTCCAGGCGCTTCAGTGGGGTAGATGCCTGTCTGTAAGCCTGCCAAACCAACAGAACCTTTCGGAACCCTGAGCCGTGGAGTCGCTTTTCTTTGGCAGGTTAAATGCTTGGGTAAACTTCCCATATAGGCAAAGCCCGCTACAAAGCCCAACATATAAACTCTGAAGACCTGATCGGTATGTACTTGGATCAATTCCTCCTTACTTAAGCCTGTCTGTGCACATACTTCATAAGAGTCTAAATCAAACGGCTCTTGATAACAGACCGGGATGGAGTAGATCTTTGGTGCCTTTTCTACTTCTTCTTTTGGAAGTCCGTCATTTAGTTTCTTTATCAACTTAGAAACTGAATCGAAATTCAAGCTTTCAGTTTCAAAACCTATGGTTAGCGAGTTATATGCGGGAATGAGGTAGGCGATTCCCTTTTCACTACCTAGTGCATTGTATAATAGGATTACCTTTTGGTTTGCCTCTTCCGAAATTACTTTTTCGAAGGACACTAAAACGGCACTTTCTCCAAAAGGTTGAATTTTCATATCAGAAGTGCTTTTTACTAATCTGATGTTCAGCTAATAAGACCTCGATTGCTTTCAATATATCCACAGCGGCAGGATTGTCGCCATGTATGCAGAAACTCTTGGCAGAAAGCATTACATCAACGCCATCGAGTGTTGTCGTTTTGCCCTGTTTAGTAATAGACAATACTTGCTGAGCTGCAAAAGATGCATCATTGATCACTGCTTGTGGTAAAGACCTGGACCTCAATTTGCCATTGGCTTCATACCTTCGATCAGCAAAGGCCTCTGGTATATATTCCATGCCAATAGTGTCCAGTACCTCCTCAACATGACTACCAGCCAGTCCCATTATTTTCAATTTAGGGTCAATCTTTTTGATGGCTCTATAGACGGTCTCGGCTACAATCTTGTTGTTGGCAATCTCATTATATAAAGCTCCATGAGGTTTTACATAGGCAAGCTTACCCCCAGCACTGCCCACCATGCCCTGTAGTGCAGATACTTGGTATTTGATAAAGGAGGAGAGCTCTTCCTGTGCAATGGGGATGACTCTTCGTCCGAACCCCTGTAAGTCAGGATAGCCCGGATGAGCGCCAATTTGAACATCATGTTCAAGTGCCAGATTGATTGTCTTCTCTATGTGATAGGGGTCTCCGGCATGTATGCCACAGGCGATGTTACAAGAAGTAATATGCGGAAAGATTGCCTCATCATTGCCAATTTTAAAATTGCCGAAGCTTTCGCCCATATCACAGTTGATGTCTACGGATTTCATAGGTCTTATTCTTCTTTATCTATTTCAGGTTCAATAAAGTATACCTCATAGATTTTGCCATTCGCTACCTTGTACATGGCAAAAACCTGTGATGGTGGGTCATTCTTATCAAATATTACATACTCTTGATCTATGACAGTATTGCCTAACACCATTCGATTAAGAAGTGTGCAGTGCAAATCTTTTCGTCTTTCGAACATTCCCGAAAATGCAGCCCTCATCTGTTCTTTTCCAGACATGGTGAGCTGCTTTGGATGATTATAGATTTTTATGGAATCGCTGTAAACAGCAAGGAAAGCATCTATGTTCCTGGCGTTGTAAGCATCAAGCTGCTTTTGCACTGGAATTGCAGCAGCTTGTTGGGCCTTAAGCTGAAAAGAGATGATTAATAAACCTAATGTCAGCAAAGTACTGGTTTTCATGTCTTCGTAATTCTCTGAACCTGAATCTATGAAAATTGTCCGATTTAATGTTTCGGCTTACTGACTTTGTCAGTAGTACTTATGCTATTGGTCGTCAAATGGACCGCTTAGAGGGATGACATGGCAGCAATCATGGCCAACCAGGAAGTCTTGCTGTACGACAATCTGATTTCCCTGAAGACCTATAAATCGAATGTTAGTACCCTCTTGATTAATCTCTTCAAGTTGTTCATCGCTGACTACTACATAGCTTGCAGTACTAGCCACATTACTATTCAAAATGCTGTAGGTTTCGCCATTGTCCAGATTTTGGGAGTAGTAACTATCCAAGAAGATGGGCACTCCATTGCCCGTTTTAGGACTAAAGGTCAATGAAATTAAAATCTCTGTGCAGACTACATCGTCAGGACATTCAGTTGTATTGTCGATGTCCTCATCCGAGTTTGAGCAGGCAGTCAAAATAAGTAATAGAGAAAAAAGGGTAAAAATGAGTTTTCTCATGAAAGTTCGTTTGCCTTATTAGACCTGATTTGGCAAAAAAGGGTTGGAAGAGAAGCTGAATAATCACCTCTATTTGATATAACCTTCCTTTTTGAACCAAGTGTACGCTCGATGCACGGCATCCTCTGTACCAAGTTCGGGAGCATAACCTAATTCCTTTTTTGCTTTGTCACCATTGAGGTGTTGTCCACCAGAAAGCACAGCAATTGCGGTGGAGGAGAGAGTGGGCGGGGTTCCTCTAAATAGGGTGTATTTCGTTTCTTGAATTTTCGAAATGATTTTGGCCAATTTGAGCGATAGCGTTTTCTTCAAAGGATCGACACCCGCCTTCTTGCAAATCAAAGTCACAAGGTCATCCGTATTGGTATTTTCTCCTGTAATTAAGTATCGTTCACCGAATCTCCCTTTTTCAAGGGCCAGGAGCAGTCCTCGCCCTGCATCACCCGCAAAAACCACATTGCGATCTCCTTTTATATAGGCAGGTAAGGTTTGATTAGCTAATTCAACGATGAGTCGTCCTGTTGTTGGCCCAAAATCGTATTCTCCAAAGGTCATTGATGGTATGCCGATCACCAGGGGGATTCCCGTTTTTGCAGCTTCTCTTGCCATCTCGTCCATAAGCCATTTTACCTGGATATATGGCGCATTGTTGTCAGGCGCATTTTCATAAAACCCAGATTCATCGGCCACTCCAATTGGCGATTTTGGGATGGCAATTGCTCCCCCAACAAAAAGTGCCCTTTGGATATTTGATTCGCGAATAGCGTCAATAAAAAATTGCATTTGAAGCCTTGCTGTTTTGATTTCAGCTGCCAGAGGTCTTGGGAGTGTGGGATAATAGGCTGCCGAATTGACTATATAGTCAAGACCATCAAAAGCCTTGATTAGGCTGCCTCTATCGCTCAAATCAGCAGTTCGAGACTCATATTTCAGGTCACTAATTCTACTCAGATCGGAGCCCTTACGGTGGATGATCACAAGCTCATATTGTTTGAAGGAAGCCGCAATGGCAATGTGATGACCGAGCATGCCCGTACCTCCAATAATGCCTAATTTCATAGGGTGTTTGTCTAACGCTGCAATGAAAAAGACGTACTAGTCTTCCTCATTGTTATCATCCGCATAAGGGTCGTGCTCTTCGCCTTCTTCCTCGTGTTTGTCTTGATATTCCTCCTTGATATCGTCTTTCAGGTTTCCATCATCATCATAGTCATCATCATCTTCAATGATCTGCTGAGCCTCTTCAACAGTCATCCTTACCAGATAATGCTTTTCATCAGTTTCAAAAGGAAGAGCAGAGACTCTTTTACCTTCCTGGTTGGTAAAAGAGATCAAGTTTTCTTCGAAGCCTTCAGGGTATTCAAGTTTGATTTGTTCTTGAATGGCTTGGTCCAGTTTTTCGAAGTCTTTAATTACACGGGGTTTGGCCTTAGGTGTTGACATGCGCTTAGATTTCGTTCCATTAAACAATATCAAGCATATTTGGCTAAAAAGTCAATAGTCTAATGTTAATAAATTAGTATGCTTTAGTCGAAAACACTCACTTGACGGACTGTGCCACGATTTTTAACTGTGAATCCCTCTTATACCTTTCTATGCCTAGTTCTATAAGAATATCAATCAACTCGGTATAGGGAATACCAGTGGCTTCCCACATTTTGGGATACATACTAATGTTCGTAAAGCCGGGAATGGTGTTGATCTCATTAATTAAAATATCACCTTCATGTGACACGAAGAAATCAACCCTTGAAAGCCCTTCACAACCCATTGCTTGGTAGGCTTTAATGGCAATGCTTCTTACTTCTTCCAACTGATGATCGGTCAGGTCGGCTGGAACTTGAGTTGAAGAGGCATTTTCATCTACATATTTGGAATCAAAGTCGTAGAACTCCGTATTCATAATTACCTGACCAGGAAGGGAGGCTTTCGGTTTTTCATTGCCTAAGACTGCGCATTCAATTTCTTTACCCAGGATCGTTTTTTCGATCAAAACTTTGCTGTCATAGGTCAGCGCCTCGTCAAGCTTTTCAACATACTCGCTTTCACTTTCCACTTTAAAAACCCCAACCGAGGAGCCCAGGTTGGCTGGCTTTATGAACAAGGGCGTACCCAGGTCACGTTCAAGTTTTGCGAAGTCTGGTTTGTTTTCTGGAGTAGCAACAGCATAAGAGGCAATACCAATCCCAGCATCTCGTAAAATACGCTTGGTCATGTCCTTGTCCATGCATGCTGATGATGCCATAACATCACATCCCACAAAGGCCACATTCATCATTTTCAAATAGCCCTGAATGGTGCCATCTTCGCCAAAAACACCGTGTAGTACTGGGAAGACCACATCCAAGTCTTTTAATACTTTTCCGGTATCGGTTGCTAATATTGAGGCGCCATGTTGACCAGGTACAAGCGTTATGGCTGTAGACCCTTTTCGGTCGAGATTATCTACCAGTGACCAACTTCCTTTAATATCAATATGGATCAATGAAATGGCATATTTACTTTGGTCTATCTGGTCCAGAATACTTCTGGTAGACAGTAGTGAGATTTCGTGTTCTGTGGACTTTCCTCCAAAAACTATAGCCAATTCAAGTTTTGACATGGTTAGCGATTATTCTTTGTTTGAAGAACGTCAACTGATCACAATTTTCATACATAGCCGTTCATTTTTTTCAAAGGGAGAACAGGAGGTTTAACAGAAGGACCATGCTTAGGTTAAATTTGTATCTTCCACGATGAAATCAAGATTCTGGAATTTCATTTTTTGGTTAGTGATTGCAGCCGCATTCATTGGACCAGGAACTGTAACCACAGCGGCCTCGGCTGGAGCCAGTCATCAGTACCAATTATTGTGGGCCCTACTCTTTTCTACACTCGCCTGTGTGGTATTACAAGAGGCAGCAGCAAGGGTTAGCATCGTCACTGGTCTGAGTCTTGGTGAGGCAATTAAAAGCCGTTTTGAATCATCAAGTCTTGTTTGGTTTATCGCTATGGCGGTATTTCTGGGTTGTGCTGCCTATGAGGCAGGCAATATTCTTGGGGCTATTTCAGGTCTGGCTTTAATCATTACTGGACCACCTGTATGGATTTTCACCATTATCATTGTAGTGGTTGCGGCAGCGGTACTTTATAAAGGCAGCATAAATAAGGTGGCCAATTTTTTGGGAATCGTTGTTGCCATTATGGGCTTAGCCTTCTTATATGCAGCCTTGAATTTGAAAATTGACGCAGGTGCCTTCTTTCAAGGTCTCTTGATTCCGCAGATTTCCGAAGAGAGTGCATTGCTTACCCTAGGTTTAGTGGGTACCACCATCGTACCCTATAACATTTTTTTAGGGTCGGGCTTGGCCAAAGGCCAAACCATAAAGCAAATGCGCTCAGGTATGATACCATCAATAATTCTGGGAGGGGTCATTTCTATGGCCGTATTGGTGGTAGGTACCTCACTGAATGGAGCATTTGGTTTTGATAACCTTTATCAGAATCTAGTCTCGAATTATGGTGCATTGATGGGGATCGTTTTCGCCATCGGACTATTTGCCGCTGGCTTCACTTCCAGTATAACCGCTGCTCTTGCAGGTGCTATTACCATTAAAAGTGCAACGAAAGGACAACCTGATGCAGCTACATGGAAGTTCAAGCGAATTTGGATGTTGGTGCTCTTGACCGGATTGGTTTTTGGAATTTCTAACATAAAACCAATACCTGTGATCATTCTGGCCCAGGCAGCCAATGGACTGATATTACCACTTTTGGCTTTTATACTCTGGATGATGGTGAATCACGCCACGATAATGAAAGACAATCAAAATGGCTTTTGGCCCAATGTATTTATGGCCATAACAGTTTTTGTTACCGCCATGCTGGGTTTTATTAATGTTTTTAAAGCGGGATACTCAGTGTTTGGTGGTCATTTTTCATTTGCAGGTAATACGCAAATAGTCATTTTAAGCCTGGCTGCAATTACCCTGATCTACGGTCTGGTCAAAATTCAAAAGGAAAGAAGCGCTTAACAAAATCCTTACCATAGCATCACTTCAATTTGGTGTTCGGAGCTTACCTTTGTCATATGAAAAAGAGTCTTTGGTTATTTCTTGTAGTAGGGACGTTGGTATCATGTGGAGGTAGTGATGATTCAACTCCGGATAACGATGATAATGCACCTGAACCTTTGTCACTGGCCAATTGTCCAATCACGGTTTCTGGTGCAACATTCGATATTATGACCTGGAATATTGAGCGATTTCCAAAGTCAAGTTTCACAAGTGATATGGTGGAGCAAATCATAGAAATTTATGATGTGGATGTAATTGCCTTGCAGGAAATAACCAGTACCGGTGCCTTTGATGCATTAGTATCAAGCCTTGAGGGTTGGTCGGGGTTTGTGACGCAATTCAATGGAAGTAATCTAATGGTTGGATATCTCTATAAGGAAAGTGAAGTCACCATTGATGGTACTCCAATGAACCTTTATGAAGAGACTTCAAGCGAGAATAATAATGCATTTACAGCTTTTAGGAGACCCTACCTTATGAAGGCAAACCATACCAATGGACTGAGTATCAACCTAATCAACATCCATTTAAAATGCTGTGATGGATCCGAAGATAGAAGAAGAGCTGCATCCGACCTTTTAAAGTCCTACATCGATAATAACCTCTCTTCTGAAGGGGTATTGATGTTAGGGGATTATAATGATGATATAATCGACACGGATAATGTTTTCCAAGTATTTCTGGATGATCCACAAAACTATAAGTTTACCACATTGCCAATTGCTGAAGGGCCTCAGTCGGGGTGGTCGTTTCCTTCATTTGCAAGCCAAATTGATAATATCCTAATCACCGATGAACTGTTTGACAACGAAGTGTCTACGGAAGTCATCAGCATAGATAATTGTATTTCAACCTATAGTTCGGTTATTTCTGACCATCGGCCAGTATTGATCAGACTGTCCAATAATTAGGTTTGGGGTCTTCTACTTACGTGTTTGGCACAGTCATTGCGTCATAGAGGCAAACCAAAAGATAATGCAAAAACTCAAATTATTAATCTCACTATTTTTTATTGGTCTGGGTCCGGTCATGGCTCAAGACTTTGTTGAACCCTTTTCTGAATTTGTCAGCAATAGGGAATGTTATGTGATCACCAATGATGGAGAAACCATTGTAGGTTACTTAGGAGGAGCCACAGAATCCAGAGGCTTTATCACCAGGCTAAGAATCAGGGATGAAGATGGCCAACTGTATAAGTTCAAAGCTGAAGACATTCAAAGGTTTGCCATTCGGCCAGGGTCATTTGCAAAGCTGTCGACCCTATCTGAAAAGTCAACTTCTGTGAGACATATGCTAAATACTGATCAGAACGATATCCTGGATCGAGAATGGATCTATTTTGATGCACAGAATATGCCAAGAAGGAGGAACAAGATCGCACTCCTTCAACTATTGAACCCTGGTTTCGATCAACACATCAAAGTCTATGACCACCGCAATGGTTCCAAGTCCATGCCAATTAGTGTTCAAGGCATAGCCGTAGTCGGAGGAGAAGAAAGAACCTACTGGGTCGTAAAGGGAGAGGGCAAACCGATGATTGTCAGAAAGTCTTCCTTCAAAAAATCCTTTGCCGATCTATTTGCCGATGAGCCTGATTTAATCAAAGCGCAAAGAAGACGGCCAAAGTTCAAGGATTTTGCTGGCCATATTCAATCCTATAACGAATTAAAATATCGTTCAATAGAGAGTAGAAACTAATTGAGACCGCCTTCGGGCGGTTTTTTATTAAGTATTCATTGGTCATAAAATTGACCAACTCATCACGGAATTTTGCCTTTTCTATCAAATTCTAAAATTTCCATTTGCTTTAAAAAAATCCTTTTCTACATTTGACGCAATGAAAAGAACAAACAGATATAACGCTTGGTGGTGGCACGTAACGGAACTCCGATAACGTGAACTAAGTGCTATAGCTAAAAGAATAAATTAAAAGCCTGCAGTTCATGCAGGCTTTTTTCGTTTCAGGACTTTCGTCATTGCGAGGGAGTTCTCAGGACGACCGAAGCAATCTCATTAATTGGGAGATTGCTTCTCCCGATGAATCGGGATCGCAATGACAAAGAGTAGAACGAGTAATGATAAAGTTAAATACAACATATAAGAAACTGCTTGCGGATACCGTCACACCAGTGAGTATCTACTTGAAGCTGCGTGATAAATTCGAGAACCCAATCCTCTTGGAGAGTTCGGATTATCATGGTGCTGATGATAGTTTTTCCTACATCTGCTGTGAACCTATTGCCAGGTTTGAAGTAAAAGACAATTCCTACAAACAATCCCTGCCTGGAGAAATAACCGAAGGTGAGGTTGAAGGGAAGGAGGTAATGCAAAAGCTGGATGAGTTTGTGGCATCATTTCAGGCGGATGAAAACCCATTCAAGTTTATCAATAACGGGCTCTTCGGGTATATAGGCTATGATGCAGTGCAGCATTTCGAAAACATTCCTGTTGGAGATCATCAGGCAGATGAATATGGTATTCCCGATATACTATATCATGTTTATCGCTATGTGATCGCCATAGATCATTTTAAAAATGAGCTCTATATTTTCGAGCATTCGCCAGAAGGTTCTACACCGAAGGGTCTTGCGGCAATCGAGAACTTGGTCAACAATAAGAATTATCCTTCCTATGCGTTTGCGCCAGTACAAGAAGAATCCTCCAACTACATTGATGAGGAGTTCCTCGAGATTATTGACAAAGGAATTCAGCATTGCTTTAGAGGAGATGTGTTCCAGATAGTCTTGTCCAGAAGATTTCAGGACAACTTTTCTGGAGACGAATTCAACGTTTATCGTGCCTTGAGGTCTGTGAATCCTTCGCCCTACTTATTCTACTTCGATTATGGTAGCTATAAAATCTTTGGTTCTTCTCCGGAAGCACAATTGGTCATCAAGGGCCGAAAGGCCACGATTCATCCAATTGCGGGTACTTTCCGAAGAACAGGAAATGATGAAGCAGATGCTGAACTGGCAAAGAAGCTTCATGAAGACCCTAAGGAAAATTCAGAACATGTGATGTTGGTGGACCTTGCGCGAAATGACCTCAGTCGTGCAGGTTCTAACGTGGAGGTAGATACTTATAAAGAAGTCCAGTATTTCTCTCATGTCATTCATTTGGTCTCCAAAGTAACGGGAACGCTGAGTGAAGACATGAACGAAACGCAGATGATATCAGGCACTTTTCCTGCCGGTACGCTCAGTGGTGCTCCAAAAGTGAGGGCCATGCAGTTGATCAACGAGTATGAATCTACAAGAAGGGGCTATTATGGAGGAGCAATTGGCTTTATGGGTTTCAACGGAGACTTTAATCACGCGATTATGATTCGGTCTTTCTTGAGTAAAGACAATACGCTTTTCTACCAAGCAGGAGCAGGAGTTGTGGCCAAATCGAACCGCGAGTCTGAGCTTCATGAAGTTAATAATAAACTGGCTGCTTTGAGAAAGGCCATTGAACTGGCGAAGGAAATACGATGAAGATACTGGTATTAGATAACTACGATTCGTTCACCTTTAATCTAGTTCACTACTTGGGAGAGCTGGGTTATGCTGATCATATGGATGTTTTTCGAAACGATCAGATTGACCTTCTGAAGGTTGGTGCTTACGATAAAATATTACTCTCTCCAGGTCCGGGTATTCCCAAAGAGGCAGGTATTATGCCTGAGCTCATCAAAATGTATGGCAAAGAGAAGAGTATACTGGGCGTCTGCCTGGGACATCAGGGCATTGCAGAGGCATACGGTGCTGAGCTGTTTAATATGCCAGAAGTGTTACATGGCGTGTCGAGCGAAGTGCAGGTGACAAAAACTGAGGATAGACTGTTTAATGGCCTTCCGCAGACCTATAAGATTTGTCACTATCACAGTTGGAATGTGGATAGAGAAAAATTAGGAGACCAATTGGAAGTAACAGCCATAGATGAGTACGGGGAAATCATGGCCATTAGCCATAAGGAATATGATGTAAAGGGAGTACAATTCCATCCGGAATCGATTATGACAGAACATGGTCACCAATTATTAAAAAACTGGATTAATAATTAAACGTCTTCGCGAGGAACGAAGCGATCCACCAATAGATAGGGAGATTGCTTCTCCCGATGAATCGGGATCGCAATGACTAACTAAAAAATGAAAGAGATACTAAACCAACTATTCGAGTACAAGTCGCTTGACAAAGCCACAGCCAAAGAGATTTTAAAGAACCTGGCCCAAGGTGAGTATAATCAGAGTCAGGTGGCCGCATTTCTTACAGTGTACTTAATGAGGAGTATCACTGTTGAAGAATTGGAGGGCTTTAGGGACGCTATGTTGGAGCTTTGTGTTCCTGTTGAAATTCCTGAGTATGATGCCATTGACCTATGT
>Ga0207422_1002988_pt1 | contig 18986 bp, 15 predicted proteins | sample MarCyaLeptolynsp_FD_187757 | JGI IMG/M metagenome (GOLD analysis project Ga0207422, IMG submission 187757) | Marine cyanobacterial communities from Panama - species 1 Leptolyngbya sp. (SPAdes) | ecosystem: Environmental > Aquatic > Marine > Unclassified | place: Panama: Panama City | collected...
ATTTACACAATCACTAGAACTGAGAAATAGACTTATTCTAAATTCTGGTTATAATGCCGCCATGAAAACGACAGCTACTCAATTAAGGGCCGATCGCATACATGTTGCTACTTGTCTGAGAAATTGTGGCATCACCCCTACCCAACAAAGAGTCCGTATCGGCGAGGTCCTTTTTTCTAAGGCACAACATGTCTCCGCCGAGCAAGTGCTGGCAATGGTGAACAAAGACCAAGAGGAAGTATCAAAAGCCACTGTCTACAACACGCTTGGTTTATTTGCAAAAAATGGTCTTCTTAATGAAGTGATTATTAAACCCAGTAAAGTTTTTTACGACACCAACCTAGAAAAGCATCATCACTTATATCACATAGACTCTGGTACATTAGAGGATATCTCTGCCAGTCAAGTTAAGATAGAACAACTTCCCGAGTTACCAAGTGGGACTGAACTTGAAGATGTTGATGTGATTATTCGTTTAAGAAAATCCAGTTAGCAATAACTGGTAAAGTTCTTTATCCCAATTCACTATTTTCAAACAATAATTTTATTTAACTTATTCACTGAGAATGAGTTTATTTATATTTACAATATTAATTAGGTTATTTACATAGAAATAAGTCATTAATTAATATAATTGTAACAATCAAAAATCATGAAGTTGTTCGCATATTTAGCTTATTTTTCATGACAAATTAACTGTGCAAAAAACATGCATGGGGGAGTCATGAAGAATCAAGTAAACAATAATGATGAAATAAAAATAGGTTTACTGATGCAGGATACGCTAGAAAGTTTTTTTGAGTATGAAGACTGCATTAATCCTAGTGAGTCGCACAAACAAAATATTAAGAACAAACTTGAAAGATTAATTGATGTTTTAAAAAAAACTGATAATCAATACCTGCGTGAAATAGAATTGTTAAGGCATGAACTCGATTAATTGAAAACTCATTAGCGAACATTTAGTTATCAAAACATTAACTGTGCATTGCAAATCAATTCTTATTTAAGTTGTTTATTTAATTGGATATTTTTTGATGCAAGCACGTAGTGCCTGGTTTATATTGCGACTTAATTCACAGCCTTATTCCTTCTATAGCAATACGATTCCCTGTAAATAAGATCAAACGCTAACTGACGTTTGGCATAGAGAATTACTAAACTACACTCAGAAGGAACACACGGATGAACTCATTGAGTCGTCAGGCGTTAAACTATTTAAATCAATCCGAAAGTAACGATAAACAAGCACGCAATAAACTCTGTTGCTTAATATTATTATTAGAAAAAGATTTCAAATCCAAGATTGACCAGCTAGATGAAGTTTTATTGTTACATGTATTAAACCATTTAACTGAATGTTACCTGGAGTCAGTGACTTATCTAGGTCAAGAAAAGCACTTAGCAACAGAACAATTAATTAAAAGGTTAACACTATCTGACCTTAAAATTGGAAATAGCCAATCAGCAGCCTTCAGTCGCTGCACTTACTACGCGCGTGAAATCTTAGGCGAATTTAATGACCTCAAGAGCACTGAAAACCTAACCATCATGTCTGAGTTAGAGGCGTCTGATAAGGATGAAAGCCAGGAAATTAGTAGTGACCGCTTGCCACCGATTGAAGACTTTACAGAAACTGAGTGTAACGAAATACCCGCACCCGCATTAACTAATATAAAAATTGAAAGTCGTCAGCCGATTAGAAAAAACGAGCAATTTTCATCTATTTATACTTTATGGAACCAAAAATATAACCCAGCCTTTAAATAATTATTTTCAATTTACAGCTCATCTGTTTTCTTGACCAAACCGACTTATAGTGAGAGTTGCATCACGAAATGTTAACTCACTTATAAACCACACTTTATTACTCAAGGTTTATAACTTTAAGTGTATTTATGTGAAAGCAATCAAGCTTTGATGCAATAAATATAGGCCGCTTAATTATAGCGAGTTAAATTGTGATCAGTAAAACATAATTGTTTGTGTAATTTTTATTTAATAGAAACACAAAGGAGCTGCAGGACAGGGACGTCTTTTTTATTTAGGAACTGTGTATGGATAAGTTTGAAGATACCGTAGTAAACCCAAACATCTCATTAAAAAATTTTGAGGTGAAGGTCCGCGATGATGTGCAAGACAGCACTGAATCTGCTCGGCATATCCCTACATCCAAAAAGAAAGATAAAAATTACCAAAAGAGTATTTTCTTGCTCGTTCTATTGGCAGCTATTCTAATTTATCAGGTGTCTATTAACATCTAATACTCAGATCATAAGTGACCAGACGTCACTTAATCTATTTTTAAGACTAGTTATAAATTTCACTGCGGCAACACCATCGATGGCACGATGATCGTAGCTTAATGATAAAGGTAACATTAACCGTTCCTCAATATTCCCTTCTTTTTTGACTAATCCTTGTCGCGATCTAGATATACCTAAAATTGCCACCTCAGGATAATTTATTATTGGCGTGAAATGCTGGCCACCAAAGCCACCCAGGTTTGTAATTGTCATACAGCCACCCTGCATATGTTTTGGTGTAAGTTTATTATCACGTGCTAAGGAACTTATATCCATCAATTCTTTCGCCAGTGTCGTTAATTTCTTTTTATCTACATCTTTTATTACCGGAACGACTAAGCCTCTTTCCGTGTCGACAGCAATCCCGATATTGTAATATTTTTTATGTATCAGCGCTGATACATCTTTATTTAAAGAACTATTAAAATCCGGATACTCTTGTAAGCATTTAACTAGTGCTTTCATAACAAACGGCAACAAGGTTAATTTAGCGCCTTGATCTGCGGCACGTTGCTTTAACTGTTTGCGTGCTTTTTCAAGTTCGGTAATGTCAACATCCTCAAACTGAGTCACATGAGGCGCCACTGTCCACGCATGGTGCAAGTGTTGCGCTGAAACTTGTTTAAGCTTGTTAAGACCTTTTTCCTCTACTTCACCAAACTGACTAAAATCTGGTAAGACATTTTCGCTTTTACTTATATGAGTGCCAGGTGACGATATATGTTTTTGAACATGCTGTTGTACATCACTCTTGAGCACTCTTCCCTGCTTAGCGCTGCCTACAACTTCATCTAAATTAACGCCTAATTCATTTGCATACCTTCTAACAGCAGGACTTGCGTAGGCCTTATCATTTTCAATAGCTGCGGTTTCGTTCGCAAGAGAATATTTTTTTTGCTGCTCGCTATTATCTTTAGCCTGCGATTCATTTTTGTTTGGCTCTTTATTATCTACATGCTCTTGACTAGGAGTTGCTTTAGCTGTTTCATTTTTTAGTTGTTCAATGGTTAGTGTTACTAATGCATCGCCTTGTTTAACTTTATCACCTACTGTCACAGCGATACTTTTTACAATACCTGCATCAGGTGCCGGGAATTCCATCATGGCTTTATCACTTTCTAGCGTTACCAAAGATTGATTAGCCTCAATTTTATCTCCAGGTGCAACCAATACTTCAACTACATCGACTTCATCAAAATCTTCCAATTCAGTTGCAGTAATAACTTTCTCGCTACTCATTTAATTTATCCACAGACTATCGGTAAAGTGGGTTAATGGATTCCGAGTCTATACCGTATTGATCAATCGCTTGTGCTACTTGCACTTTATCAATTTTTTCTAACGATGCTAGTTCCATAAGTGCAGCTACTACCACATAGCGATAATCAACCTCAAAGTAATCTCTTAATGTTTCACGTGTATCGCTACGACCAAACCCATCAGTACCCAATACACGATAACTTGTTGGCACTAATGATCTTATTTGATCAGCATACAATTTCACATAATCACTGGCTGCGATCGTAGGCCCTTTGGCTGCTGATAAACACTGTGTGACATAAGAAGATTTAGCTGTTTCACTAGGGTGAAGCATGTTCCAACGATTTATTTCTACCCCCTCTCTATACAATTCATTAAAGCTCGTCACGCTCCATACATCTGCCCCAATATCATATTCTGACTCAAGCACATCCGCTGCTTTAATCACTTCGCGCAAAATGGCTCCGCTACCTAGTAACTGTACCTGCTGATCATGATCTTGCGCAGGCTTGAATAAATACATACCTTTAATGATGCCCTCCTGAACACCTTCTGGCATTGCAGGATGTTTATAGTTCTCATTCATTACTGTGATGTAATAAAAGCAATCTTCCTGATTTTGATACATGCGCACCAAACCATCATGGATAATGACTGCCAACTCATAGCCAAAGGTAGGATCATAACTGCGACAGGTGGGAATCACATTAGCCATAATATGGCTATGCCCATCCTGATGTTGCAAACCTTCACCTGCAAGAGTTGTTCTGCCGGCAGTGCCACCTAACAAAAATCCCCGTGAATGACTGTCCGCCGCTAACCATGCAAGGTCACCCACACGTTGGAAGCCAAACATAGAATAAAATATATAAAACGGAATCATAGCCATGCCATGATTACTATAAGATGTTGCAGCCGCAATCCATGATGACATTGCACCTGCTTCATTAATTCCTTCCTGTAAAATTTGTCCGGCCCTATCCTCACGGTAAAACATTAACTCATTGGCATCTACCGGATCATATAGTTGCCCTTTGCGTGAATAAATGCCCATAGTACGAAACATACCCTCCATACCAAATGTTCTAGCTTCATCAGGCACGATCGGAACAATAAATTCACTAATAGTTTTCTCACGTGTCAACGCAGTTAATATGCGTACAAATGTCATTGTGGTTGAATATTCACGATCACCACTATCGGCAACTAATTTCTGAAATATATTAAAGTCAGGGATATCTACTGGTGCAATTGCTGGCATTGCCTGGCGCTGCGGAATTGGACCACCTAATTTCTCACGACATTGTTTTATAAAAGTAATCTCCGGAGATGTATCGTCTGGCTTATAAAAAGGTACATTTTCCAACTCATCGTCAGGAATAGGAATTTGATAACGATCGCGTAGTGCGCGAATCGATTCCTTGGAGGGCTTTTTCATGGAGTGCGCAATGTTAAGACTCTCTCCACTTTTACCCAGGCCATAACCTTTAACGGTTTTAGCCAATATTACAGTAGGCTGACCCGTATGTTTTACTGCCGCGGAGTAAGCTGCATATACTTTTTGCTGATCATGACCACCACGATTTAAGCGCCAAATATCCTCATTAGTCATCTTAGACACTAACGCCTCTAGCTCTGGGTATTTGCCAAAGAAATGTTCACGCACATAAGCACCCCCTTTAGCGCGATAATTTTGATAATCGCCATCTAAAGCTTCTTCCATACGCTTCAATAAAATACCGCTATCATCATTTTCAAATAATGGATCCCAGTTTGACCCCCAAATCAGCTTAATAACATTCCAGCCTGCGCCTCTGAATACGCCTTCTAACTCTTGAATAATCTTTCCATTACCACGCACCGGGCCATCAAGTCGCTGTAAATTACAGTTCACAACAAAAATCAGGTTATCTAAATTTTCTCGTGCGGCTAATGATATTGCGCCCAGTGATTCCGGTTCGTCCATTTCACCGTCACCAGTAAACACCCATACCTTGCGACCATCTTCATGTTTGAGACTTCGGTCATCCAGGTATTTCATAAATCTTGCCTGGTATATACCGGTAATAGGGCCTAAGCCCATGGATACAGTTGGGAACTGCCAAAAGTCAGGCATAATCCAGGGGTGTGGGTAAGAGGTTAAGCCATTCCCGCCCACATCACGGCGAAAGTTTTTCAATTGCTCTTCGCTTAAACGCCCCTCTAAATAAGCACGTGCATAAACACCGGGCGCTGCATGGCCCTGAAAATAAACTAGGTCACCATTATTTTTATCGCTGGGGCCACGAAAAAAATGATTGAAGCCAATACTGTAAAGCGTTGCTGCGGATGCATAGGAAGAGATATGGCCACCTAGCTCAGTGGTAACCTTGGCTGCTTGCACTACCATTGCTAATGCGTTCCAGCGCTCCAAAGAACGCACTCGATGCACTAGAGAAGGGTCGCCAGGCAAACGTTCCTCATCAGCAGCCTCGATGGTATTAATATAAGGCGTGGTAGTTTTAAACGGTAAATTGACACCTGCGCGACGTGCTTCAGTAATGAGTGTTTCTATAATTTGATGCGCCCTTTCTTCACCGGCATGCTCTAACACATCGTGCAGTGCTTGCACCCATTCCTGGACTTCATCGTCTTCGATTTCCGGTCGCTTTGCCAATCAAGGCCTCCTATTACTTGCACATAACAACAAACTTGGATTAGTTGTTATGTTACCAAACAATAATAGATTATATAGCGACTATTATAAGGTGAACTTGAATTTTTCTTGGCTGGTAATAAGGTTTATTAGTTTTATTCTGGATTTGCGAAAAAATAATCTCCGCGCGACATCATATCTGTTGCCGTGTTAATTATATCATTACAATTAACCATTAATAATTTAGTGTTACCAATACGCGAGTATTGGAGCTGATTTTTCTTTTCCATTTGTGCAATAAGCCTTTCTTCACGACGCAGATGTCTAGAAATATCACTTAACACATAACAATCTGTACGTAGTTCATTCCCATCATAATCTATGCTTGTGCCGATAATTGGCTCGTTATCGTACAAAGAAAATTGAAATTTATCTTTTAGCTGGTCTTCTACAAAATGAGTGAAGGTAATAAATTCAAAACCAACATCGAAACATAAAACCTTTGCATTTCTTTTAAGTAACTTTTCAAACGGTGAATTTGAACCAAAAGAATACTGACAATTTTCATGCCCTTGTAAAAACTCTTGCGCATCATTACCCCATGCCAGTAATGGATGAATAGGGTTTAAACTTCTGTACACATCTTTATTACGTCGAAACACTTCACTTATCAGTCCCATGTGTGAAGGGCTGCGACGTACATTCATGGGCTTACCTCTTTGCAGAAATGCACGCGACGAATCAGCATACGGCATTGACGGCATTACTAATAACCCTTCTTCTGTTACTAATGACTTTAGAACATTAATAATGTCTTTATGCTTGCCGATGAAGCCATTATCAGGGTTTAGTGCAGAATGCACCATAACTGTATCGCCTGCTGCAATACCTAATTCATCAATAGCAATAGCTAGGGCATCAGAATCATATGACCGAAATCGTTTAATTAAATCAGACCGCCCCCGACGATAGATTTGACGCAATTGTGCCTTCATGGCTTATTTACAGATATCTTGTTCCAGCATTAAAGAATCAATTAAGAATTTTGGTGCCCAATTTAAGTACTGTAACCTTCCATAGTCACCATCTACAGGAAATGATCCTTTTACTCCGCCGCGAATTTCATCTGCTCCATCGATAGATACAGTTCGCCGTACATATTTATTCAACGCTAAACCGGCTCGCTTATATTTTTCTTCGCCGGTAAATAAAAATAAGTACAGCATCGAATGGGCTATTTGCGCACTGCCAGTTAAGCATACCCACTTAGCAGCCGGCTTCCAGTTAGCATCTATACGCCCTGGTAAATAACCCTCACCGGTAACAAGCCCTAAAATTCCATCAGCATTGCGCACACATGCCTGTAAAATATCTGTCTCTTCACTAAGCCGGTATGCCTCAACTAAGCCACGTAAGTTATATCCGATAGTGTGTGTAAGCGGGATTTCGGGCTGATCTAAACAACACTGATCAAACCAACCGTTGTCACGTTGCCAGGTCATCGCCCAACGAGCATTTTTTAACCCACACTCGCCATAGCCACGATTTGGGTCAACACGCTCGGCCTCAAATAAACCCCATGAAACATGGGTCTCATAAACTTTCTCACCCGGCTCAGCAAATGGTGTCGGATGGCTGCGCCAGCAACCATCATCATCTTGACTGTTAACAAGAAAATCTGCAGCCGCACGCATGGGTGCACGATAGGTTTCGCCAAATGCCGCCACACCACTGGCTAACCCTAATAAAATCTGACCAGTATTAAAAGTGACAGAAACCACCGGCTTGGCATCGATACGCCCGCCCTGAAATCCACCATCTTCTAACTGAATATTAACCAGCCAATCTAACATGCGCCTAGCGCGTTCTATCGCCTGATCATTATGGAACGCTTTTCCATACTCAATCATGGTTGGAACAATATAGCCAGTCGTCTCGGGATAAGATGTCGCCCAACCATTTACTAAATTGTAGTCACGGGCAACGCCACCGTCCGCACTTGCAGAGTTGTCTTGTGCGCGTCCAAGCCACTTAATACTTTCGTCTATCACTGCCTGACATCCTGGGTCTGAATTTTTTAGGCCTAGGTGATCGTTTTTAATTTCTGCTTTTATTTCCTTAGGCAGTTTTGTGGTATCGACATATTGAAGTGTTTTTTCTACCAAACTACGTAACATAACCTTTTCCTTAAAGATCAGGGACAAGTACATCCATTAAACTCACAGGATGCTATCTCAATCGACAGATAATTTAAGAGGTGTGGTTCGCTAAATAGCTAAACACCCAACTGCTTGACAGGAAAATCTATACCTAAATCACTATATTTAGGTCAAATTTCCTTAGGCTGGCCTGACAAGCTCACGTATTTCAAAAAGAATATGCCTTTGAATCATAAGGGTCATTGATAAATACACAATGGCTCCAGTAGGCACTAATATTATTAACTTAGTTAACATTGTTGCTGAATATGAATCGAGTACTCCACGCATTAAAAATATAGCCAAATACATGGCGATAGAACTAATAGCGGCTCCACTAATAGTCGTAAGGTAGCGTGATACCGAAACACCAAGTACTGGCAATGAACGATACAGCATGATTAGAAAATATATTGAATAAACTAATACCCATGCAATACAAACACCCTTCAAACCCCAATTGACACCAACAAATACTCCGAGGGGCATGATTACACATGCAATCATTTGATTTTTTACATTTATATCCGGCCGCCCCAATCCCATTAACGCAGATGGAATGACGCTCTCAAGCATACGTAACGAAAGTGCAGTACTTAATAACTGTAAAGGTAATATTGTTTGCAGCCATTTTTCGCCAAGAAACACATGCACAATCTCAGAAGCAACGCTTGCTATACCAATAAATATTGCAAATGATACAAAACTCATCACGCGTACAGATTTTAAAAAATAGCGCGTGACACGTTCACCATCTTCTTGAATTCGGGAAAAAGCTGAAAAAGCGATATCACTTAGCACTTGAGCAATTTTTGCAGAAGGTAATGCAGCTAATTGTCGAGCAACCGTATAAATACCTAATAATTCTTTACCCAGGAATTTACCGATAATAAAGGTATCGCTTTCAGAGTATAGATACCAAAGTATGCGATCTGTTGTAACTAAACCGCCAAAACTTATTTCTTTACGTATACCAGTAAAATTAAAGCTTGGCATATACCATTGACGTACAGTTAAATTCAGTGCAATCCCTTGTACAATTACCCCGAAGATATTTCCAAGTACTAGCGCCCAAACACCATAATCTAGTAAAGCCAAAATTAGTGTGGCTAAGCTCGCTGAAATAGCCCGAATAAAACCAATCACGGCAATATACTTAAACTTCATATCGCGCGTTAATATACTATCGGGTATGACGACAAATGCACCAAGCAACAATTCTATACCAACGATTTGTAACACTTTTGCCAGTGACGGCTCTTCAAAAAATGACGCTATATACGGAGCACTAAAATAAATAGCAATATAAAAAACTAAATTTACAACTATTAATAAGCCCAGAATTTTCTCGATGATATGGCGCGCAAGCTTGGTTTTTTGAACAATAACAGAGCCAAGACCCATCTCATTTACTAACGTGGCTAAGCCCATCACCGCGACTGCTAGTGCAAGCAGGCCGTAGTCTTCGGGCTCAAGAAGACGGATAACAAAAATAGTAATCGCCCAAGTGCATATCTGACCAATAAACTTGGCCACTGCAACCCATTTCAGCGAGGAGACTACTTGTTTGCCAATGTCCATACTAGACAGGCGATGGCGTTAAATCGCTACTCAACAGTCACTGACTTCGCCAAGTTTCTTGGCTGATCAACATCAGTGCCTTTTAGTACCGCCACATGATAAGAAAGTAGTTGTAGAGGAATAGTAAAGATAATAGGTGCCACGGCATTTTCAGGTGCATCAAGTTCAATTAGTTGCATACCCTCATCTTTTTCAAATGCACAGCCCGCATCCGCAAATACATGCAACTCTCCGCCACGTGCACGCACTTCTTCTATATTAGACTTAAGCTTTTCAAGTAATTCATTATTGGGTGCAACTGTAATCACTGGCATATCTGCATCTACCAATGCAATTGGTCCATGTTTTAGCTCGCCAGCAGCATATGCTTCCGCGTGAATGTACGAAATTTCTTTTAACTTCAGTGCACCCTCCATCGCTATCGGATGGTGGGAACCTCGTCCAAGGAACAAAGTATGATGCTTATCCTTGTAAAGCTGTGCTAATTCTTTTATCGGGTCATCAAGTGACAGGGCTTTATTAATTCTTACTGGTAAATTTAATAGCTGCTCAACTAAGATTTTTTCCATTTCTGGATGTAAACCATTGCGGCGGCCAACTAGGATTACCAGCATCATTAACGCAACTAATTGTGTTGTGAATGCTTTAGTAGAAGCAACACCAATCTCAGGCCCGGCATGTGTCATTAATGCTAAATCAGACTCTCTTACTAAAGAGCTCTCTGGCACATTGCAGATTACCAACGAACCTACATAGTTTTCAGAGCTTGCCTGTAATAATGCTGCCAGGCTGTCTGCTGTTTCACCAGACTGCGAAATAGTAACGAATAAAGTACCAGGTCTTACAACATGCTTGCGATAACGAAACTCACTGGCAACTTCAACGTGACAATGAATTCCGGCAATTTCTTCAAACCAGTATTTTGCAACTAGCCCGGCATGGTAACTGGTACCGCAGGCAATAATTTGTATCGCCTGTACTTTATCTAATATGCCTTTGGCTTTTGGCCCCAGAATTTCGTCCATGACCTTGCCGTTAAGAATTCTGCCTTCTAATGTATCCGCAATAGCACGCGGCTGCTCATAGATTTCTTTAAGCATGTAATGCGCGTATTCGCCTTTTTCGGCTGCATCTGAGCTTTGTTTACTTGACTTAATTTCTCGCTCGACAAACTCACCATTTAAATCAAATATTGAAATTTTATCGCGTGTGATTTCGGCAATATCACCATTTTCCAGATAAATAAATTTTTGTGTTTCTTTTAATAAGGCATGCACATCAGATGCAATAAAGTTTTCATCTTCACCTACACCTATAACCAGCGGGCTACCACTGCGTGCCGCGATAATTCTATCCTCATCGGTTCGGTCAATCACACCCAGAGCATAAGCACCTTTAAGGTCTTTAACTGTGTTTTGTACCGCGAAGAATAATGAGTCACCCTGATCAAGATAATAAACAATTTGGTGGGCAATCACTTCTGTATCTGTATCTGAAGTAAATTTAAATCCGGCTTTGGATTGCTGTTCTCTTAGTTCTTGATAGTTTTCAATAATGCCATTATGAACAATTGCCACACGACCATTACAAATATGTGGATGCGCATTGTATTCCGATGGCACACCATGCGTTGCCCAACGCGTGTGTGCAATACCTACAATGCCATTTAAATTTGATTCTTGCAGCGCATCGCCAAGTTCAGAGACTTTGCCCGGTCTTCGCACTCGTTCTAATAAGCCTTTATTAAGCACCGCCATACCCGCAGAATCATAGCCACGATATTCAAGTCGCTTCAAACCTTCTAAAAGAATATCTGAAACATCTCTTTTAGAAATTGCTCCGACGATTCCACACATAATGAAAGTCTCCTTACTTCCTTATTTGCTCTGTTTGACAGGGCGTTGCCAGTTATCAATTGTTATTTGCTTACTGCGTGATAGTGTAAGTTTCTCAGCTGGCGTATCACGCGTAATGGTAGACCCTGCACCTATGGTAGCACCATCACTAACAGTAACTGGTGCGACTAGTTGAGTATCAGAACCAATAAACACATTATTGCCGATGATTGTTTTATGTTTGTTTGCACCATCGTAATTACAACAAATAGTACCCGCCCCGATATTGGTTTTTTCGCCAATTGTGGCATCACCGATATAACTTAAATGGTTTACTTTACTACCGCTGGCAATATTGGATTTTTTAACCTCTACAAAATTTCCAAGTTTTACTTCACTTGCTAATTCTGTCTTGGGACGCACGCGAGCAAAAGGACCTATTTCACAGTTTTCACCAATGTTGGAATCTTCAATTACAGAATTCGGATGAATTACCGTTCCGGCAGCAATTTGGCTGTCAATGATGACACAGTTCATACCAATATTAACGTCATCTCCTAATGTGACGTTACCTTTAAACATGACGCCTGGTTCAATAACAATGTCATTACCAATCTCGATTGAACCTTCTACATATACACTTGAACTGTCGCGCAATGTAGCACCATTAACCATCAGCTCTGTACGTTGTCTTTGTTGGTAAATATTTTCCATTTCAGCCAAGTGAATTCGGTCATTCACTCCCATCACCTCTGTTGGGTCTTGACAGGCAACTGCTTCCACTGACTTTCCATCTTGCACGGCTAATGCAATGCAATCTGTTAAGTAATATTCTTTTTGCTGGTTATTATTATCAATGCGTCCGAGCCAATCGACTAAACTTGATGTTGATGCGCATAGTATTCCAGTATTAATTTCTTTAATTAGTTTAGTCTGCTGATCAGCGTCTTTTTCTTCAATAATTGCTTCAACTTTTGCGCTAGTATTTCTTACTATTCGGCCGTAGCCTTGGGGGTTTGATAATTCTGTTGTCAAAATCGCGATCGATTCTGAAGGTTGGGCATCGAGTAAACTCTGTAATGTTTGTTTGCGTGCTAAAGGTACATCACCGTATAGCACTAATACTGTTTCTTCAGCGCTTTGGTTAAAGTATGGAATCGCCTGCTGCACTGCATGCCCGGTACCAAGACGTTGTTTTTGTTCCACCCATTCAATTTTGTCGTTTTGAATTATGCTACGAACTTGCTCTCCACCATGGCCGTAAACCACGATAATCCTATCGGCACCTAAATCTTCGGCCGTAGTAATAGTGTGCGCAAGCATAGACTTGCCTCCGACCTCGTGCAGAACCTTGGGTAACTTGCTGCGCATGCGCGTACCTTGACCGGCAGCTAATATAACGACATTTAGTGACATAGATCTGTTAATTCTTTGAGAGAGAGAAGGTTACACTATTTTTCTAGTGCGTATTTTGAACTAGTTACCTTTACATAGAAATGAAAAAGGCAGCCTTTTGGCTGCCTTTATCTTCTATTTATCTCAAAGCCGAGATTTTAGCTGTCAGACGATTTGTTACGTGCCTTTACGCATTTTCTCGATTAGTCGTAATTGAGCGGCGGCTTCGGCAAGTTCTGCTAGCGCCCTAGCACTATCAATTTCAGATTGTTTATCCTTAAGTGACTCTTCTGCCTTCTGTTTTGCTTCTAGTGCCATAGTCTCGTCAAGATCTTCCGCACGAATCGCGGTATCTGAAAGGACGGTGACCACATCAGGCTGCACCTCCAGCATGCCGCCTGACACATAAATGAAGCGGTCTTCTTCGCCTTCAAGCTCAATCTTTACTTCGCCGGGCTTAAGGCGTGTCACTAGTGGTGTATGTTGGGGAAATATACCAACATCACCTACGATAGCGGGTGCGATAACAGCACTGACAGTGCCAGAGAATATCTCTGTTTCAGCGCTGACGATGTCTAAATGCATTGTATTAGCCATAACGAATATTTAGAGTTCTTCTGCTCTTTTAACAACCATATCGATATTACCAACCATGTAGAACGCCTGTTCTGGCAAATGATCGTATTCACCGTCAACAATGGCACGGAAGCTGGCAATAGTCTCGTTTAAAGGTACAAGTTCTCCCGGTGTGCCGGTAAATACTTCTGCAACACTGAAAGGTTGAGACAAAAATCGCTGAATTTTACGTGCACGGTTAACGACTTGCTTATCTTCTTCTGATAATTCGTCCATACCTAGAATCGCAATAATATCTTTAAGTTCTTGATATTTCTGCAAAGTATTTTGTACATCACGTGCTGTATTGTAGTGCTCTTCACCAATCACCAACGGATCTAGCTGACGACTTGTTGAGTCAAGTGGATCCACTGCAGGATAAATACCTAGCTCAGCTACCTGACGAGAAAGTACTACCGTCGCATCCAAGTGTGCAAATGTGGTTGCTGGGGATGGGTCAGTCAAGTCATCCGCAGGTACATATACGGCCTGGATCGAAGTAATCGAACCCGTATTTGTAGAAGTAATACGCTCTTGAAGTGCGCCCATTTCTTCTGCCAGCGTCGGCTGATAACCTACCGCAGATGGCATACGGCCAAGTAGTGCCGATACCTCGGTACCTGCTAATGTATAACGATAAATATTATCGATAAACATAAGCACGTCTTTGCCTTCATCACGGAAGTATTCCGCCATGGTTAATCCTGTTAACGCAACACGAAGTCTGTTTCCTGGTGGCTCATTCATCTGACCATAAACCATTGCCACCTTATCTAGTACGCCGGCTTCTTTCATTTCATAGTAGAAGTCGTTACCTTCACGAGTACGCTCACCAACACCTGCGAATACTGACAAACCAGAGTGGGCTTTTGCAATATTATTAATTAACTCCATCATGGTCACGGTTTTACCTACACCCGCACCACCAAACAGACCAATCTTTCCGCCTTTAGCGAATGGGCATAAAAGATCGATTACTTTAATACCTGTAGTTAACAATTCATTACCACCAGATTGCTCTTCAAAGCTAGGCGGTAAACGGTGAATCGGCATAGTTGATTCATTACCAATATCACCTGCGTTATCTACTGGGTTACCTAATACATCCATCACACGGCCTAATGTTTTAGGTCCGACAGGAACATTAATTGCTTTACCTGTATTGGTCACTGCTAGTCCGCGCTGCAAACCTTCGGATGCACCCATAACAATGGTTCTTACAACGCCATCGCCCAATTGCTGTTGTACTTCTAACGTCAATCCTTTTTCATCAATCTTAAGCGCATCGTACACTTTAGGTACCTGACCGGATGGAAACTCCACGTCAACTACCGCGCCGATTACTTCTATAATTTGACCAGTACTCATGTTAATTCCTCGTTACTTCTATCTTTAAATATTCTTAACTTCAAATTCTCTGACGTTATACCGCAGCAGCACCACCAACAATTTCAGACAACTCTTGAGTAATCGATGCTTGACGAGCCTTGTTGTAAACAAGCTGTAGGTCATCAATAAGATTACCCGCATTATCAGATGCACTTTTCATGGCAATCATGCGCGCCGACATTTCACAAGCGACGTTTTCAACCACTGCGCGGTAGACAATAGATTCAATATATCTAACTAAAAGAGAGTCCAATACTTCTTTAGCATCAGGCTCATAGATATAGTCCCAATGATGCTTTCTGACTTCTTCTTCCTCTTTAGGCAACGGAAGAAGTACTGAATCTCGCGGAGATTGAGTCATTGTGTTAACAAACTCATTCTCAATTAAATGTAAGCGATCAATATTGCCTTCAGAATAGGCATCAAGCATGACCTTAATTGGGCCAATCACTTCATTCATATGGATAGTGTCACCCAGGTTATTCACATGCGACACAACATTCAGGCCTTTTAAGCGTCTAAAAAACGCCATTCCTTTTGAACCAATAATACATAAATCGATTTCTACATTTTCGTCTTGGTATTGTTTGATTAACTTAAGCGCAGCTTTAAACACATTAATATTTAAACCACCACAGAGACCACGATCAGTTGAAACAATAATCATGCCGACACGTTTTACATCTTCACGCGCTGTCATATAAGGATGCTTATACTCTGAGTGTGCCGATGCCAAGTGACTAATCACCTGCTTTATCTTAATAGCATATGGTCGCGTCGAATTCATGCGGTCCTGAGCTTTACGCATTTTACTCGCTGCAACCATTTCCATTGCCTTGGTGATCTTCTGAGTATTTTTAATACTCGCGATCTGTGTGCGTATTTGTTTAGCGCCAGACATATTCTCTACCAGACGTTGTTAGCTTTAAACGCTTCAACCGCAGCTTTAATGCCCGCTTCAATTTCGTCGTTGTAGTCACCAGTGTCATTAATTTTGTCTAACAAATCTTTTTGATTAGAGCGTAGGTAATCATGTAATGCAGCTTCAAATGCAACTACTTTGTTTTTAGGTACATCGTCAATGTAGCCTTTATCTGCTGCATAAAGTGAAACTGCCATTTCACCTATAGTTAATGGTGAATACTGTGGCTGCTTCATTAATTCCATCACGCGCTCACCACGTTCCAGTTGCTTTCGTGTTTGCTCATCAAGATCTGATGCAAATTGTGAGAACGCCGCTAATTCACGATACTGCGCAAGTGCTAAACGAACACCACCACCTAATTTCTTAATAATCTTTGTTTGTGCTGCACCGCCTACACGAGATACTGAAAGACCCGCGTTGATTGCAGGACGGAAACCAGAGTTAAATAAGTCTGACTCCAAGAAAATCTGTCCATCAGTAATTGAAATTACGTTAGTTGGTACGAATGCAGATACGTCACCTGCCTGGGTTTCAATAATAGGCAATGCCGTTAGTGAGCCGGTTTTACCTTTCACTTCACCGTTAGTAAATGCTTCAACATATTCTTCGTTAACACGTGATGCACGTTCTAGTAATCTTGAGTGCAAATAGAATACGTCACCAGGATATGCTTCACGGCCTGGTGGACGACGTAATAGTAGCGATACTTGTCTGTATGCAACCGCTTGCTTAGACAAATCATCATAAATAATTAATGCATCTTCACCTCGATCACGGAAATACTCACCCATAGTGCAACCTGAATACGGCGCAATGTATTGCATCGCGGCTGATTCTGCTGCTGCCGCAGATACAACGATGGTGTGTCCCATTGCATCATGTTCTTCTAATTTACGTACAACGTTTGCAACAGATGAATTCTTTTGTCCAATCGCAACGTAGATACATTTAACACCAGTACCCTTTTGGTTAATGATGGCATCAAGTGCAACCGCTGTTTTACCTGTCTGGCGATCTCCAATAATCAACTCTCGCTGACCACGTCCAATAGGTACCATTGAGTCAATTGACTTCAAACCTGTCTGAACAGGCTGGTCAACTGATTTACGTTCAATAACACCCGGTGCAATTTTTTCAATTGGTGAAGACAACTGTGCATTGATAGGGCCCTTACCATCAATGGGCTCACCTAGTGAGTTAACTACTCGGCCTAACAATTCAGGACCAGTCGGTACTTCTAAAATGTTACCGGTACACTTAACCTTGTCACCTTCAGAAATATCTTTGTAATCACCAAGTACTACCGCACCTACAGAGTCACGCTCCAAGTTCAATGCCATACCGAAAACATTACCCGGGAATTCAATCATTTCACCAGAGACCACATCGGCCAAACCATGAATACGAACAATACCGTCAGTTACACCAACGACTGTTCCTTCTGTACGCGCTTCTGACGCTGCTTCAAACTTATCAATGCGTTGCTTGATTAAGCTTGTTATTTCTGTAGGGTTGAGTTGCATATGAATTCCTCTTGAACTCTATGTTAATCTAAATTCTAATTGCTAAGAGTATTGGACAATTTTTCTAAGCGTCCACGTACTGAGCCATCAATCACCATATCGCCAGCGCGTATCACCGCACCACCTATGAGTGATTCATCAATTTTTGTTGTCAGCGAAACTTTCTTTCCAAGACGCTTTGTTAGAGACGCTGCAATAGCCTGTACTTGTTGTTCATTAACATCCAGTGCACTGATTAGCTCAGCATCAATAGCGCCTTCTGCCTCTGACTGGTAATGATGAAAAAGCACTGCGATATCTGGTAACAATGCGATACGGTCATTTTCAGCGAGCATTTTGATAAAGTTTTTGCCGTGATCATTTAAGTTATCAGCACATACCTGATTGAATAAATCGCCTTTCTGTTGACGGTTAAGTGTAGGCTGATCCAATGCAGCTTTCATTGTTGAATCTTCAGCAACGGCTGCACAAAAACTTAACATCTCTGCCCACTGTGCAATAGCACCATTATCTGATGCATAAGCAAATGCTGCTCTTGCGTATGGACGTGCTGCTGTAGTTAGTTCTGACACGTATGTTCCTTAGATTTGTGCCGCAAGATCATCAAGCACAGCTCGATGGGCATCAGCATTAATTTCTTTGTTAAGCACTTTTTCTGCACCAGCAATTGCTAACGTTGATACTTGAGCACGCAATTGTTCTTTGGCTCTATTAATTTCTTTTTCGATGTCAGAATGTGCAGCAGCTTTAATACGGTCACCTTCTTGTGTTGCTGTACCTTTCGCTTCTTCAACAATTTCATTAGCGCGTTTTTGTGCCTGATTAATAATCTCAGACGCTTGTTGTTTCGCTTCGGTCAATTGAACCTGCACTTGTACTTGTGCTTGTTCTTGTGACTGCATACCTCGCTCAGCAGCTTCTAAACCTTCAGCAATTTTCTTTTTGCGCTCTGCAAGCGCTCCTGTGATTGGCGGCCAAACAAATTTCATGCAGAACCAGACAAAAAATAGGAACGCAATCGATTGGCCTATTAGGGTGGCGTTTATGTTCACCTTAGCACCTCATTCATTTATAAAACTAAGCTGGTCTTACATTCAGCCTTACAGGGCAAAAATCATGTAGAATGCGATACCTACTGCAATCATAGGAACAGCATCTACAAGACCTAAGACAATAAACATTTGGGTACGTAACATTGGGATTAATTCAGGCTGACGTGCAATACCTTCCATGTACTTACCACCTAAGTTACCAATACCAATTGCTGCACCAAGTGCGCCAAGGCCCATTAAAACTCCGCCTGCTAAGAAAATAATTGCTTGTG
>Ga0207422_1002989_pt1 | contig 18981 bp, 15 predicted proteins | sample MarCyaLeptolynsp_FD_187757 | JGI IMG/M metagenome (GOLD analysis project Ga0207422, IMG submission 187757) | Marine cyanobacterial communities from Panama - species 1 Leptolyngbya sp. (SPAdes) | ecosystem: Environmental > Aquatic > Marine > Unclassified | place: Panama: Panama City | collected...
TTGCCGAAATCTCGTTAGGTGATATACAAATTTGCATGAAGGCGGTGCAGGATTTTCTGGCAGCCCAGAACATCGACGTCCTGATGACACCGATCGTGGAACGGGCCGCGTTCCGGGACCTGTTCGAATTTGGCGGCGGTCTTGCCGGTCTCGACCCGAAAGTCGTTTCCGGTGTCGCGAAGGCCAGGGAAAACGCAGCACTTTACGCCGCCGAGATCCTGGAACGGGCCATCAAGGTCCCGCAGAAACGGTGGTACAACATCTTCAGGCGCGCCAGCTGACGGCGCGCTACCAAGACAGCGACAAGCCGGGTTCCGACCCGGCTTTTTTTTTCATTTCCTCTCTTCGTGCTGTCTCGGTTTCTGAAAAACAATCGCCATTTTCAACACTTGGTTTCCAGCCGGACGTCACATTAAGGTGGTCAGACGACTCGTGACATGCCGCTGAATGACCGGAGGACCTGATGTTTTCGTTGCTCTTGCGCACTGTTCCCGTCAGCGCGGCCTGTTTCCTCCTGGCTGGCTGTTTCGGCGAAGACGGCAATGTCGCGCTCGGTACGCTCGAGCGGGACCGTGTCGCCCTGACGGCCACCGCCAACGAAATCCTGGTTGACCTGCCCGTCGCCCAGGGCAGCTTTGTTGAGGCCGGTACGGTCCTTGCCCAATTGGACCCGACCCAGCAGCAGGCTGTCGTCAACCAGGCGCGGGCCGAGGTGCAGAAAAGCAAGGCAAATCTCAACAAGCTCATCAACGGATCGCGGCCGGAGGAAATTGCCCAGGCCCGCGCCAGCGTCGCAAGTGCGCGTGCAAACCTTTTGAACGCCGAGGCCTCGTTCGAGCGCTATGACGATCTGACAACGCGGGGCACCACCAGCCAGGCCCAGCTGGACAGTGCCAGAGCCAGCCGGGACGCGGCAGCAGCCAGCCTGGACGGGGCAAGAGAAAACCTGAAAGAGCTGGAAATCGGTTCCCGCGAAGAAGACATTCAGATCGCCCGGGCCGAGCTTGCCGCTGCGGCGGCCAATCTTGAGACCCAGGAAACAATCCTCTCCGACCTGACGATCACGGCTTCCCGGAACGGTGTGCTCGACAGCATCCCCTGGAACCTTGGCGAGCGCGTCACGGTCGGCAGTCCGGTCGCCGTCATGCTGGCGGGGTCGGCACCTTATGCCCGCGTCTACGTGCCCGAGCCTTATCGGGTAAAGGTCAAGGAAGGCGACAGTCTGCAAGTGCGGATCGACGGCCTCGACAACACGATAGAGGGTGAAGTCCGCTGGATCAGCTCAGACCCGTCGTTCACACCCTATTACGCACTCAATCAATCGGAACGCGCGCGGCTGATGTATGTCGCCGAAATCCAGTTGCCGGACAGTGCGTCCGATCTTCCCAACGGCGTCCCGGCGCAGGTTGTCCTGCCGTGAGCGATCCGGAAAGTGAAATCGTCGTCAGGGCAACCGGGCTTGTCAAAAAATTCAAGGATTTCCGGGCTGTCGACGGGCTCGATCTCGTGATCGAACGCGGCATGATTTACGGTTTTCTCGGCCCGAACGGATGCGGCAAGACAACGGCGATGCGCATGCTGACGGGTCTGCTCACGCCGACGGAGGGCAGCGTTGAAGTGCTGGGGCTTTCGGTGCCCAAAGAAGCCGAAACGCTGAAATACAAGATCGGCTACATGACCCAGACGTTCTCGCTCTACGGTGATCTGACCGTCCAGGAGAATCTCAACTTCATGGCGACGATCTACGGCCTGACCGGCGCGCGGCGGAAAGCGCAGATCGGCGAGGTCATGGAGCGCTACGACCTCACCGACCTCAAGGGCCGCTTTGCCGGCAAGATGTCCGGTGGCCAACGCCAGCGCCTGGCGCTGGCAACAGCCGTCCTGCACGAGCCGCAGCTTCTGTTTCTGGATGAACCGACCTCGGCGGTGGATCCGGAATCCCGGCGGCATTTCTGGGAGCAGCTGTTCGATCTCGTCGAAGGCGGCACCTCGATCATCGTGACGACCCACTTCATGGACGAAGCCGAGCGCTGCCACAAGATCGCCATTCTGGAAGCCGGACAGAAACGGGCGGACGGCGCGCCGAAAGAGCTGATGGCGGCAATGGGCGCGAATGTCGTGGAGATCGAGGGACCGAACCTGCGCAACATCCGGCGACAGCTGCTCGGGGTGGACGGCATCATGGCCGCCGCCCAATTGGGCGCACGGCTGCGTGTGCTGGTCAAAGACGAGGTGCCAAACCCGGAAACCTTCCTGAAGGACAAGCCGGAGACGGACGGAGCCACCCTCATTGAAAGCGTCCGGCCCAATCTTGAGGACGTCTTCGTGACCGCAACCGGAGAGGGCCGGCAATGAGATCGCTTTCACGCATATCGGCGATTTTCTTCAAGGAGCTGGCGCAGCTCAGACGAGACCGCATGACCTTCGGCATGGTGATTATGATCCCGCTGATCCAGCTGATCCTGTTCGGTTATGCCATCAACACGAATATCCGTGACATTCCGGTCGCCGTCGTCGATCAGAGCCAGACCGGCCTTAGCCGCATCCTGATCCAGATGGTCGAAGCGACACGGGTCGTGAAGGTGACGGAGCGGCTGACCACACCGGAAGAAGCGGAAGCGGCCATCAAGGCGGCGCGGGTGCGCGCCGCGTTTATCCTGCCGGAGGACCTCTCCCAGCGTATCGCACGATCGCCCGCCGTCGGTCTCGGCACACCGCCGTCAACGGATGAGGAAACCAACCGGCCGGTCGCTCAATGGATTGTTGATGGCTCCGACACGATGATCGCCGGGGCCATAAAGGCGCTTCGGTCGATGCCCTTGTCAGAACTCAACCGGCAGGCGCCCAACCGCTCCACCCCGACCTTTGAAGTCGCCCTGTTCTTCAACCCGGAGCAGATAACGGCGATCAACATCATTCCGGGCCTCGTGGGGATCATTCTCACGATGACGATGATCATGTTCACATCCGCGGCGATTGTCAGGGAACGCGAGCGCGGTAACATGGAAATGCTGATCAACACGCCCGTACGCCCGCTTGAACTTATGATCGGCAAGATCATCCCCTACATCTTCATCGGCCTGCTTCAGACCGTGATCATTCTTGGGCTGGGCCACGTGCTTTTCAATGTGCCGTTCGGCGACAGGACCTTCGACCTTTTTATCGGAACGCTGCTTTTCATCGGTGCGAGCCTGTCTCTTGGCCTGGTGCTGTCGACCATTGCGCAAAGCCAGCTGCAGGCGACCCAGATGACGGTCTTCGTGCTGCTGCCGTCGATCCTGTTGTCCGGTTTCATGTTCCCTTACGAGGGCATGCCGGTGATCGCCCAATACATCGCCGAAGCCTTCCCCGCGACCCATTTCATGCGCATGGTCCGCGGCTTCGTTCTGAGGGATGCCGACCTGATCGACCTGCACCGCGACGTGATCTGGATGTGCGGTTTCTTCGTCCTCGGCATGATCGTCGCCGCGCTGCGGTTCAAGAAGCGGCTAGATTGATTCGACGACACTCATTCCAGAATAATTTACGCTCCCCTGTATTTATGCCTTCTTTGTAATCAAGAAAGGCTGCATCAAAATTTTCAAATATACTAACTATGTTATTGTGATAATTTTTTACTTTATTTTTCTTTCTCTTATACTTCTTCGTGCCCCAATGTAACGGCCGAACTTAATATCCACTTATTATCCACTTCACATGAATTGTCAGGTTGTGAACGCAACCCAGGCGCGATTAAAACAAGATTCCACGCGTAAAAGTTAATCAAACATGATTTCTGAGATTTATCCGATCTCAGAGATCTAACTTGCTTGTGCAATTTTTGGGTGAGTTTCGGTTGATTGCAATCAAAATTTCGAAGCGCGATGCTCAGGTCAGAGCAGCAGCCCGGACAAGCTGCATTTTGCAACCCTGACACGGCGGTGCATTCGCCGGAACCCGAGCATGGTCCTTCAATAGTCTCGCCAATTCGCACCTTCAAAAACCCAAACCTTCATTCAAACACCAAACTCCCCTGATGCTCCTTCTCCCAGGCCAGAACCACCTGTCGCCCTGAGGATTTCAAGAGATCAGTTCATCTGCGAACGAATGAGCCGGCAGAGTTGCAGGCTTCCGGGTCAAACCCGTCCGGGGATTGCCCACCCTTGGTCAACCAAACAGGAAAGCAGTCAACCTATGAGCACTACACCCGTCTTTGGATTTATGAGCCTCGAAGATGCAACAGCTGTGGACTTCAACGCCTTGGGCTACACCATAACGGCGCCAGTGCGGCTTTTGAGCGCTGAAGAAATCGATCAGGGCTACACTTATGGCATCCCGGCAGATGCGCCAGGGTATCGCCCAAGTGACGGCGAATTTACTGAGACGCGCGGATACTTCACCCTTGACGCGACCGACCTTTTGGCCGCTGACGGCTACAACTACACTATCGACGAAAACAACAATGGCACCGGCTATATCGACTTCGTCTACGATGTCTATGACGCCGCTGGAAACCTCGTTGAAACGCGGAAGATCATCGTCGAACTGCGCGAGTACAGCACAACTTTGGAAGATGAAAGCCTTTCCTCTTCTTCCGTCGGTGACCCGGACATTCCCGACGACAGTGCCGATACGCTATTGGGACATGACGGTGGCGACACGCTGAACGGTGGTGCCGGAGATGACATCTTGATCGGGGGTCAAGGCGGAGATCATCTGATCGGCGGCGCCGGCGACGACTACCTTTTTGGAAGCAACGGCGCGGATGTGCTGGAAGGCGGTGCCGGAGCAGATACGATCATTGGCCGCAATGGAAACGACACGGTGGTGTTCGACGGCAATATTGACGAATTCACGATCGAACAACTCGATGACGGATCGTACCGTATCACTCGAAAAAGCGACACCACCGACACGGATACCGTGAGCGAAGTCGAATTCTACCAGTTTAACGACGGTACACTCACCGTAAGTGAACTATCCCTTGTCCTGCAGGACCAGACCTTCGACGAGGATACGACGGTCAATTTCACGATCCCCCTGGATGACTACACCGATTTTTTCGGTAGCACACCGACGCTGTCGGCGACCCTGGCAGATGGATCACCCCTCCCCGCCTGGCTGATTTTCGATCCTGCCACCGGCACATTCTACGGAACACCGCCTCAGGATTTCAACGGAACGCTGAGCATCAAGATCGACGCAAGCGGTGGGAATGCCAGTCCGGTGTCGCAGGAATTTGACCTGGTTATCGACCCGGTCAACGACGATCCAGAGGTGGGTACGGCCCTCTCCGACCAATCCTTCGACGAGGATAGTACCGTCAATTTCACCATCCCCAGCGATGCTTTTGTCGATGTCGACGGTGATGCTCTGACCTTGACCGCGTGGCACAGGCAGCAACTTGTCGGTGGAGAGTTTCCCCTGATCGCCTACGGACCATTGCCGGACTGGCTGAGTTTCGGTCCTGACACGGGTACGTTTTCCGGAACGCCGCCTCAGGACTTCAACGGCTCCATCGTCATTGCCATCCGGGCAAGCGACGGAAACGGCGGCGATTACGCCGAACAGACCTTTACGTTCACCATCGACCCGGTCAACGACGATCCAGAGGTCGGCGCGGCGCTTGAGGATCAGTCTTTCGAAGAAGATTCCGGCCCCTTCAGCTTTACTCTGCCATCTAACGCGTTCACGGATGTGGAAGGTGATGCCCTGACACTTTCGGCCCGGCTTGCGGACGGGTCGGACTTGCCGGCATGGCTGAGTTTCGACCCTGATACGGGTACATTTTCCGGAACGCCACCTCAGGACTACAACGGAACGCTCGCAGTCCGGGTCGAGGCGAGCGATGGGGGTGCGAACCCGGCGTCACAGGAGTTCGATCTGACCATAGAGCCTGTGAATGACCGTCCGGAGGTCAGCGAGTCAGCTCCCAGTGACACAGTGACCTGGTCCAACAACTGGTTTCGCCAAACCTACACTCTTCCGTCCGACACATTCACCGATGCAGATGGAGATACGCTGACCCTGGAAGCCTTCAATCTGCCAAGTGGCATGTCTTTCGATCCGGAGACCGGTACGTTTTCCTTAACGTCTACAGCGGATTATGGCTGGCACACTATTACGGTTCGCGCCTGGGACGGGAACGGTCCGGATTCCTACGCAGATTATACGATCGAATTCCTTGTCTATAAACTAACATCCCGGGATCGACCTCGCGGGCTCAGCGTCGAAACGACAGACGCCATCGAGTTTGACGGTGATTTTGCCCTGTCATCCGAAGAACCGTTCATTTTCACCGCTGATGAGCCAGCTACACCGGTTGATCAACTTACCGCATTGTTCGAGTTCGAACCGGCGGTGGAAACAACGCTCTCAGATGTCCAGTTGCCGGAACCCGCCGCATCTGATGAAGATCAGATCGCAACCTTGTCCATCATTCCGGATCAGTTCGAGTTCCTCTAACCTGAATCACTGCGCTGAAAAGTCAAAATCAGCCTCCCAAACTCCGGGCCAGCACTGGGGCGCCGGTCCGAAGAACAACCAAGTTGTCGGCCGGCGCTCAGGGTCACGTATTTAATTTCTGGCCCGGACCCATAATTCTGAATGCAGTGCAGCAGAGATCTGTGATCCAGTCGTGGGCGGAACTCCGGTTGATTGGCGGGAAAGCGGGCCCGCCGCTTACAAGATTTCACGCCTCATTTTAAAGCCAGGTGAATTGGATCCCGGATCAAGTCGGGGATGACACAGTAGGGACGGCCTGGGGTTCGCCCTTCCCGTCTTTCAGGACACGTTCAGCGCCAGAAACGTGCCGATCCGGTACCCAGATGTTTTCGTGCCGAAGGCGTGGCAACTTTCGGCAGGAGCGAAGTCCGGTCTAGGTGATGGCAGGACCGCGTGGGTCGGGTTTACACACTAACCCTTCCTCTCTTCGTCGTTGCAGGGCTCGACCCTGCATTCCACGCCATTGCCTCTCCTCAATGACCGGGCCGTCTATAAGCATGGATTGCCAGATCAGGTCCACTGCTGTCTGATTTGGAATTTGCTGTCAAACTTATGTCATTGAGAAGGAGGCAGTTTTCCGTTCAGCGTCAAGTTGGGACAAGGACTGTTTCCCGGATTCGTCGTCCCGGTTTGGCGCGTAAGCGGCAAGACCGGGATCTAGTACGCCGTGTGGCCTCAGGTTAGAAAAAGCGGGAGAAACAAGGGGGTACTGGTTCCCTGCCTTCCGCTGCGCTTCAGCAGGGATGACAAGTCAGCATACGCAAGCGCGCCCAAAGGGACCCATTTCGTCATAAACCGGACAGCATTGGATCAGGTCTGGCAATGACGACCAAAGGTCAGACCAAGGCAGGAACCGGTGTGCGGATCCTGGACAGATGCAGCCGGCGCTGCGCGCTATTTGGGTTGCGGGCCGGTGTCGACACGGGGGTTGGCGGTTCTGAGGACGGGGGTCTTTTCCGAAACGTTCTCCCGGCTTTCGCGCCAGACGACAAACATGCCCGACAGGATGATCACCGATGAGCCGATGGCGACATAGCGGTCCGGCGTTTCGGCAAAGAACAGTGCACCAAACAGGGTCGCCCAAAGGATCTGGCTGTATTGCAACGGTGCGACGAAGGCGGCGGGCGCGGCCCGATAGGCACCAAGGATACAGAGCTGGGCGAGCACGGACAAAAACCCGACAATCGCCATCAGACCCAGATCCGGAAGTGTCACGGGCACATAGACGACCGGTAGGGTCATCGACATGACCAGCATCGACAACAGCATCGGAAACAGGATCAGCACCGCCGGCCGTTCCTTGCCGCCGAGTTTTCTGGCGAGAATGGAAGACATGGCGCTGGCCGCAGCGGCGGTCAGTCCTGCGACATGTCCGGCTGTCAGCTCGGTGAGCCCGGGCCGCAAGACGATCAGGACACCGATGAGGCCGACCACAACCGCGCCCCAGCGCTGCATGCGGACCGTTTCGCCAAGGAGCGGAACGGAGAGTGCGGTGACCAGAAGCGGCGTTGCGAAAAGCAGTGAATAGGTCTCAGCGAGCGGCAGCACGGTGAAGGCGTAAAACGCGCAGGACATGGCGACAATCGAAAGACCGGCGCGGCACAGGACCAGCACCGGATAGTGCGGCCGGAAATTGTCGATGGCCTTGTCGGCAAGCATGATGATCGACATGGGGACGAAGGCGAACAGCATCGAGAAGAAGATGATCTGAAAGACTTCGTAAGTCGCGCCGAGCGACTTGATCACCGCATCATGCGTCGAAAACAGGGCGAATGCCCCGAGCGCGGCAAAAAGTCCCTTGAGCGTAGCTGTCATTGCCAGGGCCCTGTTGGATCGTTCTGATCTGGTTGCTTGTCGCGCAAACCCGGAGACCGGGATGTCACCCATGCAGCAGTGATGTCCGGCTGCGGGTCCTTCAGGGAAAACGCTCAGAAAGTCATCAATACCAGAAAATAGGCAGCTGCAACAGATCGCGTCAGGATCGTTCCAGACATTTCACCGATAACGCGTCCTCAAGGGCACATCGACGAAAGCCGCTCAAACAAACACCCGCGCCAGGGTCGCGACAGCAAGCGCGGTTGCGGCGCGTTTCGGGCCGTCAAACTCGGAAGCGGCCTGTCCGGGAACAGTCAGACTTATGCTGTTGAGGTCATCCGCCTCAAGATGATCAAGATCCGCAGATTTCGCCGCTTCCTCTGCGGAGACACGGATCTCGTCGAGCATACGAAGCAACCCCTGCCAGATATGCAGTGGCGGCGCGTCACTTGTTTCGCACCAGCGAACAATCTCATCTCTTGAAACGTCGAGAGCAGCGGCAGCCTCGTCTGCAGACAAGCCGATGTATCGAACTATATCACTGAAGTTACTCATTTTTCACCCCAAGCGCTGCACGCCGGAAAACTACTTACACCTTATAGTGCGCTGCAATATGGCGAAAATCCAGCACTTTACCAGTTTTTCGTTAAATCCTTCCCGGGCTAAGGAAATTTGCGCTGTGTTTCGGCTCTGATTCTACCGGTCAGGCTCGGTAGATCTGGCGAGCCCGGATCGGGCCAATCCGTGATCGGGATCGGTTGAACCGTCAATTGACTGAAATTGTTCGAAAAAATCGATATCGGTGGAAAACGAACCGCTCATCGGATGCAAGGTCCCGTTAATGCTAGGTTTATTCGACCAAATCACCTGTCAGACAATGCCGCCGGACCTCTTCAATGAAGTTCAAGGGAAAATCCTTTATTGCCATCGTTCTAGCCCCGGAGCAGCCGTTCGACAGCTGGTTCAAGGAGCTTGACCGGATCATCGAACGCTCGCCCGGGTTCTTTATCGATCGCCCCATCATTCTCGACGTGCGCGGCAGCAACATTCCGATCGAGGACCTCGAACGGGTACTCGACGGCCTGGGAGAGCGGTCCATCCGCGTCATGGGCATCGACGGGATCTCGGGAACGCGGCTGAAAGACGGGATGCCGCCCAGCTTTGGCGGTGGCCGCCTGACGGCGGAAGTAGATGTGCCAGAGCCCGACACGCAAATCAGCAAGCCCGCCGAAGCAGCCGACGACGACAATCCACAGGTAAAAGAGACTGACGTCCCTTCCAGCAGCGCCGCGAGCGCCTCCGAGACAAATGGCCATTCTTTTGCCAAGTCTCTGGATGAGCTTGAGCGCGAAAGCGCACAGCAGGGAGATTCGTCCATCGTCATTTCCGACCACGTTCGATCCGGTCAGAGCATTCTGCACCCCGATGGCGATGTCACCGTGATCGGTTCTGTCAGCTCCGGTGCCGAGATCATTGCCGGCGGTTCCATTCACATCTATGGCGCCTTGCGCGGACGAGCGCTGGCAGGTGTTGCGGGCAAGGACAATGCCAGGATTTTCTGCACCAAGCTCGACGCCGAGCTGGTTTCCATCAACGGACTTTACAAGGTCGCGGACGACTTTGACGGAACCTTGCGCAATTCGCCCGCGCAAATCCGGTTTGAGAACGAAACGCTGGTCTTTGAAGGACTGAACTAACAGGGTCCGGCTGAAGGTCGGCCGGCCCGGAACATACAGGACGGACACCATGAGCAACGCCACTGTCGTTGTGGTCACGTCGGGCAAAGGCGGTGTCGGCAAGACGACAACAACCGCCGCGATTGCCTCGGCGCTTGCCAAGGAAGGCTACCAGGTCTGCGCGATCGATTTCGATGTCGGTCTTCGCAATCTCGACCTGATCATGGGTGCGGAACGCCGGGTGGTCTTCGACCTTGTGAATGTGGTTCGCGGCGAAGCGTCCATCAAGCAGGCGCTGGTGCGCGACAAGAAGCTCAATAATCTCTACCTGCTTCCGGCCTCGCAGACGCGCGACAAGGATGCCCTCACCGAGGAAGGCGTCGAAGCGGTCATCAGCGAATTGCGCGGCTATTTCGACTATGTGATCTGCGACAGTCCGGCGGGGATCGAACGCGGCGCAACGCTGGCCATGCGCCACGCGGACGAAGCCATCATCGTTTCCAATCCGGAAGTATCTTCCGTGCGCGACTGCGACCGGATCATCGGCCTTCTCGACGCCAAGACGAAGATCGCCGAAGAAGGCGGACGGATGCCCAAGCACCTGATGATCACCCGCTACGACACGGACCGGGCCAAAACGGGCGACATGCTGGCGACCGACGATGTCGTCGACATCCTGTCCGTTCCTCTGATCGGCGTTGTGCCGGAAAGCAAGGACGTCCTGAAAGCTTCCAACGTCGGCCTTCCCGTGACGCTTTCGGACGAGAACTCGCCACCGGCAAAAGCTTACATGGAAGCAACGCGCCGGCTGCTGGGGGAAAATATCCCGGTCACAATCCCCGAGGAAAAGAAGAGCCTGTTCGGCAAACTCTTCAAAGGGAGGGCGGCATGAACATCCTGAGCCTCTTTGGCAAAAGAGGCGAAAGCGCCTCGGTCGCCAAGAACCGGCTTCAAATTCTGCTGGCGCATGAACGTGCCGACGACGGTTCGGACGCCGTTCTGATTTCAAGCCTTCGGGAGGATATCCTGGCGGTGGTTGCCAAACGCGTTGAGATCGACCCGGACTCCGTCCGCCTCGAAATGGACCGATCAGGCGATGTCACCACACTCGGCATCGACATCGAGCTGCCGGCGGCCAAGGCTTCCTGAGCATCTTGACCTGAACCAAGGAAGAACCGGCCGAAAGGCCGGTTTTTTGTTTTGACCTCTCAGGTTCCGACCCCGGCCGAGGCGTCGTCCATTGCCAGCAACCGCGCCTTTTCGATGAGTTTTGGCAACCGCCAGATGACCGGTATCGCGACCAGCGTGGCAACAATCATGTAGTAGACCGGTGCATAATCGTCGCCCGTCCTATTCACCAGGTACGTCGCGACCAACGGCGTAGTGCCGCCGAAGACGGCCATGCAAATATTGTAGCCGAGGGCGACGACGCTGCAACGAAGATGTGCCGGAGCCGTCATCGTCAGAACGGTGACCGACAACGCCCATCCCGCCGTGCTGCTGAGCGTCAGGCCAAGCTGGCCTGCAAATACGGAAACCGTATCCGTGCGATGCATCAGCCACCAGCTCGGACCGGCAAGGATCAAAGTCGCAATCGCGCCGGCCATGAAAACCGGGCGCACGCCGAACCGATCCGCCGCCAGCCCGCAAACAGGCACAAACAGCGCCATGATGATCAGGTTGATCGTTGTGATATCGAGCGCTGCGGCAGATGAAAATCCGGCTTCGGAGCTGAGGTAAGACACTGCATAAACGAAGATGACGAAATAGATCACGGCCGTCGGGATCAGCAGCAGGACCATCTGGCCGATGAGTGCGGAATGATCCCGCAGGCTCTGAATGATCGGAGACGTGTCTTCTTCCGGGTCCTTGGCGCGCCTGGACTCGGTCAGACTGAGACGCAGGATTGCGCTGAAGATGGCGACGACGCCACCAATCGCGAATGGTACCCGCCAGCCCCAGTCCGTCATCTGCTCGGAGCTGAGGACGGAACTGAGCCCTGCTGGAACAGCCGATCCGAGAACACAGCCCCACATCATGGCAAAGGCCACCCAGGCACCGGTCATTGCCTTGCGCCCTTCGCCTGCCTGTTCCACCAGAAGCACGCCCGATGCCGTGTACTCGCCTGCGACGGAAATACCCTGAACGACCCGGATCGACACAAGCAGGAACGCAGCTGTCAGACCTACCTGTTCGTAGGTCGGGAGCGCTGCAATCGAAAAGGACCCGCCCCCCATCAGGAGCACGGAAATCATGAGCGCTGCCTTCCGGCCGATCCGATCGCCGATATGTCCGAATATCACACTGCCGACCGGCCGCGCTGCGTAGCCGACCGCCAGAACGGCAAACGCGGACAGAAGCGCGGCCAGCTTGTCCTCCGACGGGAAAAACAGGGTCGCCAGAGTCGGTGCGAGAAAGCCGTACACCGTGAAGTCATACCATTCCAAGACGTTGCCGCTGGATGCCGCAACGATTGCCTTTGACGACAGCTTTGATTTCGGTTCGGACATTCTAGCTGTTCTTTCCGCCGGTTCCGGACCGACTGGTTCGCGCATGGAATTTTGATGACTTATTCGCTGGTGCTGACTTCCCAGCGTGCGCGGCTAACGCCGTCGACCTCCGTCAAGTCGGCCATCACCTTCTTGAGTTCACCTGCATCAACGGACTGACTAACCAGTGTCGCAACAATTTCCGTAACGCCATCGCCGATCTGTTCCATCTCGATATCTGCAATGGGATAGCGGGCCTTGTTCAGGGCGGTGTAGAGCGCTTCGCGTGCATCGGGCACCTTGGCTGCATCGGCCAAGACATAGACCTCGTAAATCGCCTCGCTCTGCTCTTCGCTGATTGGAGCGCGATTGATGGCGTTGACCATCGGACGCAGCAACGTGTTGCCGGCGATCACGAAGGCCGTGACCAGCACCGCTTCGGCGACATAGTCCGCACCCGCACAGGCGCCGACGGCGGCAGATGCCCAGAGCGTTGCAGCCGTGTTCAGCCCGCGGACGTCTCCGCCCTCCTTCATGATGACGCCGGCCCCAAGGAAGCCGATGCCCGAAACCACGTAGGAAATCACACGCGCGGCTCCGTCGGCTCCGTGAACAATTGCCGCCAGGTCGACAAAGGCAGCCGCGCCCACGCAAACCAGCACATTTGTTCGCAGGCCCGCGCTGCGCTGGCGGTACTGCCGCTCCGCGCCAATCAGCGTACCGAGCACAAAGGCCGCCAGGAGACTGACGAAGCTGTCGGCAAAAGAGGCTGCGTTAAAGTTCTGGATGAAGAGCATCGGCGGCCGGAATAGATGAGTCTTTAAACAAGCTTAGATCGTTTCGTTCCGAAGTTGAATCATTTCCTGCGCAAATACGAATACGGGAAACAGGACACTGATATGAATCACGCGACTGGCTTTCTCCGCGTTAAAAGTCGTCCAAAGCGATCAGGGAGCACGGGACCAGCGCTTGTGATGAAGGCAGGCGCCTCACCTATGCCGCCTTTTCGGCCGACAGGACAATGCAGCTCGGATTGTCGAGATACCAGGCCCAGCCGACAAGGTGATGCTCCTGATCCAGTGGGAACTTCAAAGGGTGCCACTTTATGTTGACGAGCCCGGCACGATGCAGAGCGTCTTCGTGCTGGTCCCGGCTCCACTGCCAGATCGGAACCTCGAAATCCCTGATCACAAGCGCATGAACCGGCGGCTCGATAATCCGGTAGCAGAAGCCGATGCGGGTCTCCATGTCGTCCGGTGCGCTGGTGAAGTCATAGTCCGGATTGATCGTGTAGGTGACGAACCGCCCGCCCGGTGCCAGGTTGCGGCCGATCAGCTGCGCCATCCGATCAAGTTCGTCAACGCTGTGTGCATAGTGGAAGAGGTACATCGCCGCGACGATGTCTGCCGGCGGTGTCATCTGGAACGTCTCGTCCGCCGCGCTGATTTCGGCGTAGGTCAGCCGGTCTGTGAAGGCTTCCGGTTCTCCTTCCGCGTTCTGCTCCCGGGCCCGCTCCAGCATTTCTTCCGATACATCAAGACCCAGAACTTCCGCCGCTCCGCCGTGGGCCAGGATACGCGTCAGACGACCATCGCCGCAGGCGAGATCAAGGATCCGCTTGCCGTTGACGGAACCAAGCACTTCCAGAAACGTCGTCCATTCAAGCAACCTGTAGGGATTGTCGGCAACCGACTGCTGCAGATACGGCGAGGGATTTTTGTCGTAGTCTGCCATTGAAGTTCCCCGTCGATCGCAGCACGGCCCGTCCGTCACTCATCGTGGCACGGGCTCTTCTTGTTCCGTGTCTGCAGCTCCACAAAGAGCTGCCGACACCACCCCAGAGTGTCCCGCGTAAACCGCGTGAAATCAATTTCGATCTTCGCTGGCATTCGCAAGTACGGGATCCCAGGACGGATACCACCTGCATTTTCATCGTCGCGATTTTCCAGGTGAAACCGGGACGGCATGGATGCCATGGTCAAGCCATGGCACGACCAGTGTGGATTGACGCTCCCTAGCCGAGCGCTTCGCCGTTGCCTGTTTCAAGCGCCAACCTCATCCTGAGGAGGACCGCGAGGTCCGTCTCGAAGGATGAGCGGCAGGCACCTTCGTGTGCGGCCTCATCCTTCGAGACAGGCCTCCGGCCCTCCTCAGGATGAGGGAAAACAATTCCGGCCGATGCCAGATTGGCGTACCAAATTCAATCCCGAATTTGTCATCCCGGTTTGCCGCACGAGCGGCAAGACCGGGAACCAGTATTCCGCGTGGACGGCACATGGCGAAACGGCCGGTCAAGAGGCTACTGGATCCCTGCCTTCGCAGGGATGACAAAGTAAAATGGAAATCCCCGGTTCCGGTTTGCCCCAAGCACTGCCAAAAGTCGACCGTTCCGGCGGTGGGCGCCCACGGTTCGAGTGGGCCTTGAAACCACCAGTCGGATCAATCCGGCGTCAGAACCTTTTCCATTTCCGCCGTGCCCCGCCAGCCGTCCTTTTCGTAAAGCGGCCGGGACATATCCGTTGCGTGGAGAACGGCATAGGTCAGGCCACGCTTTGTGAATTCGGCTTCGGATGCCTTCACCAGATGGCGGGCGATACCCTGCCCCCGCGCTGTGGGTTCCACGTAAAGGTTCAGAATACGGCCCCGCCTGGTGGTCTCAGGATGCGCCGGATGTGGTGGGAACTCGATCTCCATCAGTCCGATGCCGCCAACGGGACGACCGTCCTGGTCGGCGACAAACCCGAAATAGGTCGCGTCGGAAAGCCTGTTCTGAAGCCATGTGCGGAAGGCTGGGTCCATGCGCACGATCAGGTCTTCGGACATGTCCATGGAGCGGAACATGTCGTTGCGCTGACGGCAGATCAGGTCCAGGTCGTTGGGTGTCAGGGGTCTGAGTTCGCAGGTCATCAGCGGGTCGGCAAAGTTACGCCTCGTAGACGATCTCGCGGGTTTCGCGGAAAGTCACATCGGGGAATTTCTCAGTCACATGACCGACTTCCCAGGCATTCTTAAAGAGGAATACTGGCTTGTCGTCACGGTCATTGGCAACCGACATCCTGTGGCCCTCGATGATCTTCTGGAGGGTCTGGCTGTCGGTTTCGATCCAGCGGGCAGTGTTGTAGGGCACCGCTTCAAAACCGATCTCGGTGCCGTATTCGGCCTTCAGGCGGTCGACAACGACGTCGAGCTGCAGGGCCCCCACGACGCCGACGATCCAGTTGGAGCCAAGATCGGGTTTGAAGATCTGGACAAGCCCTTCCTCGGCAAGATCCTGCAGGCCCTGGCGCATCTGCTTGACGCGCATGGTGTCGGAGAGGCGCACGCGGCGCAGGATTTCCGGCGCAAAGGCCGGAAGCCCGGTCACGTGGATGTTCTCGCCCTCGGTCAATGTGTCGCCAACACGCAACTGGCCGTGGTTGGGCACGCCAATGACGTCGCCCGGATAAGCCAAGTCGGCGATCTCGCGCTCCTCGGCAAAGAAGAAGATCGGCGCGGACACGGCGATCTGCTTGTTCGCGCGCACATGTTTCAGCTTCATGCCGCGCTTGAAGGTGCCCGAACACAGGCGCACGAAGGCGATGCGATCCCGGTGCTTCGGATCCATGTTGGCCTGCACCTTGAAAACGAAGCCGGTGACCTTGTCTTCTTCCGGCATGATCGTGCGTCCGCCTGTGGCCGGCTGGGAATGGGGAGCTGGTGCATTGTCGGCGATGAAGTCGAGCACTTCCTCGATGCCGTAGTCGCGCAGAGCTGACCCGAAAAAGACGGGCGTCAGGTGGCCTTCCAGAAAACTCTCCTTGTCGAACTCGGCATAGCCTTCCGCGCCGAGTTCCACGTTCTCGGTGAGCTCCTCCATGATGCGGTCGAAAACGGTGCCGGTCAGCACCTCGTCCTCAAGGCCGGAGACGTTCTTCGTCTCAGCGTACGGCCCGCCGCGTTCGCCCTCGGAGGTATGGAACTTCTTCTGCTGCCAGTCATAGACACCGAAGAAGTCGGAGCCCATGCCGACCGGCCAGGTCTGCGGTGACACGTCGAGCGCCAGGGCTTCCTGGACCTCATCCAGGATTTCCAGCGCATGGCGGCCTTCGCGGTCGATCTTGTTGACGAAGGTGATGATCGGAATGTCGCGCAGGCGGCAAACTTCGAACAGCTTGCGGGTCTGGGTTTCGATGCCCTTGGCCGCGTCGATCACCATGATCGCTGCGTCAACAGCGGTCAGCGTGCGATAGGTGTCTTCGGAAAAGTCCTCGTGGCCCGGCGTGTCGAGCAGATTGTAGATGATGCCCTTGCGCTCGAAGGTCATGACCGAGGATGAAACGGAAATGCCGCGTTCCTGCTCGATCTTCATCCAGTCGGAGCGCGCCCGGCGGCGCTCACCACGCGCCCTCACCTGTCCCGCCGCCCGGATCGCACCACCCGAAAGCAGCAGTTTTTCGGTCAAGGTTGTCTTGCCGGCATCCGGGTGAGAAATGATTGCGAATGTGCGCCGTGCTTGAAACGGTGCCGCACCATTGAGGCCAGACATGAAAGTCTCCTGGTCCGTAAATCCGGCGGCGTTGGCGCATTCGCGACGGTTGAAACCGGTGCGCAACAACACTCTTAGTGGCCGGACGGATTGATGTTTCGTTGGCGCAAGGTCATAGAGGGAATAGCGGTGATTTTCCAGAAAAGAATCGCCTGACGCTCCAGCGATCACGGGAGAAACGTTTGAGCCACAAGAAATGCCTAATCATCGGCCTCCTCATGATTGCGGCAACAGCTGTCATCCTGCTGGCGATGGGGCGCATTCCGATCTGTGACTGCGGCCATGTCCTTTTCTGGACGCCGGCCGACGATGTTGCCGGCTCGTCACAGCACATTGCCGACTGGTACACCTTCTCCCACATCATCCACGGCTTCATCTTCTATTGGGTGCTCTGGCTGCTCTTCCGCCGCAATACGGTGAGCGAGCGGGCGCTTGGGGCGATCTTTCTCGAAGCAGCCTGGGAAGTTGCCGAAAACAGTCCCTGGATCATCGACCGGTACCGCGAAGCGACCATTGCCGTCGGCTATACCGGCGACAGCGTGCTCAACTCCGTCTTCGACATCATCTGGATGCTGGCCGGTTTCTTCTTCGCCTGGCGCGTGCCGGTCTGGGTCACGATCCTCGTTGCCGTCATCTTCGAGCTGCTCGCGCTCTGGGTGATCCGGGACAATCTGACCCTCAATGTCATCATGCTGCTCTATCCGATCGAGGCGATCAGGACCTGGCAGGGCGGATAGTACGGAAAGCGGCGAATCACCCGGTTTGTCGTTTGCTTACCGATGCATGGGGCGTGACTAGAGCCTCGTGAATATCGCGCCACTCTCCTCATCCTGAGGAAGCGCGACGCTCTGTCGCGAAGGATGGCAACGGGATCGGAGCGTGTGTCACCCATCCTTCGAGACAGGCCTCCGGCCTTCCTCACGATGAGGGTAGAGCTCCTCTCTTTGCGCTTTGGGGCAGCAAGAGGGAAGCCACCACTGTATCTGACGTGTTCTCTCATCAATGCAAAGGGCGTGAATGGAGCCTCGTGAATATCGCGACACCCTCCTCATCCTGAGGAAGCGCGACGCTCTGTCGCGAAGGATGGCAGCGGGATCGGAGCGTGTGTGGCCCATCCATCAAGACAGGCCTCCGGCCTTCCTCACGATGAGGGTGTTGTTCGCACGTGGTGACGATGGAGGTGTGACGTATTCTCACCGACATTCGAGACAAGTGCGACGCCGAACGCTGAACTGGAATCCAGAAGTCTGCGTGAGCAAAGCGAACACGTATGTCGATGTGACCGTCAACAGCCGCGCCTTAGGCGCGAGATATGTCTGGTTTCCGGATCGGCGCACAGCTCGCGCTGCATTTGTCCGGGATGACGGCGCAGACCTTCGGTGAGTTAAAGCTGAAACAGCTTGTGTTTCTTGAGCAGTTCTATCAGCACTTCGCGGGCATCGCGGCGGTGGTTGCGGTGGCGTTCGCGCGCGAGGGCCGGGTTGCCCTGGCGGATTGCATCATAGACGGCGCGGTGGTCTTCGTTCGACTTGACCGGCAGCGGGCGGATGAACAGGGTCATGGCGCGCGCGCGCCGGACCTGGTTCGCCATCATCGCGACGATGGTTTCCACTCTGGAATTGCCGCCGAGCCGCACAAGCTCTTCATGGAAGGCGTTGTCCGCAATGGCCCAGGCTTCGCGATCCTGTTGTTCCAACGCGGTTTCCATGGCTTCGATTGACTGCTTCAAGGTTCCGAGTGCGTCTTCGGAATAGCTCTTTTCCGCCGCTTCTTCCGCGGCAAGGCTCTCAAGCTCAGTCAGGACGGCATAGATTTCTTCCATGTCCTTCAGGGAGAGCGTGGCAATCCGGACGCCCTTTCTCGGGCGGACTTCCAACAGCCCCTGCTGTGCCAGCATCAGCGTCGCCTCACGGACCGGCGTCCGTGACATTCCGAGGCGGTCGGCCAACTCGCTTTCCAGGTGATCGGATCCGGCCGCAAGTTCACCATCGAA
>Ga0207422_1002991_pt1 | contig 18924 bp, 15 predicted proteins | sample MarCyaLeptolynsp_FD_187757 | JGI IMG/M metagenome (GOLD analysis project Ga0207422, IMG submission 187757) | Marine cyanobacterial communities from Panama - species 1 Leptolyngbya sp. (SPAdes) | ecosystem: Environmental > Aquatic > Marine > Unclassified | place: Panama: Panama City | collected...
CGCGGCGATCGCTTACCCGGGTGCATTGCTGGGTCATCATTTCGTTCACGACGCCATGGCCGACCCGCTGATCCGTGCCTATCTGACGAAACTGGAAACTGACGAGATCCTGCCGACCGTGCCGGAAATACCGGGCGTCAGCTTTCACCAGTACCTCGACACAGTGATGGAACGCTTCTCGAATTCGGCAGTTGGTGACACGATACCCCGGCTTTGTCTCGACGGGTCGAACCGACAACCGAAATTTATCCTGCCATCGATCCAGGACAGGCTGAAGCAAGGCAGGCCGGTCAGGGGTCTGGCACTGGAAACGGCCCTTTGGTGCCGGTACTGCCTGGGACAAGACGAAACAGGAAAAAGCATCGCCGTCGAAGACGAACATGCCGATATCCTGAAAGCCTGGGCACAGGATGTCTTCTCCGGTGCGGCGTCGGCAAAAATGCCGGACCTCTTCGGTCCGCTTGGGGATGACCTTATCTTCCTTGCCGAGTTCAATGTTGCCGCTGAGCGGCTGCACACCCTGGGAGTTGCGGGAGCGCTGTCGAACTATGTTGCACCGTCGGATGAAACGGCAAACGGCTCGCAGCCCCTTTCAGCCTGAACGGCTCCAGTACCACCGGCGACCGATCGCCAGAAGTTGAAAATCCGTGTAGGGACGTTTGCCCGGCAACGCATTACCTGTGCCCTGACAGGCGCTTTGCGCCGGATTTCATGCAGACAGAAGCAGGGTATCGAAATGATCAGGTTGAGCCGTCGGGAACTACTGGCTGGGAGCGCGGCCCTCGCGGTCACGGGCACACCATCATTTGCTGAAGAAACGGATCTAAGAGCGCTCGGTCTGGCAGAGCCGGCTTTCAATGTGGATGCGGAGCTCAATATTCCAGACCTCACGGGTGCGGTTCATCAGCTTGAGGATTACCGCGGCAAGACTGTCGTGGTCTCGTTCTGGGCGACCTGGTGCCCACCCTGCCGGAAGGAAATGCCGACGCTGGCGCGTCTTGGACGCGAACTCGGCACCGAGGACTATGCGGTTCTTGCCGTCAATGTCGGCGACAGACAGGACAAGATCGAGGCCTTCCTTGAGCAGATCGACCACGAAGGCATGGCGATCCTTCTGGACAACAAGAAGGACATGCCGTCGAAGTGGTTCCTGCGCGGTTTGCCGGTGACCTATATCGTTGATGCAAACGGCAAGGTTGCCCTCGGCGCCATCGGTGAGCGTGTCTGGGACGCACCTGAAATGATTGAAGGCATCAGGTCGGTCGGCCAGACGTCGTAGGCGCAGCACAGATCATCCACGCAATCGGCCGGTTTTAGATCTCCGTCCGCATCCGGTATCCGGGTGCGAAGATCAGACGGACGTGGGTGATCGGCTGTTCTCCGGCCCAGGTGATACGCTCCATCGCAAAAAGAGCTGACCCCGCCTCCGCATCCAGTTTGGCCGAGAGTGTCTGATCGGCACTGACCGCGAAAAAGGACAGGTCGCCATGGCTGTAAGGTGCGTTGTGCACAAGCCATTCATTCGCGCTTATTTCATTGAAGGAACGGTCGCGGGCCTCGGGCGCTGCCGCCAGATTGATGTAACGCTCCTCGAACGCGTAAGGGCGCTCGTTTGCGAAGTGAAGCGTCTTCAGAAAGAGGACGTCATCTCCTAGCGACACCTGAAACGCTCCATGCAGCCTGGGCGGCAGCGGTCGTAGGTCCCGCTCCAGGATCAGGTGGCGATAGGGTTGTCCAAGTGACTCGACCTCCTCGCGCAGGATCGGGATCGTCAACGTGGCCCGCTGCGGCGGATTGACGGCAACACGCGTGCCGGCCCTGCGTTTGCGAACCACAAGTCCGCTTTCTGCCAGGTCCCGCAGGGCTCGGTTTACGGTGGTGCGGGCACATCCGAATTCCTCCGCCAGATCGGCCTCATGGGGGATCTGTTCACCCGGTTGCCAGATCCGGTCGTGTATCCGGCGCAAGAGCACCTCTCGAATACCGGTCCAGGAATTGGTGTCTGTCAGCGCCAAGTCACGTCCCTATAATCTGGTTCGAAGCCTTTTCATTGTCGTGCGGTATGCCGCACGGATCGCGTCGCCTTTTACATGGTTTCCGTCTTGAACAACATGCCTGCCGGCGGACCAGACATCGCGCACCATCCGGTCGTCGCCTGCAAAGATATAGGCGTCCAGAATTTCATCGCCCTCGCGCCCTTCCAGGTCGACCGCCGTGGCATCAAGCGCAAGAAGATCAGCGAAACATCCTTCCGCGATCTTGCCCGCGGTTCGTCCCGCCGCCTGGGCACCACCGGACACGGCTCCTTCAAAGAGCACGCGCCCGGTCGACTTTTGAGGTGTCGCAACAGCGGCCCGGCTTTTGTCGCGCAGGCGCTGCGAATACTCCAGTGTCCTCAATTCTTCCGAGAGCGATATGCGGATATTGGAGTCCGATCCAACCCCGAACCGTCCGCCTGCTTCAAGATAACGGACACCGTCGAAGATCCCGTCGCCAAGGCTTGACTCCGTAATTGGGCAGAGCCCCGCAACCGCCCCGGTCCTTGCGAGGCCCAGTGTTTCTTCCGGCAACATCTGGGTGCAGTGGATCAGGCACCAGTTCGAGGTAACCTCGTGTTTGTCCAAAAGCCAGGCGACCGGACGGCTGCCCCTTGCGCCGACAATTTCTTCCACTTCGCCGACCTGCTCGGCGAGATGCATATGCAGAGGGCCCTTGCCCGCAAGCTCGACGGCTCCGGCAAGTCCCGTTTCGCTGACGGCCCGAAGCGAGTGTGGAGCAACGCCAAGAACGGCGTCACCATCGAGTGTCTTGAGGGCATCCGCCGCCTGTTCGCGAAGCCGCGCGAACCGGTCGGGGTCGTTCCCGAACCGGATCTGACCTGGACCAAGCGCGCGCTGATCGACACCCCCATACTGATAAAGCACCGGCAGATGCGTCAGCCCGATCCCAGTTTCGGACGCAGCAGAGATGATCCGGACAGACAATTCGGCGAGGTGATCGTAAGGCGCGCCGCCCGGCTGGTGATGCAGGTAATGGAATTCACCGACTGCCGAATATCCGGCCTCCAGCATTTCCATCTGCACGAAGGCCGCGATCGCTTCGATATCGTCCGGATCGAGTGCATCCAGAAAGCGAAACATGATCTGGCGCCAGGTCCAGAAACTGTCGCGCCCGCTCTCGCCCCGACGTTCGCTCATGCCCGCCATCGCCCGTTGAAAGGCGTGGCTGTGCAGGTTGACCGGTGCTGGAAGAAGGACGCCGACCCGCTCACCCTCGGGTGGCTGGCCTTGCTCAACAGCCGCGATGAGCCCGTTGTCGGAAAGTGATACGAGGACATTCTGTGCCCACCCGCCGGGCAGGAGCGCTCTCTCCGCAAAAATTTTGGCTCCGGCGCGTGTCGACATACCGTGTTTCCCTCGTTGACACGTTAATATGTGCATGCATATTATCTTATAACGCAATCTAATCAAGCCGGAGATCATTCTTGTCCCGACGCCTTTTGACCAATGCCGGCCTGGCGACCTTTGCCGACATTGATGCGCCCTACGGCCTTGTCGAGCGCGGCGCGCTGGCGTTTGAAAAAGGTGTGATCGCATGGACCGGCGCGGAAGCGGAGCTCCCGGAGGAATTTTACGATTGGCCGAAAGAAGATCTTGGCGGATGCCTTGTCACACCGGGCCTGATCGACTGCCACACCCATGTTGTTTTCGGCGGCAACCGGGCCCGCGAATTCGAGATGAGGCTCGAAGGCGCAACCTATGAAGAGGTTGCCCGCGCCGGTGGCGGCATCGTGTCGACGGTCCGCTCAACCCGCGCCGCAAGTGAAGAGGCCCTGCTGGAACAGGCGCTGCCACGTGTGGACGCGCTCATTGCCGAGGGAGTCACCACCCTTGAGATCAAGTCCGGATACGGGCTCGATCTCAAAACGGAACTGCGCATGCTGCGCACCGCACGGAAAATCGGTGACGTCAGACCTGTTGAAATCCGCACGAGTTTCCTGGGTGCCCACGCAGTGCCGCCCGAATACAAGGAACGCGCAGACACCTACCTGGACGAGATCTGCCTGCCGGCGCTCGAAGCCGCACATGAGGCGGGGCTTGTGGACGCCGTCGACGGGTTTTGCGAGGGGATCGCATTTTCTCCCGATCAGATTGCCCGTGTCTTCGACAGGGCGCGTCAACTGAACCTGCCGGTGAAACTCCATGCCGAACAGCTTTCGGATCTTGGCGGTGCTGAACTGGCGGCATCTTATGGTGCGCTTTCGGCCGACCATCTTGAATATCTCTCCGGAAATGGTGTTGAAGCGCTCGCAAGGAGCGGAAGCGTGGCGGTGCTGTTGCCGGGCGCTTTCTATACGCTACGTGAAACGCAATTGCCGCCCGTGGATCTTTTGCGCGCAAACAACGTCCCGATCGCACTCGCGACGGATTGCAATCCCGGCTCTTCCCCTCTCGCCTCCCTGCTCCTCACCCTCAACATGGGCTGCACACTGTTTCGCATGACGCCGGAAGAAGCTCTCGCTGGTGTGACCCGCGAGGCTGCGAAGGCTCTGGGTCTGTCTGATCGCGGCACGCTAGAAACCGGAAAGCGCGCCGACCTGGCCATCTGGAACGTCTCGCATCCGGCGGAACTGAGTTACCGCATCGGCTTCAATCCGTTGCAAAAACGCATTTTCGGAGGCTCCCGATGACCGGTCTCACCCTTGACCCCGGCCGCGTCAAGCTCGCCGAACTTGAGCGCATTTACCGGGAAAGCCTGCCGGTGAGCATCAACCGGACCGCAGAAGGCGCCATTCGTCAGGCTTCGGAACGTGTCGCCGAGGCAGCCCGTGGCGGTGAGGCCGTTTACGGCGTCAACACCGGCTTCGGAAAACTCGCCAGCGTCAAGATCGCGGCCGGTGACACGGCAACGCTTCAGCGCAATCTGATCCTGTCTCACTGCTGCGGGGTCGGCGAACCGCTGGACGAAACCACGACGCGTCTTATGATGGCACTCAAGCTGCTGTCTCTCGGACGCGGCGCATCGGGTGTGCGCTTTGAAGTCCTGGAACTGATCGAAGACTGTCTTGCAAACGGCGTCACGCCTGTCGTGCCGTCTCAGGGGTCGGTCGGAGCCTCGGGCGATCTTGCCCCGCTCGCGCACATGACAGCCGTCCTCATCGGCGAGGGCGAAGCCACCTTGAACGGCGAACGGCTGCCAGGGCGGGATGCCCTTGAAAAAACCGGTCTGAAGCCCGTGATCCTCGGGCCCAAGGAAGGTCTGGGCCTGATCAACGGCACGCAATTCTCCTCCGCATGCGCACTTGTCGCCCTCTTCGACAGCTGGCGCCTTGCGGAAGCGACCCTGATTACCGCAAGCCTGTCTACCGATGCCATCATGGGGTCGACGGCCCCCTTGCTGCCCGAGATCCACGAACTGCGCGGCCATCGCGGCCAGATCGAGGTCGCAAAAGCCATGCGGCAGATCATGGCCGGATCGGAAATCAGGGAGAGCCACCGCGACGGCGACACCCGCGTTCAGGACCCCTATTGCATCCGCTGCCAGCCGCAGGTTGCCGGTGCCTGTGTCGACCTTCTGCGCATGGCGGCCACGACGCTTGAAATCGAAGCCAACGCGGCAACGGACAATCCGCTGGTCCTGATCGATGCGGACAGGATCGTGTCGGGCGGGAATTTCCATGCGGAACCGGTTGCCTTTGCGGCCGATCAGATTGCCCTGGCCGTTGCCGAACTGGGCGCGATTGCCCAGCGCAGGATTGCCCTGATGGTCGATCCGACACTTTCCTTCGACCTGCCACCCTTCCTCGCCAAAGATCCGGGGCTCAATTCCGGACTGATGATCGCCGAGGTCACGACGGCGGCGTTAATGAGTGAAAACAAGCACCTGGCCAATCCCTGTTCCACGGATTCCACACCAACAAGCGCAAACCAGGAAGACCACGTCTCCATGGCCGCCCATGGGGCGCGGCGGCTGGCCCGCATGAACGCGAATCTCGCGCATATCCTTGGGGTGGAACTTCTGTGCGCGGTCGAGGGGATCGAACATCGGGCTCCGCTGAAAACGAGTCCAGCCCTCCAGTCCGTCATCGAAAAACTGCGGTCGAAGGTTCCCACTCTCGAAGCGGATCGCTATCTCGCTCCCGACCTCGAGACGGCAGCAGAGCTTGTGCGCACGCGCAGCCTGGTCTCCACAGTCTCAGACGAACACATCATCAGACTGGGAGCGGCAAATGGACCCGTTTGATGTAACGAGAGGCGACGGACCGGTCGTCCTGGGTGTGCCGCATTCAGGCACATTCGTTCCCGCAGACATCTGGCAACGCCTCACACCCCTCGGCCAGAAACTTGCGGACACCGACTGGCACGTGGACCGCCTGTACGAAGGGCTGCTGCCCGGCGTCACCATGGTGCGGGCCAACTTCCATCGGTATGTCATCGACGCCAATCGCGACCCGGAGGGTGTCAGCCTCTATCCGGGGCAGAACACCACAACGCTGTGCCCGACGACCGACTTCGACGGAGAGCCGATTTACCTTGAGAGAGGCGCTCCCGGGGATGAGGAGATTGAAACCCGGCGCCTCGCCTGGCATGCGCCCTATCATGCCGCCCTCCATGGCGAGCTTGAGCGCGTCCGCGCCAGACACGGCGTCGCGATCCTTTACGACTGCCATTCGATCCGCTCGGTCGTGCCCTATCTCTTTGAAGGCACGCTTCCCGATTTCAACACCGGGACAAATGGCGGCGCGACCTGCGCACCGGAGATCGAACGCGCCGTTTTTGAGCGGACCGAGAACGCAAACGGGTACACAGCCGTTCTGAATGGCCGATTCAAGGGAGGCTGGACCACGCGCCACTACGGCAGACCGGATCAGGGCATCCACGCCATCCAGATGGAACTTGCCCAGAAGACACATCTGGCAAGTGAAGACACGCCCTTTGCCTATGACCAAGACAAGGCGGAGCGTCTGCGGTTGCACCTCAAAGACATTCTCGAAGCACTGGCGAACCTTGCGCCGACGCTTGCCCGAAAAGCCAAAGAAAATCCAGGGAGCGCATCATGAACGATCGCCGACACAACGCCCGCGACGTCTATCCCCCAACGGGCACGGAGTTGAACGCCAAATCCTGGCTGACCGAAGCGCCGCTGCGCATGCTGATGAACAACCTCCATCCCGATGTTGCGGAAAACCCGCATGAGCTGGTGGTTTACGGCGGTATCGGCCGGGCGGCCCGGACCTGGGACGATTTCGACCGGATCGTCACAAGCCTCAAGCAGCTTGACGAGGACGAGACGCTGCTGGTCCAGTCGGGAAAGCCGGTTGGTGTGTTCAGAACACACAAGGACGCCCCGCGCGTCCTGATCGCCAATTCGAACCTTGTGCCGAACTGGGCGAACTGGGATCACTTCCACGAACTCGACAAGAAGGGTCTTGCGATGTACGGCCAGATGACGGCCGGATCGTGGATTTACATCGGCACGCAGGGCATCGTTCAGGGCACCTATGAAACCTTTATGGAGGCTGGCCGTCAGCACTATGGCGGTGACCTGAAAGGCCGCTGGATTCTGACCGGCGGGCTTGGCGGCATGGGCGGCGCCCAGCCCCTGGCCGCGGTTATGACAGGTGCCTGTTGCCTGGCGGTCGAATGTGACGAAAAAAGCGCCGATTTCCGCTTGCGCACCCGCTACGTGGATGAAAAGACCCATTCCCTTGACGAAGCCCTCGCGCTGATCGAACGCTGGACGAGCGCCGGAGAGGCGAAGTCGGTCGCCCTGATCGGCAATGCGGCGGATGTTTTTCCTGAACTGGTGAGGCGCGGCGTCAAGCCGGATATCGTGACCGACCAGACCTCGGCCCACGATCCGGTCAACGGTTACCTGCCGCAAGGCTGGACAGTCGCCGAATGGCGCGCAAAGGCGGAAACGGACCCCAAGGCCGTGGAAAAAGCGGCACGGGCCTCGATGAAGGTTCATGTCGCTGCCATGGTCGACTTCTGGAACCAGGGTGTTCCAACGCTGGACTACGGCAACAACATCCGCCAGGTGGCACTGGAAGAAGGACTTGAAAACGCCTTCGCCTTCCCCGGCTTCGTGCCGGCCTACATCCGCCCGCTGTTCTGCCGGGGGATCGGCCCGTTCCGCTGGTGTGCGCTCTCCGGCGATCCGGAGGACATTTACCGCACCGACGCGAAGGTGAAGGAGCTAATCCCGGACGATCCGCATCTGCACAACTGGCTCGACATGGCCCGGAATCGCATTGCCTTTCAGGGACTGCCCGCGCGCATCTGCTGGGTCGGTCTCGGCCAGCGCCACCGGCTTGGCCTTGCCTTCAACGAGATGGTCCGGAGCGGCGAGCTGAAAGCGCCCGTCGTCATTGGTCGCGATCATCTCGATTCGGGTTCCGTTGCTTCGCCCAACCGCGAGACCGAGGCAATGCAGGACGGCTCGGACGCCGTCTCCGACTGGCCGCTTCTCAATGCACTACTCAACACGGCCTCCGGCGCGACCTGGGTGTCGCTGCATCATGGCGGCGGTGTCGGCATGGGTTTCTCGCAACATTCAGGCATGGTCATTTGCTGTGACGGCAGTGACGATGCGGCACGGCGGATCGAACGCGTGCTTTGGAACGACCCGGCTACCGGCGTGATGCGTCACGCCGATGCCGGATACGAAATCGCGCTGAACTGCGCGAAAGAACAGGGGCTTAACCTGCCGGGAATCTTGGAGGAATAAAAACCACGGCAGGACACTCCGAACCCAAATTCAAATCGAGGGGTAGAACGATGAAAAGACGTGACTTTCTGAAAGCCGGTGCAACCGGCACCGCCGCCGCTGCGGCCACAAGCCTGGCTGCACCCGCGATCGCGCAGGACATCCGCCAATGGCGCATGGTGACTGCATGGCCGAAAAACCTTCCTGGACCCGGTGTCGCCGCGCAGATGCTCGCCGACCGCATTACGGCGCTTTCCGGCGGACGCATCGAGGTCAAGCTGTTTGCGGCAGGTGAAATCGTTCCCGGCAACGGCGTCTTCGACGCGGTCGGCCAGGGAACCGCTGAACTCTATCACGCCGTGCCGGCCTATTGGGGATCGAAGTCCAAGGGCATCCTGCTGTTCGGCTCGCAGCCCTTCGGACTGACGGCACCTGAACAGGCCGGCTGGCTGATCCATGGCGGCGGTCAGGCGCTCTACGACGAGATCTACGGTGGCTTCAATCTCAAGCCGTTCCTGTGCGGCAACTCCGGTCCGCAATGGGCTGGCTGGTTCCGCACGGAAATCAACAGCGTCGATGACCTGAAAGGCCTGAAATTCCGCTCGACCGGCCTCGCATCGGAAATGTGCTCCAAGCTCGGCATGGCGGTTCAGGCGATGAGCGGTCCGGCCATGTTCCAGGCACTGCAGTCCGGCGCACTCGACGCGGGTGAGTTCATCGGCCCGTGGACCGACAGCGCGCTCGGCTACTACCAGATCGCCAAGAACTACTACTGGCCGGGCGTCGGCGAGCCGTCTTCCGCCGAAGAATGCGCCGTCAATCTGGACGCCTACAACGACCTGCCCGACGATCTCAAGGCAGCGGTAGCCCAGGCTTGTGCGAGCCTCTACAACGACGTCCTCACCGAATACAACACCAAGCATGCACAGGCGCTCACGCAGCTCGTCAACGAGCACGACGTGATGGTGCGCAAGCTGCCAGACGAGGTCATTGTCGCAATGGGCAACGCCGCAGGCGAAGTCATTGCCGACCTGCGCGCCAGCGACGACGAACTGATAAAGCGCATCACGGAAAGCTTCCTCGCCTATCGCAAGCTGATGCACGAATACATGCCTTATGCCGACAACGGCCAGATGAACGCGCGTCTGCTAGACTACAAGTACAAATAACCTGTGATCTAGCCGGCTAACTTCCCAAGATCGAGGGACCTACGGGTCCCTCTGTAAACCTGTTGTCATCCCTGCGCAGGCAGGGATCCAGTAAACGCTGGTCGCACAAGATCAACGAACTCCGCGGAATACAGGATCCCGGATCGTCGCTGCGCTCTGTCCGGGATGACAATCGGAAGAAACGGTTTCGGAAGCAGGTGTGGCCGCAACGCTGACACAACACGCCGTGCGAAGTCAGGGCCGGAAGTCTCGCTCACGAAGTCAGCGCATGGTTTCACCATGGGATCCATTCCGCATTCTCTCAGCTTCAGAATCGCGGCATGGTGACGGCATGGTTTGCAGGGTCGGCTCCTGCAATGACAAAACAGGAACTGATCAGGCAAAAAGGCAGGATCCTCCGCAATGGAACGACTCGCGGGTGCGCTTGAGCGCGTCAATTCTTTGATAGGCAACATTTTGTGCTGGGCTGCACTTGCCATGCTGCTTCTGCAATTCGTGATCGTTCTTCTGCGGTATGTGTTCGGCTACAGCTACATCTTTCTGGACGAGGGCGTGCTTTATCTGCATGCAAGCCTCTTCATGCTCGGTGCAGGCTACACCTTCCTGGTCAATGCGCATGTGCGTGTCGACATCTTCTATGCCAAGTGCACCGAACGGACACAGGCCAGGATTGATCTATTCGGGCACTTGTTCCTGCTGACCCCGGCGCTCGTTCTGCTGATCTGGTTTTCCTGGCCTTATGTGCGCGGCAGCTGGGCAATCATGGAAGGGCCGATATCGGTCGGCGGCATTCCCGCCTCCTATCTCCTGAAGACACTGATCCCTGCCTATTGCGTCTTGTTGCTCATTCAGGGCATCGCGGCCTTCATCCGCGACATCGTCAAACTGAAGAGGACCGAAGCATGACGTTGCCGCTCGACCTCATCATGTTCGGCGCACTGATCGGTTTCATCCTGCTTGGCTACCCGGTCGCCTTCACCATCGCGGGTGTCGCGACGGGCTTCGCATTACTCGGCTGGATGCTTGGCGACTTCAACATCCAGCTCATGGGCGCAATGGGACAGCGTTTTTTCGGGGTTCTGACCAACCCAGTTCTGACGGCGATCCCGCTGTTTGTCCTGATGGGTGTCATTCTGGAAAAGAGCCGGATCGCAGAAGAGCTTCTCGAAACCATGGGACGCCTGTTCGGCCGCATGAACGGTGGCCTCGGCGTCTCGGTCGTGCTCGTTGGCGCACTGCTGGCAGCGTCCACGGGCATCGTCGGCGCAACCGTGGTCGCGATGGGCCTCATCGCCCTGCCCACCATGCTGCGCAACGGCTACGATCCGAAGCTGGCCTCCGGCATGGTCTGCACGGCGGGAACGCTCGGACAAATCATACCACCGTCGACGTTGCTGATCATATTGGCCGACGTCATGTCGAACGCTTTCCAGCAGGCGCAATATGCGCAGGGCAAGTTCACCATCGAAACCATCTCTGTCGGCCAGACCTTTGCCGCCGCGATGGTGCCCGGTTTGCTGCTGGTCGCGGTTTACTGCGTCTACATTCTCGGACGCGCCAGACTGTTTCCGAACGATGCACCGGCAATGCGCGAAGAGGTTGACCAGCCGTCTGCCGGCGAGATCATGGCCGCGATCGTTCCGCCGATCCTTTTGATCTTTGCCGTTCTCGGCTCGATTCTTGGCGGCATCGCCTCGCCGAATGAAGCCGCTTCCGTTGGCGCGATCGGTGCAATTCTCCTTGCAGGCCGTCGTCTCGGCGTATCGACAAGGCTGATTGTCGCCGCGACCCTCGCCCTGCTTGTTCTGGCCGTCGCCGCCACCGTCTTGCCGGTGCGCCTACAGCGCTCCGATGTCACCTTCACCGGCTATCTGCTGGCTGCAGCCTATGCGGGGCTTGCCATCTTCGCCCTCGTTGTCGTGCTACGCATCCTCTGGGGCGCTTTCCAGGACGGGCTCCTGAAATCCTCGCTGCTGTCGACACTGACAGTTACCTCGATGATTTTCGCAACGATCCTGATGGCGAGTTTCTTCTCCCTGGTTTTTGTCGGCCTTGGCGGCGAAGACCGGGTGCACGCGATCCTCAACGAAATGCCCGGCGGCCCGGCCGGGGCACTGATATTCGCGATGCTGTTCGTCTTCGTGCTTGGCTTCTTTCTCGACTTCGTGGAGATCTCCGTCATTCTGCTGCCGGTTCTGATCCCGCCTCTCATCCTGATGGGGATCGATCCCATCTGGCTGACCGTCCTGATCGCAATCAACCTACAGACATCATTCCTGACACCGCCATTCGGCTTTTCGCTGTTTTATCTGAGGGGGGCCGCTCCGAAGGAGATCACGACCGGCCAGATCTATCGCGGCGTCGTGCCGTTCATTGTGTTGCAGGCGGTCGCGGTCGCCATTCTGTGGCTGTTCCCGATCCTCGCGACGTGGCTGCCGCGTTCGCTCTACTGAGCCGGTTCAAGCGCGCACAAGTGCTCGCCTTCGGAAATTGCGGGGTACGTGCCTTTCAGCAGGTGTGATGTGTCGCGGACAGTCACTCCCGCGTTTAGCAGACGGCTCTTGAGTGTCGCGATGCGGTCATAGGCAGCATCGATCTTTCGGGCCAGATCCGGATCATGTTCCGCTGCTGCCTGGAGAATATCGGCGACCTTTTGCGGGATCTCAGGGTCCGGACGCTTGTCATTGGCGAAGAGAAGAATGTCGGTCCCAGCCTCGACAGCCTTCAGCACCGCTTCCTTTAGGGAGAAGTTCCACCGGATCGCGTCCATTTGTATGTCGTCCGACATGATGACACCGCCAAATCCAAGATCACCACGCAACACACCGGTGAGTGCGCTTTGCGAAAGAGACATGGGAACATTGGCCTCTGTCTCAGAAAGCTTGTGGTTGATCACATGCGCCGTCATGACAACGTCGACCATGTTCCCGGCAATCAGCTGCCGGAACGGGATCAGTTCGTCCTCCGACCATGTGCCGGTGATGTCGACCGCACCCTTGTGGCTGTCCCTCAGGCTGGATCCGTGGCCCGGGAAATGCTTCAGAGCCGTCAAAACTCCGTGCGTCCGATGAGCGGACACAAAAGCTGTGCCAAATGCGGCAACCTGCTCCGGGTCGGACGAGTAAGAGCGGCCCAGCCTGCCGATGATCGGATTGCGCGGATTCGCGTCAACATCCACAACCGGACCGAGGTTGAGCGTGAAACCCCAGTCTGCGAGGTTTTCGGCAAGCACACGATAAGTACGCCTGGCGTCGTTCGGGCTGCCTTTGCGTGCAATGCGTTTGGCTGACGGGGTATCCGGAAAACCATTGCGCCACCGCAGACGTTGCACCCGCCCGCCTTCCTGGTCGATGGCAATCAGCGGCGGCAATGCCAAGGGTGCAGCTTCCCGGAAAGCGGTGTTCATGCGCTGCACAGTCCGCTTGTTTCTCAGGTTCCGCCCGAGATAGAGCACACCGCCGATCTCGCCAGACTCAAGCTGTTCCAGAACCCGTTTAACACCTGGCCTTGAGACCTTGTCCCCGCGAAAACCGACCAGGATCATCTGGCCGATCTTCTGTCGGAGCGGGATCGCTTCAGCCTCTTGGGCAGTACCGCCCGACGCCCCCGCCGCGCTCTCAGATCGCACAGGGCCGTGCGCGGTCACGATGCACGCGCATGCAACTATAGCAACGGCTGCGCTCCTGAGGATTGCCTTCACATCGGCCTCCAGGCTCTGGACTGAATGTCTCAGGCTAAAGGTAGGCCACGCGCCCAGGTTTTCACGCCTACTTTCTTTAGCTCACCGCGCCAGTTCCCGCGCACCCGCTTCCAGAGCCGACTCGGTCTGGGCAAGGTCGGCTTCTGTCAGTGCCAGATGCGCATAGAGCTTGCTGTCCGGTTTCAGGATGCCGCCCGCGCGCAGGCTGCGATTGAGGATTTTTGCCTTGTCGGCATCGTTCCGGAACATATCGCGGTAGTTATTCACGGGCTGATCCGTGAAAACGACATCGAACAGGAACGGTTCGCCAACGATCTGATGCGCGATACCCACGCTATTCAGATGTGTTTGATAGGCTGCCATCAGTCGTTCGCCGTTCTTGCGAATGGTCTCATAGGCGCCCGGTCGCCTCAGGATTTCGAGGGTCTTCAGCCCGGCGACACTCGCGACCGGGTTGCCGCTCAGGGTTCCGATCTGGAACGTGAAGCCGTCGGCACCGGCGATGGACTTGTCGAAATGATCCATGATCTCTTTCTTGCCGGCAATGGCAGCCAGCGGGAAACCGCCGCCGATGATCTTGCCGAGTGTGCAGAGGTCCGGGGTGACGCCGTAATATTCCTGCGCCCCGCCATAGGCAAAGCGGAAGCCGGTTACGACCTCGTCGAAGATGAGGACGATGCCATGCTTGCTGGTCAGATCCCTGAGCGCCTGCAGGAATCCCGGTGCCGGCGGGATCAGACGCTGAAGCGGTTCGACGATCACGCAGGCAATCTCGTCGGCATGCTCCTCGATCAGAGAACTGACGAACTCCGCATCATTGAAGGGCGCGATCAGCATGTTGTCACGAACACTTTCCGGAATACCGGCGGAATCCGGCACGGCCTGCGGGAAGTTGATCAGCTTGCTCGGCGACAGGCTCATAAGGGCTTCGCCGGACATACCGTGATAGCCGCCTTCGAACTTCAGGATCTTGTCCCGTCCGGTGAAGGCCCTGGCAAGGCGCATGGCGTACATGTCGGCCTCGCCCCCTGTCGAAACGTAGCGCACCTGATCCGCGCAGGGCACCGCCTCGACCAGCACTTCGGCGAGTTCGATCCCGCGTGCATTGTTGGCGAAGAATGTCATGCCGTCGGCAAGTTGTTCGTGCACCGCTTCGAGAACTTCCGGATGCCCGTGGCCAAGAATCATCGGTCCTGAACCGATCAGATAGTCGATGAACTCGTTGCCATCCTCATCCCAGACCCTGGATCCCTTGCCGCTCCGGATCACGACGCCCGGATCGAAATTGCCGAACCCTGCGGCCGGCAAAACCGCTGCCGCGCGCGCTTTCCAGTCGCCTTGTGAGATTGATGTTTTCATCTGCAAGCTCCTTCAAGCAGCGAGGGAAAGGACGGGGTCGCCCAGAACGGTCGGATCCGGGGCAACGCCAAGACCAGGTCCTTCTGGAGGGTGTATACGGCCATTGACCCGCCCCGGCGCATCCGGGTCAAGTCTCGGGTAAACATAGCCGGAGAGATCGCACACGTTTAGGATTGCCTGCGGTGGTGTCGATGCCGCAACGTGCAGCGCGGCCGCCGTGGCGATATCAGATCCCCAAGTGTCCTCAATACACATCTTGGCACCAAAATGGAGGCAGAGATCCCGTGCCCGTCTGAGGTCCGAGATGCCGCCGAATTTCGAGAGTTTCAGCGCAACGGCATCCATGCAGCCAAGTTCGTAGGCTTTCATCAGGCTCGCCGTATCGTGCGCGGTTTCATCCAGTTTCATCGGCAGTCCGGTCGCCGACCGGACAGCTGCGCATTCCTCGAGCGTCGCGCAAGGCTGTTCAAGCATGATATCGAGATCGCGCACGGCACGGCCCACCCGTGTCGCGTCCAGCCGGCTGGCGCCGCAGTTCCAGTCACCGTAGACAACCGGTCCCGGACCAACGGCTTCTCGCACCATTCTGAGTCGCGCAACATCAGCTTCCCAGTTGGCGTCTGCACCCAGCTTCACCTGGATCTGGCGCATGCCGCCAGCAACCGCATCGGTCGCGATCGCCGCCATCTCTTCCGGGGCAATACAGGTGATCGAATGATAAAGCGGAAAGTCCTCTGACTGCCGCCCGCCAAGAAGCGTATAGACCGGTAGCCCGCAGGCCTTGCCGGTCAGGTCCCAGAGCGCGATATCGATCACCGACTGAACGTAAGGATGCCCCAGAAGCCAGGACCGGCACTTGCGGGCAATCGCATCGACACCGATCGGGTCGCCCCCCAACAGGACGGGCGCAAGTTCCTCGATCGCCGGTGCGACGCCCCTGGCATAGGAGGGCAGGTAGTGTGGGATCGGGCAGACCTCGCCCCAACCGCTGACATCCTGATCGGTATCGATCCTGAGCACCATGCTGTCGACGGTCGCACAGGTTTTGCCCTCTGCCATGTAATAGGTTTCATGGCTCGTGAGCGGCACTCTCCAGAGCGTCAGGCCGGTTATCTTGTAAGCGGGGTAATTGCTCATAAGGGGTCCTCATAAACCGCGACAGGCTCTCCAAGCGCGTCCGGATCGGGCGTGATGCCGACGCCGGGAGCCTCACCGAACCGGACAAAACCACCATGGTTGCGCGCACCCTGACCGGAAACTGGGTCGACGGAAAGATGGGCATGGCAAAGCCAGCTTGCGAGCCGGTTGGCATCGGGTGTCGACGCTGCCAGCTGAAGCGCGGCTGTGTCCGCAAACGCGCTGCCACCAGTGTCTTCGATATGCATCTGCCAGCCGACGGCAAGGCCGAAATCTCGGATCTGCCGTGCCCGTGTCAGACCCCCGACCCGGTTCGGTTTCACCTTCACGCCCTGGCATGCACCCAGCTTCCAGGCGTCAAGATGGTCCTGAAAGCTGGTCAGGCACTCATCCAGCATGATCGGCTGCTGCACCCTTGAAGCGACGAACGCGCACTGATCAAGTGTTTCACAAGGTTGTTCGATCCAGTCCCGCGCCGATACAGCGTTCAGAACCTGGAGCGCGACCCCCGGCGTCCACGCCCGGTTGACATCGAATGTCACCTGTTCGTCCGCCGGCAGAGCCTCGGATATGGCTTCGATCCGGGCGATGTCGGCTGCAACATCCTGGCCGCCGACCTTCGCGGAATGGGTGCGATACCCTTTGGCGCTGGCGTCCCGGATCAGGGCGATCATCTCGTCCGGTGTCCCAGTCGAAATCGAGGAATTGATCGCAACCGCCGCAGGTTCTTCCGCGCCCAGCATGCGCCATAGCGGCTCACCCGTCGCCTTCCCGGCAAGATCCCAGCAGGCGATATCGAGCGGTGCCTTGGCGTAAGCGTGCCCGGGCAGTTGCACGTCCATGATGCGATTGATCTCGTCGCATCCACGCGGATCGCGACCGACAAGAGCAGGCGCAAGGAGCCCAAGTGCGGATCGCAGACCCGGCCCATGGGCCGGCAGATAGGTGTGCCCCCACGGGCATCCCTCCCCCCAGCCGGACACACCTTCGTCGGTATCGACCCGCACGAATGTGCTGTCCAGTTTTTCAAACTTCAGCCGGCCACCCGACAGCCAGTAAGGTTTGGAAAGCGGAAGATCGATCTGCCAGACGGTGATCCTGGAAATCCTCATGCCGGCTCTCCATAGACAGCAACAGGCGCACCAAGACTGTCATAGTCCGGCTCCACTCCAAGACCCGGTGCATCGGAGGCATAGAGCTTGCCATTTGCGGTTCTGGGAGCCGGTGTCCCGGTGGATCGTGTGTTGTAGTTGTGCAGATCCGTGGTGTTCTGGAGGAACTCCGCCGGCGTCGAGGCCGCGAAGTGGGCAAGTGTCGCCGTTGCGATCTCTCCGCCCCATGTATCTTCCGAAACGACGGGGATGCGGTTATCGACGAAAAAGTCCCGAACCCGGCGCGCCTTGGACAAGCCTCCAAGGTTCGAAATCTTCAAACAGACGAGATCCGCCGCCCTGTCCGCCACGATCCGCTGCGCGGCAGCAAGACCGGTCACGCATTCGTCCAGCTTCATCGGCAGATCGATCCGCTGGCGAACCTGCAGGCATTCTTCATAGGTGCGGCAGGGCTGCTCGAAGATGAAATCAAGGTCGCGTGTCGCCCGTCCGACCCGGAGCGCATTGTCAACGCGCCATCCCTGGTTGGCGTCCGCCATTGCCTTTTCACCCGGTTTGAGCAGCGGCACGGTCGCCCGGATCCGGTCGATGTCCTGAACCCAGTCCGCTCCGACCTTGATCTGGAATTGCCGGTAACCGTTCGCACGATGGCGCTCCAGTTCGGCAACCGTTTCTTCCGTCGAGCGGTGCGGAGCGACCCGGTACATCGGCGCGCCGTAGGTCAGTTTGCCGCCAAGCAGCATCCAGACCGGTGCATTCAACGCTTTGCCGGCAATGTCCCAGCAGGCCGCATCGAACGGTGCCTTGGCATAGCCATGTCCCTGAACAAGATGATCCAGCATGTGCTCGATACGGGCGACCTGGCGCGGATCCTCACCGATAAGCGCCGGCGCAACAAGTCGGGCGAGCGCTTCCACACCTTCCGAATGAGCTACCATGTAGTTTTCGCCGCAAGGGGTGAACTCCCCGCAACCGGTCAGACCGGCGTCGGTGTCGATCACCACCACCGATGCGCGCGCGATCGAGATCGCGTTGCCAGCGCCCCAACCATAGGCACCATCGACATAGGGCAGATCCGTCTTGAAGATCCGGATACGGGTTATCTTCATGGGATCACCACGATGTTTCCCGTATGCTTTTTCTCGATGAAGGCCGATTGCGCCGCGTGAAAATCTTTCAGCGGATAAGTCGCCGCAAGAGCCGGTTTGACCTCACCGCGCTCGATATAGCCAATCAGGTCCTTGAAGACATGCGGCTCGACAACAGTGGACCCGATCAGGGTAAGGTCGTTCAGATAAAAGGTTCTGAGATCGAACTCGACGATCGGACCGGCGATGGCGCCGGAACAGGTATAGCGTCCCCCGCGCTCCAGAACCGAGATAAGATTGCCCCAGTAGGGTCCGCCGACAATGTCGGCAACAACGGAGACGGTTTCCCGGTCGGTCGCTTGCTTAAGGGCTGCACCCAGATCTTCCGGCGCGCGATCCAGCAGCACATCTGCGCCTAGGGCTTTCACCGCAGCATGCTTTGAAGCGGAGGCAAGCGCGACGATCTTTGCGCCGCGCCGCTTGGCAAGCTGCACGACCGCGGAGCCGACCCCGCCCGAAGCGCCGGTTACAAGAACCGTGTCACGCTCCCCGACATTCGCGCGGCTGAGCATGCCCTCGGCCGTCGTGTAGGAACATGAGAATGTCGCCAGTTCCGCGTCGCTCAAAGCCGACTGGACTGCGCCGACGTT